>Ga0256914_1000755_pt1 | contig 31132 bp, 33 predicted proteins | sample HulkmetaG_FD_191571 | JGI IMG/M metagenome (GOLD analysis project Ga0256914, IMG submission 191571) | Hydrothermal chimney microbial communities from Main Endeavour vent field at the Juan de Fuca Ridge, Pacific Ocean - Hulk | ecosystem: Environmental > Aquatic > Marine > Hydrothermal vents ... | reverse complement strand
TTTGAACAATGCTTTTGGCATAGCCTCTATCGCTGTTGATACTCATGTACATCGTATCTGCAATCTTTTGGGTTTTGTCAAGACGAAAAACGAAAAACAGACGCAAGAGGCGCTGCAAAAAAGAGTGCCTAAAGAGTATTGGAAAGATTTGAATTTTACGATCGTTAGTTTCGGTCAAACGATATGTCTTGTGACGCAACCGAAATGTTTGGTATGTAAGATCGCCGATTACTGTCCTAAGGTCGGTGATGCTTAAAGTGGATATAAAAAAAGAGCTCTTAGGCGCAAACGGCGATATGTCGCTTGATGTGTCGTTTTGTATAAAAGAGAGAAGTTTTGTCGCACTTTTTGGAGAGAGCGGCAGCGGCAAGACAACTTTGCTTCGGATTCTAGGCGGTCTTCAAAAAGCTTCCGGCAAGATTGAGATCGACGGAGTTGTCTGGCAAGATAGTAAAAGATTCGTGAGTGCGCAAAAAAGAGGGATCGGTTTCGTTTTTCAGGATTATGCGCTTTTTGAAAACATGAGTATCTTTGAAAATCTTTTATTTGTAAACAACGATAAAAAACTGGCGGAGCATCTTTTAAACATAACGAATCTTACGGCTCTTAAAGAGAGATCGCCCAAGACTCTCAGCGGAGGACAGAAACAGCGTGTAGCTTTGTGCCGCGCTATGATGAACAGACCGAAACTTCTGTTGATGGATGAACCGCTTTCGGCGCTTGATTTATCGATGCGCGAAAAATTACAGCTAGAGATCTTGACAATGCACAAAGAGTTCGGCATGACTACCATTATGGTCTCTCATGATATAGGAGAGATATATAAAATGAGCGATTATGTAATTGTTCTAAAGCATGGAAAGATCGTCAAAAAAGGGAGCGTTAAAGAGCTCTTTTTGCAAACGAGCGGAAGTCAGAAGTTCTCTTTTGAAGGCGAACTTCTGGATATATTCAAAGTCGATGCTATCTATGTCGCCGTTGTAGGAGTAGGGCAGCAGTTGACTCAGGTGGTTATAAGCAAAATGGAAGCGGATGAGCTAAAGGGTGCCAAAAGAGTGAGAGTCAGTACTAAAGCTTTTGCGCCTGTTATTCAAAAGATAACTTCTTGAAAATGAAACATTCTCTCACCTTTGTGTTATAAGCGGTACGAAGACAAATCCGGGATATTCTTTCGCTTCTACTTTTTCATCCGAAAGCTTTTTAAATCTAAATATGGAGTTTTTAACCGGTATGACCAAAATTCCCCCTATTTTGAGTTGAGAAAACAGCTCTTTTGGAATCTCGTTAGCACTTGCGGAGACTAGGATTTTGTCGAATTTCTCATGAGGAATTCCAAGATGTTCTCCCGCTTTTTGAATTGAACAGTTTTTATTGAAATTGAATTTTTCAAGGTTTTGTTTTCCTTTTTTTACCAGTTGCTCAACTCTCTCGAGTCCTTGAACCGATCCGCTCTCGCCCGCTATATGACATAAAAGCGCCGTCGTCCAGCCGGAACCGGAACCGATATCTAAAATTTTATCCCCCTCTTTCGGTTCCAAGTGCTCTAACATAAAAGCCACCGTCGATGGTTGTGAAATGGTTTGATCTTCTCCGATAGGAAGAGGTCTATCGATATAGATGAGATCTTTTAAGTCGTCGGGAATAAAATATTTTCTATCTATTTTTTTAAAAGCCTCTATGATTTTTGGATTTTGCAAAGAGCCGTTTTTTATCATCGACTCGATTAATTCTTCGTTTGTTTTCATCTGTATTCTCCTTTTATCCAAGATATCCCTCAGGTGCTAAAGCGGTTGCGAGGGAGACCGTATTTATATCTTCATGTTCGATCCAAGTTTGATTTTGCCTATTCTCTTTTTTCGACCAAAACGAGATTATCTCATCCGCCAAAGGCAAGTATGCCGCGAAAGCCGAGGATACATCGTTTTGCAGATTTTGTACGGCTTTTAAGCCAAGAGACAATCCAAGCTCTCGAAATGCCAGTCGATATTGCGCTTTTAGACAAATAGGATTTTGAGTATCCTTAAAAGCTCTTAGACTCTCGATGCACTCAAAGAGAATTTTTGTAAAAAAAGGATCTTTTTGCATATTTTGCTTCGCTAGAAAGAATGTATCGCACAAAAGCCCTCCAAGACCTAGCGGATCGGCGGTTAGAAGGTGGCTTTGTAGTGCCATCTTTCTCAACTCATTTATCTCGAACGAGAGATTTAATTTTTTTAGAGGGTCGTTTTTCGCCGTCGTTTGAAGCTGCATAAACACTATCCATCCGTCAAGTGCGTCATGCTGTCCCATCGATTTTACGAGAGGGCGTTGAAGATCTACACTCATTTTCCAGTACATTCTTCTTTGCCCGCTATAAGGATCTATATAGCTAAATTTATTAAACGAGGTTTTGGCAAGTTCCATTGCCCAGCGATTGTAACGATAATCTCCGCTAAGTTGGGTGACTCTGCAAAGAGCTCTCATCCATTTTGTAAGATAGTGAAAATATTGTCCGTCTCTTTCCCACTCCAGCGCCTCGTCAAAAGGTTCGTTCTCTCGGCGTTGAGGCAGAGGCTTTCCGATTCTAAGTCCGTTTATGGTCGGATGAAGTCCGGCTTCTTCCTCGTCAAGAGCGCTTAACCGCTTGTGTGTATGCTCGCCCTCGGCGTATTTCCCGAGAGTTTCGTGCACTTGATCGACGAGTTTTATCGCCAAATCGAGGTAACGGCTATCTTTTAAAGTTTCGTAAAATCCCAGATAATTACAAACGCCAAAGGCATCCGTCCAAAGGTATCTTTTGGGACTTTTTTGTGATACTAAAGCCGTTTTGTCGGCAAATTCCTCCATCAATCGAAGTGCCATCAACAAATTTTTTTCTCTCATCTTTATCACTTTATGAAAGCGGCACTCATATATCCCACTACTTGAGATTCGTCGCCGCCGGCGTCGGCACTTGTTCTATAATCGAGCAATATAGGCTCGAGGTGCTCTTTCTTCGCGGCATAAAGCATGGCCTCCATACCGATTTTGCCGCAAGCTTCACATCCTTTGTGAAGTTCCTCGGGATTTAAGTTGGCTACAGCCTCCATACAGATCGAATCGAGTTTATTTGCTTTTTCTATATCGTAGTAATGGCTTAGATCGGTACTGATAACGACCGCTGTATCTTCTTCTTTTAAAACATACTCTATTATCGCCGCAAGATTTGCGGGAACTTCGTCACCGTAAACCAGTTCTACAATATTTACATCGGGTAGATACTTTTTTAAAAAAGGCATCTGTACCTCGGTGCTGTGTTCATAATGGGCGTTTGGTTCGAATTTAAGCGAAAATTTTTCTTCAAGCTCTTTTAAAAGCTTTTTGTCGATTTTAAGTTCTCCAAAGGGAGTTTCGTAAAAGTCGTAATCGCTTATACTCGTTCCTTTTAAATAAACCCTGTGGCTAGGACCGATGACCGCTACCTTTTTCGGTCTTTTATTCGCTAAGAGCCTGAATGCGAAGTTTGCGGTAAATGCCGAATAGACATAACCCGCATGAGGTACTATAATCGCTTTCGGTTTTAGATTTAGTATCTCTCTTTCTTTCAGACTTTCATCAAGAATAGTATTGTAATGTTTAATCATCGCGTCTATATCCGCCGAGGAAGCGGGGTAAAATTGTCCCGCAACCGCATCTTTTCTAATCGTCATTTCCATACTCCTTCTATATCTCTGTAACATTTGGGGCAGTGCCCGTCTTGTAGATTGTTTATCGTCACCGAATATCCCGTTCTATCTATGAGAAGCTCGTTACATCCGGGGCAGAAAGTATCGCCGTGAACCGGTACATTTCCCATATAGACATAATAAAGTCCCGCTTTTTTTGCTATGGCGTTAGCTCTTTTTAGCGTATCAAGACCGGTATATGCATGATCTTTCATCTTATAGTCCGGGTGAAAAGCGCTTAAATGCCAAGGTACATGTTTTCCCAACTCATCCGATATAAAAGTCGCCATCTCTTCGAGATCTTTGTTTGAGTCGTTTTCTCCCTCTATCAAAAGAGTGGTTACCTCTACCCAGATTCCGGCGTTGACCATTCTTTTTAGCGTATCTTTCACCGCTTCAAGTCCGCCTTTTAAGACCTTTTTATAATATTTTTCATCCCAGCTTTTAAGGTCGATATTCGCTCCGTCAAGCCATGACGGCATATCTTCTATGATTTGCGGTGTTTCAAATCCGTTGCTTACGAAGATGTTTTTAATGCCTTTTTCTTTTGCTATTATCCCTATATCCTTTGCATAAGGATAAAAGATAGTCGGTTCGTTATATGTATAAGCGATTGTGTCGCAGTTGTTTTCAATCGCCAACTCCACCATCTTTTGAGGAGTTACCTCAATCTCTTCATTGACTTTTGTTTGCTGAGAAATATCCCAATTTTGGCAAAAAGGACATTTGAAATTACATCCAACCGTTCCAAAAGAGAGAGCTTTGGTTCCGGGAAGAAAATGATATAGAGGCTTCTTCTCTATCGGGTCGATATTTAAAGCGACGGGATGATTGTAAACCAAATTTTTGAGTTTGCCGTTTTCGTTTTTGTTGACACCGCAAACTCCTATCTGTCCCTCTTTCAGCCGGCAATAGTGACGGCATAAAATACAGGTGATTTTATCTTTATCTTTTTCTTTTATATAGTACTGCATATTGACTCCTTGTCTTGAGCATAGTTGATATAACCTAGCTCAACTTTCCTACACCATACCATATAGTCTTGAAAAAGTCAAGAGACTTTTATATAAATTATTTCATTTGATGAATTTTAAGAGATGAAGCGCTCTGTTTTTTTATATTTGCCGATCTTTTTTCGATGATGGCGTTTATTTTCAATAGTGTAATAAATATTTAAAATTATGATAAAATACTTTTTCAATAAAATTACAAAAGGAGATAAAATCATGAAAAAGAGCATACTTATATCTGCGGCATTTGCAATGCTGTTTTTAAGCGGATGTACTCAAGAGACGCAAAACAAGCTAGGTCGCGCCATTCAAAACTGGACGGGAACCGATGGAGTTCTTGAAGTATATGCCGGAGATAAACTCGTTAAAAAATTTTTAAAGATAGATAAACTCTCAACCGCGGTCAGTACCGGCGGCGATACCGACAGACCGTATAGATACGGTTACGGAATATTAGATGAAAATTTAAACGGTAAAGTGGATGAGGGAGAGGATAGAGTCTATTTTGAGTTTAGCGATTATTCGACATCTTATGTTTTTTATGAAAATCCTAAAAAAAAATAGAGATTTTTTATGGAACTGATCCCTCTGTTTGAAAAACTGCTTCGATATAGATCCGTTACTCCCGACGACGACGGCGCGATGGATTTTATCGAAGGGTATCTTGATGAGTTCGAGAGTATCTATTTTGAAAAGGAGGGAGTCAAAAACCTTTTTTTGTATAAAAAATTTTCAAAAGGAGATCATCTCTGTTTCGCCGGACATATAGATGTCGTACCGCCGGGAGAGGGATGGAATAGCGATCCGTTCAAGCCACTTTTAAAAGAGGGCAGAATTACAGCACGCGGCACCCAAGATATGAAAAGTGGCGTGTGCGCGTTTCTAAAAGCATGTAAAGATGTCAAAAACTTTAACGGAACTCTCTCCGTACTACTTACAAGCGACGAAGAGGGAGACGCTAAGTACGGTACGATCCAGATGATAAAAAAGTTAAAATCGATCGATTTTCTTCCGGATTATGTGATCGTAGCCGAGCCGACTTGCGAGAAGGTTTTCGGAGATGCGATCAAGATCGGTCGAAGAGGATCTATAAACGGTATCATTGAAAAAATCGGTACACAAGGTCATGCGGCGTATCCTGAAAAAGCTAAAAACCCTATTCACAAAGTCGCTCAGGTTTTACCGCATATGGCGGGTGTAAATCTTGATGAGGGAGATGAAAATTTTTCTCCGAGCCAATTTGTCATTACCGATATTCGTGCCGGTATGGAAGTGACGAATGTTACTCCGGGAAAGCTTAAGATGATGTTCAATGTTAGAAACTCTACAAAAACGACAAAAGAAGATGTAGAAGAATTTGTACATAAATATTTTAAAGAGATGGATTATACGCTGGTACTCAACCAGTCCGCCAAGCCTTTTGTTACAAACAGAAACTCCAAAGTGGTACAAAAAGTGCATGAAAGTATTGAAGCCGTTACCGGAATTGATGCAAAATATTCAACTGCCGGAGGTACAAGCGATGCCAGGTTTTTTGGAGAATTCGGTATAGATACGGTGGAGTTCGGCGTAGTAAACGACACTATTCACGCACCTAACGAATCTACTCCCGTAGATGAGGTAAAAGCGCTTTATGAAGTGTTTTTGAGAGTAATCAAAAGTTTTTAAAGGATACACATTGATAAATCAGGAGCTTTTTTTTGAACCGAAAATTAGCGCTTCGCATATTGAGGAAGCGTATGAAGCTTTATATAGGCAGATGAAAAGCGATGATGTCGGTTACTATAAACTGCCGGAGGGGGAGATAGTCTCGAAAATAGACTCTTTTTGTAAGAAGGATGAAGTTAAGGATATTAAAAAAATCGCCGTTATCGGGATTGGCGGATCGTCTCTTGGAACAAGAGCCGTGGATACTCTGCTTATGCATACGAAACATAGAAATGAAAAAGAGCTTCTTTTTTTTGAAAATGTCGATCCGATTGAGATAGAAAATGTTATAAAAAATATCGTTTTTGATGAGACGCTTTTTATAGTTATTTCAAAATCGGGCTCTACGATAGAGACCACTTCTCATCTGAAATATATTTTGAACTATTTCGACATAGAGATAGGAGATGAGAAATTTCGCTCCCATTTTGTGACTATTACGGATAGAGGTTCTCCTTTAGATAAATTCAGCGAAAAGTTTGGATTGGAGTGTTTTCATATACCGTTAAATGTCGGTGGAAGATTTTCCGTTTTTTCAGCCGTCGGGCTTTTGCCTCTTTCTCTTTTGGGGTATGATATAAAAGAGATTTTATCAGGTGCGAAAGAGATAAGGGACTCGTTTTTTGAAAAGAAAGAAAATCCGCTTGTGCAAAAAGCTCATTATTATGTCTCGCATAGTTCATATCTTCCTATAAATGTACTCTTTTCATATGCGAGTGCTTTTAGAGCATTTAATGACTGGTATGTTCAGCTTTGGGGCGAGTCTTTGGGTAAAGTGAACAAAAGGGGTGAAAACTGCGGTTTAACGCCGATTGGTATTATCGGTTCTATCGACCAGCACTCTTTTTTGCAGCTTTTGATAGAGGGACCAAGAGATAAAACCGTAACCATGATCAAAGTGAAAGATTTTCAAAAAGATTTAAAGATACCGCATATTTCTTTGAAGTTTTTAGAGAGTACGGATTTTATAAACGGACATACCTTTAATGAGCTTATAAACGCTCAGTGTGACGCTACTATGCAAAGTATTCTTGATCAGGGCATAAGCGTAGATCTGATAGAGATAGATAGACTTCATGAAAAGAGTGTGGGTTATATGATCTTTTATTATGAGCTTTTAACATCTCTTTGCGGTTATTTTCTTGGTATAGATACTTATGATCAGCCCGGAGTGGAACTTGGTAAAAGGATACTGAAGGAGAAGTTTGCGAAATAACGGATATGTCGTCTTTACCGATCTTGACGGTAGTTTGTTAAATCATGGAGATTATAGTTTCAAAGAAGCGTTGCCTATGATCTCTTTTTTAAAAAGTAACGATATCGATATCATATACAATACCAGCAAAACGAAAAAAGAGTGTGAAATCTTGCAAAAAAAGATGGGAATAAACTCCTCGTTTATCGTTGAAAACGGTGCTTGTGTCTATTATGAAGACGGCACTTTTGTAAAGCTTGGAAAAGATCACCGGGAGATCATCTCTTTTATAAATCGATATAAAGATAATTTTGGAATACTCAGTTTTTCAAATATGAGCACAAAAGAGTTGATGGCACATACGGATTTTGATGAAAAGAGAGCGCTTCTTGCAAAACATAGAGATTTTAGCGAACCGTTTTTACTAAAGGATAAGGAAAAATTAGCCTCTTTAAAAGAGGTTGCCGAAAAAGAGGGATTTAAGATACTAGAGGGCGGCAGATTTTATCATTGTGTCGGTAAAGATCAAGATAAAGGCGAAGCGGTAAAAAGAGTTCTTTCTCGATATGAGGGATATAAAAGCATAGCTCTTGGAGACAGCCCAAACGATATCTCGATGTTAAAGGTCGCGGATATAGCGATTTTGATACCAAGATATGACAACACTTTCATAGATCTGAAGCTCTCAAATCTAATCAAAGCGAAAAGTCCGGGAAGTAGAGGTTGGAACGAGTCTTTAAAAAGGGTTCTTGTTGAAGGCGCATAAAAAAAATGCCCGGGAAATTTTCAAAAAAGCTCTCTTGGCTGTCGATCCTTTAAATCTAAATTATGAGTTAGATACCGTAACAAAAAAAGAGATCATGCTTTTTGGTTCCGGAAAAGCGAGTCTTAAGATGGCTGAAGCGGTTATGATGAAAATCGGTGATAGACTAAAAGACGGATTTATCGTCTCAAACTATGAAAAAAAGTTGCCGAAGATAGAGGTTTTTAAAAGCTCCCATCCGACTCCTTCAAAAAAAAGCGTCGAAGCTGCGAACAAGATGATCGCAAAACTTCGCTCTTTGAAAGAGGATGATTTTTTTATCTATCTTCTTTCCGGCGGAAGTTCGGCACTTTTACAAAAGCCTTGTAAATCTCTTGCTTTAGAAGATCTGATTTTTGTAAATGATGCTCTTTTAGCCTGCGGGGCTTCGATAGCGGAGATAAACAAAGTAAGAAAACAGCTCTCATTTATACAAGGTTCGAGATTGGCGAATATGACAAAAGCTTCCGGTATGGTTTTTGTAGTAAGTGATGTTGTGGGAGATGATCTTGGTACGATCGGTTCAGCACCGTTTTATGCCGATGAGAGCACCTGCGAAGATGCCAAAGAGGTGCTTTTAAAATACGGCTTATGGAAGAAGATACCAGAGAGTGTCCAAAATGTAATCAAACTATGTGAAAATGAGACTCCAAAAGAGCAAAACCCAAAGATAAGCCATAAGATAGTAGCGTCAAACACTCATGCTTTAAAAGCCGCTCTTGATGAGGCAAAAAGTTTAGGATATGAAGCGAAAATAGTTCGCGGTGATTTAAATGATGATGTAGAGATTTTGTCAAAATATATAGCGAATTTAATTAAAAAGCAAAATAGCGATAAACCGATTTGTCTGATTTTCGGCGGTGAGAGCAGAGTCGTTTTAAAAGGAGACGGGAAGGGCGGACGAAATCAGGAGCTTGCGCTTTTGGTTTTAAAAGAGATAAAAGATGATGAAAATATCGTTTTTTTGAGTGCCGGAACCGATGGAATAGACGGCAATACAAAAGCGGCGGGAGCCGTAGTGGCGGCTTGCGATTATAAAGATGATATAGATGCTTTTTTATCAAATAACGATTCTTATCATTTTCACGAAAGAGCCGATACGCTCATCGTTACCGGTGAGAGCGGTACAAACATTATGGATATTATGATAGCCATAAAGGAGTAAAGATGTCAGATTTTTTTCAAAACGGTGTAATCACGACAATTCCCAGACTTGGCAAAAGAAGTGTGGAGGATATGGAAGATGAGCTTTTAAAGCTTTCAAAAAGAAGAAATATGGTTTTAATACTTCCCGCACTTTATAGCGAGTTCAAGACGGATGCTATGAAAAATATAGTAAATGAGCTCAAAAATATTAAATACCTTTATCGAATAGTTTTAGGTTTGGATCAAGCTGGCGAAAAGGAGTTTATGCATGTCAAAGAGATTATGAGGGATCTGCCCGTAAAAGTGGATGTTATTTGGAATGACGGTCCACGTATTATGGAGCTAAAAGACGAGTTGAAAAAAGCAGGATTTCAAAGTACGAATATACGCGGTAAAGGGCTTAATGTCTGGATGATGATGGGATATATTCTATCTGATCATAACGCATACGCCATAGCTCTTCATGATTGTGATATCGTAAATTATTCAAGAGAGATTCCGGCTCGTCTTTTTTATCCTATCGTTCATCCCGGATTTGATTTCGAGTTTAACAAAGGTTACTATGCCAGAGTTTCCAAAAAGGTTCACGGACGTGCCACAAGACTTTTTTATACACCGCTTTTAAAATCTTTGGAGAGGATATTCGGCAAGAGTAGATATTTGGACTATATGGGTAGCTTCAGATATGCTCTATCCGGAGAGTTCGCCTTTATAAGATCGCTTGCAAGGGGTATTAGGATATCTCCGACTTGGGGGCTTGAAGTCTCGACTTTGAGCGAAGTCTATCACAATACGTCGAAAAAGAGAATATGCCAATCGGAAATTATGGAAACTTATGAACATAAACATCAAGATCTCGGATCGGAAGCCGGAGGCGGAGTTTCACAAATGACAAAAGAGATAGCGGAAACTATTTTTCGTATTATGAGTCAGAGCGGAGTAACTTTTTCAAATGCAAAATTTAACGCCTTGTTGACGACCTATTATGAAGAGGCTCAAAGAGCTATAGCTCAATATAGCGTTATATCCGAAGTAAACGGTTTGGCATATGACAGGCAAGAGGAATTGGCCGCGATTTTGGAATTTACCAACTCTTTAAAAGCCGCGAACGAAGGTTTTAACGAAGATCCTATGGGGGTGCCTCTTCTTTCGGCTTGGACTGCGGTACGCTCGGTGCTTCCTCATTTTACTTATAGATACAACGAAGCCGTGAGAATGGATAATGAATAAAAAACTCGAAGATATATTCGTTAGGTTGAAACTTCTGTATGAGAGTGAAGATGCGAAAAAAGCTCTTTTGGAGATAGAAGAACTTATTCGTAAATATAAAAAGAGGATCAAACCCAAATCGTACGAGCTTACGCAAGAGGATATGATACTAATAACTTACGGCGATCAAGTTGTAAGACCGGATGAAGAGCCGCTTGCGACTTTGAAACTTTTTTTGGACGAACATGTAAAAGATGTGATAAATACGGTTCATATTCTTCCTTTTTATCCCTACTCTTCCGATGACGGTTTTTCCGTGATAGATTATAAAGACGTATCGCCTAGGATGGGCTCTTGGGAAGATATCAAAAACTTGTCGCTTAATTATCGTCTTATGTTCGACGGTGTGATAAATCATATATCTCAATATTCGTATTGGTTTAAGAGTTTTTTGGCGAACGATCCGAAATATAAAGAGTATTTTTTAGATATGGATCCTAGTGTAGATCTCTCAAAAGTAGTAAGACCAAGAACCCTGCCTCTTCTTCATGAGTACAAAGATTGCGAAGGCAAAATCCATTATATTTGGACGACTTTCAGTAAAGATCAGGTCGATTTGAATTACGGATATTATAAAGTTTTGATCGATGTGTTGGATGCGCTCTTATTTTATGTCGAGCAAGGGGCGAATATTATTAGATTGGACGCAATAGCTTTTTTGTGGAAAGAGATCGGAAGTGAATGCATACATCTTCCTCAAACTCATCAGATCATACAGCTTATGCGTGAAGTGCTTCATTTGGTTTCACCGGAGCTTATCATAGTAACTGAAACAAATGTTCCTCATGATGAAAATATATCATATTTCGGAAACGGTGAAAACGAAGCGCAGATGGTTTACAATTTTGCGCTTCCTCCTCTTTTAGCTCATTCGGTTCTAAAATCCGATACGACGGTACTTATAAATTGGGCCAAAAGCCTCTCTTTACCAAGCGATAAAGTCTGTTTTTTCAATTTTACGGCAAGTCATGACGGATGCGGAGTTCGTCCGGTAAGCGAACTTTTGAGTAAAGAGGAGATAGAAGATTTGGTGAAAATCGTACAAAAAAGAGGCGGATACGTATCTTATCGAGCTGTAAACGATAAAGAGAAGAGTCCGTATGAACTAAACGCAAGCTATATCGATATAATAAGCGATCCTTGTGAACCGAATCATTTAAGGGCGAAAAAGATGCTTCTGACTCAAGCGGTCACTCTAGCGATGCCCGGAGTTGCGGGGATCTACTTCCATTCGTTGGTAGGTTCGCTTAGTGATAAAGATGCGGTAAAAAGGACGGGAGTTTATCGATCTATAAACAGAGAAAAGCTAAACTATGAGATACTCGATAAAGAGCTGGGTACTCCCGGAAATTTAAGAGCTATGGTGTATAGAAGTTACAAAAAACTTTTGTCGATAAGAAAGATGCAAAAAGTTTTTAATCCTTACGCACCGTTTGAGTTTTTCGAGATCAAAAGCGGTCTATTTGTTATAAAAAGGGTATCGAGAGATTTTTGCGAACAACTTCTCGCCATAAATAATTTTACGAATGAGCGTATTTGCTTTGATTTGGGTGATTACTTGCAAGCGAAGGGAATCGAGCTTATTTACGGTAAAAAAGTTGAATGTGAAGAAATCACGATAGAGCCGTACGATGTATTATGGATAAAATCAAAACTTAAAGAGGAGATAAGATGAAAATAACAAAATGCCTGTTTCCGGCGGCCGGCTACGGTACCAGGTTTTTACCCGTAACAAAAGCGATGCCAAAAGAGATGTTGCCCATTTTGACGAAACCGCTTATCCAATACGGTGTCGAAGAAGCGGTTGAAGCCGGCCTTGATACGATGGCTATTATAACAGGTCGTGGTAAAAGGGCTATAGAGGATCATTTCGATATCTCTTATGAGCTTGAGCATCAGATAAAAGGAAGTTCCAAAGAGCATCTTTTAACTCAGATTAGATCGCTTATCTCCAAATGTACATTTACATATACCAGACAGATAGAGATGAAAGGTTTGGGTGACGCTATCTTAAAAGGCGGAGTTTTGATAGGTTTTGAACCTTTTGCCGTAGTTTTGGCGGATGATTTGTGTATAAATGAGGATGGAGAGGGTGTACTGGCGCAAATGATAAAACTTTATCAAAAATATAAATGCTCTATAGTGGCGATTATGGAAGTGCCGATGGATGAGACATACAAGTATGGTGTTATAGACGGAAAGGAGATAGAAGATGGTGTTTTTATGGTTTCTAATATGGTAGAAAAACCGGAACCGTCACAAGCACCTACGAATCTTGCGATTATAGGTCGATATATTCTAACTCCCGATATTTTTAAAATTATAAAATCGACAAAACCTGGAAAAAACGGAGAGATTCAGATAACCGACGCTTTGATGACTATGGCTCAAAGAGGAATGGTTTTAGCATACAGATTTAAAGGTAAAAGGTTTGACTGTGGAAGCGTTGACGGATATGTCGAGGCTACCAACTATCTTTACGATATGAAGAAAGAGGGATAGATAACAGATATCAGCGTAAAGCCGATATCCTAAAAAATTAAAACTTATACTCCGCTCCGAAGGTGAGATGCTCCATATCGTCTTCGAATTTGGTATAGTTCGTATAGATCTTATAATTTTTGTCTATATCGTAAGCTATACCTATACCGCCGCTTACCGCTAGATCTTGCCTGTTGGTACCTGAGGTCATAGCCGCTTCGTTGTTCGTAGTCACATTGAGTGTGGATTTTATACTCTCATATACGACACCGAGTCTAGGTTTGATGCTTAGCTTGTTGACTCTCCATATATATGTGCCGTAAATTCCAAGAGACCAGAAATCGACATCATGAGTTTTGCCGTTAAATTTCGCTTCGGGTTTTTCAATACCCACCGACCCTTCCAACTCGACGCTCATATCGCTATATATATCTTTACCGGCGTTTACTACAAAAGCACCACCTTGATCGAATTTCGAATTGTCAACATCTTGAAGAGCTATACCGACACTAACGTAATCGATATACGACTCCTTGTTTTCATCTGCGTACAGCAGTGTGGCAGATAGCAGTACGGATGCGGCGACTGCGGTAGTGATCTTTTTCATTATATAAACTCCTTTAAGGGTTCTCTTTAAGCCCTTAATCTTCCTAACTAATATTATATACTAATAAGTTTAAAATAATATTTAAATCACGACGGCTTAAGAGCGTATTTTAGGTTTATAAAGTTTTTGTTATAATTTGGATAATTAAAAAAAAGGAAGTTCCAAATGAATATAATAACCACCGATAAAGCTCCGGCCGCAATTGGACCGTACTCTCAAGCCATAAAAGCGGGAGGGTTTATTTTCACTTCCGGACAGATACCGCTTACTCCCGACGGAGAGTTGGTAGAAGGAGATATTCATGATCAAACAAGACAGATACTTACGAACTTAGCCAATGTACTTGAAGCTGCCGGAAGTTCGCTTCATCAGATTGTCAAAACGACTATCTATCTGACGGATATGGATGATTTCATAGCCGTAAATACCGTTTATGCCGAGTTTTTTGGTACTTCATATCCGGCAAGAAGTACGGTGGCGGTAAAGACTCTGCCCAAAAATGTTCAGATAGAGATAGATGCCGTGGCACTTGATAGTAGTCAAGAGTATCATTATTAAAATGTTTTAATCATAACTTAATAAACTTTTCAGTAAAATCGGCGTTCAAATTTTAAACAAGGACATATGATGTATGCTATCATAAAAAGCGGCGGTAAGCAGTATAAAGTCCAAGAGGGAGATTTTTTAAATCTCGATAAGCTTGGCGCTTCCCCGAAAGAGAAAATCACTCTTACAGAAATTCTTGCCGTGAATGACGGCGAGTTAAAGATAGGTACGCCTTTTGTGGAAGGCGCTAAAGTTGAGCTGGAGGTTGTAGCTGAAGGCAAAGATAAAAAGATCGTTATCTATAAAAAAAGAAGAAGAAAAGACTCTAAACTGAAGAAAGGTTTCAGGAGAGAGTTTACTAGAGTTAGAGTTACTAAAATTTCCGCTTAATCAACGAGTCGTCAAATCATAAAAAGGAAAAGACTTTTTTGAGTCGCCTTTTTATTTTTTGGCATCGATTCTTCATATATCATAATTTATTGGCATAGAAATTTAGCAGCAATATATTTCAGTAAAGTAGGGGGATGCGGTTATTATGAAACTTTAAAGTCGTCAAAGCGGAAGTTTTTCGCTTTGACGGTTGCTGAAGAATTATAGTTCTTCAGCGTGTTTAGCAAGGTAATCCGCGACACCGTCGGTATCCGCTTTCATTCCCTCTTCGCCTTTGTGCCATCCTGCCGGACATACTTCACCGTGCTCGTCCGTAAATAGCATCGCGTCGATCATTCTGATCATCTCGTCAATGTTTCTTCCAAGCGGAAGGTCGTTTATTACCGCGTGTCTTACAATTTTATTTTTGTCGATTAGAAATGAACCCCTAAGTGCTACGCTTTTGTTGAAAAGAACATCGTATTTTTTAGCGATTTTTTTAGTAAGATCCGCTACGAGCGGGTATCTGACTTGTCCTATACCGCCTTCGTTCACCGGTGTGTTTTTCCAAGCAAAGTGAGAAAACTGACTATCTATCGAACAGCCTATAACCTCTATGCCTCTTGATTTGAATTCATCCAGTCTGTGATCAAACGCTATAATTTCGGAAGGGCATACGAAAGTGAAGTCTAGCGGATAAAAGAAAAGTACGGCTCCGTTTTCCCCTAGATTTTCGTATAACTCGAAATCATCCACTATCGTGTTGTCTCCAAGAACAGCCGTCGCTTTAAAATTCGGTGCTTTGTTTGTTACTAACATAATTTAATTTTCCTTTTTGTAAAGTTTATTTGAGGATAAATTTTATCCCATTTCTCCTTAAAAATCGATTAGACGCCATAGTATATATAAATCATCTATATAAAAAGATTATTTTTGATAGAATTATGCCGATTTTATTATAAAGATTTAGGAAAGATGTAATGTTAAAGAATTATTTATTTACGAGTGAATCGGTGACCGAGGGTCATCCTGATAAAATGGCTGATCAGATAAGTGATGCTATATTAGATTATATTATCCAAAGAGATCCGAATGCCAGAGTCGCTTGCGAGACACTTTTATCTAACGGTTTTTGTATAATAGCAGGAGAACTAAAAACCGTTACTTACGCACCTATGCAGGATATCGCCAGGGAAGTAGTGAGAGAGATTGGTTATACCGATGCGCAGTATGGATTTGATTATCGTAGTGCCGGAGTTTTAAACGGTGTCGGCGAACAGAGTGTGGATATAAATCAAGGAGTTGATCAAGCCGACGGTGAGATAGGTGCCGGTGATCAGGGGTTGATGTTCGGATATGCTTGCAGGGAAACAGATGTTTTGATGCCTCTTCCGATATATTTGGCACATAAATTGACCTATTCGCTTGCTCAGGCTAGAAAAAGTGGTATTTTGCCTTTTTTGCGTCCTGATGGAAAAGCGCAGGTAAGTATAAAATATGAAAACGGTAAGCCGGCAGAGATCGATACTATTGTAATTTCTACACAGCATTCGCCGGATACCGATCAAAACACACTAAAAGAAGCGGTTATTGAAGAGATTGTAAAAAGAAATCTCCCATCAGATATAAAAGCGGACAATATAAAGTACCATATAAATCCGACCGGTCGTTTCGTCATAGGTGGTCCTCAGGGAGATGCCGGACTTACCGGTAGAAAGATCATAGTTGATACTTACGGCGGAAGTTGTCCTCACGGAGGCGGTGCTTTTAGCGGTAAGGATCCTTCGAAGGTTGATAGAAGTGCGGCATATATGGCGAGGTATATCGCTAAAAATCTCGTGGCCGCAGGCGTATGCGATAAAGCTACCATACAGTTGGCATATGCGATAGGTGTTGTCGAACCGGTCTCTATATTGGTAGATACTCACGGTACTTCCAAAGTCGATGAGAGCAGACTGGAATCTTGTGTAAGAGAGTTTTTTCGTCTTACTCCAAAAGGGATCATACAGAGTCTTGATCTTCTTAGACCCATCTATAAAAAGACTGCGGTATATGGGCATTTCGGCAGGGAGATGGACGACTTTACTTGGGAAAAAACCGACAAAGCGTCACAAATAAGAGAATATTTCAATATATCATAAATGAAACTAATAGTTTTAGAAATTTTTTATATAGCATATGTTATAGTTTAGGTCAACTTAATATTAAAGTGAAGGAGAAAATATGGCAGTAATCATTACGGATATATGTATAAATTGCGGGGCTTGCATCGATGAGTGTCCGGTAGAAGCTATTGTTGACGACGAGGATAATCCGACGGGAGAAGAGATATATTATGTATATCCGGACAAATGTGTTGAGTGTGTAGGATATCATGACACGCCTGCATGTGCCGAAGCTTGTCCGACCGAGGGATGTATCGTATGGGGTGCTGCTGAAGGTCCTGGAGTTTCCGAAAACAGAGGTGCCGAAGGCGAACCGGTTATCGAAGAGTAATTATAGATAGATTTTTGACATCTTTGTCAAAAAAGAGTAGGGTGAAAGTGTACGCTTTCGCCCGTAAATTCCTTATTTTTCCCGCTTTAAACTTTATTATAGATTTCATTTGATATACTCTCAGCCTTTATTTTAATAGTCAAAAAAGTTTTGGAGCAACATAAAAATGGAACAGACACTATCGATCATAAAACCGGATGCGGTTAAAAAAGGTGTTATCGGAAAGATAATTGACAGATTTGAGAGCAACGGATTGAGAGTTGCCGCTATGAAAAAGATTCGGTTAAGCGAAGAGACGGCGGGAGGTTTTTATGCCGAGCATAAAGAGAGACCTTTTTTCGGTGATCTTGTTGAGTTTATGACGAGCGGTCCGGTTGTCGTGATGGTTCTTGAAGGTGAAGGAGCTATTGCGAAAAATAGAGAACTTATGGGTGCTACGAATCCGAAAGAGGCTGCCGCCGGAACGATCAGAGCCGATTTTGCAGAGAGTATAGATGCAAACGCTGTGCACGGAAGCGACTCAAAACAGAGTGCTGAGCGTGAAATAAAGTATTTCTTTAGCGATATTGAGATATTATAAGAAATTATAAAAATAAATAGTGAAAATAGAGTTTCGTAAGATTTCCGCCACGGAGTCACCTTTTGAGATGAAAAATGAATTTTTTTCGGCAAAAGGGAGCTTTAGGAAGCTTTCCTCCACTCTTGTTGCAATAGAGTTCGCTCTAAGTGCCGATTTGCCGCTTGAGTGCGACAGATGCGCAAGTGAGTATATGTATCGTCTGGATGAGAAGATGAGTTTAAAGGTAAGTGACGGCGGATATGAAGGTGAGAGTCTCGATGTCATAGAGTGTTTCGATCATTTTGTCGATTTTGATTCTGTGATATCGGGTGAAATAGAAGCGATAAGAAGTGATTATCACTATTGCGAAAAATGTAATAAAACATCAGGAGAATAATTATGGCAGTACCAAAGAGACGCGTAAGTAAAACAAGAGCGGCGAAAAGAAGAACGCATTATAAATTAAAACTACCAAAACCGGTAAAAGATGCCGACGGAACGTGGAGAATGCCGCATCGAATAAACAAAACCACAGGTGAATATAAAGCATAGAACGATAATGCATACTATAGCTATTGACGCGATGGGGGGTGATCATGGATCTTTACCCATTGTAACGGGAACGATACTGGCACTTAAAAAAAGCAAGAAAAAATTCAATGCGATATTAGTAGGAAATAGTGCCGATTTTTCACATAAAATTCCCAAAAAATTTGCGAAATATATTGAGATAATCGAATGCGACGATGTGTTCGATATGGACGAGAGCGCCACCGATGTACTCAAGCGTAAAAACTCTTCTATTTATAAAGCTGTCGATCTAGTGAAAAACTCTCGAGCCGACGCTTTGGTTTCGGCGGGACACAGCGGTGCGACTATGAGTCTTGCGACTCTTCGTATAGGACGTATCGAGGGTGTTCAGCGCCCGGCGATAGCTACGCTTATGCCGACTCAGACGGGAGGAAAAAGTCTGGTTTTGGATGTAGGTGCGAATACGGACTGTAAACCTGAAAATCTTTTTCAATTCGCCATTTTAGGTGAGGCGTATGCAAAAGACGTTTTAAAAGTACCTTCACCTCGTGTCGGACTTCTCTCAAACGGCGAAGAGGAATCAAAAGGCAACGATTTGACGAAAGCTTCGTTTAGGCTCATGAAAAATATAAACTCCTTTGTCGGAAACGTTGAGGGAAACGACATATTCAACGATAGTGTCGATGTGATTGTCTGTGACGGTTTTGTCGGAAATATTTTGCTCAAAACGAGTGAAGGAGTCGCAAGCTCCATCTCTAAGTTGATAAAAATGAATATTAAACGATCTCCCAGTGCTCTTACCGGTGCGCTTTTAATGAGAAGAGTATTCAAGCTTCTTAAAAAACAGACCGACTATGCCGAGTACGGCGGAGCTCCGCTTCTTGGCGTCAACAAAGCTACGATTATATGTCATGGTAAAAGTAATCACATAGCGATAAAAAATGCTATTTTTCAGGCTATATCATTCATCGAATCGGATGTCAATGAAGATATAAGAAAGAATATCGCATTAAACGGTATTGACTAAAAAGGATTTTCATTGTTCGCTTCACTTAAATCTATCGGCGCATATGTTCCTTCGAGAACTCTGACAAATTCCGATCTTGAAAAGATCGTCGATACGAGTGATGAATGGATCAAACAAAGAACGGGAATTCAAAATCGATATATCGCCGACGATGACGAATCGACAAGTGATTTGGCTTACAAAGCCGCGGTTGCGGCGATAGAGCGAAGCGGTATAAAAAGAGATCGTATAGATGCGATAATTTGTGCTACGATAACGCCGGATTTTTTTTGCATGCCTTCTACCGCTTGCGTCGTTGCGGATAAATTGGGTATAAAAAACTCTACGGCTTTTGATATATCCGCGGCTTGCAGCGGTTTTGTCTATGCTCTTAGTATTGCAAAAGCGTTTATCGAATCCGGTATGAAAAAAAACGTACTAATTATAGGTGCCGAAAAATTAAGTGCCATAGTCGATTATACCGACAGAACCACTTGCGTACTTTTCGGCGACGGTGCGGGTGCGGCCGTGATAAGCACTTGTGAAGATAGAAATAGATCGATTTTGGATATTCATACATCCTCGGACGGAGCTTATCAGGATTTTCTTATTACGCCCGGCGGCGGAGTACAAAATCCTTGTTCGATAGATGTTATCGAAAAAAAGATGCATTACCTCAAGATGAAAGGGAACGAGACTTTTAAACTCGCCGTAAATACGCTGACAAAAGATGTTCGAGAAATTTTGAAAAAGAACTCTCTAACAAGCGAAGATATAGATTTTTTTATTCCCCATCAGGCGAACTTTCGTATTATCGACGCTGTTGGTAAAAAGTTGAAATTTCCGCAGGAAAAAATTGTCCTTACGGTTTCAAAGTACGGAAATACTTCGGCGGCTTCGATTCCTATGGCGATCAACGACTGGTATGAAAACGGAAAATTGAAAGAGGGCGATTTGATGTTACTCGATACTTTCGGCGGCGGTCTTACTTGGGGAAGCGCGCTCGTGCATTTTAATCAGTCATAATCCTTCTTGAATAATTTTCCATAAAGTTTTCGTCTCTTCATCCGATAAAAATAGAGTGCTTTTTTGCTTAAAAAGATTTTTGATTTTATTATATTCCAAAAGATCACCCAAAAGACATTGTCGATGAGCGCAAAGATAACCTCTTGTTAAAACTAAATTCTCTTTTATTTGTTTGTCGCAGACAAAACAGATAAATTCGTCATGAAGCCTTCCTTCAAATTCAAGTAGTTTTATGTAGGATTCTACGATGCATCTTAGGGGATTTTGTTTTAAAAACTTTTTATTCGTTTCGTCTAATAGATTTAGATAAAAAGGATCCAAATCTTCCACATCTTTTAGATGCCGATAAAAGAGTTTGATGAATTGTTGCCAAAGGTAAAATTTTCTGTTGTGCGTCATCCATTTACTGCTTAGATGCAGTACATTGCGAAGCATGGCGATGGATGACTTCCGGTTTGTTTGTATTTCAAAGTCTATTTTGAAACCGATATTTACGTTTGCATGTCTGGCTCCGTAAAATCTGTAAAGAGTTTTTAAACTTTTTTCTGTTAAGAGGGTGACTATGAGATCTTCATCTTTAACTTTTGTGATATTTAGTATATAGCCTTGCATAGCTTATTTTAGCACAAACTAAACAAAACTTTACTCTTATTTGGGTAAAATAAGCAACTTTTTATTAAAGGTTGTTTATGGAATTACTCAAAAGCTTTAAAGACAACTGCGGTTTCGGATTGCTTGCAAATATTAACAATACTCCCTCACATCAAAATGTTCAAGATGCGGTCACGGCGCTTGAACGCATGATGCATAGAGGAGCGATAGCCGCCGACGGTAAAAGCGGAGACGGAAGCGGACTGCTTTTTGGTATGCCTAAAGAGTTCATGAAGAAGGTAGCTAAAGCCGAAGGCGTCGATCTTCCTAAACTTTTCGGCGTGGGTATGCTCTTTTTGCAAAACGATTCGCAAAAAGAGAAGATCGAGGAGATATGCGTAAAAAACGATCTCAAGGTTTTGCTGTTTCGCGATGTTCCCATAGATACGAATGCGCTAGGTGACCAAGCGTTGGAGAGTTTGCCGAAGATTACGCAAGTATTTTTGGCTGCAAACTCCATAATAGCCACTAAAAGATTCGATGCGCTTTTGTATCTGACAAGACGTGAAATAGAACTTGCGTTCAAAGATGAGAGCGATTTTTATATTCCATCTTTTTCGTCCGGTGTTATCTCTTATAAAGGGTTGATAATGCCCACTCATATTCGTGAATTTTATAAAGATTTGAGTGATCCTGATTTTCAAGTCGGATTTGCGCTTTTTCATCAAAGATTTTCTACCAACACTCTTCCTCAGTGGAAATTGGCTCAGCCGTTTAGATCTATCGCTCATAACGGGGAGATAAACTCCATATCCGCAAACAGGTTTAATGCCGCCGCAAAGAGCGAATGGATCAAAAGCAAAGTTTTTTCGGATAAAGAGCTTGAGAAACTCTTTCCTATAACGAATAATGAAGGAAGTGATAGCAGCAGCCTTGACAATATGTTCGAATTTTTGATAGCAAACGGTATGGACTTTTTTAAAGCGGCTCGCGCGCTTATTCCCGCGCCGTGGCAAAATGCTCCTCATATGGATTCTCATTTAAGAGCTTTTTACGAGTATATGAGTACTTGTTTCGAAGCTTGGGACGGACCGGCGGCGGTGAGTTTGACTGACGGTAGATACATAGGATGCGTCTTGGATCGAAACGGTTTAAGACCCGCGAAATACGTTATTACGAAAGACGATAGAATCATCATTACTAGTGAGTACGGTGTTTTGAAGATAGACGAATCTTTGATAATAGAACGCGGCAGGCTTCAAAGCGGTGAGATGATCGGAGTCGATCTTAAATTCGGAAAGATTTTAAAAAGCGAAGAGATAGACAACTATTTGAAATCGACGAACTCATATGCCGATTGGCTCAATCAAAATATGACATATCTTCAGGAATTCGTAGAACTCCCGTTCAATAAAACCGATTGTTACGAGATAAAGGATTTGGCGAAAAAACAGAGATTTGCGAATATTACTCAAGAGATAATCGAGATGGTGATAGAGCCGATGATGAAAGACGGTAAAGAAAATACCGGCGCTATGGGCGACGATACGCCTCTTGCGGCATTTAGCGACAAACAGAGAAGTTTCAGCGATTTTTTCAAGCAAAAATTCGCTCAAGTTACAAATCCCCCGATAGATCCCATTAGAGAAAAAGTCGTTATGAGTCTAAATACCGGATTTGGCGAGATCAGAAATATTCTCGATGAGGATCCAGATCATGCGATTCGTCTTAAAGCTATCTCTCCGATATTGATGGAGGAGAAATATAATGTTCTTCTATCCTTCGGTGACGAAAATCATCCCAGATTCAAAAGCGATTATAAAAACAGGGTTTTCTCCACGCTTTTTGAATCCGACCTCAAAGGCTCGCTCGAAAAACTTGTAAAAGAGATCGTACGAAGCGTAAGAGAAGACGGTATTCGTATAATTATCCTAGATGATCGTCCCGATGGAGATAATTTTAAATATATTCCTATGTTGATGGTCGTAGGAAGGCTCAATAAAGTTTTTTTGGATGAGAAATTAAGGCACTTGACCTCCACCATAGCAATCACTTCCGAAGCGGTGGATTCTCACTCTTGCGCCACTCTTATAGCATACGGCGCAAATGCGATATATCCGTATTTATTATTCTCTTCCGTTATGGATCTTTGCAAAAGAAGAGGGGTTTTGGGATACGAGCAGAAAAATCTTTTTAAAAATGTCCACCATTCGCTCGGAGCCGGTCTTTTGAAGATCATGTCGAAAATGGGAATATCTACGATAGCGTCGTATCGAAATTCATCTTTGTTCGATGTTATCGGGCTTAGTAAAGAGATCGTGGAAGATTGTTTTTGCGATTCTCACGGTTATATACCTGGGCTTGGTTATGAAGATATAGAGAAGAGGATTGATAGAGATTATAAAAAAGCCAAAGAGATAGATAAAAAAAAGAGACTTTTTCCGCTTGAGATAGGCGGATTTCATAAATTTATATTTTCAAACGAATATCACGACTATTCGCCGACTGTCGTAAACAAGTTGCATCGAGCGTGTATCTCCGCTAAAGAGGAAGATTTTGACGCGTATTGTAAAGCGGTGAATGACCGCGGTCTTAAGATGATTCGTGATTTTTTCGTATTTAAGTCGGATAGAAAACCGATTTCTATCGATAAAGTTGAATCCAAAGAGAAGATTTTCAAGCGCTTTTGTACGGCTGCAATGAGTTTGGGATCCATCTCTCCGGAAGCCCATGAAGCGATAGCCGAAGCTATGAATAAAATCGGAGCTCAATCAAATTCAGGCGAAGGGGGCGAGGCGAGCGAGAGACTCAAAACCTCACGCCGTTCCAAGATTAAGCAGATAGCTTCGGGACGTTTCGGTGTGACTCCCGAGTATTTAAGAAGTGCCGAAGAGATACAGATAAAAATCGCTCAAGGGGCAAAACCCGGGGAAGGAGGACAACTTCCCGGACATAAAGTAACCCCTCTTATAGCTTCATTGAGATATACGACTCCGGGAGTGACGCTCATCTCACCTCCGCCTCATCATGACATATACTCCATAGAGGATTTGGCGCAGTTGATTTTCGATATGAAACAGATCAATCCCGAGGCGACAATAACGGTAAAGCTAGTCTCGACGGCCGGAGTCGGTACTATCGCCGCAGGCGTTGCGAAAGCTTATGCGGACAAAATTATTATCTCAGGCGGCGACGGCGGTACGGGTGCAGCACCTTTGACGTCCATAAAATATGCCGGAAATCCGTGGGAGCTAGGGCTTAGCGAAGCTCATAACGCTCTGAAAATAAACGGTCTTAGAGAGTTCGTTCATCTTCAGACTGACGGGGGACTCAAAACGGGTCTTGATGTCATAAAAGCCGCGATGCTCGGAGCCGAGAGTTACGCATTTGGTACGGCGGCTTTGACGATGGTAGGTTGTAGAATTTTAAGAATATGCCATATGAACAAATGTACGGTAGGTGTCGCTACTCAAGATGAATATCTAAGAGAGCATTTCGTCGGAACTGTCGATAGAGTGATCAATTTTTTCACACTTCTTGCCGAAGACGTGAGAAAGATTATGGCCTCTCTCGGATATACCGAACTTGAAGAGCTGATCGGAAGAAGTGATCTTCTTGAACTCAAAGACGATCCTTTCGTGAAAAAATTCGATTTCAGCAGCATTTTAAAACGTGTGGACGGTTTTGATACCTGTCAAAAAGAGAGCAACGAACCTTTCGATAAAAACGAGTATGAAAAAGAGATATTGAAAGAAGTTTATAAAGTTATAGAAAATCCGAAAGAGAGTATTGTAGTTACGAAGAAAATCACAAATTTAAACAGAAGCTTCGGTACTTTAATAAGCGGTGAAATAGCGAAATATTACGGTAATGCCGGTCTTCCCGAGGGTAGTATAACTTTTAGGCTGGAAGGTATAACGGGACAATCCTTAGGCGCATTTTTAACAAACGGTATATCGATTTATGTCAAGGGTGCCGGAAACGATTATGTCGGTAAAGGTATGAACGGCGGTAAAATAGTCATCACTCCTCAGACTCAAAGCGAACAGTTTTCTTGTGCCGGAAACACTTGTCTTTACGGAGCTACGGGCGGAAAACTTTTTGTTGCAGGAAGTATAGGAGAGAGATTTGCCGTTAGAAATTCGGGTGCGATAGCGGTAGTTGAGGGAACCGGAGATCATGCTTGTGAATATATGACAGGCGGTGTAGTCGTAGTTCTTGGTAAGACGGGTATTAACTTCGGTGCCGGAATGACCGGCGGCGTGGCGTTCGTATATGACGAAGCTCATGAATTTTTCGACAATGTAAATCAGGAACTTGTCAACGCGACCAGAATTGATACGGATGAATCGGATGAAGAGAGACACTTCATAAAAAAATTACTTCGAACTTATATTAACGAAACGTCAAGTAAAAAAGCTCAGTACATAGTCGATAATTTTAGACATACGCTTAGAGATTTTTGGATAGTAAGACCTAAAGATATGAAAAAAACACCGTTAAATCCGGATGAGGGGGATTAGGATATGCAGAATTTTACAAAATTAGAGCGAATCGATCCGCTAAAAAGAGGATCGAACGAGCGAAAAAAAGATTATAAAGAGATTTATGAAATTTTCAAACCCTCCGACGCTTCGTCTCAAGCGGATAGATGCGTTCAGTGCGGTGATCCGTACTGTCATAACAAATGTCCTCTTCACAATTACATACCTTTTTGGCTTAGATCGGTCGTTTCGAAAGATTTGGAGCTCTCGTTCAAGCTCTCGAACGAGACGAATCCGTTTCCTGAAATTACAGGAAGAATTTGTCCTCATGACAGGCTGTGCGAAGGAGATTGTACTCTTGAGCAAGACGGTTACGGCGCTATCACTATCGGTTCGATCGAAACATTTATAAGTGAAAACGGTTTTAAAAAGGGGCTCAAACCTGAATTTGCGGAAAATTTCAGCGATAAAAGGGTTGCGATAGTGGGATCGGGACCTGCGGGATTTTCAGCGGCTACGTATCTGATGAGAGCGGGAATAAAAGTGGAAATGTTTGAAAAAGCGAATCGTCCCGGCGGACTTTTAACCTACGGAATTCCGGGCTTTAAACTCGAAAAAGAGGTTGTGTTCAGGCGTTTTAAATTTTTACAAGATGCGGGGATGAAACTCTTTTTAAATGTTGAAGTCGGAAAAGATATAGAGTTTAAAGAGTTGATGGAAAATTACGATGCCGTATTTATCGGAATCGGTGCGGAAAAATCAAAAAAAGCGAATCTCGCGGGTGAAAACGGTGAGGGCGTTTTTATGGCGATAGACTTTTTAAGAAACATTCAACAAAAACATTTCAATGAAACATATGATCATAAATATAACATAACGGGTAAAAACGTAGTGGTCATTGGCGGCGGCGATACGGCTATGGATTGTATAAGGACATCTCTAAGAGAGGGCGCTAAGAGCGTTAAGTGTCTATATCGTCGTGACGCTCATAATATGCCGGGAAGCAAAAAAGAGTTTAAAAACGCAAAAGAGGAGGGAGCGGAATTTACATTTTATGCTTCTCCAAAAGAGATATTGTTAAATGAAAAGTCGGAAGTCATCGGTGTTGAGATGCTAAAAACACAGCTAACTCAAAAAGATGAAAGCGGGAGACAACGAGTCGCTATAGTCGATAAAAGCGAATTTAGAGTTGAAGCGGATGTCGTTATTTTTGCGCTTGGTTTTGATGTTTGTAAGCCGAATTTTCTCTCGGAAAACGGTATCGAGACAAACAAGTGGGGTGAAATTTTGGCAAACGAAGGGATGGAGTGTACTAAACCTTTTATTTTTACCGGAGGTGATTGTTACAGAGGAAGCGATCTTGTCGTTACGGCTGCGCAAGACGGTAAAATAGCGGCGCAAACGATTATAGATAAGTTATTGAACTCTTCAAAGGTTTAAAGATAGCACTTAACGTAGATTCTTTCATATCCGCGGCGATAAGAGCGAATCAGCGGATTTACAAACTTCTTCAAAATGGATCTTTCGCCTCTTTTTCAGCTATTTTAGAAAGAGGCGAAGGAGGAGATAGGACTTACGGTATAGATAAAATCGCCGAAGATATTTTCGTAGAAGAGTTAAGCGGCTTTGGAAAGATCTATTCCGAAGAGAGCGGATATATAGGCGAAGGCGAACTTTTAATAACTCTCGATCCACTTGACGGCAGTGACAATTTTCTCTCCAATTTTCCATATTTTGGTACTTCGGTAGCGATAGAGAGCGGTTGGGGCGTGGAAGCCGCGATAATTGCGAATCTTGCCAACGGTACGGTTATTGTCAAAAATGCGCAAAAACAGTGTTGTTCGCCGCTGAATCAAATCCGTTTTAAAGATATCGTAAGAAACGGTAGTTCGAAAGTCGGGATATTTGAAAGAGCTTATCTCTCAAACATATATGCCGACAGGTTAAAAGCGGCAAAAATAAAATATAGAGTTCCGGGAGCCGTCGCTTTATCTCTCTCTTTATCTCATGAAGTATCTTTCGTTATTCTCGAGGGACGGCTTAGAGTGTTCGATGTGAAGGCCGGACTTTACATGTGCGAAGGGTTGTATCAGCATAAAACAAACGATTTAACGATAATATGCCATCAAGAAAATATATTGAATCGATTAAAACAAATACTCTTAGAGGATAGATGATGAACTTTGGTGATATTTTCAAAAACTTCAGAAAACAGCAACCGTCGCGTGATGAAGCTCCCAGTCATTGGATAAAATGTCCAAAATGTAACTCTCTTATGTATTATAAAGAGGTGGAAAATCTTTTTCAGGTGTGTCCAAAATGTAAATACCATATGAGAATAGATCAAGAAAAAAGAGTGGCTCTTCTTGCTGATAAGGGAACCTTTAAAGAGTATGACGGTGATCTTTTGCCGGTCGATCCGCTTGGATTTGTGGATAAGAAGTCTTATAAAAAAAGAGTTGCCGAGAGTGAGAAAAAAACCGGTAAAAGATCTTCCGTAGTTAGTGGGGAGTGTCTTATCGGCGGTATCGCTACTCAATTGGTAGTGTTCGATTTCTCTTTTATGGGAGGTAGCCTAGGATCCGTAGAGGGTGAAAAGATAGTAAGAGCCGTTCACCGAGCCATAAAGAAAAGACATGCCGTTGTCATAGTTAGCGCTAGCGGCGGGGCGAGAATGCAAGAGAGTACGTTTTCTCTGCTTCAAATGTCTAAAACTTCCGCAGCGCTTAAAAAGCTCTCAAAAGAGGGCTTGCCTTATATTTCCATACTTACCGATCCGACAATGGGAGGAGTTAGCGCGTCTTTTGCTATGTTAGGAGATGTGATATTGGCCGAACCGGGGGCATTGATAGGGTTTGCCGGGCAAAGGGTTATTAAACAGACTATCGGAGCCGAATTGCCGGAAGGTTTTCAAAGATCGGAGTTTTTACTAGAGCACGGTTTTTTGGATATGATCGTTCAGCGTGCGAAGATGAAACAGACAGTTGCGGATCTACTTTATTATTTCGGACACAATCTATCGCAAACGGCTGACAGTCGCAGACCTAAAAGACGCAAAGAAGATTTAGTTCGAACAAATCACGATATCTCCGATGCGACATAAGATTTACGCTCTTTTCGATTTTGAGTTGAATCGAAGAAAAGGTTTATCGTTCGAAGAGTTTTTAGATCTACCGAAAGTAAGGGCGGCACAGATAGTTCAATATAGAGATAAGATAAATTCAACTCATATTAAACTTAAGAATATTTTATATTTTAAAAAATTTTTTAAAGGAACCGTCATTGCAAACGATGATTTGGAGCTTGCGAAAGAGGTTGACGGCCTTCATGTCGGACAAGAAGATGTGTTACGATACGAAACAGATATCGAAAAATCCGTAATGTGGTTAAAAAATGAATTAAAAGACAAAATTTTAGGACTCTCCACGCATAACTTGTCACAAATCCAAAAGGCTAACGACCTTCCTTTGGATTATATCGGACTGGGTGCGTACAGAGCCACCTTAACAAAAGAGGTAACCAATATTCTAGGTGAAAAAACAAGCCTGCTCGCAAAAGCCTCAAAACACGATGTAGCCGTTATTGGAGGCGTTAAAAGCAGTGATAAAATAGAGGGTGTGACTTATCTTGTTTTAGGCTCGAATCTGTATGAAAATTGACCTCTATACGATCGAAAAAAGTTGTATTGACGAATATACTCCCATCTGTAAAAATTACTCTAAAATGATATCAAAATATGCTCGCTTCAAGGAGCATAATATTTTTAACAAAAAAATTTCTTCCGCTCAAAATATTAATCCGCAAACCGCTAAAAGCTCCTACTCTCAGGCGTTTGAGCCTTTTATGAAAGGATTTAATATCTTGCTTCATCCTGAAGGTAAATTATTAGATAGTTTTGATTTTTATAAAACTTTTGATATAAATACAAACTTAAATTTCTTTATAGCAGGTGCTTACGGTTTTGAAGATAGTTTTTTAACCAAAGGCGATCTTGTTATAAGCTTAAGTAAATTGACATTTAGTCATAAAATCGCAAAAGTTGTTTTGTATGAACAAATTTATCGGGGACTTACTATTTTGCACAAGCACCCTTATCATAAATAAAAGAACTAACAAGCGAAACATTCAAGGAGACAAGATGACTGATAAAGAGCTTGAGACATTCAAAACCATACTCGAGGAGAGGAAAGATCAAATCCAAAGAACTATACAAGATAGTGAAAAAGAGATACAGGAGTTAAAAAGAGCGGATGCAAGCGATGAAGCCGACTATGCCACGATCAGTACGGATAGTGAGATAGAGCGAACGCTTAGTGCGAAACTTCAACAGGAGTTAAAAGAGATCGATTATGCGCTCTTTAAAATCAGCAACAAAACTTACGGTGTTTGCGAAATGTGCGAAGAGCCGATCGGACTTGCCAGATTGAAAGTCAAACCACAGGCTAAATATTGTATAGTATGCAGAGAGATAGTGGAAAAAACTGCATAAAGGACACAAATTATGGGCTTGAGAAAGTATATAGTTTTAGGAGCCATGCTTATAATCGCTATGGGTATAGCGATCTATACTTATACAGGTGAGTATTACAGTTTACCTATTGCCGGAATAAATATCAATCTTCCGATAGCCGTGTGGGTTTTGATTCCAGCACTCATACTATATCTTGTAACGATAATTCATCTAATTTTTTATGGAACGATCAATTTCGCAAAGCTCAGAACGATAAAAAGCGATAGCGAAAGATTCGTCGAAAATGCAAAAAGAGCGCTTCTTGGCAAGAAAGTTAGTGCCGATGAATATAAGAGCGAAGTGTTCAAATTGCCTGGAATGATACTGCCTCTTTTAAATATCGATCCTAAAAGGTCGGTACACCACAGAGTATATGATGACGGAATCCAAGATATTTTGGAAGCGAAACAGAGAATTAAAGAGGGAGAGGTCGTCGATCTCTCGAAATTCAATCTTCTCCCGGATAATGCGCTTGTTTTGCAAAACTCACTTAACGCGTTAGCACAGGATAGAACTTATGCTACGACTATTTTGAAAAAGTGTGAAGACAAAAAGCTTTGTCAAAAAGCTCATCATGCTCTCGCTACTTACGCTTCTCTTGACGAGATAAAAAAGTATCAGGTCGAACCGACGAAAGAGCTTTTTTACACATTGATAGAGCGGATAGATGCCAAAGAGAACGCTATTGACATGAGTGACGAAGATATTATCGATTTTATCAAAGATCTCGATTTCACGAAAGAGGACTATATCGATCTGGCAAAAAAACTCAAAAGCAAACTAAATCCGGATCGGTTGATTTTACTTTTTGAAAAACTTGCACATCAATTTCCGCAAGAGGCCGGAGATGGTTATCTTTACGTTCTTTTCGAGCTTCAAATGGTTGATAACGCTAGAGAGTTTTTGGAAAATTCCAGTGAAGAGGAGTATCCGGTTTTCAAATATCTTCTCTTTTTAAAAGATAGCGGAAAAAATTTCGATACCGATCTATTCTTTAAATAACAGAGCGTGAAAGAGCCGATAGATTTTTCGAAAAAAGATCTTTTGGCTCTCGCGCCTTTGGCGGGTTATACCGATTTACCGTTTAGGAGCGTTGTGAAAAAATTCGGCGCGG
>Ga0256914_1000754_pt1 | contig 31153 bp, 31 predicted proteins | sample HulkmetaG_FD_191571 | JGI IMG/M metagenome (GOLD analysis project Ga0256914, IMG submission 191571) | Hydrothermal chimney microbial communities from Main Endeavour vent field at the Juan de Fuca Ridge, Pacific Ocean - Hulk | ecosystem: Environmental > Aquatic > Marine > Hydrothermal vents ... | reverse complement strand
GCTATTGCAAAGAATGAAAAACTGTTTTGACATTAGGATCCACCTTATATATCGGCTGCCTCTTTCCTGGCTCACAAGGGTACTTTCTCTATGCTTCTTCCACTAAAAAGCAACATCTTATCACTCAGTTAAAAAGCTGGGACCTGTCTTTGTCAAAACTTTTCCTCATCCCGAGGTTCTGGAAAAGTCAAGAAAACATAGAGGGTTTGCTGCCTCGTATGGGGATACCATAACTATCACTAAGGCGGGTAATTTATGTAACAAGGTTCTCTTGGAATACTGCAAAGGGGAAAGATAACGGGCCCGTGTGTGAGATATCCACGGCGGATTATCACAGGAAAGGGAGGACCAAAGAAAAATCGGGGAATTTCCCCACGGTCTTTTTTGTGCATGAGAAAACCAAGGAGGAAATATTAACGCCCCTGAAACATGGGAAGATGTATGCCTGCCGGGGGCATTATCCTCATCTTGCAAGGATGGACGAGTTTTCAGTAGGCACTTTAATTAAATGGTAAAGAGAAGGGAATTTCAGGAGATAAAATAGCCCTGAAGGGTTGTCCCTTGGTCAGTATACCTGTCTTGGTTTCATTGATTCTTTCCGAAAAGAAGCGCATAACTGTAAGATTGATACGATCCGGAAAGACAATCAAGACGTTTGGAGGCGAATTACCAATGACTATTGAGTATGATAACAGATATTACAAGCCAAAAGAGAAGTGTTATTACCGAATGGGATATGCGTGGGGCTATGGAACAATCACCTCCAACCCTGTATTCGTTCAATATAAGAAATGGTACCAAGATTCAGATTTCATGGTTCAGCAAAAAAGAGGCGCATTTCTACCGTAGGATCAGGACAGACGATTCACTCCCTTTTATCAGCTTGGTCACTTTTCTCTTGGGAAACACCTTCTCCAGTATAGATTTTTTGCCCATCCAGAGAGCCATCATACCACATTTTGCCTCCTGTGATATGAAGAAATCCAAAGACGCCAGGTCTACAATTTTTATCCACGGTTCAATATCCCGGGCTGTATAGTATCTGAGAATAGCATCCATCTTTTTTGCTACCTCGGCCTTCAGGGCTTCTCCCTCAGTCAGTCCGATGAGTGCAAGCTTGGCCCCATGAAGGGTCACTAACTGGTTGATCATCTCAAGGGATTCCTGGCTGACCAGGTCATGATCCAGGCAACAGACGATCTTATCCACATGTCTTTCTTCTTTGATAACCAGGACCGAACAGGGGGCGTCATTGACAATCTTTTGAGGAAGATTGTTTGCTCCTTCCCATGCACAGTCCCTTGAGTTATCGCAACCCAGAACAATGAGATCGCTTTCCTCCTCTATCGCCTCTGATAGAATCTCTTTGGCCGGGTTGCCGATCCTTATCCTGGTCTTCAGATCTTTTCTGGCACTCTTGGCTACATACAGCTCTTCCCAGACGTTTTTTCTCGTTTCAATGAGCGCATACCCAAATTTCCTCTGGATGTACGGGCACTCGTCCTCTTTGAAATGGCCGAGAAAATCTTCTCGGTACTTAATGAGTGCCTTGGGCAAAGGAAATTCTGCAGTCCATTCTCTGGAAAAATCATCGGATAAGGACTTTTTTGTCTGCACTCCCAGAAGTGTAACATTTGCCCACGTATTTGCCGATAGTCTTGCCACCTCATTGACTGCATGAGCGCTGTAAGGATTCTGGTCAACTGCAACAAGAATTCGCATTTATGCCTCCATTTTTTCAAATAATCCTATTGCCAGCACAACAGAAGTGCTGAAGGAACACGGCTTAGTAATTCCACCATGGGACTTCTTCTCGGCACCTGTCTGGACATACATGATACAACCATGCTATACTCCTCCAGAGAGTCGGCAATTTTTGTCGGAATATCCCGTATCGTCTTGACCTCTTCAGGAGGTAATCCTGCTTCCCAAAGCATGTTTTTGGCTTTGATGAGGATTTCATCGGAACCGCCGGGTGCCAGGTCAGCCGCATCACCAGCATGTTTTTTGAAACTTAGTCTGCCAGGTTTTTGAAGGATCACATGGAGCAGGTCATATGCCAATGTGCCCTCATTGAATATTTGGGAAAAGGTTGGTATCAGGTTCCAGAGCTCCGTATGGTCTTCCACCAGGAGGGCGATCCTCTTTAAACCCACCAGGTTTTTTACGAGAAGCAGGGGACAAAGCATTTTTTGATAGAGCTTTGACCGCATCCTGTTTTCAAAATAGGATGCATCAAAAGTCAGGAGAATTCCTTCAACCAATAGGTTGTAGGCCCCATCCTCCAGTTCACGGAGTATTTCGACCTGGGGGTCACCCACCATCATCTTGGGCAAAGTCAAGGCAGGGCATGAGGATCTCTCCGCATTGATGAGTTGGGAAATTTCGGCTACTGCACTTTCTAACAACCCTTTTTCCCAAGTTCGTCGCACCCATCCTGTTCCTGGCGGATTTCCTTCAGCATCGGCCTCTTCCACATGAATCATCTTGATATCCATTCCAATGATATCAGCCAGACGACAGGTGTATCTAAGGGCAATACTGGATGCAAGATCTGCATTTAGAGAAACAAGTGTCTTGATCATAAGCTCCCACCTTATCAACTGTTTCGGTAATTATTTCTCATATATCTTTTTTTCCGCCTTTTTTACGGTGTCAATAATCTCTCCCAGCTTGAAAGGCTTGGCAAGGAAGTCAAAAACACCCTTTTGAAAGGATTCTTTTGCTGTTTCCATGGTGGCGAATCCTGTTATAACGATGACCTCAGTAGCTGGGAAGCGCTCCTTAACATGGGTCAAAAACTGCATTCCGTCAATTCCTTCCATCTTCAGGTCGGTGATAACGATCTCAAAATCTTTTTCTTTCATACGGTCCAATGCATCTGCACTTTCGGTGAATGTTTCCACCTTGTAGCCTGCTTTTTCAAGCGCTGGTTTCAATCTTTTCAGGACAATCGCTTCGTCATCCAGGATCAATACACTCGTTTTTTCGCCGGTATTCATGTTGTTCCCTCCAATTCATTGACAATATTGCTTTGCTGGGTCAATCGATCAAATTCTATGACAAAACGTTCTATTTGCTGGTCGCTGTTCATTTGGACATCAAGTTGACGTGTAAATGCAACCAATTGTCCTATGGTATGAACCTTCTTTTGCATTGCTTCCGGCACAAGTTTTTTGACGCGGGCCACGACAAGATCACCATGCAGATCCACCCGAAAGTCATTCTTTTCCAGTATTTGGGCGATGAACTCCACCCTTCGGGATCTTCTTACCTGGTCTGTCACCCCACCAAGAAAACGAAAATATGCATAATTGTCATTGATGTTTTCACTGATATAGGAGTCAATCATATTGAAATGGTAGCCAAGGCGCAAGCTTATATTTGCGTATGTTTTTGATATAACGGCAAGGTTCTGACCAATAAATTTAGGACTGGCAAGATTTGAAGAAAATGTCCTTGTGAGACTGGACATGAAACTGCCAAAATCCACGGACATAGGGTCAGAATTCCAAAATCCAGGCATATTCAATCCAGACAGAAAGGCATACATCGGTCTGGACACAATCTGCTCCGGACGCACAATCTTAGAATCTGTTTCTTTAGCCAGACCCTCTCCTATATCAATAATGATTAAATCCAGAGGGATATCGGATTTAAGTTTTCTTCCTGGGGTATCAGAATCACGATGACTATAATAATTGAGTTCCATGAGTTCTTCTACCGCCTTTTCGTGAATAAAACGGGTAATGTCATGAAACGTTTTGCAGGCCTTTGGAACAAAATTACTGCCAACGGGGTCCACCAGATTCAATGGAGCGATTTTTTTCAATAGCCGACGAAGTAGCCGATATTCATAGGTTTCCTCAAACGCCTCTTCCGCAAAGTGGTAGTAAAGCAGCTCTTTCACAATACCGACATATACAACATTGTCCTCCGCATCCAGTGTGATAAGTTGACCCGGTTTCAGGCATTCAGTCGCTATTTCCGTATTTACAATGGTTGGCACCTTGAATTCTCTGGCAATGGTAGACATGTGGCTGGTGGGGGACCCTATGTCCGTTATGATTCCATTCGCTTTTCTCATGACCCTTGCAAACCTTGGGGATGTCCGCCTGGCAACGAGAATGGCCCCTTGGGGAAACCTATCCAGGTCTTTGTCATCTCTGACCATGAATACCTTCCCTGTGGCAATTCCATTCTGGGCAATAACGCCTTTATGAGCGAATATCACGGGGTATCCTGTTACCGCCGAAGAGATATCCTCCACCATCCGCGCAAAAGCACCCCTCACATTGAGTTGTCTTGTCTGTAGAATAATGAGCCTTCTGTTTTGGTCAAAGGCCCATTCAATATCCTGGGGTTTTTTGAAATATTTCTCGATCATAAGGCCAGTCTCTGCTATCTGTTTTACTTCCTCATCTGAAAGACAAGACCTCATCTGGAGGTCATGTGGAATGGGCAATGTTTCACAGCCTCCACCCTTTTTCGGCACCAGCCTTTCCGTCTTGCGAACGATATCGAGTGTTGTTAACTCATGAGGATAATTCCTGGAAAGCGTGTATTGATCAGCCCTTACCTTGCCGGACACGACAGGCGCACCAAGGCCCCAAGTTGCAGTGATGAGCAAGACATCACGTTCCGGGTGGAGTGGGTCCAAGGTGTACAGGACACCACTCTTGGAGGCGTCTATCATGTTTTGACAGGCAACTGCCATGGCCACCTCCTGTTCCAGAAAACCTTTCTCCTGTCTATATTCCATAGCAGAGACAGAATAGGTACTTGCAAGAACTTCCTTGTAACAGTTTGGGACGTTCGCCTGGGGTTGGTTGAGCAGGCTCAGGTATTGTCCTGCAAAAGTATGTTCACTGTCTTCGCCCCAGGCACTGCTGCGAATGGCCAAATAGAGGCGTTTGTTTCCTGTTGCTTCCTGAAGATGCAATAATGCCCTTTCGACGGCCTTCCTTACCTTGTTTGGCATTGTTCCGGCAAGAATAAGGGATTGGATATCAGCGGAAGCCTTGTTGCCGGAAACTTCTTTTTCAGACCACGCCTTTGTAATTTCAGCTATTTTTTCGGCAAGGTTGTTATGCTCGAGAAAGGTCTGATAGGCCCGTGTAGTAATGGCGAAACCGTCGGGAGTATCCAGGCCAAGCTGATTTTTCAATTCCGCAATATTGGCATTTTTCCCCCCCACTACGTCGGAAAAATCCCGGGTAATCAGCTCATAACGCATGATATATGCAGTATGAGAAATAACGAGCCTGCCGGCGAGTTCTTCTTCTATTTCAGTATTAATCCTCCTGAATACTTCGTTCAGCTCAGTGTACTTTTTAGGAGCAAGGCTGTTCAGGTTATAAATCAGCTTGTTGACCAGGTCGGATATGCGTTGGCAGCTTGACAGGATATATTGGCGGTCAAAGATGTAATCTCCACCAAGTTTGTCCCCCATATCTGCCATCAATTCCAGCACCTGGTTATTCAATTCCAGGATTTTTTGGAATTTTGCGAACAGGGCTGTAAAGGAAAGGTCCTTCCCTGTTACTCGCTTATGACCGAAGAGTTTCCTGGCAAAGTTTCGCATCTTTCTTACCATGCGCACAGTCCTGAGAAACCCTGCCCCGGGCACAACTATGGCAGATATTCACAGGTTCTGCGTTTTCCGTTCAGGGTTGTCTTATTTTCATCGACCTCGCTCACAAATGAGTCAAAAGCCTGGACTCACAACTCATGACGCATGACTCGCGACTATGTTAGTGCCCTCCCTTAGCCCCCTTGAAAACCAGGCCGGTCAGCAGCCCGGCAATGATGGCCACTACCACAGCCAGCACACCATACAGGGTCGCATGGCGGTAAGCGAGAAAGGCGAGGGCTGCGGGAAAGCCAACCTCCGCGGCATTGATTTGCTCCTCTGCCATGGTTACGATTGCAGCGTTCTTGATCACAAAGGCTTGCACATTATAGGAGCCTTGAGGTATAGCGGATGGTATTGACATAGAAGCAGTAAAGGTTTTCATGGAACCATCTGCCTTTCCATATTGAACCCGATTTTTCTGGATTCCATAGAGGTCGGTGCTCTCTTTAAGTTTCAGGAAATCTTCGAAAAGCCTATGTTTGTCTTCCGAGGCAGGAATAACCTCTGTCTGCTTTTCGATGGCCTCGAAGCCCAAACCGAGTTTCTGCCACCTATCTTTATCGGTTCGCAATAATTTCTCAAGGGAATTCGAGGGAAGAAGCAGAAACACGGATGGAATGTTACGAAATTCAACTGTACCCATGTTCATCCACAAAAAACCCAATGCACGGCCTTTCTTTTTCAGCTTCGTATCACCGAAGTGCCCCACCAGTCTGATCAATACCTCGGAATCCACCGGAATTTCTCCTGTCACAAAGATGGTGGTCCCGTCAAATGTGGCGCCCATTCGAATACAATTGGGTTTCAGATTTATTTGTATCGGCAGAGCAGCCCCTATGGGAACTGCATACAATTCCAAACTACCAGTCAAAAATACCATGATAAGTGGAAGAAGTTTTTTTAACACCTTAATGCTCTCCTATATATGCCAACAAGATACTTGGTTTCAGTAAAAGGCCCAGTAACATCTTGACCATAACAATGAGAACAAGCGAAGCAAGTATGATCTTGAGTTGGTCTCCTTTCAGTTTTTTACTTATCTTGGCTCCGAACTGAACCCCAAGAGTAGAGCCAATAAGCAGTATGAGGGCCAACACAAAATCTACGGTATGATTGCTGTGTGCTTGCATAATTGTGACATCCATGCAAGTAAACAGTATCTGAAAAAGGCTGGTTCCGACAACAACATGCATGGGCATCCTCAGGAGATAGACCATTACCGGAACCATGATAAATCCACCACCAACACCCATGATGGCAGCCAGGATACCCACAAAGGCACCCAAAATCAAAGGCATGAGGATGGACAGTTCAACGCCGGACTTGGCAAAATAGGTCTGCCAGGGGAGTTTTTTAATCAGCCGGGCATAGCTGGATTCCTTCTTTGGTGTTGTTTCGATCGGACTCTGTACCTTTTCCTTTTTCAGTCCCTGCAAACTTTCCATAAACATATATATCCCGACAAAGCCCAGCATGAAAACATAGGTTATCTGTATCAAGAAATCGGCATTTCCCATTTGGCGCAGGATCTTGATAATCTGGACGCCTACCGTACCTCCTATCACTCCCCCAACAAGTAACAGAATTCCCATTTTGACGTCCACGTTTCCCATCCGGTAATGGGCAAGTGTGCCTGAGGTTGAGGCCCCGACAATCTGATTCGAGTCGGAGGCCGCAGCCACAGTGGGCGGAATTCCTATCGTTATTAGGAGGGGGGTCATCAGAAAGCCTCCGCCCACCCCGAAAATTCCTGAAAGGAGGCCTACAAAAACCCCAAGTCCGAAGATCAAAATGACATTAACACTGTTTCCCGCAATTGGTAAGTATAGGTGCCACATTTTCATCTCCTTTTTTTCTTTTCTTTTTCGCCACTTGAGCTTAGAAAGTCCGGTTTTTTATGGACCACTTCAATACGGCAGTTTATCCTGTGCCGGATCTTTTCCAGGAAGGAGGAGAAACGTTCTGGGACCTTTACCTGTTCAGCAGAAGGTTCAATCACTAACAGACTGATCTTGTTCTCCTGGACGAATTTGACCAACTCGGTTTCGTAATTGCCATAGGTCAAGTAACAATCCACAACAATACCTTGCGACCGACCTTCTTGGACCAGGGATTTGATCTTTTCCTTCAGAAAAGCCTCGGTCTCTGCGGAATCTGTCTTTGATCCAGTCCCAGGACCAATGATGAGGAGAAAAAAAACCTTGCCTCCTATTCGTTTTGCCAGATTGAGCGCATGAACACCTGCCCAAAAACTGGTATCCCGAGAATATATTCCAACCAGAATTTTCTCCATAAATAGCCCACCTCTACACTTGGCTTTCAGCAAAAAATATGCCAACATTAAAGAATAGGAAAATCAGACAGTTATCACGGGAAACAGAAAAAGATACATACTTTGAGTTCATAATGAAACATATTTTTTATATTCAGGAATATCCAGGAAAAACCGTGGATTAAGATAGGATGCAAATGGAAGGATGTTTCAAAATGGAAAATCAGCTCTTCAGCAGGCCATATTTTTTCATCTTTCTCCATAGAGTCGTACGGGGGAGGTCAAGTATCCTGCTTGTAAGGCTCTTGTTGTCACCGGTTTTTTCCAGCACTGTCATTATATGCCTTTTTTCCACTTCTTCAAGGGTCAGAAGGCCTTCTCCATCAAGTGTATCGAATTCCAGATTCTGGAGATCAGGAGGAAGGTCTGTAACCTGGATGATCTCTCCCTCGGATAAGGCTACTGCCCGCTGGATGATATTTTCCAGTTCCCGGATATTGCCGGGGAAATCGTAATGCATGAGGATATCCATGACCTGGGGGGAGATCCGAATACCCTCTTTTCCAAAGGGGCGACTGTATTTTTTGATGAAAGATGAGACCAAAGAAGGTATATCTTCCTTTCTTTCCGAGAGTCTTGGAAGTGAAAGTGTCACGACATTCAGGCGATAAAAGAGATCTTCTCGGAAGTCTCCCTCACTGCAGGCCATCTTTATGTCCCTGTTGCTAGCGGCAATGATCCGGATATCCAGGTCTATCGGTTTGGTGCCTCCCACCCTCAAAATCCGTTTCTCCTGAATGACCCTGAGCAATCTCACCTGCATGGACTCGGGCATTTCTCCTATCTCATCCAGAAACACCGTGCCCCCTATTGCAGACTCGAGAAGACCAATTTTTGTGACCGTAGCACCGGTGAAGGCCCCTCTTTCATGGCCAAAAAGCTCATTGCAGATGAGTCCCTCGGTAAATCCGCCACAGTTGAATGAAACAAAGGGGCGGTCTTTCCTGGGGCTCAGCCGGTGAATGGATCTGGCTACTATCTCCTTGCCTGTGCCGCTTTCTCCCTGAAGCAGGACATTGCAGTCCACGATCGCGACTTTCCTGATCATAGAAAACAATTCACGCATTCGAAGGCCGGTGCCTATGAAATCCTCAACAAAGTCCGCTGTCCCAAGCGCCTCTCTCAGTCTGCGATTTTCTTGCCGCAGGGCTATTTTCTCCCCTGCACCCCTGGCAAGAGAGAGGATTTCATCAAGCTTGAATGGTTTCGTCACATAATGATAAGCGCCCTTTTTAATGGCCTGGACAGCCGAATCAATGGACCCTCGGCCTGTGATTACAATAGCCTCAACACCCTCATAATGCCCTGTTAGCCGCGAAAGGATTTCCATACCGTCCATGTCAGGGAGACCAAGGTCCAAAAATACCAGGCCAAAAGGCGCCTCGGCCATTCGTTTCAAAAAGGGCATCCCCATGCAGAAGGATTCAGTTTCATAGCCATCATTGTCCAGGGCCCTTTCCATCCGCCGGCAAACTGTTTCTTCATCATCAACGATTGCTACCCTGATTCCGCTTCCCAACATCTTGCTCCTCATCTTTGGCTATTGGCAAAAAAATGGAGAAGGTAGTGCCTTTTTGCAGTTCGCTCTTGACTTCAATATATCCCCCGTGATTCCTCACAATGGCATATACCAGGGAGAGACCGAGACCGGTGCCTCTTCCCACCTCCTTAGTGGTAAAAAAAGGATCGAAAATATGCTGCAAGTCCGAAGGCTTTATGCCGTTCCCTGTATCAGATATATCGGTCCTGACGTATCCATCAGGACCCATTCCGACACGGATGGTCAGCTTCCCTCCATTTGGCATGGCCTGGATTCCGTTTGCGATTATATTCAGCATAACCTGCTCCAGATCTTGTCGTTTCCCTTTTATTTGCGGAAGGTTGTCAGGGATATCATTTTCCAGTTCAATTCCTGTGATCATAATCTGGTTTTTTATGAGCTTGAGAGTGCGGTCAATAACCTCTGAAACATCCAGGTTCCTTAGGAATGGTTTTTCCGTCCTTGAAAATTCCAGCAGGTTTTTCACCACCTGGCTTGCCCTGTCCGCCTGGATAAGGATATCCTGGATCAATTCATTTACCTCCGGATTCGCCATATTCTCACAAACAATCTGGAGCGTTTCTGCAGTCAATGAAATGTTGTTGAGCGGGTTATTCAGCTCATGTGCTATCCCGGACGTGAAGGTCCCTATGGAGGCCAGCTTTCTGGATTGGAGCAACTGCTCCTGTCTTAATTCCAGTTCCTCTGCCATCTTGTTGAAGGCCCCGATCAGCCGAGATATTTCATCCCCTTTCTCAAGATGGTAAACAATTGGTGTAAAGGTATCTTTTGCCACTTCTTCGGTTGCGCGTTCCACAAGGGAAAGCGGTCTGAGAATCCCCCGATTCACAAGATGGAATACCACGGCAACAAGGATGACAAAGGCAGCCAAGGAGGCAAAAGAGATAATAAGGCTCCGGCTGAGGACCTGATTGATTCTCTGTCGTTTCACCTTTATTAGGTATTGAGCGAAATCCACCAAAGCCTTTCCCTTTTCTCTGATTAATTCAAGATCGAGGAGAGTCCCTCCTGTTTTGGCGAGGTACATGTTTTTTTCCAGTATTCGCTTGTAATCAGCGAGATCCTTTTTGAATTTCCTGCTCTGCTCTTTGCCCACAACGCAGACAATATCCTTGTCCAGGCGGTTACAGGCATCCTCGATCTTGAGAAAATAGAACACACTTTCATCCAGGCTCGCGGTATCGTGATAATAGGTGAAATTTTTTTCATAGCGCCTGAGTTCCAGGATATCGTTCATGAGGTCGTCAAAATTTTCAATAATAACCAGCTCTTTGCGTAGAGACATGGTATTTTCATAATAAAGGGCCGTAAGCAACCCTACAAAGACAAAGCACAATATGAAAAATACGGTTATCTTTCCCCTGATGGTTTTCATTATGAAACTCCTGGAATTGTGCATTGTTGATGGCGTTACATATATCACTAAAATCCGGTTGAAGCCAAGTATTTTTGCCTATTATCAGAACAACCTGTTTTTCGTCCGGAATTATTGTTCTGCTCCTGACTTATCTCGTCTGTTTTTCCTATGACCGGGCGACCTGATTTGGTTGGAACAATGATAATAGCTCAACAAGGAACTTGATATATGGAACCATTGACAACTGAAATGATCCTCGTAATGATTATGACCGGAGCAGCTGTTTTTTGTTTATTGCCGGGTGGTTACGTGTTGATATAGCAACGATCCTTATGATGGGGCATTACCACTGCTTCATCGTGTAACAGCTAAAGAGGCCTTCATTGATCTTAGCAGCAATGCTGTGATTTCTATCATAGCGGTTATCATAATCGGGGCCGGACTCGACAAGACCGGACTGATAAACCGTTTGGCCCGGCCTGTTCTCCGTATTGCCGGAAGGAGCGAATAGCGTGTTGTTATTGCCATTTCATTGACTGTGGCAGGCATATCCAGGTTTATGCAGGACATCGGGGCCACTGCGCTTTTCCTTCCGGCCATTCAGATAGTGAGCAAGAGGCTCAAGATCCCTTTGAGCAGGCTCTTGACGCCCTTCGGATTCTCCGCCATCCCGGGGGCACAATCACTCTGGCAGGCTACAGTTTCCTCATCCTCCTTAATGTCCTTCTGAAACCGTTTCCTCTGAAACTATTTCATCTGTTTGATGTTACTCCTATCGGCCTGGCTGCACATATCTACGTTCCGGGTATCTCTCATGCATTGAAGGAGTGTGTCCTCTTCGATCCTGATATACTGATCCGGAACCTTGCACCGGAGGTGGGTGGACCTCCTGACAAGCTTAAGAAATTGCTCAAACGCAATGAGGAACAGTGCAAAAGATGGTCGCTTGATGCCTTTACCCTGGATGAAACAGATCCTTCCAACTACGACACAGTTATCAGCTTGAGCCAGATAGATTCCGATGAAAAAGTGAACACAACAACCAATATAGCAGAACACAGAAAGGTCTAACCCATGACCTATTCGATAAAGTGCTGGCCAGTAGGGTACAAGTGTTGCTCATGAAACGCCCGATGTAAAAGTAATAGCAGACGGAAGTACAGTAATTATTACCCTGTGTATCGAGGACCATCTTGAAAGACTGGAGCAGGTCTATAATGAGCGCTTCGCCAAGCAATACAGGTTTTTCCGGCCATATGTGAGGCATGTTATTTACCGGTTCCCTGATTGAGGCATTCTTCATAACGGTTTTGTGCGAATCAGATATGGGGAATGTGGCCACGAATATTTGCTGGCATTCTCATGGAAACGAAGGAAGACCTGATAGACATGCTCATGACATGGCGTCATTCCGGGTTTAATGTCCTTTGCAATCCACGAATTCAGCCAGATGAACAAGAGCCAAGTGAAAAGTTGAACAATTGTCCACAACATATGGAACCCAGGAGGCTGTAAAAGATATTAGATGCCCTTGAATGAATCGCTGCCATGCCTGCCTGTGCGGCCAATACGCAGACAGGTGCTACCATGTTCCAAACAGGGAGGATAGCCAATGGTCAGATACTATGGCTTCTACAGAAACGTGGTGCGAGGCAAGCGGGCAAAAAACGACCACGGCGAGCTGATAGCCTCTATCCTGGAGCCGGTCGAAGATCCCGACTTCAGCGGGGATGGATCGTCCAAAGAATACCGGAAAAACCTGGCCAGGTTAATCCAAAAGATATACGGGACCTGTCAGCTTCTCCCAAATGCCATGGTAGGATGCAAATTATCAGTTTCATAGAAGATAAAGAGGCCTGTGGGATAGCAAGGAAAGGCCCTTGCTGAAGAGGGCAAATGCGCCACCAGTCGAGCCTTTCAAAAAAAAATGGTCATGAGATTCAATGGGGACCTGTGTCCGAAATTGGCTGAATACAGGCAAGATCCAAGAAAATCTATTTCTGAAAAGGCTATTCTCTCCCACGTCCTGCTATTTATTACAAAACTTCCCGGCCTGCAAGCCCACAACAAAAAACATGAGACCACCATCATATATCGGCTGCCTTTTTCCTGGCTCACAAGGGTACTTTCTCTATGCTTCTTCCACTAAAAAGCAACATCTTATCACTCACTTCACTCATCTGCCCCAACAATCTTGCCAGCAGGATGCTCACAAAAAAACTGAATACTGTAGAGCAGAGCCTTATCACAAATGCAGCCGATTTGTTTTTTACAAGACGGGTATACAATGTTTCTCTGTTTATTTTTTCCGTATTGTTGCAAAATATATTTCCAAGATTAAAATTTGACCATAATGAAGATATAGGGCACAATGATTGTTTGTTGACGAAAACCGACTCAGAACATAACAGCATGGGAAATGACTGCAAATAAAACTGTAAGTATATCTAAAAAGGTATCTTTTCCAGAACATGATATTATGATGGCCCTTTGTGGAGAACATAATACTTACCTTAAAATAATGGAAAAGAAAATAGGCGTTTCACTTCATTTAAGGGGAAATGTACTCTTGCTGGAGGGAGCCAGGTGGGAAGTGGAACTTGCAGAAACCGTATTAAAACAAATTTATGGCCTCATAGAGCTTGATTATCCCGTTTACGAAAGAGACATTGATTACGCTATCAGGATTTTAAGCAATAACCAGTCAGTTGACCTGAAAGACATATTCAGGGACAAGGTTTTAATCTCTTCTGGAAAAAGGATAATAGCGCCAAAAACCGTAAATCAAAAGGTTTACATTGACAGTATCAGACAACATGATATTGTTTTCGGAATAGGACCTGCAGGAACCGGAAAGACCTATCTTGCCATGGCTATGGCTATATCTGCCTTTATGAACAAAGATGTAAGCCGTGTTGTTCTTACCAGACCTGCAGTGGAGGCAGGCGAACATCTGGGCTTTTTGCCTGGGGACCTGTGTGAAAAGGTTAATCCCTATTTAAGGCCCCTCTATGATGCTCTTTATGATATAATGGGGTTTGACAGGGTATTAAATCTTATTGAACAGCATGTAATAGAAGTTGCTCCCCTTGCATTTATGAGAGGCCGTACCTTAAACAATTCTTTTGTTGTCTTAGATGAGGCCCAAAACACAACTCACGAGCAGATGAAAATGTTTCTCACGCGTCTTGGTTTTGGCTCCAGAGCAGTTATCACAGGGGATATTACACAGACAGATCTGCCCCAGGGGACAGAATCCGGTCTTTTAACGGCAAAAAAGATACTTGGCAATATACAAGGCATTCAATTTGTTTTCTTTTCAAGGGACGATGTGGTCAGACATTCACTGGTTCAGGAAATAATAGATGCATATGAAAAGGCAGAACATAAAGCGTAGATCAACAAAGAGGAAAGACTTGCCTTCTGTTTCAGCAGCCAGAAACAGAAACAGCATGTTCAGCTTTCAGTACAGTACCGAGAAGACAATACCATGGGTTCTGCTGATTGCCCTGAGTTTTCTTTTGTCCGCTCTTTTATATCCCAATATCCTGACATATCCCAGGGTCTATCATATAGGAGATATCGCTGATCACAATATCAAGGCAACAAGAGATTTCTTGGTTGAAAACAAGGAATTATCGGAAAAAAAACGTGCAGAGGCCGTCAAGGCGGTAATTCCTGTATATGATTTTGATCCCTCTGCTTCAGAGATAATAGAGCGGGTAAAAAAGGCCTTTGCAATGGCCAGGGAATATCAAAAAGACACTCAAGATAACAAAAAGGCAGACATAACTCCAAAATCCAAGGAACCGAACAAGACACACAAGGTTATAGAATCCCTGCATGACAATCTGCCATCACTGAAGGACAGGTTTTTTGCGATTCTTGACATCCCTGTTAAGGACAAGGCATTTAATGCCTTAATGGCAGAAGGCTTCCCCCAAAAGGCTGAACAGACCATCATGAGACTGCTGTTTTCTGTTATGAGGCAGGGTATAGTCAATGACAAGAAAACCATGATGACATACAGGAACAAGGGGATTCTTCTGCATGACATACATAGTGGGAAAGAGGTAAAGGTCTATGATCTGGATCGGTTCTATGACTTGGACACAGTAAGGAGATTCATAAAAAGGCAAAGAACCGCACTTGAAGATGACGGTTTGTCCTACAAACTGGCAAAAGCGGTATGTGAAATAACAGCTTCTCTCGTTACTCCCAATGTAACCTTTAATCAGAGGGAAACAGAAATCAGAAAGGACAAGGCATACAGATCCATTACCCCCTTTTATTTCAAGGTAAAAAAGGGTGAGATGCTTGTGCGCGAAGGAGAGCGGATTACACATGAAAACCTGATCAAGTTAAATGAGCAGAACAAGCTGATCCAGCGAAACAGTATATTGGGCAAGGCACCTGTCATGGCCGTACTTATCAGCTTTATGCTTTGCACCATGTATGCCCTGAAAATGCTGAGCAGAAAACAGCCCCACACCCCTGTAAAAGACCTTCTGCTGTTTATGTTCACCTCTATAATAGTATTTTTATATGTTATTGCAGGAAATTTCATCCTCTGTGAAATGGCCCAGGGAATTGATTTTTTTAATCCAAGGGCACTGTTATTTGCCATTCCAATAACCAGCGGTGCAATGATTGTCTGCATATTTTTGGGGATTAGAGTTGCGGCCACCTTTGCCATAGTAATCTCTGTCCTGTCCAGCATTGTTGTTGGTTCCAGGGTCGAGTTCTTTATCTATTTTTTTATCACCTCATTAATCGCTGCATATTATGTAAAGGAAAGTACTGAAAGAAGTGTTTTTATCAAGGCCGGTATAAAGGTAGGAATGTTCAGCATTATCTTTGCCCTATGCGTAGAAAGCCTGTCCGGTGCATCTTATAACACCATAGAGGCATCAATAGCAATAATATCAGCCTTTGCAGGCGGTGTTTCCGCCGGAATTATCACAACCGGAATTCAGCCACTGATAGAAATGGCGTTTGGATATACCACAAATATAAAACTGCTGGAACTGGCCAGTCTGGATCGCCCTTTACTGCAGAAGCTTATGGTTCATGCACCGGGCACATATCACCACAGTGTAATTGTAAGCAATATGGTTGAGGCTACTGCCAAGGCAGTAAATGCCAATACCCTCCTGGCAAAGGTTGCTGCATATTACCATGACATCGGCAAAATAAAAAAACCTCTTTACTTTGTTGAAAACCAAAGACCCGGTGAAAACAGACATGACAAGCTTGCACCATCCATGAGCGCCCTTATACTCATATCCCATGTCAAGGATGGCGTGGAAATAGCGGAAAAAGAGAGATTGGGCAAAGAAATCATAGATATTATACAACAACATCATGGTACAAGCCTGATAAGTTTTTTCTATAATAAAGCCAAGGAATTAAGTGCAAAGAAGGGTGAAAAGGCTGTACCTGTCAAGGAAGAAGACTTTCGTTACCCTGGTCCTAAACCCCAGACAAAAGAGGCAGGTCTTGTAATGCTGGCCGATGCAGTGGAAGCTGCTTCAAGGGCACTTCCTGACCCAACACCGGCCAGAATACAGGGGCTTGTTCAAAAGATAATAAACAAGATATTCTTTGACGGACAGATGGATGATTGTGAACTGACATTGAAAGATCTTCATAAAATTGCTAACAGTTTTAATCAGATATTGGGAGGAATCTATCATCATCGTATTGAATATCCGGAATCAGGCAACAAAGGATCAGCAACCGGTAAAAATGGAAATACAAATAACATTCGAAAAGAAAAACAGGGAAATAGAAGAAACCCTGGTGATAAAAAAAATGAGGAAGGTATTAGAAGACTTGGGTTATCACAATAAGGAACTCAGTATCCTGTTTACAGATGATGACCGGATCACAGAATTAAACATTCGTTATCTTAAAAGGGAGGGTCCTACAAATGTCCTGGCCTTTCCCATGATGGAATCATGTGACAATGAAAACCCTGGTATGTTTCCTGCGAAGACAGTATCATCTTCAATGCTTGGAGACATTGTTATTTCATTGGATACGGCATCAAGGGAAGCCAGGGATTTGGGAGAATCCCTGCAGGACACCACAGATCGTCTTCTTGTGCATGGCTTGCTGCACCTTGTTGGATATGACCATGAACAGTCACCGGCAGAGGAGCTAAGGATGAACCAAGAAGAAAAGAGGCTCCTGGAAATAATCAAGACTGTCTCAAAGCATCTCTGAATGCAAGCACATTACACGGGGCTTAACCCTTGGCAAACAAGAGGAACAGCATCTGTTGATATGTGTTCAGAAATCTGCCTTTTTTAATACAATAACGTGTGAATGCCAATATCAGGGAAGAGGAGGAAACTATGGCCCGTTTGGCTGTTAATGTGGATCATGTAGCTACAGTACGTCAGGCAAGGGGAACAGATGAGCCTGATCCTGTTCTTGCAGCAGGTATAGCAGAGCTTGCAGGTGCAGAAGGTATTATATGTCACCTCAGAGAGGACAGAAGACATATAAACGAAAGGGACCTGTCTCTGTTACGTCAGACTGTCAAAACCAGATTGAACATGGAAATGGCTGCAGTGAATGAGATTGTTGATATAGCCCTTTCAGTAAAACCTGATCTGGTTACCCTGGTTCCTGAAAAGAGGCAGGAACTCACAACTGAAGGGGGGCTTGATGTAAAAGCAGAACCTGACCATTACAAAAGGGTTGCAGATTTGATGAAAAAGGCTAACATATCTGTAAGCTTTTTTGTGGACCCGGAAACTGACCAGATCAAGGCATCCTGTGAATGCGGAGCAGATATAGTCGAAATCCATACAGGACATTATGCAGATGCAAAATCATACGACGAGGCAACTGTACAGTTCAAAAGGATAGAGAATGCCGTCAAGGTTGCTGCTGACCTTGGTCTCAAGGTAAGTGCAGGGCATGGTCTGGGATATATCAATATAAAACGTTTCAGGACTCTTCCCCTCATATCAGAGTACAGCATTGGACACAGCATAGTTGCCAGGTCAGTTATAACAGGTTTTGAAAGGGCTGTTCGTGATATGCTGGACATAATAAAAGGTTTTTAGGCTAATGATATACGGAACAGGCATAGATTTGGTTAAAATCAGCAGGATAGAGCAAATCCTTGAAAGATGGGGGGAAAGGTTTGTCAACAGGGTTTTTGCTGCTGAAGAGATCAGGATATGCAATAACAGGGCAAAGCCTTCATCTGCCTTTGCTATCAGGTTTGCGGCCAAGGAAGCCTTTTCCAAGGCAATTGGTCTTGGTATGCGGGAAGGTGTCAGGTGGAGGGACATAGAAGTCTTTAACCACAGAACAGGAAAACCCGGACTCAAATTGCATGGCAGATCCCTGGAACTCTGTAATGAAAACAATATTACCTCTATCCATATAAGTCTCTCTGATGAGGGGGATTATGCTGCTGCCATGGTAATTCTGGAACAAAACTAACGGGCGTCCATACATAACCAACCATTTTTCACCCTGAGGATGGCGACCTGTTTCTATGCAGTGAACCGGACATACACAAAATATATCTGCAGGCAAACCCGGACTGGCCAAATTGACGTCAAAGCTGCTTACATATAAAACTGAATCCGAGGCCGAAACCTTTAATCTCGGCAGGCTGTTGGGCAAGATGTTGACCAAAGGTAATGTTATTGCCCTTGCAGGAGAACTGGGTGGTGGAAAAACCTGCTTTACAAAAGGTCTTGCCGCAGGCATTGGATTACCTCCTGACATAGTTATCACAAGTCCCTCCTTTTCTTTGGCAAATGAATATGACGGACCTTGTCCGCTTTTTCACATGGATGCATACCGTATGGCAAGTTTTGATGATTTTCTGTCCGCAGGACTTGATGAATATTTTTACAGGGACGGTGTGGTCGTAATAGAATGGGCAGACAAGTGGCCGGATCTTCTGTCAAGGGCAGATATTAAGGTGGATTTTGTTATTATTGATGAACACAGGCGCATGATTACATTTCTTGCTGATCATCAAAAAGGAATTTCTATACTCAACCGGTATGAGAAACTATTGAAGAGATATCTCTCTCACTCCAAAACCACGGGATCATGGATAGAAGGAATAAATTGAAAACATGGCATTAATTGTTCAAAAATATGGTGGAACATCAGTTGGTTCCATAGACAAGATAAAGGCTGTTGCAAAAAAGGTGATTGCCCGTCAACAGGAAGGGAATCAGTTAGTGGTTATACTCTCTGCAATGGCCGGAGAGACTGACAGGCTGCTGAATCTTGCCCGTAAAATAACCCCGGACCCTGATCCAAGAGAACTGGATGTGCTTTTGTCTACAGGAGAACAGGTCAGTGTCGCCCTTTTTGCTACGGCTGTTAAGGCCATGGGATACGATGCACGATCTCTCCTCGCTTTCCAGGTCAGTATCCATACCGACAGGCTGTATGGAAGAGCAAGGATTTGCAGTATTGATACAGACAGGATCAGAGAGGAACTGGACGCAGGAAGAATTGTCACAGTAGCTGGTTTCCAGGGTCTTGACAGACACGGAAACATAACGACCCTTGGCCGCGGAGGATCTGATACTACTGCTGTTGCCCTTGCTGCAGGTCTCAAGGCCGATGTGTGTGAAATATTCACCGATGTTGACGGAGTTTACACAACTGATCCAAATATATGTTCCAAGGCCAGAAAACTGGCCTGCATATCCTACGATGAAATGCTGGAAATGGCAAGTCTCGGAGCCAAGGTCCTTGAAATACGAGCAGTGGAGTTTGCAAAAAAATTCGATGTGCCTGTCCATGTAAGATCAAGCTTTACGGATGAAAGGGGTACTATGGTAATTGCTGAAACAAAAGATATGGAAAGCGTATTGGTATCGGGTGTAGCTTACAGTAAAAATGAAGCGAGAATTACTGTCAAAAGGGTTCCGGACACTCCTGGAATCGCTTCCAGAATTTTTCAGCCTATATTTGAAGCCGGTGTGGTGGTGGATATGATTATCCAGAACACCAGTGAAGAAGGTCTGACCGACCTTACCTTTACTGTTCCAAAAGAGGATTTGAAAAAAACAATGGAGCTTGTAAGCAATGAAGCTGCTGCCATTGGGGCTGAAAAGATTATTGGGGACGAAAACATTGCAAAGGTTTCCATAATTGGCGTAGGGATGAGAAATCATGCCGGGGTAGCAAAAAAGATGTTTGAGGCCCTTGCAAAAGAGGGTATTAATATCCTTATGATAACTACTTCCGAGATAAAGATATCATGTGCTATTGAGGAAAAGTACTGTGAGCTTGCTGTGCGTACTCTTCATGATGCATTTGGCCTGCATGATGAAAAGATTCAATGATATCATAGCTGCGTATTCGGCGGCAAGGATCATGATATGATGATCTTGGGCATTGATACTTCCTGTGATGACACTTCCAGCGGTGTAGTGGTGGATGGCTGCCGTGTCTTGTCTAATGTGGTTCACTCCCAGACAGAACTGCATCATCCTTATGGCGGTGTTGTGCCTGAACTGGCATCACGGGAGCATCTTAAAAATATTATGCCGGTAGTTCATACAGCGCTTGAACAGGCAGGAGCAAATTTTAAAGACCTTGATGGTATAGCTGTTACTGTAGGTCCGGGCCTTGTCGGCTCTCTGCTTGTCGGGCTGTACTATGCAAAAGCCCTTGCATATGTTCATAACATTCCCTTGATACCAACAAACCACCTCGAGGGTCATATACTGTCCATCTTTATGGAAAGCAAACACCCGGCATTTCCTTTTGTTGAACTGACTGTTTCAGGTGGACATACAAGTCTCTATCATGTAACAGGATATGGGCGATATTCGTTGTTGGGACAAACACTGGACGATGCTGCTGGCGAGGCCTTTGACAAGGTGGCAAAAATCCTTGGACTTGGTTATCCGGGAGGCATTGCCATAGAAAAACTATCTGTTCATGGAGATGCAAACAAGATAGCTTTTCCAAGGGCCATGTCAGACAAAAATTCTTTGGATTTCAGCTTTAGCGGTTTAAAGACAGCAGTTGCCTTATATATCAAAAAATGGAGTAATAACCAATCGCAAAACAGGGAAGTTTCTCCTGCAGATATTGCAGCTTCCTTTCAGGAGGCTGTAGTTGATGTTCTTGTCAGAAAACTCCGGTTAGCCCAAAAGGTCTGTGGCGTGCATACTGTGGTGGTTGCAGGCGGGGTTGCATGCAATAAAAGATTACGAAACAGGCTGTATGAATTTGCCGGAAAAGATAATATACAGATTTATTGTCCAAGAACACAGTATTGCACAGATAACGGTGCCATGATTGCAGTTGCAGGCTATCATAGGCTTTTAAATGGAGAAAAAGCGGATTTTTTTCAAGATGTAAGGTCAAGATTCCCTGTGGCTGACCTGCACCCAATGACCTGATATGGAACTGAAACGACGGGCAAGATATTTGTATCTCAGGCTTATACGCCTGAAAGATGATCCAAAGGAACTTGCCCTTGGTATGGCAATAGGTGTTTTTGTAGGTATTTTACCTGTTGTTCCGTTTCAGACAATAGTGGCAATTACCCTGGCTCTGTTTCTCAAAACAAGCAAGGTTACCGCCGCTGCCGGCACCTGGATAAGCAATCCCCTGAACTGGTATTTTGTTTACCGGTGGGATTATAAATTAGGCTGTCTTGTACTTGGATTTTCCGAAAAGAATGCTGCAATCTCTTCAATTCTTTCCGTAGTTAAATCCGCTCAGGATCCCTTGTTTATTGCATGCCGGATAATGGAATCCGGAATCATGATAATCAGCGCCTTTCTGGCAGGAGGCATTATTGCCGGTTTTATTGCGGCTGTACCAACTTATGTAATTTCCCTTCATTTTTTCAAAATCATACGCAAATGGAAAGGCCTTGGAAAACATATAAAAAACACAGACTGAATACAGGCAGATTACCTTGAAAAAACGGACGAATTTTCCAAATAGCTTCCGGAATGCCATTTCCACCTTATGCTTTATCATGAAAAAATCATCACAAACAAACAGTTCCGTAAAATCTTAATGTTCTGTTGTATTCAAATCCAAGGCAGATATTCATAATACCGTTTAAAAGCACATGCCATCATACAAAAGGTTAACTTTAAGGCCTGACAAACGTCTCGGACAGCACTTTCTTATTGATCAGGATATAGTAAACAGGATAATATCGCTTTCCGGTTTTGACGCTTCTGACGTTGTACTTGAAATAGGTCCTGGATTGGGGGCGCTTACTATTCCCCTGTCCCGTACCGTAAAACACATTGTTGCTGTTGAAAAAGACAGGCGCTTGATACCATTGCTTAAAGACAGGCTGTCTAAAGCCGGTATAGATAATGTAACCCTGGTCAATCAGGACATTCTGTCATGGAATTTTCCTGATGCCCTTGATTCCGTGTCTTCATCTTCACGATTAAAGGTTATAGGAAATCTTCCATATAATATCACTTCTCCCCTGTTGGAAAAGATAATAGAACAGAGGGATATAATAGACAGGGCTGTTGTGATGATGCAAAAAGAGGTTGCAGAACGGCTGACTGCCCTGCCTGGAACAAAGGCGTATGGAGCTCTTACCCTGGTAGTTAAATATTACGCAAAGGCATCTTGTCTTCTTGATGTACAAAATACCGCCTTCAATCCAAGACCAAAGGTAGGCTCAACAGTTATTTCTCTTGACTTTTCAAGTCCATATCATGTTGGCAATGTACAGGCAAAGGACTTTGTCCGGATGGTAAAGGGAGCCTTTGCACACAAGCGAAAAACCTTGATAAACTCATTACGGAACGCCTGCCCTGATATTGACTCACAACTATTTTCTGTAATAATGGAAAGGTGTAACATAGACCATAAAACACGGGCAGAGGCCTTGGGTATGAATGCGTTTTTATGCCTGATTTCTGCATATTCCAACTACTTGCGCGCAATGGTCAAAGGGCAGTAAGATGAATGTTATCAAAACAATCAGGGAGATGCAGAACTGGTCCGACAAAATGCGCATGGCCGGTCATATTATCGGGTTCGTGCCTACCATGGGTTTTTTGCACAAGGGGCACCTTGAGCTGATGCGCATAGCAAAACAGCACTGCGACACCCTTGTTGTGAGCATATTTGTAAACCCTATTCAATTTGGTCCGGAAGAGGATCTGAAAACCTACCCCCGGGATACACATGGAGATCTTGAAAAGTTGCGTAAACTCCATGTGGATGCGGTATTTATGCCACAAAGCAAAGATATGTATCCCCACGGCTTTCAAACAGAAATTCAGGTCAAATCTCTAAGCCAACATCTGTGCGGAAGGTCAAGACCCGGGCATTTTACAGGAGTAGCTACTGTGGTAACAAAGCTGTTCAATATCACCAAACCGCATGTTGCTGTCTTTGGTCAAAAAGATTTTCAGCAGTTACAGGTCATTCGCAGATTGATAATAGATCAGAATATGGATATAAAGATCATTGGCGCTCCAATTGTAAGAGAACCGGATGGTCTGGCAATGAGTTCAAGGAATTCATATTTGAGCCATGAAGAAAGAAAATCAGCCCTGTGCCTCAAACAATCTATCGATATGGCACATAAAATGCTTAAGGAAGGTGTTATTGACTGCAAGGCCATTAAAACAAAGATAAAGGATCTGATCTTGTCCTATCCATTTACACAGATTGACTATATAACGTTTTGTAATACAAACACTCTTGAAGAGGTGGATATCCTGAAGGATGAAACCTTGCTTGCTATGGCAGTCAGGGTGGGAAAAACCCGTTTAATAGACAATACTGTCCTGAGAAAAAACATGACGGATCAGGCTGATAATCAAGGTTCAGGGGGGTTATAGCCATGGATCCCTGTTTCGCAATATTGCTTTTCTGAACCGTAACTTGTTCATAAAATTTTAAGGAGCATCCATCCCAACCGGCTATTTCGTTTACATTGTTATGTATAGATATCAGGGCTGGAAACACATTTCCGAACCTAACACTTTTACATGCCTTGACTATAGAACAAACTGTTTTATTTCCGGATGGATGCTGAGGAGATTGCTGAATGAAAAAGAACAATTTTTTGTTTACATCGGAATCTGTTACAGAAGGTCATCCAGACAAGGTTGCAGACCAGATATCTGATCATGTCCTGGACAAACTTCTTGAGCAGGATAAGAAATCTCGTGTTGCATGTGAAACTCTGGTGACGACCGGACTTGCCATGATTGCAGGAGAGATTACAACACAGGCATATGTTGATTTTCCCGAAGTGGTCAGGGAAACGATCAAAGATATAGGCTATCACAACTCTTCAATGGGTTTTGACTGGGAGACATGCGCTGTTTTGTCCAGTATAGACAAACAGTCCCCGGATATTGCCATTGGTGTTAACGAAGGAACAGGTCTTTTCAAGGATCAGGGAGCAGGTGATCAGGGCCTTATGTTCGGATATGCCTGCAATGATACTCCTGTACTGATGCCCATGCCGATTTTCCTTGCCCATGGTTTGACAAAACGGCTGGCTGAGGTTCGCAAATCAGGAATTCTGCCGTGGTTGAGACCTGATGGCAAGTCTCAGGTAACAGTGGAGTATGTGGAGGGAAAACCGGTTAAGGTTCATTCTGTTGTTATTGCTGCACAACACAGACCAGAGGTGACTTATGACACTTTGAGAAAGGATATCATGGAACAGGTGATCATGAAGGTTATTCCCCAGGACATGATAGATGACAATACCCAGTATTTTATCAACACTACAGGAAGATTTGTTATAGGAGGGCCCATGGGCGATTGCGGCCTGACCGGCCGAAAGATCATTATGGACACATATGGTGGCTTTGGTTACCATGGCGGCGGCGCCTTCTCAGGCAAGGACCCCTCAAAGGTGGACAGAAGTGCGTCATATATGTGTCGGTATATTGCAAAAAATATTGTTGCAGCAGGACTGGCAGAGAAATGTGAGATACAGGTGGCCTATACCATAGGCAGGGCAGAGCCTGTATCTGTGCTGGTAGGCGCCTATAGCACAGGGGTTGTTTCCAGTATGGAACTGACAGAGATAGTCAAAAAGGAATTTGATCTAAGACCTGCAGCTATTATCGAAAGGCTGGATCTGTTAAGACCAATATATGTCAAGACCTGTAATTACGGGCATTTTGGCAGGGAATTGCCTGAGTTTTCATGGGAAAAGACAGACATGGTAGATACCCTGAAAAGGGCTGTTCGATAGATTTATTTTATGTGATTTACTTGTGTATGACCAGTTTCCAAATGGGTACTAACAAACACAGTGAGAGGAAGAATAATATGGATTATGATATTACAGATGTTAAATTGGCGGAAAAGGGACGTCTCAGGGTTGAATGGGCAGCCATGAGTATGCCTGTTCTTGAAACCATAAGGAAACGATTTGAAAAGGAACAACCCCTAAAAGGCTTCAGGCTGTCTGCATGTCTGCATGTTACAACAGAGACCGCCTCACTTGTAAAGACTCTGAAGGCAGGAGGAGCCGAGGTGGTTCTTTGTGCATCCAACCCTCTGTCTACCCAGGATGATGTGGCGGCATCTCTTGTGATTGATGATGAAATCCCTGTTTATGCCAGAAAGGGTGAAGATCATGCCACCTATTATTCTCATATACTGGCTGCCCTGAAACACAGACCTCACCTTACCATGGATGATGGGGCAGATCTGGTCAGTGCGCTTCATTTTATTGCCCTTGGCAAGTGGAACGAACTTGAATCGGAAGTGGGCAAGTGGGGCAAAAGCATGTCCGAAAAAGAACGAAAAAATTTCATTTCCAATGTTATTGGAGGTACTGAAGAGACCACAACCGGTGTTATACGTTTACGCAGCATGGAACGGGATGGTGTCCTGAAATTTCCGGTTATTTCGGTTAATGATGCAAACACAAAGCACCTGTTTGATAACCGGTATGGCACAGGACAGAGCACCCTCGATGGTATCATAAGGGCTACCAACCGTCTTCTTGCAGGCAGCACCTTTGTTGTTAGCGGTTATGGCTGGTGCGGAAGGGGAGTCGCAACCAGGGCCAAGGGACACGGGGCACATGTTATAATATGCGAGGTAGATCCCCTGCGTGCACTCGAGGCAGTTATGGATGGATTCGAGGTTATGCCTATTGCCGAGGCAGCTCCCATTGGTGATTTTTTCTGTACCCTGACAGGTGATATCAATGTTATCCGTACAGAACATTTCAACAAGATGAAAAACGGTGCCATTGTATCAAATTCTGGTCATTTTGATGTGGAGCTTGAGCTGGATGGTCTTGCCAAAGAATGTACAGGCAGACGTCATATCAGAGAATTTGTAGAGGAATTCTCTCTTAAAAACGGGAACAGAATCTATGTCCTTGCCGAAGGACGTCTGGTAAATCTTTCCGCGGCAGAAGGCCATCCTTCCAGTGTTATGGACATGAGTTTTGCGAATCAGGCCCTGTCTGCCGAATACATGACAAAAGAACACAGTACTATGAAAAACAAGGTTTATCCTGTCCCCATGGATGTAGATAATGAGATTGCAAGGCTCAAACTGGCATCAATGAATGTTTCTATTGATACCCTTACCCCTGAACAGGAAAAATATCTGTCCTCATGGGAAATGGGAACATGATACATAATCCCGGTAATGAGCAGGATTTATGCCTGCTCCCCCCGTAACATGCATCTAACATGCATCTGTGGCAAGTATTGTTATGAAAAAAGGCCAAGCTCCCTGCTCCGGTGTTATAGAGGTGGATATGTTCGACGAAGACGTTAACGACCTTGATCATCCGGAAGCAGCAAAATTCAGAAGTCTGCTTGAAGAGGTGGCAAAAGAATTTAACTGCAAGTTGCTACTGTTTGAGGTTAATCATGGCAGTGTGTCTTTTTCCTTTGACAATGATGAACTGATTGCAAAAATATTATCTGTATTTGGTGAAACATAATAATTTATGAAAGCCTGCCTTAAAAAAGGTACAGGATGTCTTTTGGTTGAACGCCTTACGGTGCAGCAGGAAATATCTCTTATTGTGCTGTTCCATGCTCATGGTGCAAATTGCCTCCAGGATGGTAATGCAGGTGTTGATGAAAGACATCTTTATCTATTTTGCATGTACAGCCATGCTCAATAGTATAAAATTCAGATGTTGTCTGCTCAATAAAATCCCAGTCATGGGATACGATTATCAACCCTAAGTCAAGTTGGTTCAGGACCCTGATTATGTGGTTTCTTGTATGTGGATCCAGACCGGTTGTCGGCTCATCAAGAAGCATTGCCTCCGGTTGCATGGCCAGGACTGTAGCAAGGGAAAGCAATCGTTTTTCTCCTCCGGAGAGCTTATGTGTAATTCTGTCCTCAAAACCGTTCATCTCTACAAGATCCAGTGATTGCCTGGCAATTATCTTTGCCTGGTCTACATCCATGCCAAGGTTAAGAGGGCCAAAAGCCACATCTTCAAGCACAGTAGGCGAAAACAGTTGATCATCAGGATTCTGAAAAACAAAACCTATCTTTTTCCTCATCAGAAAAAGATCTTTTTCTGATACTACAGGCCTGCCTTTAAAAAATATCTCTCCTTTATCAGGCCTTATAAGACCTATACAAATTTTGAGAAAGGTCGTCTTTCCACATCCGTTCGGTCCTATAAATCCTATTCTTTCCTTTTTGTTGAACTCAAAGCTCATATTTTCAAACACAGATTTAGAAGAATTGGGGTAATTAAAACAGATTCCTTTTAACTTTAACAGTATACTCATTCTTTGTAATCGCTCCAATTGTCTGATTGTAATAATGCAAAGTTTTTATAACTGTATTCTGGCAATATGACTCCGAAGATATATCCTGATTATATAACGACAGGCAGATAATCAATGTACAATATAGAGGCAACAAACAACACTGCACTTATTGCAAGCAAAATGTCCCTCTTTTTCAGATGAAACCTGTGCAGGGAATAAAATTTCCCGTCAAATCCCCTGAGTATCATTGCCTGATGTACCCTGATTCCCCGTTCATAACTTCTTATTAAGACCATAGCTACCATGTATGCATAGGTCTTGTATGTATGAATATTGTTTTTGGGAACAAACCCCCTGATTCTGGCTGCCTCAACCAGGCGGTTGTATTCCTGGAATATAACATTAATGTACCTGTAGCTGATAAGCATTATAAAGACAAGTTTATCCGGCACCTTAAGATCACTTAGGGCCAAGGCAAGTATTGGTACAGGCGTGGTTTCAATAAAGGTTATCATGATTATCAGAATAGCATTGCATCTGAGCGTTATTAACACTGCCATGTTTATGCCATCAACACTTGCATGCCATCTCCATATTGAAAACAGTGTTCTGCCCGGGACCGAGAAGGGCAAAAACAGCCACAAAAACGCAACAAAGGCATTGACAACAAAGAGCCTTTTGACAATTTGCATAAGGGGTAATTTTGCAATATACAAAAAAATACAGGTTATAAAAAAGGCGGTTGCAGCTGCCGGTATCCTGTTCAGGACTGCAATGGTACAGACCATAAGCAGTGCAGAAACCACTTTGGCTCTCGGATCTGCCTTATGCAAAAAAGAATTCCCTTGTGCAAATGTCTGTTCCATCAGATATCCATGCCTTTTTCGCAAGAAAAACAAGGTGTTTTAACAGCAGCCTGTTTGATCATGTTTTGATAGTCCTCTAAAAACACCATCCTGAATTTATACCAAAAGATATTACACAACACTGTAGATATAACATAACATATGATGTGCTACAAAACCTCTGAAACCTTTTACAATGACATCAATTTTAGTTTCTATTCTTTTTGCCCGTAAGATAGAAGGCAAAACCGGCAAGACCAAATATATATCCCAATCCGCCAAAAACATCCTGCAGAGATATCCTTTTTTCCTTTAATGCAGCAATATCTCTTTTTACCGGTGCAAGCTGTTTGCTTAACACCTGTGAAAAAATCTGTATCAACTCTTTTTTGTCTGTGACACCCTCCTTTACAGAACTGTCCTGCTTGCTCACAGAAGAATCCGGGTTAATTGATGGTAATTCATCAGCTTTTACAATCCAGAAATTTTTGTGCCCCATCTCTGCATTACATACCACTTTCAGGTCCCATTGTTTTTTTATGGCCTTGTCAGGGATCTTGAATGATGCCTTTCCCTCCTGATCAGTCTTTCGTGTTAACAGCTTTTTGCCGGTTTGCTGGGCATAAACAACAATCTGCCCTGACTTTACAGGACCGCCAGGTGTAAACTTGGCCTCACATTTTATCCTGTCCCCCTCTACCCAGCAAAATATGTCAACCCTGTGGCATAAGCCCTGTTTTGGAACAAGTACAAGCATAACAGCACAGAGTGTTAAAGAAAAAATCATTCTTTTGCAATATATCAACATAGGAAATTCTCCTCTCTTTGGTTTGCAGTTGTCAATCATGTTCCTGAAAAAAGAAAAAACAGCGTTCTTTTTTGAAGGCATCTATCCTGGACCAAGTATCTCAGGACGAACCTTTTTTACAAACGAGATAACAAAGACCGTTACAAGGCCCTCTATTATCATAACAGGTATATGTGCAAGCAGAATGGTTTTTGCTGCACCAAGAAATGCCTGGCCTGACATATATAGGGATACAGCAACCAGAATCCCTGCACCTGCAACTGCCCCAGCACCTGCGATAAACCCACCTGCAATATTCAATATACGATTATCTGAATGAACCATGCCTGAACACAGATAATATGCAATTACACCAGGCAAGGCCATATTAACAGTATTTACCCCTAACACAGTTAATCCGCCGAACTGGAAAAAGATTGACTGGAAAAACAATGCCACCAAAAGACCAGGAAAGGCTGCCCATCCCAGGACAAGACCAATCAATCCATTAAGAATAAGATGAACACTGCTTGGTCCCAAAGGTACATGAACAAGGGAGGCCACAAAAAAAACAGCGGTAAGCACACCTACCTTTGGAATATCATCCTGGTTTATATTTTTCAGACCTATGGCTGTACCTACTATACAGATTGCGGCCCCTGAAATCAGAACTGACGGGGCCAGAACTCCTTCAGATATATGCATAACTTATCTCCTTGGCTTCCATCCATAAACGGCTCTTTTTTCAAATCCGGATGTCAGCCTTAAAGCTTGCCTGTTCTCAATCTTGCAAAAAAATCACATTCCCAAAACAAAGACCTTTCAGCAAACAAACATTGATCTGTAGACAGGCAATCCTTAAGACTGATACCTCCGGATTACAGTCAACAATGGCCCTTATTTTTGGACAGCATTTCCGGGCCAGGGAAGGAATTTTACCCATATGACGGCCCCAATCTCCACCCCCTTGGGTTGACCGTCATGTTTTATGGTATAGTCTGCATCGCTCAATGCAGCGAAGGCCCACCATCCTGCTGCCGGAGGAGAATAAAAAAATCTTCCCTGATCATCTGTATGTACTACCTGTGTCACCATATATTCCGTGGCCGCCTTTAATCTTTTTCCTCTATTGAAATACTCTATCTCTACACGATGGTCTGGCGCAGGTTTTCCATTGAGATATACACGACCGCAAAAAACATTTCCTGCATACAGCCCGAATGGTCTGGTCAGGGGTACTATCTCCGTTTCAAGACCTACAGGTTTTTCCCAACCCTCTTCGGCGCCATAGGCAGCAATATAGGTCTTGGTAATATGTTTTATATAATGATCCTCGGCAGGTTCCCAATATGGTTTGGGAATCATGTAAATACAGTAAACAGATGGCCGTCTGACCTTGTAAAAAATATCCCATGCCTGATGTCCCAAATACAGGGTAGACCGAAGCCTTGTAGTAACAATATCATTTCCGAGTGTTTCCATGTTTACAACAGCCGCCTTTTTTGGTCTTGCAAGGTTCATACTGTGCTGTTCAAAGGGATGGGTGAAGGCAAAGAGGATCTTGATTGCCCTGTGTGACTGGTCCAGCATTGTCCTGGATGGTATTATTGCTCCAAAATGGGCAATGGCCCGAGATGGAATAAAAAGACAGAGACAAAGCATAATCAACGGTAAGACCTTTTTCAGATTTCTTGTTTGCATAATTTACCTCCTAAGATAATTAATATGTTTTTAGTATGACATCCTTAAGTTACACGATCTGAGCCTAAAAACAGGTTGGCAGCAGATCAGAAGTCCAGTTGGCCCCTTATGCCGAAGATATAGATATCATCGGCCCGGGAATTACCTCCTGCATTCTTGATCCACTGAAAATCAGGGGAAACAGAGAATCTTTCATGAAGAGCAA
>Ga0256914_1000753_pt1 | contig 31168 bp, 26 predicted proteins | sample HulkmetaG_FD_191571 | JGI IMG/M metagenome (GOLD analysis project Ga0256914, IMG submission 191571) | Hydrothermal chimney microbial communities from Main Endeavour vent field at the Juan de Fuca Ridge, Pacific Ocean - Hulk | ecosystem: Environmental > Aquatic > Marine > Hydrothermal vents ... | reverse complement strand
TAATATTGGTCTTAATCGAGTTTTTCCAGTTTCTATCAATGCTTCTTTAATTCCAAATCCTTGATCTCGTAAAATTTCTAAATATTCTAGATAAATAATTGCATTATTTACTACAATTCCTAAAAGGGCAATAAATCCAATAAGTGCAGTGGCTGTTAAAAATGTTCCGTTTAATGCATCTAAAATTGCAAATCCAGGTAAAATTCCAAGAAATGCAAGTGGAACTGTTGCCATAATTAAAACAGGAATCATAAATGATTTAAATTGCCCAACTAAAATGGCATAAACAAGTGCAAAAGCAACTCCAAGAGCCATAAGTAAATCTTTGAAATTATCAAGAGTCATTTCAAATTCACCACCCCATTCAACTCGAACAGCTTCACCTGTTTTTTTGTCTAATAAATCAATTCCATACAATGAAAAATTTTCTATTTCTATAATATCAGAATTTGCATCGTCAAAAATAGCAAATATAACATCTATCATTGCGTATACAACACTTCGACTTTCCATTTCTGCATAAATTTCAGATTCTGATCTATGATCATTTTTTAGTAAAACTTGTGCTGATGTATTTTTAATTTCTTTTGTAACAGCTGAAATAGGAACCATTTGTCCTGCAGAATTTTTTACTGCAATTTTTTTGATATCTTCCAATTTTTCTCTTTTCTTTTTTGGTATAGAAAGCTCTATAACAGATTGTTCTTTTGCACTATTAACAGAAAAACTTGAAATGATAGATGGTGTAACTGCTAAATCTAATGCTTTATAAATTGAATATGAAGACACATTATTGAGTTTTGCTTTTTTATGATCTATTACCAGTGTTGTTCGTGTATATAAATGCTGATGAGATGAATCTATGTCTACAACACCGTCTGTTTTATAAAGAATTTTTTCTATAAATTGTCGAATATTATTTTGTGCATTTTGTTTTTCGCCTATCACTCTTACTACTAATGTAGAAAATACTGGAGGTCCTGGTGGGTCTTCCACTACGCGCACGGTAGCATTATCAGAAGTGATAAATGGAGAAATTTTAGCTCTGATTTCTTCTGCTTTTTCTTCTGAACTTTTTTCTTTTTCATCATTAAAGCTAATTAAAAGGCTTGATTGATGTTCTCCAGTTCGTCCAGAAAACCCTCTGAATAATCCATTGAAATCTACAACAGGAGCTGTTCCTGTAAACATAGCAATACTTTCTATATCGTCTAATTCGTTTATATATTTTTGAATTTGCAATGCAAGATTTTGTGTTTCGTTACTGCTAGTTCCTTCTTGTTTGTCTACGGTTACCCATAGTGTTTTATTATCTGCTTTTGGAAGCATTTGAAAATGCACAAGTTGAAGAGGTATAAAAATAAAAACTCCAAACATTGATAAAAATACTATAGAAATTATAGATTTTTGTTTTGCATCACTTTCTAAGATGTTTTTGATTTTTTCTCCATACCAATCTTGAAATTTGTCAAATCCAGATTTTTTTTCTAAATCTTTTGTTATTTTAGTATCTGCAGAAATAATTTCTTCGCCAGTGCTAAGCTTAATTTTTTCTGATTTTTGTTTATTTAATTCAAATTCATGTTTGTTGCATGTAAAAAAGAATTGAGATAAAAACGGAGTAATAACATATGCAACAAAAAGTGAGCAAATAAGTGCTGCTGGAACAAAAAAGGCAAGTGGTCCCATATATGCCCCCATCATTCCAGAAATTTGGGTAAGTGGTAAAAATACAATTACAGATGTGAGTGTTGATAAAAATAATCCAACTCCTACTTCTTGAACAGCATCTGCAATTTTTTGTAGTTTATCTCTTCCGTCTTTCATTTGAATATTTCTATAAATATTTTCAACAACTACAGTTGCAGAATCTACCAATAATCCCAATGATAAAATAAGTGCAAAAAGAGTTACTTTGTTGATAGTTTGGTCTCCCATCAATCCCACAAAAAATACCATAAAAAGAGAAAGGGGGATTGCAATTGCAACCAGTGATGCAGCTCGTCCTCCCAAAAAAATCATTAAAATAAGCATTACAATTACAATACTTTGAATTAAATTTGATCCGAGCCCAAAAATCGCATCTTCTGCAATTTTTGCAGTATTTCGAACATTTACAATTGTGATATTTTTGTTTTCTTCTTTTTTTGAAAGTTTAGATATTTTTTCAAAAACTCTATTCATTACATCAGATGTATTTTCTCCTTTTCGTTTTGCTACAGATAAATAAACAGCATCTTGATTATGAAGTTGATTTTTATGAGATAAGTTGACATATGATGTTTTTTCTGTGTATCCGTCTGTAATAGTTGCAATATCTCCAAGAGTAATTCCATTTCCAATAATGATACTTTCTGCTTTTTGAGCTGAATTGATTTCTGTATCAATTTCAATTTCATGTAAAAATTTGTTTGTTCGTAAATTTCCAACAATAGCTCTTCCGTTGTTCATTTTTAATGCACCCGCAACTTCTTCTAGTGATAAATTTTGAGATTTTAATTTTTCAGGATCTACAATAATTTTAAGTGCTTTTCGTTCTCCTCCTGTTACTTCTACATTGGCAATTCCTTCAATTTTTTGTAATTCTCTACTCATTACAATGGCTTTTTCTCGCATTGTATTTGCTGATATTTCATTTGATGTAATAGCCCACACACCAATAGCAACATCATCTGGAGAAATTGTTTTTATAAGAGGTTGAGAAATATTTGGATTTTGTGCTAAATCTAAATTTTCACTAATTTTAGAAAATACTTTTACTTTTGATGTTTCGAGATCTTCTCCTACCAAAAATTCTACTCGTACAACAGAAACACCTCCTTCAAAAGATTGAGAAGAAATTGTATCTACACCTTTTATTTCAGCAAGTTTTTCTTCAATTTCATCTGTTACAAATTCTTGAACTTCTTGTGCAGTGGCTCCTGCAAATTGTGTTTGTACGGCAAAAGCAGGAAGTGTTACTTCTGGATTATATTGTTGTGGCATTCCAAAAAACCCAAATGCTCCAGTTGCAACAATAAAAACCATTACTAGCCAAGATAAGGCTCTGTTTTCTAGAAAAAATTTTGTAATATTTCCAAACATTTTTTTATATAAAATAAAGAATATAAATAAGATAATGTTAGTATCTCATATACTATTGGGGGTGTCTAGAAATCTATTTACTAAATAATTATTGATTTAAAATAAAATATTGTAAAAAGTCTTTGACCTTCGTTTTATTTTAATCTATACTCATTCGGCTATACGCCGAGATGGCGAAATTGGTAGACGCGCGAGACTCAAAATCTCGTTTCCTTCGGGAAGTGTGGGTTCGATTCCCACTCTCGGCACCAGAAAATCTTATTTATATATTTTCTTTTTATGAACGAAACAACTATTAAAGCACAAGTACGAAGTACTGAAGAACGACCAAGAGATATTAGAGAGAGTGGGTTGATTCCTGCTGTTGTCTATGGTTTTGGTTTGGAGTCTACTCCAATTCAATTTGATTACCAAGAATTTCGAAAAGCATTTCGAATTACTGGTAAATCTACAGTTATGACTATCGATTTAGATGGAAAACAAATTTCTACTCTTATTGCAGATATTCAATATAATCCACTTACAGATTTATATGATCATATCGATTTTCTTGCAGTAGATGATTCTGCTCCTGTAAAAACAACAATTCGAATTAAATTTGAAGGAATGTCTCCTGCAGAAAAAAATCTTCAATCTGTTATTAGTAAACCAAATACAAGTATTGAAGTTTCATGTCTTCCAAAATTGATGCAAAAAGAAATTATTGTGGATTTGGGAGTATTAAAAAACTTTTTTGATAAAGTAACAGTGGCTGATCTTGCTATTTCTTCTCAAGAAGGTGTAGAAGTTATTACTCCTGCTGAAGCTGTTATCGTTCAAGCAAGCACTCCAAAAGGGGGAATTCAAGATTCAAAAGAGGAAGAATTGTAAAATTTTATATTTTTTTGATAAAAATTAAAAAAATCTAAATTATTTTAGATTTTTTTTTATTTTCTTATTTTTATTTGCTAAATGTAGTATATATATGATATGTTTACTTTTGCATTTTTTCGCCAAAGGAGACAATTACTGTTTACCCTTTCGCGTGAAGGATTTATAATTATTCTTTCATCCATAAAACTATGAGTAAATCACTTGTGCATTACGAGTCAATGTTTTTGTTTGCTCCAGAGCTTGCTGAAACAGCTATACAAAAAGAAGTAAAAATTCTTAAAGAAAAAATTTCTAAACTTGCAGAGCAAGAAAACGCTATTACCTTTGAAGATCATTGGGGAAAACGAAAATTAGAATATGCTATTAAAAAACGAGATACTGGGTATTATGTTGTTTTACAATATAATTTTCCACCTTTAGAAATGAGAGATTTTGATGAAGAACTTCGTCTTGATGCTAATATTCTTCGGCATTTAACAATTAAAGTTCCTGCAAAAGAGAAACAACCACTTACGTATGAAGAAGTTTCTGCAGAATATCAAGATTTTATTGATGAAAAAGTTGCAGGAAAACGAAAAGTTAAGAAAATTTCTAATAGAAAAGAAAGTCTTAATGTTAAAAAATAAGCAAAATTAATCATTTTATTAAACGAAAATATGGCAAAACCAAATTCAACAATGGTCGATCGAAAAAAGAAAGATCAATTTATTTCTCGAAAAATTGAAGTAATTGATTATAAAAACTTTCCTCTTTTAAAAAGAGTAGGAGTTTCATTTTACGGAAAAATTAAACCTCGAAAATATACAGGTACGCAACTTCAAAACCAAAAACAAATGGCAGTTGCTATCAAACGAGCACGATTTATGGGACTTCTTCCATTTATCAAATAATAATTAATTATTATATTATAATAGTCTCTTCTACTAGAGAAGAACATTCTTTAAACTTTATATACTATGGCAAAACAAGGAATACACCCTGAATATACAAAAACTACATTTATTTGTGGTTGTGGAGCAAAACATGAAATTAATTCTACAATGGCATCAGAAGTTCATATCGATTTATGCTCTGAGTGTCATCCATTTTATACTGGAAAAACTCGAACTATTGATACAGCTGGTCGAATGGATCGGTTCCGAGCTCGAGAAGCTGCAGCAAAAAAATAATGTAATTAAATTTTTATTTCATGATATTCAATACTTTCTTCTTCTGGCTTTTTGCATATTTCTATCAAAAATAGAGAAGAATTTATTGAACTCATTTCATAATTAATTACAAAACTTCTCTATTTTTACGATATGTATAATAGAGAAGTTTTTTTTTTACATTTATACATTTATACATTTATACATTTATATACTTATATATTTACTATTTATTCAAAATTTATGTCTTATCAAATTATTAAAAAATTACCTACGGTTGAAGAGCTTCATTCAAAATTTCCACTTACAGACGAATTGCATGAGCAAGTTCAAAATGATATTCAAGATATTCAAAATATCTTAGAGGGAAAAGATTCTCGAAAAATCATGATTATTGGTCCGTGTAGTGCTTGGCCTTCTGAATCTGTAATTGAATATGCAAAAGCATTACTTCCTTTAAAAGAAAAATATTCTCATCTTATAAAATTTGTGATGCGAGTATATATTCAAAAACCACGAACTACTGTTGGTTGGGTTGGTCCTGTAAATCAGCCAAATCCTCTTGAAGATGCTGATATTGCAAAAGGTTTTGAGTATTGTAGAAGTATGATGCTTGATGTTATAAAACTTGGATATGCTATTGCAGATGAGGTTTTATATACGCATAAACGAGGTTATTTTACAGATTTATATTCTTGGGTAGCAATTGGTGCAAGAAGTACAGAAGATCAAGAGCATAGATTATTTGCATCGATGCTTGATATTCCAGTTGGAATGAAAAATTCTACAGATGGAAATATTCAAAAAGGTATAAATTCTGTGATTGCTGCACAATATTCTCATAATTTTGCGATTGCTGGAGATCAAATTAAAACAGATGGGAATTCATATGCTCATTTAATTTTGAGAGGTGGGAATAATAAAAGTAATTATGATATAGAATCTTTAATTGCAGCTACTACTGGTTTAGTATCTAAAAAAGTGCAAAATCCTGCAATTATAGTAGATTTATCTCATGATAATTCTATTAATACTGAAACTGGAAAAAAAGACCCATTAAAACAACCAGAGATTTTAAATTCAGTTTTAGAAAGCATGAAGCAAGAGCCAAGTTTAAATACTTCTATAAAAGGGTTTATGGTTGAAAGTTTTATAGAAGATGGAAATCAAAATGTAAATGCATGTACATCTTTATCAGATGTAAAAAAAGGCGTTTCTATTACAGATGGATGTATAGGTATTGAAAAAACAAAAAAAATGATTGAAGATTTTGCAGAAAAATTGGCTGAATAATTATTTAAATATTGAATAAATAAACAAAAAGTACTACACTTCTAGTACTTTTTATTTATACATATATGAATACAAAAAATACGAGTCAATTAAAAACAATTGTAATAGATAATTATGATTCTTTTGTGTTTAATATTGTGCAATATATTGGAGAATTGGGTGGAAATCCAGAAGTTTTTCGTAATGATGAGATAACAGTAAAGGAAATAAAAAAGATGAATCCATCTCATATTGTTATTTCTCCTGGACCTGGAGATCCTACAGATAGAAATTATTTTGGTGTTTCTTCTGATGTTATTTTAGAGTTGGGAAAAACTATTCCAGTTTTTGGTGTATGTTTAGGGCATCAGGGGATTACATCTTGTTTTGGTGGAAATGTAATAAAAGCACCTGTTATAATGCATGGAAAAACTTCAAATATTACACATAATTCAAGTGTTATATTTAAAAATATAAAGTCTCCTTTTGTTGGAATGAGGTATCATTCGTTGGTAGCAGAAGAAGAAACTTTTCCTGATTGTTTAACGGTTACAGCTCGTGTTTTTGATGAAAATTCAAAAAATAATTCTGGAATGATTATGGCACTTGAGCATAAAGAATTTCCAATTTACGGGGTTCAATTTCATCCAGAATCTATTGGTTCGCCAAGTGGAAAGCAAATGATAAAAAATTTTTTAAGCATTAAATAATTTTTTTATAAATGAAAACAACTGATATGTTTTTATCGGCAGAAGAAAGAAAATTTGGAAAAGAAAATTTTCCAATTATTTTAACTGTGCAAAAAATGCCACAAGGTCAAGTTTTGTCTCCTTATATTATCTCTTTACGAGGAAGTACAGGAGCAAGAAAGCTTAATAATGTTGGAGTTCAAAAGAAAATATCTCAAAAATTATTTCAAGAAGAAAATTATATAAATAATACAGAAAAAATAAATAATACAGAAAATAATAAAAATTTGTTTGTAGAACCAAAAGAAGATGAAGTTTTATCTTCTATAGAAGACATGTTTAGGGGAAAAAATGCACGTGTTGAGTTTAAAAATAAAGCAACAGTTACAGAAAATACATTGTATAAAATTCCATCACAGCAAGAGCAATTTCAAAAAATGAGAAGTGAGAAAAAGGGGTTTGTTCGCTCTTGGTTTGGTGATTTTTAATTTAATTTCTATTTTCTTCTGCTTTCTAATATTTTAGAAATAGTATGTACTATTTTTTCTTCATGAATAAGAGAATAGAGAGCTGATAAGTGTTCAAGTATAGATGATTTTAATTCTATAATAGAGTTTGGATTTTCTTTGAGTATAGTTTTTATTTTTTCAATAACTTTTTTTCGAATAAAGTTGTCAATAAATTCTTTAGTATTTGCTTCTATTCCAGGAGATGAAAGCAATTTTTTGGTACTGCTCGAAATAGTCTCATCAGTGTGAAACATCATATTCAAAATATGTGGAATGTGTTTATCAAGCCCCATTTTTATAAATGTAATTAAGCAGTGTTTATGAATATGAGGATTAGTTTCTTTTTTAAAAATTGAACGAATTTGTGGTAGGAAATTATACAACTTTAATTCACCAATTGTATAAATTCCACTCATTTTCATATCTAAATTTTTACTTTTTATCATCTCTAAAATATGTTTTTTCAGATCTTTTCTATATCTTTTAAATTGCCATAAAGCAATAATACTTGCTGATTTTAAGTATGAATCTGGGCTTTTTAAAAAAGGCTGAATGTAATAGGCAATAGAAATATCTTTGAAATATGAACATCCTAATATTGCACAAAAAATAGTGTCTCTTTCTTCTTTTTCAATATTTATATTATGATTATTTTTAGAAAGTGTTGAAATAAGAAATGATGCAATTTCGGGGTGTTGCATATCTTTAAACACTTTGATTACAGCAAGTCTCAGTTTTTTTGAATCGGCATTTAAAAAAACTTTTTGTAATGAGTTTATAATTTTATGTCGTGAAAAAATTTGATTAATCATTAGTTTTTTAAGGCTTTTGTATTTTCCAAAAGCTTTTACTGCGGATAATTGAATTTCTTTGTCTATGTGATGTAATGCCCACAGGAGGTCTGGAATAGCTGAATCTTTTTGTAATTCACCAAATGCTTCTAATATTTTTTTTTGTATAAGAATTGGTTGATTTTTTTCTTTTAAAAGTTTTGATAATATATGAATTGTATTTTTATGTCCATTTTGGGATAAAATTTCTATAGCATCAAATATTTCTTCTATAGATTCTTCGTTTTGTAAATTATGTAAAGCTAAATATGTATATTGTTTTTTTATATTATAATAATGATATAAAGCGCCTCCTAAGCATAAGAGAAGTATTACTGAACAAAAAATATAAAACTCCATAAATCCATACTCTAACTTAAAGAAAAAAACAGAGATAATCATTGCAAATAAAGATGCTAAAATCATTCCTATTGGACGCGCAAATCCTTCTAAAAATTCTTTAATTTCTTCTCTTATATGAGAAGAAAAAACATAAAAAGACGAATGATATGAATTTCTTGATAATCCGCCAATTACTTCATATACTCCTTTTCCGAGAAGTCCTATAAAAAACGATCCAGAAATAAGTGTGAAAAATGTTGCAAAAAATTGAATAAATGGTTGAATAAAAATAGATTTTACAATTCCTAAAAAATGTTGAATTTTTGAGGCAACTGTTATTTGTAATAATAATAATATTCCATATGTCCAAAGATGAAATGCTCCAATTCCATGGGCTAATTCTTGCATAACTTGAGCTTGGGCTACATGTTCATGGTCAAATAAAACACTGGCAGACATTGCATAAATTAATTCGATTAAAATGTATCCAGCAGATTGTAATAATACAAAAAAGAATAAACTTACAACCAGTTTATTTTTTTGCAGAATATTATAATAATTTTTTAAGCAAGATTTTTGTATTTCGTCTTTTTTTAATTTATATAAACTATTTGCATTTATAATTTTATTATATGTTTGATTGTTGATAAGTTCATGAATGTATTGAACAATAAAAAATAGAAAAAATAGTGAAGCCCATCCTATCAGTAATGCTTCTGGGCTAAAAAAAGATGGTAATGTGAAGGCAATAATTCCAGAAATAAGTCCTCCAATCGGTTCACCAGATTCAATAATAGGAAAAGCTTCTTCGCTTTCAAGAGGTGAAAAAGATGTTTCTGCATATATAGAAAATAATATATTGAGTTGGGTTACTCCAATTGAAAATAAAATACCAACGCTTGTAATAAGTAAAAGTAAAGAGTTGTTTAAAAAATGTAAAATAAAATAACTAGAAACAATTAAAATTCCTAATAAAACAGATGAATATCGTAATAAATTTTCTACAGAAAATTTGTGATTTAATGCATTTGTTACAAATGTTCCAACAAGTGTTCCTATCGAAATGAATACAAAAAGCAGTGGTAGTTGAGTAGCTCCGTAATATGCAAGAAAATATGAAATTAAAATGGTAAATCCTAATACGGTTCCTCCATGCAATAAAAATCGCATGGTCATTAACCATAGCGATTTTTGTAATGCTTTTTTAGTAAGAGATGTATCCAACCCTAAAAAGCGTAATATGTTAAATTTATTTATATTCATGTTTTTTTCTAAAAAAATTACACTAAAAATGTGTATTTATCTACAATTCGTTCGTCTTCTGTTGTAACTCGTGGTCCAGTTTTTAATGCATGAACAATTTCTTTTACCAGCTCTACTGGGTCGTCATGAAAAAATACTCGTCCTCCAGTTTCTCTATTGCATTGTTCAATTATTTCTTTTAAATGTTGAGCAACTCCTGTAGTAGAAGTTAAAACTCCCACATATCGCCCTTCGTCAAAAGCTACAGAAAATTCATTTAATGTTCCCATTCCTCCACCTAAAACAATAATTGCATCAGAACATCGGATATTTAAAACATCTCTATACATCAATCCTTGTCCACTATATAAAATCATATCATATGGATCTACTGGAGATGAAAATTTATCAATATGTTCTTTTCTTGAAAATGCAGGAGATACTCCCATTACAAATCCACCTGCTTTTTTTGCTGCAATTGCTGCATCGTTTGGAAGTCCTGGGCAAGCTCCGTTTAATAAAATATGTCCAGATTTTGCAATTTCTTCACCAACAATCATTGCGAGTTCAGTGTTTTCTTTTTGTACTATAGATGGTCCTTGTGCTGATCCCATTACTCCAATTCTAAATTTATGAGAAAATGGTGTTTTTAAAAATTCATCAGATAGATTTTTCATGTTTTTGTGTATAAATATTAAAATTAAATATGTGAAATTGCTTTCATATCAGTATATCAAAAAAATACTATTTATTCAAATGGAAAAATAGTTTATATTGAATATGTCTCTTTTGAACGACTATCAATCGTGAAAAATATGAAAATATTTGAGAGTTTGGGAAGAAAGCATTTTTTATGTGATTAGACCTCAACAGTTTTGAATAGATGTAAAAATCTGGTTTGCCTGTTAGCAAAACAACTAAGAAAAAATTGAGATGGTACCTTCTAAAATTATTTAGAATCTCATGCAAAATATATTTTGTGTGGGATTTTTTTGTAATAAATTTTGTATGGGTGAAGAAAAAGATTTTATTTGGGCTATAGGAGATGATGATAAGGAGGAGCGAAAATATTATGAAGGAGATAAAATTTTAAAAAGTAAAACAGAGTATAGGATTAATTGTAAGTATACTTATGATTTTTTATCGAATCCTTCTACAGATTCTTATGAAGAAGTAATAGAGAATAAATTTTATAAAAATATAAGTTTTAATGAAAGGCAAAAAACAAAACCTGAAATAAACAAATCGTATGTAGATGAATTAAAAGAGTTAAATAAGAAAGAAGTAGATATGGCTGAATTGGATATTCAATCTCAAATTGAGAATTATTCATATCCACCTTATATACCACATGGACCTCCTGATATCATTGTACTAATAATAAATTCATATCTTCTTTTGATAGATATAAATCTGAAATTTGAATTTAATGAAACTGAAACAATTGATGCATTTAAAAGCTTAAATTTAAAGAGTAATACAGTTTTAGATTGTGTAATTATAAGAGGTTTGACACTAGAAAATGTAAATAATTTTGAAGTTGATGAAAGTGTAGTATTTAAAAATGTATTATTTTTAGAAGTAGATGAAGAGATTAAAGATTGTATTAAAAAACGATTATCAGAAAAACAATTAAAAAATTCTTATTTTGATGATTCTAAAAAACTAAGTGAATTTATGAACAATAGATCTAAGGAAAAAGATTTTTATATCAATCAAATCTTAATAGAATTAGAGATGAGCAAAAAAGAGAACAAAAATTATAAAAACCAAGAAGAGATGCGGGCTAAAGCAGGTATTGAAAAAATTTGTTCTGATTTTGCAAAAGAAGAGTCAAATTGGGGAATTGGATTAATATGTTTTTTAGCGATGATATTCTTAATATTTCTTTGTTTTAATATATCAATTGAAATGGTAGATAAAATTTCAATTGGGTTGTTTTTATTCTCAGCTTTATATTTTATAATTCACCAATACTCAAAAGCAAAAAATTTAAGAATTGAAAACCAAAATAAATTAGCATTAATACATGAGTTAAAAGCGTTTGAATTATCAGAAAATATATCAGAAAAAGCAAAAATTATTTTACCAAATTATGCAGATGTAATTTTTACAAAAGCAATCCCAGATAAAAACGAAAAAAATTTACCAATTGATGAATTAATAAAATTAAAATCAATATTTAAAGAATAATTCTATGAACCTTGAAAAAGAAATCATCGCTTTAAAAAATAGGAATACAAAATATATACATGAGAGGGAAATTTATATTGTGGATTTAGATCCAACAAAAGGGATAGAAATGAATAAAATGAGACCATGCCTTGTTGTTCGTGTTTATAATCAAAAACATCTCATTATTCTTCCTTTAAGTTCACAACATAAAAAAGGAAAAGAAATTTATAAACTAAAAAAACTCTCTTTTTTAGAGAAAGAAAGTTTTGTTTGTTGTCATCAAATACGAATAATTGATAGAAAAAGATGCAAAAAACTTATTGGAAAAATTCCTGATCCAATATATCTTGAAATAAAAAAAATATTGGGAGAATTCTTACGAATCCCCCCGCAGGAGCCTAACGGCCACAAAAGCAAAGAAAAATCTTTACTCGATCAAAAAAATGATCTAATCACTTATTCAAAAAAAGAATAAGCTTGGGGTCCTAACGGACAAGTAACGAAAAATAAAAATTTTCCGAGATTCAAGTGAATCTATTTAAATTATACTGTTAGAAAAAATTTATGTCAAATAACGAAAAAATTATTGGTAATAAAAATAATGTAAAAAAACAGCATGTTGTTCCAAATTTTTTATTAAAAAATTTTGCAAATAACAATAAAATTTTTCAATTTGATATAAAAAAATATCAAGAAATGCTTAAAAATGGTAAAACTCAAAATTTTTATTGTTCTAAAAAAACAGATAAAGCAATAGGGACTGATGAAGAAAAATTTTATGATATTAATCTAAATAGTGAAAAAAAATCATCTGAAGATCTATTATCTGAAATAGAAAATAAATCTTCTAAGATAATTAAAACTATTATAGAAAATAAAAGTTTAGATAATATTGATATAGATATAGATATATTAAAAAAATTTTTTGTAATGATGTTTCTGCGTAGTCATCTTGTGAAAAGTAGTTCAAATAATGATGTAATTGGCTTAGATCAGTATAATAAATTGCAAAATATAGAAGAAGAAATGAAAAAATACAATAGAGCTTATTTATTTCTAAAAGAGTATAATAGTGGTGATTTATTTATAGGAGATGTTCCTGTTATTTTATATGATGGATATAATATTCCAAGTGCATTATGGGTGTTACCGATTTCAAATAATTTTTTACTAATATTTAGTTCTAATTTGAGAGATTTTAAAATTGATAAATTTAAATATTCTGTTGAAAATTTAAATTTAGAGCAAGTGAAGTATGCAAGCGAATTTATTTATATGAAGGATAATAATAAAAAAATAATTGATTTATTCAATCAATGTAAAAATCCTAATTTTACAAAAAATATGAATATTTTTTTAAATGATTTACCAACTAAAGAAGAAAAAGAGTTTTTTACCAATATATATTATGAGATTATACATGTATATTCTAAGAATAATAAATTAATTATTCTTTATTTGGACGAAAGGATAAAAAAAGCTCATTCTTATATTGATAATCTAAAAAAATTAAAATCAATATTTAAAGATTTACAATAATTTTATGAATTTTGAAAAAGAAATCATCGCTAAGCATATGAAACTAATTAAAGAATTTTCTTTTATAAAAAAAAGATTGGCAGAAGTTTTAAAACTTCTACCAGAGCCAAGTGGCCAAAATGAATCTAAAAAACTAGATTCGATGAGTCCAGATTAAAAATCTGAAAAGACGAATGTCCATAATACGATTTCTCGTATCTCAATTATACTCTTAACAAAAACTTATGTCAAATACTCAAAAATTCCCATCAGTACAATCAGGAAAAAAATTTTCTGAAGTAGAAAAAGAAATTTTAGAATTTTGGAAAAAAGATAATACTTTCCAAAAATCTATAGAAAGAAATCCAGAAGATAATGAATTTGTTTTCTTTGATGGTCCTCCATTCGCAACAGGAACGCCTCATTATGGGCATATTCTTGCAGGAGCTATCAAAGACGCAATACCTCGATATAAAACAATGCAAGGGTTTCGGGTAAACCGAAAATTTGGTTGGGATTGCCACGGTGTCCCAGTAGAATTTCTGATTGAAAAAGAAAATAATATTGGTGGAAAACCAGGTATAGAAAAAATGGGAACTGGTCCATTTAATGATTTGTGCCAAAGTGCGGTGATGCGATGTGCTGATGAATGGGAAAGCACTGTGGAAAGAATGGGGCGATTTGTCGATTTTAAAAACGATTATAAAACGATGGATCCAGATTTTATGGAATCGGTTTGGTCTGTATTTCGGGAATTATGGAATAAAGATTTGATTTATGAAGGAGAAAAAGTGATTGCTTATTCTCCAAAATTGGGAAGTCCTCTTTCAAATTTTGAAGCTGGTCAAAATTATAAAGATATTGATGATCCTGCTATTACAGTAAAATTTCCAGTTGTTTCTGGAGAATTCTCTGGGGCAAATTTTCTTGCGTGGACAACAACACCTTGGACAATGCCAATTCATACGGCTTTGTGTATAAATAAAAATTTAACATATTCTGTTGTTGAGTCAGAAAAATTTCCAGATGAACAATTTATTGTTGGTTCTGCTCGTGTAGAAAGTATTTTTGGAAAAGATGCAAAAGTTCTTAAAGAAATTTCTGGAGCAGATTTAGTTGGAGTTGAATACGAACAACCATTTGATTTCTTTGAACCTATCCGAGAGAAAGGAGCATTTAGAGTTTTGGAAGATGATTTTGTTTCAGCAGATTCTGGAACAGGAATTGTGCATTTAGCACCAACAGGAGAAGACGATGCACGAATTTTGCAAACAAAACGAATTCCATTAAATTATCCATTTGATGATAGTTGTTATTTTAATTTTTCTGAATTAGACGAAAAAAATGTGAATATAGAAAAATCTGCACAAGAAAAAATTGCAGAAATTTCTGGAAAATATTTTAGAAAAGATGAAACAGTAGAAGGTTCAACTGAAGATAATGCAAATATTTGGGTTTTGGAAGAATTAAAAAATTCTGGAAAATTATTTAAACGAGAACAAATTCGGCATAGTTACCCTCATTGCTGGCGAACAGATTGTGCGTTGATGTACAGAGGAATTAAAACTTGGTTTGTTGATGTGCAAAAAATTAAAAAATTGATGATAGAAAAAAATCAGGAAATTAATTGGTCGCCAGAACATTTAAAAAACGGACGATTCGGAAATATTTTGGAAACTGCTCCAGATTGGGCAATTTCTCGAAACCGATATTGGGGAGCACCTATTCCTGTTTGGAAATGTGAAAATGAAGAATGTGATAATATTGAAGTTGTTTCGTTGCGAAGTGAATTGGAAGAAAAAACAGGGAAAAAAGCAGGAGAAATTTCTGATATTCATAAGCAATTTGTTGATGATTTGACTTGGGAATGTCCAAAGTGTAACTCTCACCCCGACACTCTTCAAAATGGAGAGGGAGAAATTGAAGAAAAAATTCCAGAAGAATTAGATCAATATCTAAAAAATATTGATGATATGATGACTTCTATTTCTGAAGAAAATTTCAGGGATTTTAAACTTACTATTCCAGTTGGAAGAATCCCAGAAAAAGCTGCTGAAAAATTAAAATTAGCAGATTCTGAAATTTTCTTATCATCATTTATTTATGCAAAAATAAGAGGATGGACAAATAAAAATGAAGGACACGATGAAATTACAAATCTTGAATATTTTCTGATTCCGTTTTTATTGGAAGATCCAACAATTATTTTGGAAGATAAAAAACATAATCTACGATTTTTAGTATGTGAACACGAAAAAAGAACATTACTATTAGTAGTAAGCTCTGAAAAAGGACGAAACGAAATTGTTTCATATTTCTATTCTCATCAAGGCAAGATGAAAGATAGAACTGTAATTTATAAGAATGAGGAAGGACGGACAAGGGGGATTCCTTCATGGATACATGACAAAGTCACATCGCTGGTACTCCGATTATCTCAAGAAGATGAGAAATTTTCCAGTCGTCGAATTCTTAATTACGAGAATTTTATAGAATTATTACAAGAAAGTCAAGATGCAGGAAATTCTGCGTCAAAAATGGTACGAATTCCAGAAGTTTTGGACTGCTGGTTTGAAAGTGGAGCAATGCCATATGCGAGTAGGGGAGTGCATTTTCAGAAAATGAAAAATGTAGAAGAAAAATTAGAAATGAAAACTCCTGAAACAAAAAAAGAAATTGAAGATTATCATCAAATTGCTGGAAATGAAATTATTGAAATTTATAATCTAGAATTAAAATATGATCCAAATCATCCTGATCAATTACGAAAAGATGCAATAAAAAAAGTTTTTATTTTTGAAAATCAAGTAATTGGTATGGCTTTTTTATATCCAAAAACGGATAAAAGAATATTTTTAGGATTATTCGGAATAAAAAAAGAATTTCAACAAAAAGGATTTGGGAAAATAGCACTGCATCAATTAGAAAAATTTTTACAAAACCAAGGTTTTGAAGAAATTGTTTTAAATGCAAATAAAAAAGTTTTACTGTTTTATCAAAAAAATAATTATCAAAAAAATTTTTGGACTCCAGATAAAAAACCAATGGAAAATACTATTCCTTATGGGAAAAAACTAGTTAATAACTTTTCATCTCAACCAGTTCAAGCCGATTTCATCGCCGAAGGATTAGACCAAACACGAGGGTGGTTTTATACATTGCATGTTTTGGGGTGTGCTTTAACAGGAGAAAATATTTATAAAAATGTTATTACAAATGGAATAGTTTTAGCAGAAGATGGGCAGAAAATGTCTAAATCAAAGAAAAATTATCCTGATCCTAATTTAATTTTTGATAAATATGGAGCTGATGCAATGCGATTTTATATGCTTTCGTCACCAGTAGTTCGAGCAGAAAATTTTAGATTTGCAGAAAATGGAGTGCAAGAAATTGTAAAAACAATTCTTCTTCCATTGCAAAATGTATACGCATTCTTTTCTACATATGCCAATATTGATGGCTGGCAGGCAACAAATATATTAGAACCTAAAACAGATTTAGATGCATGGATTTTATCGGAATATGAAAAAATGAGAGCAGAATTTACAGAAAATTTTGAAGCATATAAATTAGACGATGCACTTCGAAATATTCCTGCTTTTGTAGATTCATTAACAAATTGGTTTGTGCGACGGTCTCGAGATAGATTTTGGGAAAGTGGAATGAGTGTAGAAAAAAAATCTGGGTATGAAACATTACATTTTGTTTTAAAAAATATTGCAAAAATACTTGCTCCGGTTTGTCCATTTTTTGCAGAAACTCTTTGGCAAAATTGTGCATCTGGTGCAGAAAAAACAGAATCTGTTCATTTACAAAATCTTGCTGATTCAGTATCAGAATTTTTAAATGAAAAACTTTCAGATCGAATAAATTTATTACGAGATACTATTAAACTTGGGGCATCTATCAGGGCAAAAAAGAAAATTAAATTGAGACAACCTTTAGCAAAACTTTCATTTGCACTTTCTGGAAAAATAATTTTTACAGAATCAGATTTAGAAATTTTAAAAGAAGAATCAAATGTGAAAGAAGTTGTTATGTTAGATAACTTAGAAGGTCTTGCAAAACAAATTGTGAAAGCAAATGCACGGGTTGTTGGAAAACGATTTGGGAAAAAAACACAAGAAGTAATTAAAGCAGGAAAAGCTGGAGAATTTGAAATTTTGGAAAATGGAGACATTGCACTTGCTGGTGAAATTTTATCTGGAAATCCAGAATTAAATGAATTTGAATTTGGATTTGAAACAGCAGAAGGAATTGAAGGAGACGGAAACCGTGATGCTGTGGTGTTGCTTGATACAGAAATTTCTGAAGAATTAATGCTAGAGGGGCTTTCTCGAGAATTAATTCGAGGTATTCAAGAGGGACGAAAAAGTTCAGGATTCCAAATTTCTGACAGAATTTCTGTAAAATTTTCTACGGATTCAGAAAATATTACCAAAGCATATGAAAAATTTGGAGATGTAATTGATCATGAGACATTAACAGTTAATCGTCAGAGTATACCAGAGTCTGAGTTTATTAAATCTGTTAAAGATATAGAAAAAATTGTGAAATTAGATATAGACGGAGAACATATTAGTTTTGAATTGAGTGTTTTTGGATAAAAATTTTTTTTATAATTTTATGAGTATATCAGTAGAAGAAGTTATTAGTGAATTTAGAAATGGAAACCCTGTTATTGTTTTAGATGCAGAAAATCGTGAAAAATAACACCAGATTTAGTAAATTTATTTATTACATTGGGGCGTGGATTGCTGTGTGTTCCTGTTTCTTCTTCAATTGCGAAACGTTTAAATTTTCATGCTATGGTAGAAAATAACAATGATGAAATTTGTAATTTTGCAGTATCTGTAGATGCAAAAGATGGTTTTACAACTGGAATTTCTGCACAAGAACGAGCAAATACAATATTAAAAATTGTTGATGAAAAGTCAAAAGCAGACGACTTTATTCGTCCTGGTCATATCTTTCCATTGCTTGCAAGTGATGGTGGTGTATTGAAAAGGGCTGGACATACCGAAGCAACTATTGACTTATGTAAACTTTCAAATATGAAAGAAGTTGGGGTTATTTGTGAAATTTTAAATAAAGATGGAACAATGGCAAGATTGCCTGATTTAAAAAAGATATCAAAAAAAACAGGAATTAAAATTTTTACTGTTGAAAAATTGATAAAATTTCAAAAAAAATAATATTTTTTATTTATAAATAATCTGATATACTTATCTGAAATTTTATAATAATAAAAAAAATATGAAACAAATACAAAATTTAAAACATAAGATAGCGGGAGGTATAAGTGTTATGCTTGGAATATTGGGTATATCTTCAATATTTGTAATAAATGATGTAAATATACCAGAAAAACAAGATACTCTTACTTTTTTATTACAAGACGAAAAACAAACAGTTAAAGAAAATAAAAGTTTTCTTGCCAGTTTTATTACTCCAAAAATAAATAAATATGAAGGTCCTGTAACAGAAAGCATGCTTACTTGTATGGATGGTTATGATAGTGAAACTATTCAAAATATTTATCCTCTTTCTAAATTAGAAATTGAAGAAAGTTCTGTAAAAGTTAAAGTTGCAAAATTTAATTCTGTTACACAAACAGCATCACAAATTAAATCTGAAATTATGCCAATTTTTGGACATGCTGTAAAAAATCAAGAAATTAATTGGACATGGGATCCTATTAATAGAGTTTATACTTTTGAAACATATAAAGGTGATGAAGCTCTTTGGTATTGTTATTTACGAAAAGAAACAATATTTTTTACAAATTTTTTTCAAATTACAAAAGAAGAACAAAAAGATCCATTACCTCCAGTCTCGCAATATCGAGTAGAAGAGTCTGGAGAAAATATCATATTAGACTGGGATTATGATTATGGAGAATTGAAAAATTTGTTGAAAACTGATATGATTGAGTTTATATTAGAATATAAAAAAGAAGATGAAGATGATACAAAATGGGTACAATCAAAAAAAATAGGATATCCATATGTAATATTTCAAAAAAGAATAGGAGACGAGGAATATTATTGGGGAGAACCAATAGAATATGGATATAAATATGATGTTAGAATTACAGTGAAATCAACTGTTGATTGGTACGGAGATAGTAAATCGTTAAATTTTAAAATAGATACTAGAGAAATGCAATATCCATATGACATTTCTGATGTTGCAAAAATTAATAAAGATTTAGAAGTGATTATTTATGCAAATGTAGAAAAAGATGAGAATGGATATAATATATATAAATTCCATGAAAATTTAGACAAAACAGGAGGAAATGCTTTTATCAATATTTATGATAAAAATTTAAATAAAAAATATACAAAAAATCTAAATATTTCAGAATCAGATAAAACATATTTAGATGAAAATGGAAATACAAGACATACATATCAAATTAAAAAAACTATTCAAATTGATGCACCAGGAGTATATACTGCAAAAATGTGTTTTGGAACAACTGCTGAAAATTGTGTAGAATACGGATTATCTTCTGAAATTGAAATTTTAGATTTTACATGTCATGAAGTTTTTGATGGTCATAATATAAAAGGTGCTGATAGAATAAATATTGTATTTATTGGAAGTCGATATAGAAAATTTTCAGATTTTCTTTTAGCGGTAAGAGAAAGTTTGACATGGGATGGAAAACCTGCTGTTTTAAGTAGATTTGATGAAGAGTTACAAGAAAATAAAGTGTATGACTTAGATTGGGGATTATTTGCAATAGAACCATTTAAATCGAATAAAAATAAATTTAATATTTGGTATGTAGACGAACCAATGACAACACTTACCAATTATGCCGAAAATTTATGTGGATTAGATTATGAGTATGATGCTATTTATGCAAATAGATCATTTTTAGGAATGACAGGAAGAACTCGGTCTTTTACATATAAGGCAACTTTTGGAGAAAATAGAACAAAAGGAGATAAAGATTCTATGTTTATGTTTTCTCATAATTATGTTCCATATGATGAATTTGGAACGCATACTATGGATTATGAATTATTTGCACATGAAACGGGACATGCAGTTTTTGGTTTAGATGACGAATATGATGAAGGTTTTAATAATGATCCACGATATGGTGATATTTCTTGTGTAAAAACTCAAGAAGATGCAGAAAAAAAATGGGGTGATTTAATTGGAGATGTAGATCCATTTTTTAAAGAAGTAAAAGCTGATATGATTAAATATGATGTAAATTCATATAATATCACAGAGTGTAAAAGAGAAAATCAGGATAAGCCAGAAAGCTCTAGTAATCCATGTTTAACAGATGAAAATAATAATGTTATTTTGATTGAAATAGAGCATGAAAAATATCCTGAATCATTTTTCAAAACTCAATATTTCAAAGGTGGATGTCTTGCAGATTATGGAGATGAGCGTGTTATTAAACCAACAGAGCATTCATTGATGAGTTATAATATTCCTGTTTTAGGGTCTGTAAATAGACGAGAAGTAGAAAGAGTTTTAGAAATGTTTACAGGAGAATAAAATTTAAATAAAATATACATATGAAAACTATGAAACAAATGCAAAATTTAAAACATAAGATAGCGAGAGTTGTAAGTGTTATGCTTGGAATGTTTGGTATAGTTACAATGTTTACAATAAATAATGTGAATATATCAGAAAAAAAAGATACTCTTACTTTTTTAATACAAGAAGAAAAACAGTTTGTTGACGAAAATAAAAGCTTGCTAGCAAATTTTATTACTCCAAAAATAAATAAATATGATGGACCAATTTCTGAATCTCTATTAAAATGTGAAGAAAAATATAAAAATAAAGATATTGAAAATATTTTTATACACTATGATATTAAAATTATTAAGGGTAGTTTAACTATCAAATATAATGATAAAGCTGATATTATACAATCTATTGATGAGATTAGAAATGAAATATTGCCTGTTTTTGGAAAAGCTTTTCAAACAGAATCAATAAATTGGACATATGACGAAGAAACAAAAAAATATACTTTTAAAACATATCCTGGGCAAGAGGATCTTTGGTTTTGTTATTTTAAAAATGAAACAGAATTTTTTAAAGAGTTTTTTAAGATAGAGGATAATAAACTTCAATGGCCAGTAAAATGTAAAATAGGAGAAAATTGTTCAATTGGATATCCAGATATTGATGAAGATGGAAAAGCTGCTAATTGTAGCGAAGCAGGATATAAAGGACATCAAGGAACTGATATTAATATTTCTTTTGATCAAATGGATGAAGGAGTTGATGTATATTCAGCCCTTGACGGAGAAGTTTTATGGGCTTTTGATGGGAAATATGATAGATGTGAATATCCAAATTCAGAAAATTCTGACTGTAAAGATCCAACAAAAAATGAAGAACCAAATCTTTCAGATGGATATAGAGTTTGTACAGATTTAGGAAAATATGCAAAAGAAGGTGATGGAGATGCTTTTTGGTGTTTTGATGGAGGAAATGTTGTAGTGATTCGTCATAAAGATTCTGGAGAAATTTTTGCAACACGATATGATCATTTAAAAAAAAGTTCTATTCTTGTGAAAAAAGGAGATTTTGTAAAAAAAGGACAAAAAATTGCAGAAGTAGGAAGTGCAGGAAAATCAACTCAACCACATTTACATTTTGAAGTTTGGGGGAAAACATATTATGATCCAATTGATCCTTGGAGTGGAGACTGTGGAAACACTGATTCACTTTGGGAGGAATAATATATACAATATTTATAAAAACAACATTATCAAAAAAATACAAAGCAGATATTGGCATAAAAAATTTACACTTTTTTTTAGTGTAAGTTTTTGTGTATTTATGAATATTATTTATATTGCATATACGACTCATGCCGAAAATTTTATAGAATTACAAGAATGCGAAGAGCAAATGTTGCAGGCTTTTTCTGCTATTGATACTTTACAAAAACAAAAATATGGAGAATATTTAGATCTCGAAGGTGTGTCTGCTGTGGCAAAGTCAGAAAATTTGGCAAGCTACGACAGAACATATGAGTGCCAAGCAGAAGCTATTTGTTATGCAGTGCAAAATCCAGAAAAAAAAAATACTTTTTTAGGAGATTCTGGAAAATGTATTTCCATTACTGTAGAAGACATGGAAAAAGAATTTAAAGCAGATTTTTCATCGTGTAAAAGTGAGGATTCTGCACGAACTCAAAGATATTTTTCTCGATGTGATGAATTTGCTAGTAAAAAAATCGAATTTTCTCGAATGTATATAGAGCGAAAATTTATGACAGAAGTTCAGCTTGAAAATAAAACATTATTGGCGCAGAAAATATTGGATTTGCGAAAAAAAATGACAGTGCTTATAGAAAAGGTGAGGGCTTTTAGTACTCATTTCAATAAAATTATTGATGATGTTGATTGTACTTCTCCAGATCCAAGTGGAAAATAAAAGTAATTTAAAAATAATTAAATATATAATATTATGAATTATAAAAATACATCATCTATACTATTTAAAACATTTAAAATTTATAAAATATTATATATTTTTATATATATTGTGATTGCTTGTTTTTTTAATGCTGTATTAAATTTGCAATTTGCAAAAGCTGATAACATTTCTAATATTCCGATGTTTTGTAAAATTGTAAACGAAGATAAAAAAAATGAAGTATTTGAAAAATTAAAAAATTTACAAAAATCTGAAAATAAAACATTTGATGAAGCGTATTCTTTAGTAAAAAAAGAATATCATAAAAGAATAAATGATATTTTTACAGAAAAAATGGAAAAATTATCCAAAAATTTATATCAATCTGAGGGGCGTAGCGATAAATTATGTTCTCCTTTTAAATTTGAAAAAGAGACAAAAGGTTTAAGAGTTGGAAGGGAAATGTTAAAGCATTTTAGAGATTATGAATGTGCATTAGATTTTTATATTCAAAATCCTCCATATTCTGGAAATGAAATTTATTTTAATGATGGGGTTGTGAGATTAAATACCATTAAATCTCGTTTACGCCAAGAAATTCGTTTTAGTTATCTTGCCATTGAAAAATCTATTCAAATGTATAATGAGTTACGATTATGGTTTCCGGTTCATAGAGATTTACTTTGTTTAATAGAGCAAATGAAAGCATATAGAAATGCTTTACGAAATTTCATAGATCAGATAGTGCGAATGCCAGCGAAATATTATAATTATGGTTCTCGATATCAACAATAAAAAATAAAATAAAATAAAATAATAAAATTAAAATTATGTTTAGAATATTTATAAAACATCATCTAAATAATTTAAAAAAAATAAAATATAAAAATTATATAAAATTTTTTATTATATTTATTTGTATTTTTAACCATATTAATAATACTAATACATATGCAAATTTTGGTGATGATGATGAAACTATTGGTGTTTTAGGTGAAAGTAATTTATCAAATCATTATTATAATTTATCAAATTTATACTTAACAAATTATGAAAATATTTCAGAAACAGGAGATCCAGATAGTATAGCGGTTAGAGATAAAACTTATTTTTCAGTTGCAAAATCATTACATGTAGAAAAAAAAGATTTAGAATTAATGCTTATTAAAAATCTTTCAGGAAAAACAAAAGAAAAAGCTTTACAAAAATTTATGTCTATTTGTTCTAGTAATGCATCAGTTGCAGAGCGATTTAGAAAATGTCAAAAAGATTTAGCAAATAGGGTTCAAGAAGAATTTAATAGACAACAATTTCAAGAAGATATGCATGAATATGCATTGATGAGTCAAGCTTTTGCAAATGGAACATTACAAGATACAAAAGGCGAATTCTTTGATATTATTGTAGATTTAAATATTATAGATTTATTGTTGTTTGGAGATAAAATGAATATTCCAAAAACAGGATCTCCTTTTTTGCGATATGATCCATTTGATGATAATGCAAGTGATTCTGCAAATATAGCATCGGAAAATCCTAATGCTTCTGCTTCTAATTCATCTTCAGATAATAATGTGGATAGTAATTCTAATAGTAGTGCGGGAAATACTGAAAATAATACTGAAAATAATAATGGAGATCAGAATAATAACAATAATGATAATAGTTATAATTCTGACAATATGTCTGACAATATGTCTGATAATACAATTATTGGTTATACTGATGTAAATCAAGAAGGATTTTGCGTAGATCCAGATGGTATTGTTTTTGAAAATATAAAAAAACATACTGTTTTAGGAGATACAACAGGGAATAAAGATATTGAATTTTTGACTCCACATGAGGTTGATAATTTTACAAATCCAGAAGATAATTCAAATAGTGTAAATAATACTTCTGTTTCTGCATCATATGGATCTGTTTCAGATGCAGTGTATCCAAATGATATACAAAAAATTCAATTAGGGAATATTGTAAATCCACAAATAAAATATAGAGGAGGAGTGTATCCTGATATTTCCAATATTTCACATAAAAGAAAATGTAAATCTGATGAAGATTCTTTTTTAAATGGAAGAGTATGTATAAAGAAAATTTGTAATGAAGTGCTGTGTATTACTATAAATTTAAAAACAGGAATATCTGAAAAAAATAAACCATTAAGAAAAATGGATTGTGTAGAGTGTCATATTGATAGGGGTAATGAAGCATTATCTCCATTTATAGGTACTCTTGGGCAAAATCGTCCTAATCAACACCCCATGGAATCAAATTTTTTATCGGCATTTGGAAATTTAGGAAAAACACTTTCTAAAAATATTTATTTATTACCTCAGCGTTTACCTTTCTTGGTTTATGATGAAAATCATCCAAATAAAAGTAAAGAAGAGCTAGAAGAAGAACAAAATATAAAACAAGAAGAAAATTCAGAAGATAAAAATAAGACAGAAGAAAAAAAAGAAGAAGAGAAATCTTTAGAATATAAACAAAATAGAGCATTGTATAATTCATTACTTGTATTGAGTTGTGCAGAACAAAATACAAATTTTAATGCAGGAGAAGGTGATAACTCGGATATAATAGAATATTGTAAAAAAATTGATTTTGAAAATAATCAATTGGAAAATGCACAAAAACGATTAAATAATAAAAAAAATACTCAAAATCAATTACGGTCAGACAATTATGATAAAATGCTTCGTCCATTTCTCGAACAATTTACTGCAGATATGGTAGTTGTAAATAGTTATTTGCAAACTATAAATCCTGCAAATATAAAATCTAAATCTAAAACATGTAAATAATTCTTGATAATAAATAAATTTAAAATAAAATAATAAAATAATAAAATGAAAAAAAATAAAAAATTATCAGCTCTATATATAAATATATTTATACTTATTTGTGCACAATTTATATTTTTATTTCATGCATTTTCTGCAATAACTATTGTAGAAACAAAACCAAAAAAATCGAAAGATCCATTTATTGAAATGAGAAATAAAATTAAAGATTTTGATACATTTATAAAACAAAAAGAAGAAGATAAATCCTGTTATCATTTATTTGGAAAAGATATAATGATTTTTTATAAATCACAAAATACACCATTAGAAAAATTATTAAAATCTACAGAAACGGAAATAGGTTCAAAATCATATAAAGAAAATATTGATGATGTTGATGATGAAATATACGCATTAGTAAAACAATTTTCTGTTAATAAGCAAGCATGCAATGAAAAAAAATATTTTATAGCAAAAAATAAGCTTTCTGAAATTTTGACATATAGAGATACGTTATTACAAAAAACGCAATCTGATAATAGCCCTCTTAATCAATATAAAAAAGAAAATGATAAGACAGATCCTGGATTTTTTACTTTTACCAAAACAGCAGAAGAATTCAAAAATTTTACAACAAAAATTGATTTAATTGTTAAAGCAGTTAAAGATTTGAAAGAGGGGGAAATTTCACCAGAGTATAATTTTGTTCTTACAAAAGAAGAGCGAAAAAAAATAAATGATAGAGCAAAGCAAAGAGCGGATTCATATTCAGATGAATTTATAGAATCTGCTCAAGATTATCTTTATACACCTATTTTAAGAAGTTATGAAAATGTTAAAAAAGATTTGGAATCATTGCCAAATGGAAAAAGTTCATTTGATAAATTTACATATACTGTTGATTTTAAAAAAATTGTATCTGATATGTTATCACCAAATGCAAAAAAAGAAGCAATTACAGCTTTAAATAAAAATAAAAAAACAATAGATAATTTTAGAACTGTTTTTCATGAAAATTCTATTTATATTAATAAGCTTATTCAAAAAGAAAACGAGGAATATAAAGAAAATTTAGAAGATATGATGCAGTTTGAAGAGTATATTTCTAAGTATGATCAGCCTTTTTCTAATGCAGTTGTTGAGTCTTTAATTCCTTTTCATATCACACTTATTGAGACTGAGCGGTTATTAAATTATCAAACTGAAAATTTAAAATATGTATTAAATAGGCAAAATGTTGAGGTTGAATAATTATAATTATCCAATAGTTGGCAAGCTTCCATAATCTATTTTTATATTATTAGAAAATAATTTTTTATTATTCGTAGTGATAATTTCTGAAATTATTTTATTATAATCAATATTATTTTCTAAATTATGTTCTAAATTTAAATATTTTATATTATTAATCTCTTTAATTATATTTATAATATTTTCTGATAAAAATCCTGAAATAGTTTTATAATTATTATTTTGTATATATTCTTTTAATTTTTTATTTTTAATTTTTTGATATTTTTTACTTTCTTCAAAAATAAAAACTTCTTGTCTTCCTACTGCGTATGTAAATAGATGAGATAATTTATTTATATCTGTATCTATATATAAAATAAAATTTTCTAAAAAATCTTGAGTAGATATATTATAAAAATTATATTTTTTATTATTTGCATTTTCTGAAAAGTTTTTAAGAGTTTCTAAAAAAACAGACATGTTTCGTAATGTTGTAAATGAAGCGGGTCCAGAAATAAAAAAAATATTTTCTACCATTTCCCAATTTTTTGAAAACATAATTGTTTCAGAAAATGTTTTAGATTTGTCTAAAATTGTATGTTCTAAAATTTTTGAGTTCTTTGTAAAAAAGATAAAACTGCAAGACTGTAAAGTTGGTATAATTAATAAATTCATGAGTTGTGTAAAAATTAATATAATTTTGAATGTGTTTCGATTCTTGTTTTTTTCTAAATATATTTTATCCGAATAGTCCAGTCATATAAATTCCAATTAATACCATCATTATTCCTCCAAAAATATTTGCGTATTTTGCATATTTTTGTGTAAGTCCAAGCTTTTCAATAGAATATAAAGCAATACCAAAAACTAAAATATCATCTAGCATATACGCTCCCATGTATGTGAATAATAATCCCATTTTATGAGAAAAATCTCCATCTATAGAATTTAAAATATTTGTAAATACTTGTGGGTACCCAGCACTACAAGCAAATTCAATAATATTTACAGACATTGCTAAAACTAATATTCCTCCAAATGCTGCCCAAGAAACGGGCGAATTTGCTATGGCAGAAATTTTTTGAGAAATAGTTCTTTGTTGGTCCGCATTGGTAACTTGGCAAGTTCCATCTGTAAAAAAGGCTTCGTATAAGAAAAATATACCAGCACATGTTGCTACAATTCCAATAACTATATTTAAAATATCTCCATATTGCAGTGAGAATATATTAAAAAATTTCCACCATGCTACTAAAATTAAACCATACATAATTGTTTCAGCAATCAAGAAAGTTCCTGCTACAAAAAACATTCGCATTCGGTCTCCAACTTGCATTAGAGTGATAATAAACATTATTAAAACCCACATTGCACACGGATTAAATCCATCTAAAAATCCTAAAATAAAGCTTGATGTATATCGTAATGCACTACTTTCTGTGTGAATTTCAATTTCACCATAAAAAGGAACATCAAATTTAGGATTTTCTATTTTTGGAATTAAGCATGTTTCAGAGTCTTCTGTGCAAGTTGCTGCTTTTTGTCCGTAAATACCAATTTTGTCAGAATTTTCTAATGCTGATGTAAAATCACATTTAATTTCGGCATTATTATATGCATCTATAATTTTTTGTCCTGTTTTATCGTTATCGTATCCTTGAAAAATAGTATCTCCTGCAAGAGTTAAAGGAGGTCCCATTACATCAAATTCTTCGGTTATTTGTTTATAAAAATCTAAATGGTCTGTAATTTCAAGAGTTTCAAACTTGATATTATGTTCTGTTAGAAATTCTTTTTCTTCTTTACAATGTGTGCAATTTTTATTTACAAAAATTTGAATAGGTTTTAATTCTGCACTTTCAGCAAATGTATTTGATGAAAAACTGATGAATAAAGAAAATACAAGTACTACAAAAAAAGTAGAAATAACAGATAGAGTAGAGAAAACAGAGAAAATAGAAAAATTATTTTTTCTCAAAATATTTAAAGATTTTAACATAAAAAAATAGAAATTTTAAAATATATATTAGTATATATAAGTATACCATAAAATAAGAGTTTATCGTTATGTAATTGTAATATTTTAATTGTATGAAAAATAAGAATAGTGCAAAATCATAGTAAAAACTTAGAGATTTTATTATTTATTTATATTTTCATGTTAGATACTTTTTTATATGGTTTTGCACTTTTTGCTATTATTAGTCTTATGATTCATATAATAGGAACAATTGCAGATGGTGCATTTATGGAATGGACAGAATATTTTAAGAAAAAATGGAAATTGAGTAATTTTGTTGCAGGTGAAACTATTCAGGCTTTAGGAACAAGTGCTCCAGAAATTTCTATTAGTATTATTGGATTATATATTTTAGGAGAAAATCCAGCATTAGGTATGGCGACAATTATTGGTTCTGCTGTTTTCCAAATTACAATTGTTATTGGAGTTCCTATTTTGCTGGCAGAAAAATCTGCAAAACTTGATCCAAAAGGTCTTTTACGAACAGCATCTGTTTATGGTGGTTCTGTTGTTTTACTTTGGCTTTTTGTTCAAACGGGAAATGCTCTTGTTTGGTGGGAATTACTTATTTTAGCAATATATCACATAGCATATATATATTTTCTTCTTTCAAATAAACCAGAAGGAGAAAGTGAAGATGATACACCAGAACATGATGATGAAAAAATTGAAAATGAAACATTATTACTCAGATTATTAGATAAATTTTTAAATTTAATTCCAAGTCCAAAAGATAAATGGGGAGTTGTGAATGGAGTTCCTGTTGGATTTATTATCACTCTTCTTGCCATAGGTGTTTCGAGTTATATTTTTGTAGATATGTCTGTTTCTTTTGCCGAGTTGATTGGGATTTCTTCAACATTGATAGCCCTTACCGTTCTTGCAGGAGGAAGCTCTATGCCAGAATTATTTTCAAATATTCCATTAGCAAAAAAAGGAAATATAGATCAAGCTATTGGAAATGCATTTGGAAGTAATACTCTTGATATTTGTATTAGTTTTGCGTTGATGTCTGTGCCATATACGCTGATGACTGGTTCAATTTCTGGTCCAGAATTGGAATCGATGATGACACCTATTTTATTTTTATTTGGATATTTATTTTTGGTATTACTTATTTTTGCTATTGAAAAATTTGAAACACGAAAATGGCAAGGATGGGTTTTAATAAGCTTGTTTATTGCGTTTGTGATTGTAAATGCTTATGCTGTTTAAAAAAATAATAGATAAATAAAAAATAAGATGAAAAAAAATCATCTTATTTTTAAAAATTGAATAATTTAAAAAGGGGATAATACTTTTGTAGGATTTGTTATAGTTTTTATTACTTTTTTAGGAGCTTGCTGTGGTTTTATAATCGGAATTTGAGTCTGTATTTGAGTTGGTATACTGCTTGGCAAAGCTGTAGGAATTATTGTAGGAATATATGCTGGTATAATAATTTTGGGTATTTTATTATTTGTATTTGAAATTATTTCAGTTCCAGTATTTCCTGTGTTTATAGTATTTTTTGCAGTGTCTTGCTTATTTAAGAATAAAATTCCTCCAGCAATACATGCTCCTATTCCAAGACTATAGAGTAAAAATTTTTTCATAATTAAAATGGAGAAATATTATTCATCATATTTGGCATGGCTGGGGCTGGAACTTGCTCTTTTACTTTATTTAATACATTTTGTGGTGCATTCAATACTTGTTTTGCAGATTCATCAATTAATGCTCTTGCTGCATTTGAAAGAGATAAGTCTATATTTAAGCTACTTATAGCATAAAATGCTGAAGCAATAATTCCAGCTATCAATCCTCCCCAAAGAAGAAATTTTTTTCCACCGCTCATTTTTTTTTCTTCTGTCATATTGTATATAAAAAATAGGTATATAGACTTATTCTATATACCTATTGGGGGTGTGTAAAGATTTTTTTAACAACTTGAATTTTACGAAAGAGTTAAAATTTCACCATTTTCACTCACTTCAACTTTTACACTTGCTTTTCCATTTTCATCAAAATCTAAATTTGATTCAATT
>Ga0256914_1000752_pt1 | contig 31172 bp, 35 predicted proteins | sample HulkmetaG_FD_191571 | JGI IMG/M metagenome (GOLD analysis project Ga0256914, IMG submission 191571) | Hydrothermal chimney microbial communities from Main Endeavour vent field at the Juan de Fuca Ridge, Pacific Ocean - Hulk | ecosystem: Environmental > Aquatic > Marine > Hydrothermal vents ... | reverse complement strand
TTGACCTCCCCCTTGGGTCCGTACTTGCCCTTGCGGGGGCCCAGCAGGAGCACGCCGGCCAGGGCGGCGGCGGCGCCGGCCATGTGCACGATGCCGGAACCGGCGAAGTCGGAGAAGCCCAGCTCGCCCAGGTTGTAGATGCCGAAGACGGCGTTGCCGCCCCAGGTCCAGGAACCCTCCATGGGGTAGATGAAACCGGTCATCACCACCGCGAACATCAAAAAGGTCCACAACTTCATCCGCTCGGCCACGGCACCGGAGACGATGGACATGGCCGTGGCCACGAAGACGACCTGGAAGAAGAAGTCGGAGGCGTCCGAATAGACGGAATCACCGCTGAACCCGGCTTCCTTGGATGCGGCCAGCACGCTGGCCACCAGGTTGTCGGCGGAATCGGCGCCATCCAGCGACAGATTGGCCAGCAGGTACTCACCACCATACATGAGGGCGTAACCGGACACCATGTACATGATGCAGGAGACCGCGTACAGCGCCACGTTCTTGGTGAGGATCTCCACCGTGTTCTTGGCGCGTACCAGGCCCGCCTCCAGCATGGAGAAGCCGGCCGCCATCCACATCACCAGCGCACCCATCACCAGGAAGTAGAAGGTGTCGATGGCGTACTGCAGCTCGAAGATCTGGTTTTCCATCGGTCAGCTCCTCCTGTCAAAGGGCCTCGCGACCGGACTCGCCGGTGCGGATGCGGATGGTCTGCTCGAGGGGTGAGACGAAGATCTTGCCGTCTCCGATCTTGCCGGTACGGGCGGCATTTGTGATGGCCTCCACCACCTGCTCCACCTGGTCCTCGGCCACGGCCGCCTCCAGTTTGATCTTGGGCAGGAAGTCCACCACGTACTCGGCCCCGCGGTAGAGCTCGGTGTGGCCCTTCTGTCGGCCGAAGCCTTTCACTTCGGTGACGGTGATGCCCGCCACGCCCACCTCGGAGAGGGCCTCGCGGACGTCATCCAGCTTGAAGGGCTTGATGATTGCAGTTACCAGTTTCATGGCTCACTCCTCACTCGAAAGTCTTGGACCAGGAGATGACGAACTTCACGTCGTCCGCATCGTTGGTGTAGAAGTTGTCGTTGTCCAGTTGGGCCTTGGAGACGGTGAAGGTGAAGTCACCCCACTGGCCGGCGCTCTTGGTCACGTCCAGTTGCACATGACCGTAGTCCACGTCCTTGCCACCGGCGTTGGCATTTTCCCAAGCGGTGCTGGTATCGAAGTCGTAGTAGCCGGCCGTGCCGCCGATGCTCCAGGTCTCGGCCACGTCGAAGCTGGCGGAGAGGTAGTAGTAGAAATCGCCGCTGTCGAAGGGCGCACCGCTGTCGGCCTGGCCATTGACGGTATAGGCGATACCGGCCTCGAGGAATTTCCAGGATCCGCTGAGGGTCAGCTCGGTGAAATCGGAATCGTCATAGTCGTCATCGGGGTAGTAGTAGTAGATGAGGCCGATGTCGTAACCAAACTCGCCCATCTCACCGGCAAAGCCGCCATAGAAATCGACCTCGACGCCATTGGTACCCCAATCGATATTGGAGGCCCAGGCACCCAGGTAGAAGCCGGACTCGTGACTCCAGTCGATGCCGCCGGAGATGGCCGGACCGTCGTCGGTCTGGGTGGCACCCCGCCACAGATAGTTGCTGGTGGCACCGATGTTGGCGCTCAGTTCCGCTTGGGCCATGGATGCGCCACCCAGCAAGGCGGCTCCGCAGGCGATGGCAAGAGCTTTCGTTTTCATTTCACGTTACTCCTCGATCATTACTGGCATGAAAGAAATAGTGTCGACAGACAAGCAACCAGCGTGCCATAAATGATTTTCCTCATTCGTGCAAAGAGTTAGCCTGTTTTTTTCGCTTTTCGTCCGGCGCACTTCCACGGACTTGCACCAAAATAGGTGAGCGGATTCCCAACGCGGGAGCCGGATGCGCCGAATCGGGGCATGAGACTGGACAAAGTCCGCCCGCTGCCGGTAGCCTGCGACATGCAACCCGGGAGGAGAGAGCAATGCTGGATCCCAAGGTCATCGACGAGATTTCGAGCAAGGTGGCAGCCAATCTGCCGCGCAGCCTCCAGGCCCTTCAGAACGACCTGCAATACAACCTGCGCAGCACCATCGGCGCCGCCCTCAATCGACTGAACCTGGTTACGCGGGAAGAGTTCGAAATCCAGCAGGCCGTGCTGGCCCGTACCCGGGCCAAGGTGGATGCGTTGGAAAAACGGGTCAAGGAACTGGAAAGGGCGCTGGAAAGCCGGGAAAATAGCTGACCGTCCACAACATGACCAGGGAAGGTGATGTCACTGGCCACCACCCATTGTCGCGCCGGCGTGGGCATGGAAGCGCCCCAGGTCACGGTCGAAGTGCACCTGGCCAACGGCCTGCCGGCGTTCCATATCGTGGGGCTGCCCGAAAAGGCGGTCCAGGAGAGCCGGGAACGGGTGCGTAGCGCCCTGGTCAACGCCGGCTTCGATTTCCCCGCCCGCCGCATCACCGTCAATCTGGCGCCCGCGGATCTGCCCAAAGAAGGGGGCCGCTTCGATCTGGCGATCGCCGTGGGCATCCTGGCCGCTTCCGGCCAGCTCGTCTGCGACGGCCTCGATGGGATCGAACTGCTGGGCGAATTGACCCTTTCGGGCCAAGTGCGCCCCGTCACCGGCGTTTTGCCGGCGGTGGTGGCCGCCACCCGCGCCGGCCGCGCGCTGCTGCTGCCCAGGGGAAATCTCGAGGAGGCGGCGTTGGTGGCGGGTGCGCGACTCCACCCTCTCGACCATCTGTTGCAGGCGGTGGGGCATCTGAGCGGGGAGGCGCCCCTGTCCCGTCATGAAGGAGTCCCTCCGCCGGACTCATCGCTGGAGGGACTTCCTGATCTGGCCGAAGTGAAGGGTCAGCACCAGGCCAAACGGGCATTGGTGGTGGCCGCAGCCGGTGGACACAATTTGCTGTTCAGCGGTCCACCCGGCAGCGGCAAGAGCCTGCTCGCCGGTCGGCTGCCCGGATTGTTGCCGCCGCTCACCGAAGCGGAAGCCCTGGAGCAAGCGGCCGTGGCCTCGGTCGCCGGCCTGCCGTTCCGCCCGACGCTATGGCGCCGCCGCCCCTTCCGGGCGCCCCACCACACCGCCTCGGCCGTGGCCCTGGTGGGGGGAGGCACCACTCCGCGTCCTGGAGAGATTTCCCTGGCCCACCGGGGTGTGCTTTTTCTCGATGAGTTGTCTGAGTTCCCGCGCCATGTGTTGGAGGTGCTGCGCGAACCCTTGGAGAACGGGGCCATCACGATTTCCCGCGCCGGCGGCAAGGTGGAATTTCCGGCCCGCTTCCAGTTGGTGGCGGCCATGAATCCCTGCCCTTGCGGGCAGCTGGGCGATCCTCGGGGCCGGTGTCGCTGCACGCCGGAACAGGTGGCCCGTTATCAGGCGCGCATTTCAGGGCCGTTGCTGGACCGCATCGACCTCCAGGTGGCCGTCCCCGCCCAACCCCCCGAGGTGCTGCTCGCCGACGAGGAAGAAACAGGGCCGGACAGCACCACGCTGCGGCGCGAGGTGGTCCGGGCGAGGATGCGTCAGATGGAACGCCAGGGATGCGCCAACGCGGAGCTGGACACCGCCGGCCTGGCGCGCTGGTGCCGATTGGGTGGCAAGGAGCGGGAGTTGCTACAGCGGGCGATGGAGAACCTGGGACTCTCCGCCCGGGGGTATCATCGGGTTCTGCGGGTGGCGCGCACCATCGCCGACCTGGCCGGTGCCGAGGCCATCGAGGTGGCGCATCTCACCGAGGCCATCGGTTATCGAAGAGGATTGGAAGGGACGATCACTGATAGAGGGGGCAATAGGCGTTGATGTAACACCCCTTCCAGTAGCGCCCTTGCAGATGTTCGGTGACGAAATTGGCCACTTCGCGGTCGGTTTCCCCCAAGTCCACTTTCCAATCGGTGCCCCGGTTGCGACGCACCAGGCTCTCCACCTTACGCACCGGATGGTATTTCTCCACCAGCAGCTTGATGTCATGGGCCGATACCTCCCGCGGCAGATCGCTCATCAGGATCACCATGGCTCCACCCTCCAGTTTGTTGTCGTCTTATCTCTTGCCGGCGTTGCACCGGCGTCTTTCACACTATAGCAGAGCCTCAGGAAGCTGCCGTGCGGTCCGTCTCCCCCGCCAGCTCGGCCAGAAGCGCGGCCACGCCCGGCGCACTGCCCAGATGGGGCGCCAGACGGATCACCGTCTCGGGGTGGCGGGCCCGCGCCCGTTCCACCTCCGCGGGGATGTCTTGGCTCACGTGGCGGCCGGCGGAGAGGAAATAGGGCAACACCACCACCTCACGGGCGCCGGCGGCGGCCAGGGCGCCGATTCCTTCGGCGATGGAGGGTTCGGCCAGCTCCAGAAAAGCCGCTTCGACCCGCGCGAAACCCCCTCCGTGATACCGGGCCATGCGCCGAGCCAGTGCCCGCACCTCCTCATTGGAGGCTTCACGCCGGCTGCCATGGGCCACGAGGAGCAGCGCTTTCATGATTCGAGCAACTTCAACGCCACTTCATGCAGGTCCCGGGAGAGGCCGGGACGGGCCAGCACGCGCTCGAGCTGTTCGCGGGCGTGGGCCTGTCGCCCTTCGTCCAGGCGACGCCAACGCGACAGATTGCGTAACAGGCGGGCGGCGATTTGAGGGTTGACGGCGTCCAGTTCCAGCACCCGGTCCACGAGAAAAGCATAGCCGCTGCCGTCAGGGGCGTGGAAACGCAAAGGATTGCCGGCGGCGAAGGCACCGATGAGGGAGCGTACCCGGTTGGGATTTTCCAGCGAGAAACTGGGATGCGAGAGCAGCACCTGCACTCCCGGCAAAGTGTCTTCCCGGTGGGACATGGCCTGCACGCTGAACCACTTGTCCATGACCAGCGGGTCGTCTTTCCAGCGTTCGGCGAAGTCGGCCAGGATGGCGCCACGCTCGGGCCAGTGGCTGTGGGCCACCAGGGCCAGGGCGGCCATCACGTCGGTCATGTTGTGGTGGCGCCGGTATTGGGCCAGGCAGAGCGCGCGCGCCGCTTCGCCGCCACCGGCCACCAGGTAGGCCAGCAGCAGATTTTTCAGGGCGCGGCGACCGATGGCGTCGGCGTCGAGCCGGTAGTCACCGGTTTCATCCAGAGCGTGGTAATGGGCCAAAAGGAGCGGTTCCAACCGACGGCCCACTTCGGCCTTGACGCCTTCGCGCACCCGGTGGATCCCCTCCACGTCCATGGGATCCATCTGGTCTCCCAACCAGGATTCCGAGGGCAGTTGCAGGATCTCCGCCGCCAGGGCCGGATCTTCATCGGCCCGTTCCAAGATGCGGCGGAAGGTCTCCAAGTGGTCCTGGGGGACGCTCACCCTGTCCACGCCCGCTTCTACCTGCGCCAGGATCATGCGCTGGGCCAGGCGCTGGGCGGCGTCCCACCGGTTGAATCCATCGCTGTCGTGGGCGGCGAGAAAATGGAGCTGGGCGTCGCTGTAGTCGAACTGGAGCTTCACCGGCGCGGTGAACCCGCGTAGCAGCGAGGGCACCGGCGGCTCGTCCACTTCGAGAAACTCGACCGTCTGCTCGGACTCGCGCAGCTCCACGAGGGAGGGGTCGGCGGCGCCGTCCGCCCGAACCAACGGCAATTCGCATCCCTCGGCATCCAACAGGCCCACCCGAATGGGAATGTGGAACGGCGGCTTGTCCTTTTGGCCGGGGGTGTCCGGCACCCGCTGGCGGAAATGGAGGCGATAACGGCGGTCGGCGGCGTCGTATTCATCCGTCACTTCCACCTCGGGGGTTCCGGCGTAGCGGTACCAGTGCATGAATTGGGACAGATCGCGACCGGAGGCGTCTTCCATACAGCGCACGAAATCCTCCACCGTCACCGCCTGGCCGTCGTGGCGTTCGAAGTAGAGGTCGGTGGCTTTGCGGAAGGTCTCCGGCCCCAGCAGTTCGGCCTGCATGCGCACCACCTCGGCCCCCTTTTCATACACGGTGACGGTGTAGAAGTTGTTGATCTCCATGTAGTGGTCGGGCCGCACGGGGTGGGCCATGGGGCCGGCGTCCTCGGCGAATTGGTGGGCGCGCAACACCCGCACGTCGTCGATGCGCTTGACGCTTCGCGAACCCATGTCGGCGGAGAACTCCTGATCCCGATAGACGGTGAACCCCTCTTTGAGGGAGAGTTGGAACCAGTCGCGGCAGGTGATGCGGTTGCCGGTCCAGTTGTGGAAATATTCGTGGGCCACCACGGCTTCGATGCCTTGATAGTCGGCGTCGGTGGCGGTGTCGGGACGCGCCAGCACATATTTGGCGTTGAAGATGTTGAGCCCCTTGTTCTCCATGGCGCCCATGTTGAAATCGTTCACCGCCACGATGTTGAACACATCCAGGTCGTATTCCCGACCGTACCGCACCTCGTCCCAGCGCATGGCGCGGATCAGCGAGCGCATGGCGTGGTCACAACGGTCGATATTCTCCCGTTCGGTGTAGATGCGCAGGCGCACCCGGCGGCCCGAAGCAGTGGTGAACGTCTCTTCCACGTGTTCGAGGTCGCCGGCCACCAAGGCGAAGAGGTAGCAGGGCTTGGGGAAGGGGTCGTCCCACACGGCATAGTGGCGCCCGCCGGGGAGCTCCCCGGCCTCCATCGGATTGCCGTTGGAGAGCAGCACGGGGTAGCGCGCGTGGTCGGCTTCGATGCGCACGTTGAAGCGGGCCATGACGTCGGGACGGTCCAGGTACCAGGTGATGCGCCGGAACCCTTCCGCCTCGCACTGGGTGCAAAACAGGCCGCCGCTGCGGTAGAGCCCCTCGAGTCGGGTGTTGTCCTCGGGCGCGATCTCCACCTCCGTCTCCAGAACGAATCGGTCGGGCGGGTCGAAGAGGGTCAAGCCTTCGTCGTCGATGCGATAGCGGTCACCGTGAAGCTCGGACCCATCCAGACGGATGCAGACCGGGGTCAGCGCTTCGCCGTCGAGCCGCAACCGGTCGGCCCGCTCCGTAGCGGTGGGGTTGCGCGCGAGGGTCATGCGGGAGAAGACCCGGGTGCCCTTCTCGCGCAGGTCGAAACACAGATCCACCGTATCGATGGTCCAAGGCGGCGGCCGGTAGTCGGCCAGACGGATGGTCTTGGGCGTGGCGTTCTTCCCCATGGTTGGAAACGAAGCAAAAAACGACGTCCCAGTGTAACAAGAGATGCGCGCGCCGGAACCCGATGCGCCCGGCACGGGTGGAACGGAGTCCTTCGCGGCTGCTAGGATAGACGACGTAAGCGAAAGGCCGTCGCCAGAACGGCCGACACCCAGCGGAGGAGGTCGCCGTGTCCACACCCAAAGTCGTCGTCTATTCCACCCTCATGTGCCCCTACTGCGTACGCGCCAAAGCGCTGCTCCAATCCAAGGGCGTGGACTTCGAAGAGATCCGCGTGGACCTGGATCGAAGCCGGATGGTGGAGATGATGCAGCGCAGCGGGCGCCGCACGGTGCCGCAGATCTTCATCGGTGACGTCCACGTGGGCGGCTATGACGACATGGCGGCGCTGGACGCCCGCGGCGAGCTGGATCCCCTCCTGGGGCTGGAAGGGGACGGCACCACGAGTTACGCCCACGGCCCCGACAGCTCGGAAGACGGCCCCACGTGAGCACAGAACGCATGCGGTTGGACAAATGGCTGTGGGCGGCCCGTTTCTACAAGACCCGCCGCCTTGCCGCCGAGGCCGTCCAGGGCGGCCATGTCCATCTCAACGGCCAGCGCACCAAGCCCGGAAAGGAGATCCAGGTGGGCAGCCGGTTGCGCATCAACAAGGACGGGCTGGAATGGGACATCGAAGTGCTCATATTGCCTCCGCAGCGTCGCCCGGCGAAAGAAGCGGTGCATTTCTATCGCGAATCGGAAGCCGGCCGCAAACGGCGGGAGGAGGCGCTGGCTCGCCGTCGCGCTGAACGTGCCGCCATGCCGGCACCGCCCCCGCACCGTCCCGGCAAGCGCGACCGTCGCCTGATCCGCCGCTTCAAGCAAGGAAGCTGACATGGACGAAGAGGCCTACCGGCGCATCTACCGCCAGGTGAATGAACGCCAGTGCCTGTACGAGAAGGCCATTCTGGGCAACCATGCAAGCTGCGGTCGGATGCGCAAAATCTGCCTGGCCGAACGGGAAGCGGTCCATTGCGAGTCGGAAGCCGGCCATGCCGCCTGCCGCGCCTACCTGGAGGCATTGACCCGGGCGGCCCGCTTTGCCTTGCGCGTACCGGGCGGCGGCGGTCCGCTTCCCCACGCCAAAGCCGTCCGCCTACAGGTGGGGGGCATACAGGGGCTCCACCTGGCCCTCCATCCCGATGCGCCTTTGCCCCGCCCCGTCTCCGACATCCACGCGCTCTTGAAGCGGGCCCTGGCACGGTGGGGCGACTTCGACACCTTTCCCTGGCCGCGAATCGTCCAAGCGGTGGCCGCATGGAAAGGTCGCCGGCCCAGGCGGCGGAGTGGGCGATAAAAGGCCGGCGTCCCTTCCCGCCATGCTCGGCCCACGGATTTTCGGCCGCGGAGGCCGGCGCATTTTTGCCTTCTACGTCCAAAGGGTTTCTGCCATGCCCGGAACACTCCCCGAAGAATGAGGGGTGGTATTCCCATCCCACCTCATTCGACCAAAAGAGGGCATCCCAAGCAACCAAGGATGGAGATGGGCGGATTTAGCACCCCACCCGAAACGAGCACCGTCTCCTGACTACGAAGCCGGCTCTCCACCTGGCCTACAAGAAAGAATCACGCCTTCAAGAGGCGGTCGACCTGTTCGAGGTAGGGTGTCATCACCGGCTCCAGCTTGCGGCGCATGAGGGTGCCGATGGCATCGGTCTTCGAGAACACGGGGCGGACCACCCCATACCCGGATCCGGAAAGCACCCGTAGGGCGCGAAGGTGGCCTTCGCTGTCGGGGCACGCCTGGGCCACGGCCTGGGCTTGCGCAGCCTCTTCCAGCCACCGTGCCGCCTCCTCTTCGAGCGCCTCCAACGTGGCGTCGGCAGGACCCTCGGGACGGGCGGCGGCGAAATAGTCGGCCGCCACTTCCAACGCCCGATTCACCACATCCTGGTTCACCGGCTTTTCCAATACCCGTTTGAAGGTAGCCAGCCAGACCTGACCCACCGGCGACAGCACCCGTTGCAACAAAGCCGCAATCGCATTACCCCCATCTGCCAGCTCTCCCAGCGCGCCGGCCCATTTGGACAACAGCGGCGACGGCGCCCCCGCCTGAGGCAGGTCGTCCGGGGTACTGGCGAGAAAACCGATGTAATAGGCGTTCTTGCGGCGTGCGCGTTTCCACAGCTCATCACGCACTCCGGCATCCACCAACCCGGGTTGCAGCACCAGGGTCAAGGTGTCCATGATCTTTTCGGCTTCGGTCTCGAAAGGGAGAAACTCCACCAGCCAGCGGGCCAGTTTCGGCCCCATCTCACCCGCCACGATGCGGCGATTGCGCAACATCTGGCGGGCGTTCTCGGCATCCTCCATGGCCCACCAGGCGCGGCGCGCCAGCTCGTCGGTCAAATCCTGGGAATAGACCACCGCCACCACCGCCTCGGGCTCGCCCAGCAACAGCAGCGCCTCGACGTTCTCCAGCCGCAGGTGTCCCATGCGGGTCCAGCGTTGCAGATGGAGGGGATAGCCGGCGGGAGTGCCCAGCACCTGGGTGGAGAGGAGCTCACGCACCCACTTGAGGTAGAGTTCGTCCTTGACGGTGGGGTTGAGGGGAATCTCCATCTCGCCCTTTTCGGATAGGGCGTAGAGGATCATTCTGGACTCGTCGATGCGCACCGCCTGGGGGCGGTTGGCCAGCATCACGTTGAGGCGCAGGGCATCTTCGGGCGCCAACTCCATGGCCGACGCTCAATGGTCCTTGGGCGGCACGTAGTGGGGATCGGCGGGATTCAGGAAGATGAACTGCCAGTTGCCCGGCTCCAATTCGACGAAATCCAATGTGCACTCGTCGAGCTTCTCCTGGAACCTGGGATCCATCACCACCTCCACGCCTTCGCTGACGATACGCAGATCCCCTTCCGCGGGCTCGTCGAAGCCCATCTTGTAGGCCAGGGAACCATCGGCGTTTTCACGTACGGCCAGCCGCAGCGCCATGCCTTCGGTGCCGCTCTGCTGGGCCGCTTTTCTGATCTGTTCTGCTGCTGCAGGGGTGACTCTGAACATTTCGTCGTTACCTCTATCGACTGCCCGACCGTTCGGTGCGGACACGGGCCACATGGGCCACGAAGCGGCGGACCCACCGATTTTCCCCCACATTGCGCATATGGGTGTAGTTGGCCAATAAATTGCGGTAGACCAGTCCATCGTGCCGACCGTCCACACCGTATCCCCTTTCCACCCGGTATGCAAAGGCGAGCCCGGGATCAAGAGAGTCGAGGCCGGAATAGTGGAACTCGTGGGCATGGATCACCCTCGGATCCTCTCCGCCCCAAGGGTGTTGGTCAGTTTCGCACAGGCGGACATACCCTCTACCCTGTGGTTTTTGGTGCATTTGCACCTCCGCCGGCAACACGCCCACCATTTCACACCGTTTTCCGCGCCAGCCGATGCTGCGGCACAGATACATGAGGCCGCCGCACTCGGCGTAGGCGGCACCGCCGCCCTCGATGAACTCACGAATGGAACGACGCATGGACTCATTGGCCTCCAACCGCTCCATGCAGGTCTCGGGAAAGCCGCCGCCGATGAACAAGCCGTCCGCTTCAGGCATGCGTTCGTCTTCCAGGGTGTCGAAAGGGACCAACTCCGCCCCGGCCGCCCGAAACGCCTCGAGATCGTCCGGATAATAGAAGCCGAAGGCGGCATCCCGCGCGATGGCGATGCGGACCCGAGCCACCGGTTCGGCCGGAAGCGGAGCCGGCGGCGGCGCCATCGGAGGCGCGGAAGCGGCGATCTCCAGAATCCGATCCAAGTCCACGTGGGCGCCGACATGATCCGCGATCCGGTCGATATGACGTTGAGCGGCCTCCGCCTCATTGCTGGGCATCAACCCCAAATGGCGCTCCTCAATGTGCATACGCTCGTTTCGCGGCACGGCGCCCACCACCCGCACATCGGTGTAGTGTTCGATGACCCGCCTGAGTTTGGACTCGTGCCGCGGACCGCCCACGCTGTTGAGAATGACCCCCGCGATGCGGATGCGCCGTTCGAACGCCTGATAACCCAAAATGAGCGGCGCCACGCCTCGGGTCATGCCACGGGTGTCGAGAACGAGAATCACCGGCGCGTTCAAGAGCACGGCCAGTGCGGCATTGCTGTTGCTCCCATCCAAGTCGAGCCCGTCATAGAGCCCCTTGTTGCCTTCGATCAGACCCAGCTCGGCATCGGCCATCCGATGCGCGAACGATCGGCGGATTTCCTCCCTTCCCATGGTGTGGAAATCGAGGTTGTAACAGGGGCGACCCGCCGCCTGCCCCAACCACAAGGGATCGATGTAATCCGGCCCCTTCTTGAACGGCTGGACCAGCAGCCCCCGGCGCCGAAAAACCGCACACAGGCCGATGCTCACCGTCGTCTTTCCCGACGACTTGTGGGCGGCGGAGATCATCAGATGGGCCATGACACGCTATTCCGTGGACTCTAGAAACGGAAGTGTAACCTGCCGCCGGCACGACCGCGCCCATCGTCGTGGACGACCCAAACACGAAAGGCGGCCACAGGGACCGCCTTTCGAGGTGACAAACGCCGTGCCGGTCAGGACGACTTGGCGTGATGGGGATCCACCGCCTCGTCGGCGAGCGACACCGGCAGGAATTGCAACACCCGAATGGCAACGAAGGTGAGCAGCAACACCAAGGCAATACCACCGATTCCGAGCAAGAACTCCGGCAGGCTCGGGGTGTAGAGGAAAGGTTGACCATTCACCCCGTCGAAATAGCCGCTGGCCACGATGGTCTTGCCGGGGAACATCGCCATGGGGAAGGCCTGCCCGCCGATGACGATGACATAGACCGTGGCCAACCCGCCCACCACCACCGAGGTGGCAGCCGCAATGATGCCGCCCCGGGTCTTGCCGATGGCGGGATGGTAGACCAGGGCGATGGGCAGCAGGTTGCCCACCAAGACCCAGCCGAACCAGAACAGGAAGGTGTAGATGCCGCCGTCCCGCAGGATGAAGGCTTCGTACTCGTGATTCTCCGTGCCGTAAAGATTGGTCAAGTGATAGACCAGAGTGAAGTAGAAGACGGCTGCAGCGAATACGCCAAGCAAGTTCTTCAGCCGAAAGAGCACCTTGTCACCCACTTCACGCCCATCCATCCAAGCCACGAAGAGCAACACCAGAATATAGACGGCAAGGCCGTAGGCGAAGGACATGATGACAAACATGGGTGCAAGGATGGCGGCATCATAACCTTGCCGGGCGACGATGAATCCGAAGATGGAACCGGTACCCGTGGTGAGAATGATCCGCCACAGAAAGGCGGCGATCCCCGCCGGCTTGTAGTACTTGTTCATGCGCCGGTCCATCATGAACCACAAATAGACGGCCACGATGGCGAAGAACCCGGTATAGAGATAGATGTTCCAAGCGAAGATGGACTTGAAGTTGTAGTGGGTCATGGCCACCAGCAGCCGGTCGGGCTTGCCCAGATCCAATACGAGAACGGCCAGCCCCCCCGCCAACAAGGTAATGGCCAAAAGGCCGGAAAGACGAGCCAAAGGCTTATACAGCTTCTTGTCGAAGACCGAGCCGATGGAAGCCACGTTCAGCGCGCCCGAGGCCGCCACGATGAGGAAGATGGCAAAGACGTGCGGCATGCCCCACACGATCTGATTGGTCATGCCGGTCACCCAGTGGCCGTTGTGCTCCATGTACCAGGTGGCGGCGCCGGCGATGGCGATGACCACGCCGAGCAGCGCCAGCAGCCCCCAGTACTTGGGACTCTCCACACCCCACTCGCTGAAGTGAACCTTTTTCATTACTTCACCCGCCTCGTTCTTGTGTCAGATGTTGGTGTAGCGCACGCCCGTATTGAGCTTGAGGTCGTCGCGGATCTGCACGCTGGGATACTGCTTGAGCGCCTTGGATACGGGACTCTCTGGATCATTGAGATCCCCGAACACGATGGCCTGCTGCTTGCACGCCTCCTGGCAAGCCGTGGTGGTCTGGCCGTTGTCCAGCCGATGGACACAGAGATTGCAGGCTTCCACGCAGCCTTTGCCCCGCGGCGCATGGGTGAGTTTTTCCGCCACATCCGCATGGATGAAAGAGCGGGCCTTGTAGGGACAGGCCATCATGCAGTAACGGCAGCCGATGCAGATGTGCCGGTCCACCATGACGATACCGTCCGCCCGCTTGAAGGAGGCGCCGGTGGGACAGACGTCCACGCAAGGCGGGAACTCGCAGTGTTGGCACATCATGGGAAGCACCGTGATGCGACCGGTCATGTTGTCCTTGAGCTTGACCTGGCGGATCCAGTGGGGGCGCTGGCGCTCCCACAGCGCATCGTCCGCCCCTTCCGGCTTGTTCACCAGATCGATGCCGTTCTCCCGGTCGCACGCCTCGACGCAGTCGGTGCACCCTTCCGCGCACTTGCTGGTGTCGATGAGCATCCCCCAACGCACCTTGTCCGTGACCGGCGTGGTACGCGGCTCGGCCTGTGCCGTCAGACTATGCAACACCACCCCCGGCGCCACGGTGACCGTGGTGGCGGCCGCCGCCTTCTTGAGGAAATCACGGCGCCCCGAATCGTTCGTTCTGGACATCTTCACTTTCCTCCCGGTACCGTGCTGTGGCAGCTGAAGCAATCGATGTGCACCGCCACGTAGTCGTGGCAGGCGGCGCAGAACTGGCCTTCGGCGTCCACCGGAACCGGCTTGCCCTGAGCATCGTGCCGAGCGTGGCAGTCCACACAGCCCGCCAGGCTGTGCTTGCTGCCGCGGATGCCCTGGCGCACGGTCAGGTCACGCTGGTGTTTGATGAACTCGAAGTGCCTGCGACGCATCACGTCGGTGGGTTCCACACAGCTCTCCAGCTTGTCCGCCTTGGCGGTGCCTTCCACCGCCTCGCCGGCGACAAGGGCGCCCGACCCGAAAATCAGGCCGGACACCAGAATCGCCGACAGGGTGATACTGCGCTTGCCAGTCATGGATTAAGCCTCTGCTGGTTACTCGCCCAGGCCCATTTTGATATAGCCCGTGGGACAGACGTCGGAACAGATGTGACACCCGACACAACGGGTGTAGTCGGTGGCCACGTAACGTCCCGTCGTGCGCTGATCCTTGGGCACCCGGTAGACGGCGTCCTGCGGACAATAGATGACGCAGTTGTCGCACTCGAAGCAGAGCCCGCAGCTCATGCAACGGTCGGCCTCTTTGCGCGCAGTCTCCTCGTCCAATCCTTTGACCCGCTCGGCGAAGTGGCCCAGCACCTCGTCGGCGGTGGGCACGTTCTCCTCACGCTTGTGACGCGGCGTGATCTCGAAATAACCCAGGAACATCTCATCGGTGCTGATGATCTCCTGGAAGGAGCGGTCTTCGTAGTTGTGCACCGCGTAGTTGGCCTGGGAGGTGCCGCGCAGATCACCGGAGTTGGGATCGAACTCCTCCGGATCCAGGCCGGCTTCGTGCAGCTTCTCCAGCAAGTCGAAATGGTGCACGTCCACCTTGGGCCGCTTTTTGATCTCTTCACCCTTGAGGAATTCATCCACCGACTCGGCGGCCACCCAGGCCTGGCCGATGGCGGTGGTGAGCAGGTGCGGACGCACGATGTCCCCGATGGCGAAGTGGTTGGGCTTGCCCTTCACCTGGTAGTTGCCGGTGGTGTCCATCAGGCCGCGACCGTTGTCGAACTCCTCCAGCCCCTGGAGATCGCCACCTTGGCCGATGGCGGCCACGATGAGATCGGCTTCCAGAATGCGCTCGGTGCCCTCGATGGGCTTGGGCGTGTTGCCCTCCATCTCGCAATCACAGATCTTCAGGCCGGTGGCACGTCCGTCCTCGCCCTTGATGACCTCCAGCGGCATCACACCATCGAGGATGGTGACCCCTTCTTTGAGTGCATCCTCGATCTCGTGCTCGGACGCCATCATCTGGCCCCGCTTGAACAGCGACGTCAAGGTGGCGTCCACCGGCTCGCGGGTGGCGGCCAGCTCGTCGTCGTGCACCAAGTTGTCGTCATTGATGACGTCTTCCGGATTGCCCTGCAGCTTGGCGCTGGTGCCGATACGACGGGCGACGGAAACCACGTCGATGGAGGTGTCACCACCCCCCACGCAGACGATCTTCTTTCCGGTGACCTTCATCCGGCCCTCGTTGAAGGCCTTGAGGAAAGCGACGCCGGTGACGCAGTTGGGCGTGCCTTCCCAACCGGGCACGGGCAGATCGCGACCGGTCCAGCAGCCGATGGCCCAGATGATGGCGTCGTAGTTCTTCTCCAGCTCTTCGACGGTGATGTCCTTGCCCACACGGGTGTTGGTATGGACTTCGACCCCCATGTCGACGATGCGCTGGATTTCGGCGGCCAGCTTGTCACGCGGCACCCGGTAGTTGGGAATGCCGTAGCGCATCATGCCGCCCAGCTCGGGCTGGGCCTCGTAGACGGTGGCGCCGTGACCCATGAGGCGGAGCTGATACGCCGCGGCCATGCCGCCGGGACCGCCGCCGATGATGGCCACCTTCTTGCCGGTGTCGGGACCGGGCTCGAACTTGTAACCCTTTTCCAGTGCCGTGTCGCCGATGAACTGCTCGATGGAGTTGATGCCGACGTGATCCTCCACCTCGTTGCGATTGCATCCATCTTCGCAAGGCGCGGGGCAGACGCGGCCCATCATGGAGGGGAAGGGATTGGCCTCCGCCGCCCGACGGAAAGCGTATTCGTGCCAATCCACGTCTGCAGGCGGCTTCTCCAGGCCGCGGACGATGGAGAGCCAGCCGCGCACGTCGTGACCGGACGGACAGCTGCCCTGGCAGGGAGGCGTTTCGTGCACATAGGTGGGACATTTGTAGGAAGTGTCGTAGTTGAACACGTCCTCGGTCCAGTCGTCCCAAGTATTCTTGCCGTCCTCGAAGCGACGCCAGGTACGGCCTTTGTTCATTTCTTCACTCGGAGTTGCCATTGTCACTCTCCATACCGGTTGAACTGTTGCCCTTGCGGGAATTTCATCTTGTCAGCGGCAGGCGCCCTCCTTCAGGCCGCGTCCTCCGCGTTGTCCTCTTCGTCGTCGCCCTCGTCCTCCTGGCCGGTGAGGATGATGGCGTTGGAAACCAGCTGGTGCACGCTCACGATCTGGTCCATGTCGAATCCGTAATAAGGGATCACCTTGGTGAACTGGGATTTACAAATAGCGCAGATGGCCGCCATGTGGGTGACGCCGTGCTCATCGGTGGCCGCCTTCAAAGCGTCCATGCGCGGCTTGGCGCCCTTGACCCGCAGTTCCATCAGATCGTCGGTGAGCAGGCCGCCGCCTCCACCGCAGCAGAAGGTGGCTTCCTTGATGGTGCCCTCCGGCATGTCCACATAATTGTTGCAGACGGCTTTGATGACGTTGCGCGGAATCTCGAACTGCCCGCCGGGCTTGTCGCCCATGCGGGTGGCCCGCGCCACGTTGCACGAATCATGGAAGGTCACCACCATGTCGTCGTTGGCCGACTTGTCGAACTTGAGCTTGCCGGCCTGGATCTGCTCCCAGGTGAACTCCAAGATGTGCTGAGGCACCGGATACTTCGGATCCAGGAAATCGAAAGGACCTGCAAGGGTGTTGAGGAACGCATAGGCGACCCGCCACGCATGGCCGCACTCGCCGAAAACGATTCGCTTCACCCCCAGGTCGATGGCTGCCTTACGGATACGCAAGGAGATCTTGCGCATGTTCTCGTAAGAACCGATGAACATGCCGAAGTTGGCCGCCTCGGAAGCGTAGGAACTGAGCGTCCAGCTCACCCCCGCCTCATGGAAGACCTTGCCGTAACCCATGAGCCCATCCACGTGCGGCTCTGCAAAGAAATCGGCCGACGGCGTGACCAACAAGACTTCGGCGCCCTTTTCGTCGAGGGGGTAACGCACCCTCACGCCGGTCTCGTCATATACGTCTTCTTCCAGGCCTTCGAGGGTGTCCGCCAGGGCCGGTTCGGGGAGGCCCAGGTTGTTGCCGATGCGGAACACCTTGCCGATGATTTCGTTGCAGTATTTGTCCCCTACGCCGATGCGGTCCATGATCTCGCGGGCGGCCATGGAGATCTCCGCGGTATCGATGCCATAAGGGCAGAAGACCGAACAGCGACGGCACTGAGAGCACTGGTGGTAGTAGTTGTACCAGTCGTGCAACACCTCTTCGGTGAGGTCGATGGCACCCACCAGTTTGGGGAAGAACTTGCCGGCGAGCGTGAAATAGCGGCGATAGACCTTGCGCAGCAGGTCCTGACGCGCCACCGGCATGTTTTTCGGATCGGCGGTGCCCAGAAAGTAGTGACACTTGTCGGTGCAAGCGCCGCACTTGACGCAGGCATCGAGGAACACCTGCAGAGAGCGGTACTTCTTGAGCATGTCGCCCATGGCCTCGATGGCCTTCTCCTTCCAGTTCTCCGGCATTTCGCCGGGATAACCCAGTGCCTCCATGAACTCCGGCTTGGCGCGGAAGGTCTCCAGGTGGGCCATGGAGTCCGGCTGGATCTCGGGCACTTCAGTGACGCCGGTGATCTCGGGAACTTCGAAATTCGCTTTAGCCATGAGCGGAACCTATCGCCTCAGATGTGTTGCCGTTACGGTGTTCAGGAGTTCTCTTCTTCCAGCTTGCGGGCCCAGGCGACCACGTGACGTTGCTCCCTGGGGTTGTCCACCATGTTGCGGGTTGGGCTGAAGAAGATGCCCACGCCGTGCAGCAGCTTGCTGTAAGGGAAGACGATCATCAGCACCGCCACCAACAGCAGATGGATCACCAACAGGGGATCACCGGGCAGGGGCTTGAGATCGAAGGTCATCAAACCCAGAACGAAATCCTTCAATGCCACCACGTCGGTGTGGGCGACGAAGGTGGTCAGCGCTCCGCTGAGGCCGATGAGCACCAGCAGGGCCAACATCAGATGATCGGAAGGCGCGGTGACGTAGCGCACTCGGTCGATGAGAAAGCGACGCGCCCACAAGCCGAGCAGCCCCAACACCATCGCGAAAGCGGCGTATTTACCGAAAGGCTGCGCCAGCTCCACCACCAGGGGCACGGGATCCAGGAAGTAGCGCAGGTGCCGGAACAGCACCAACGCCAAGCCGTAGTGGAACAGGACGGCCAGGATCCACAGCAGCTTGTTGCTTTTGAAAAGGCTTTCGAAAAACACCACTTCGCGGAACATGCGCAGCACCACACCGAACTTGGTGACGGGCGCGGGCGTGGTCGCAATCTTCAATGGGGCCGGCGTCCGGGCATAGCGCCAGATTCGATACAGCACGCCAAGGACGAAGATCGCCGTGGCCAGATAGAAAAGCGCTGCGATGAGAACGGTCAGAAACGACATGTTTCGAAAACCCTTTCAGTTTTGCTGGGAACCGGGGAGGCGCCGATACGGCGCCTCCCCCCCTTCTGCACGAGAGCGGTTACACGCAACCGGTCGGCTTGGGCAGGCCGGCGTAACGGCAAGCCTGCTTGCCGGGACCGTAAGGGAACAGGCCGTAGAGGTACTTGCTGTTGCCCTTCTCCTTGCCCAGACGCTTGCCCACGGCCTTGGTCAGCACGCGCACCGCAGGCGCAATCTGGTACTCCTCGTAGTACTCGCGCAGGAAGTTGATGATCTCCCAGTGCTCGTCGGTGAGTTCCAGATCGTCTTCCTTGGCCATGGCTTCGGCCACTTCGGGGGACCAGTCGTCCAGGTTCACCAGGTAACCTTCCTCGTCGGTCTCCAGGGTTTTACCATTTACTTCGATAGGCATCTTTCTGTCTCCTAGCTGTCGATCAATTACAAAGAATCGTGTTCAGGCGGGCTCAGACCCACGCCTGGACCTTGCTGCAGGCGTCCACCAGGTCCACGAACCCGGCGTAGTCCACCATTTCCACACCCTCGATGAGGCGTTCGGTCTTCAGCCCCCGGGCACGGAAATCGGGCTCGAGCACATAGACCTTGCGGTCCGCCAAGGCGCCGGTGATCTTGTCGGTCGCCGCAGTTCCAGTGAGCGCGGCATAGACGGCGTCCTCGTAGAGGAGGATGGAAGAGCCGGGCTTGGACAGGCGCAGACAGGTATCCAGGGAGTTCTTCTCGAATGGAGATTTGTTCACGGTGTGCAGATCGCTCATCTTTGGCTCCTCAGAAGCTGAATACCACGTCGGACTCCTCCAGCAGCTCGGCGAGCTTGGCGGAATCCACGACTTCCACGATGTTGTCCACCGTCTCTTCGGTCTCCCAATCCTCCCAGGGCACCACCACCAGGTCGTCCACGGTCAGGCCGCGGGCCTCCAGGGAGTCCTTGTCCACATACATGTGGCGGACCTCGTAGTCGCCCAGGGTCTTGTACGTGGGCGAAAAGTTCTTCATGCCGATGCCGGTGGTGTCCTGCCCCGTCACGAGCTGGTACACGCCGTCATCGATGAAGGCCAGGCTCACGGCCTGCTCGAAGGCCGCCGCGATGAGCACCACCTCGAGGGACTCCCATGCGTAGATGGTGCCGTACGGTGCACGGCGATTGAGGAACATGAACTTCTTCTTGTCGGACATGATCTACCTCCTTAATCGCCGAACACGACCAGCTTGTCGCACTGGATGGCCGCCTCGATCAGCTGCCCCAGACCGGAGATCCGGAAGCGGGGCGCGATGTTGGTGGCATCCTTCCCGTTGCGCTCGGCCTCGCCCTCGTCCACGATGCCGCGGCGCTGGGCCGCGGCCACGCAGACCACCAGGTCGAGATCGTACTTCTCCGCCAGCTCCACCCAGTTGTTGACGATGTTGCGATCGTCCTGGGGCGGCGTGGTCAGACGGGTGCCGTTGAGCACGCCGTCGTGGTAGAAGAAGACACGGAAGCACTCGTGCCCCTTCTCCAGCGCCGCCTTGGTGAAGTGGTAGGCGGAGTCGGAGGCCTGATGCTGGTAAGGGCCTTCGTTTACCTGGACTGCAAATTTCATGACCTGTGTGACTCCCTATCCGATCAGAAGCGGATGTGCGCAGACTGGTTCAGGTTGTTACGGCTGCCGCGCCAGTTGTCGATGTGGTACTTGGTGAACGGCAGGTCGGTGAGCTCGAAGAACCGCTTCCAGCCGATACGCTCCACCCACTCACCCATGCGCTCCCAATCCTTGGCGTTCTCCTTGTAGGCTTTGAGGATCTTCTTGACGATGGCAGCGACCTCGGGCCAACGGGGCGCGTTGTTGGGGATGTTGGAAGCCACCAGCTTGTGGAACATGGGCTTGGAGCGGGCATTGGAGTGCTTGCCGCCGACCCAGATCGACAGGCGGGTGTATTCGGAATCGTTGATCTGCATGGGCGGGCAGGGCGGGAAGCAGGCGCCGCAGCAGACACACTTCTTCTCGTCCACCTCCAAGGTGGGCTTGCCGTTGACCATGGCGGGACGGATGGCGGCCACCGGGCAGCGGGCCACGACGGCGGGACGCTCGCAGGCGTTGGCCACCAGCTCGTGGTTGATCTTCGGCGGCTTGGTGTGCTGCACGTTGATGGCGATGTCACCCTGGCCGCCGCAGTTGATCTGACAACAAGAGGTGGTGATGTGCACCCGGTTGGGCATCTCTTCGTTTTTGAACTCTTCGTAGAGCTCGTCCATCATGGCCTTGACCACGCCCGAGGCATCGGTGCCCGGAATGTCGCAGTGGAGCCACCCCTGGGTGTGGGAGAGCATGGTCACCGAGTTGCCGGTACCGCCCACGGGGAAGCCTTGGCTCTCCAGCCGCTCGATGAGCGGCTCCACCTTGGCTTCGTCGGTCACCATGAACTCCATGTTGCCGCGCATGGTGAACCGCAGATAACCCTCGCAGAACTCGTCGGCGATGTCGCAGATCTCACGCAGCGTCAGAATGTCCAGCTGACGGGGCGAGCCGGCCTTGACGGTCCACACCTCGTCCCCGTTCTTGGAGACGTGGTGCAACACGCCGGGGCGCGGACGGTCATGGTAGGCCCACTGGCCATAGTTCTTGCGCAGAATGGGATGCATGTATTGGAAATGGTCCGGCGTACCGGATTCGATGGGCATGCGAGGAGTCTCAGCCATGCTTACCTCCTAAAAGTTCGATATTCGTTGTCCACCGGCGGGCGCTCATCGCGCCCACCGTTCGGGGTTCGGTTCAGCGTGGGTTCAGCTGGCCGCGGCCTTCTTGCGCTCCTCCCACTTGGCGGCCTCCTCGTCCCAGCCGTCCATGCGGACGTAGCTGGAGGTGCGCGGACGCTCCACCATGTTGGGATCGACGTCGATGCCGATGCCCTCGAGGAAATTGGCCAGGCCGATACGCTCGATCATCTCGCCGGTCCGCTCGTGCTCGAGGGCGTTCTCGGCGAAGAAATCGATGATCTCCTCGGCCAACTCCACCAATTTTTCCAGGTCCTCTTCGGTATCGACCTTCATGAAGGGCACCAACACGGTGCCGAACAGGTCGCCGATCTTGAGCGTGCGCTTGCCGCCGATGAGGATGGTGCAGCCCTTGTCGTCGCCCGGGGAAAGGGCCTTGGTCATCACGTTGATGCAGTGCATGCAGCGCACGCAGTCCTTGTTGTTCACCTCGAGGGTGTCGTCGTCGTTCAGCGTCAGTGCGTTGGTGGGGCAACGGGTGATGACGTTGTCGATGACGTACTGGCGCCCTTTCTGCTGGACGAAGGCCTTGACCTCCTCCTGGTTCACCTTCATGTCGTCGCGCCAGGTGCCGATGATGGCCATGTCGGCGCGCTGGATGGAGTTGGTGCAGTCGTTGGCGCAGCCGCTGACCTTGAACTTGAACTTGTAGGGCAACGCGGGACGGTGCATGTCGTCCTGGAAGTTGTTCAGCAGGGTGCGCATGATGTTGCCTTCGTCGATGTTGGAGTGCTCGCAGCGGGCGGCACCCACGCAGGACATGCCGGTACGCACGCAGGGACCTGCGCCGCCGAGGTCGAAGCCCAGCTCGTTCATCTCGTCGAAACAGGGCTGGACGGCGTCGGAGTCCATGCCCACCAACATGAGGTTGCCGGTCTGACCGTGCATGCAGATCATGCCGGAGCCGTATTTCTCGTCGATGTCGATGATCTTGCGCAGGATGTCGGTGGTGTAGAAGAAGCCCGGCGGAGGCTGGATGCGCATGGTGTGGAACTCGGCGGCGTTGGGGAAACGGGGTTTGCCCTCGTCGTCCTTCAACTCGGTGAAACGGGGGATGATGCCGCCGCCGTAACCGAAAACGGTGATGGTGCCGCCCTTCCAGTAACCGAGACGGGTTTCGTAGGAAGTCTCCAGTTGACCCAGCAGGTCGTTGGCCATGGCGTTGATGCGCTCGTCGGGGTGCTCGTCGCGCAGGCGCTTGATGCCTTTGATGAAGCTCGGCCAAGGACCATCCTCGAGCTGGTCAATCATGGGGGTGTGGTGTTTTTCGATCGCCATTTTTCAGTCTCCTGACTAGATCGTGAATACGGTGTTTCTCGCTTGGGTCGGCTCTGCGGCCCCGTGGACCAGGCGTCGACCCGTAACTGTTGTCACTCCTCTTGACGCCGGTGGATGAAAACGACCGCCGACTAACGGTCCCACCTTCATCAACAGCTGCCAACTGTAGCCGAGCGATCTCTGCGAGACACTCCGCCATCGGGGGTATTTTCGGGGCTTTCACCTATCCCCAATGGGATAGGCGGCGCGTTCCGGTAGGCCCCGATGCCTGCATCCTGCAACAGAAGTTGCCGGATGTATTGAAAAAACATGAGATCCTGGCGGTTGGGCGCGAGGCACCCGCCGGCCCCATCCAACGCAGTTTAAGTATTTTAGAGTATACTCAAACTGCAAATTGACGGCAGAGGATAGTCAAGTGAAACCGGCGCCGTCAACCAGGATCCAAGAGGTGTTGATCTGGATCAAATCGACACCTATTCTGAAGTGCGAAACCGGCCAATACGATTGGGCAACCGAACAGGAATCGACATGAACCAGAACGAGCCTTTGGCGTTGAGCAACATTCTCGTCTCCAACTACGAGCTCGAGAGTTTCGAGGAGCTGCTGGAGCTGATTCGGGAGTACGCCCGCCACGGCGAGCGTTTCCTCAAGACCGACGTCAAGCCCGAATTTCCCGATACGCCCCCGGACTGGGAAGACCGCATCGAAGCCGCCTTCTGCGGGCGGGTGTGAACATGAAATTCTTCGATGCCGGCCAGCAGTCGGGCGTGGCGCCGGTCTCCCCCGCCGAGGAAGCGGCCGAGAAGGCGCGTCTCGAAAGCGACGTGGTGGAACTGCGCCGACGCCTGGACACATCGCCGACGGACGACCCGCAACGGCCCGAGATCCAGTTGGCGCTCGCCCGTGCGCTGGCCGCCCTCGAGCGCGGTGAGGAGGCTTGGCCGCCAGCGAGGGAGGCGCTGGACCGCTTCATCGAGGCCGAACGGTGGCAACAGGCGGCCGAGGCGTGCGAAGTGCTCTATCTGGCCGACCGGCCCGGCTCCCTGGCGGCCCTGGGGCAAGGCATCTGGTTGGCGGTCACCTATCCCATCGATCCGGAGGTGACCATCACCTTGCTTCAGCATTTGATCGACGATACGCCGCCCGAGGCCGACGGCGCCGCCGTGGCTGCCGCCACCGCGGCTTTCGTTGCGGACCTGCGCGCCACCGGCCCGCAACGCGAAGACCTGCGTTTCTTCACCCAACAGATGCTGGGCAACGTGGCCCGCCGCCACAGCCAGGTGGAGAACCAGGCCCAGTTCGACCACTGGGTTGAAAAACTGGAGCTGGATCAACCCGACAAATTCCTGGTGCGCTTGCGCAACATCGTGGACGTGCTGGTGCAGGACGACTGGTGGTTCGATCGCGAGGCGCTCCAGGCACGGCTCCCGGAGTGACGGCCATGTTCTGGGAAGAAGAGCCCGAAAACGACGTTGTGGAGGCATCCGAGCGGGTGCTGGACCTTGCGTTCACTTTGCGCAGCCGCATGCTGCCGGTGGACCACCTACACGCCCTCAACCGGGCGTTGTCACCCTTGCTCCCCGAGTTGAACGAAGGGTTGGTGGGACTCCACGAGATCCACCTGGCGGCCTCGCAGAACGGATGGGAGCGCCCGGATCCAGCCCTAGGCCAGCATCTGGTTCCGTCGCGCCGCACGCGGATGCGGTTGCGGGTGCCGGTGGAGCTGGCCGACTCGGTGCGCCGACGCCTCGAAGGGGTGACCCTCGATCTCGACGGTTATGAGCTGACCCTGGGCGAGGCGCGCGAGAAACGGCTGTTCAGTCATTCCACCTTGTACGCCCGTCACATGCGCATGGCGGCGGGCGAGGCCGAGGACGAAAATCGTTTCCTCGCGCGCCTGGCGGAAACGCTCGAAACGCGCGGCATCCAGGTGAAAAAAGCGCTGTGCGGACGCACCACCGAGATCGCCACCCCCGAGGGCCCGCTGATCACCCGCAGCCTCATGCTCGCCGACCTCTCTCCTGCCGACTCCCTTCGTCTCCAAGAGGAAGGGCTGGACGACCCCCGCCACTTGGGCTGCGGTCTGTTCCTGCCGATGAAAGGAATCCAGACGCCGAAAGAGGCGTGACAGGTCGCGGCACGAAAGCGACATCCCACGCCGGGTTCTTCAGGGCGCCACCGCCTCGATCCGGTAAGCGGCGTGGCAAGCGACGCAGTTGGCCATGAGCTCGGCCAACTGCTGACGGGTGTGGTCGGGGTCGCCCAACTGACGGGCGTCCAGGGCCAATTGATCGAAACGGCGATGGGTATCGAAACCCAACCGCTTGAATTCGAGCGGCAGCTTGGCGATGAGGCCGGCAGGAACGTCGTTCTGGGCCGCCATGCCCACGGCGGATGCCGCATCGGCCGCCGCTTCCATCTTCTCCGCGTTGGCGGCCGCCAGCACCCCCTGCACCGCCGCCAGGAACGCGCGCATCTCGCCCAAGACCAGATCCCGCTCGGCCGGTTCCAAAAGGAGCGCTTGACGTCCGTCGGGCGCCGTTTCGGTGCTGCCTTTCACCACCACTTTGTAGGCCACAGCCACCAGGACCAGCAGCAAAAGTCCCAGGAACGTCCAGCACAGTTTGCACATGATCCGTCTCTTCTCGGAAATCGATCCGCCGCAAGGGTAACCGCTTTGTGCCCCGCCGGCATCTCCAGACCGTAACAAAGTGTTTCGCCCACCCATCGAATCGGGATGCCTCTGCTACCATCCCGGTCATGCCGGAGCGTCCCCACATCCTGGTCGTGGACGACGACGCCGCCTTGCGGCGCCTGCTGCAACGCTACCTCACGGAACAGGGGTTTGAGGTCACCACCCTGGCCGACGGGCGCGGGCTGGATCGGCACCTGGCCGAAACGCCGCCCGACCTGGTGGTGATGGACATCATGCTTCCCGGCGAAGACGGCCTGACCCTCACCCGCCGCCTGAGGGAACGGGGAAACCTGCCGGTCCTGGTGCTTTCGGCGCGAGGGGATGAAGTGGACCGCATCCTCGGCCTGGAGCTTGGGGCCGACGACTATCTACCCAAGCCGTTCAATCCCAGGGAGCTGGCGGCCCGCATCCGGGCGGTGTTGCGACGCCACCGGTCGGGGACCCGGGCGGATGCGGAAGAGGTGGTGGCTTTCGGCCCTTATCGACTCAACCTCACCCGGGGTGTGCTCTGGCGAGACGGCCGGGAGGTGCCGCTCACCAGCGGCGAACGGAGCCTGCTGGAGCTGTTGGCGCGCCACCCCAACCGCGTGCTCAGCCGTGACTGGCTGGTGGAGCAGCTCAAAGGTTACGATCGTTCTCCTTTCGATCGCAGCATCGACGTGCGCATCGCCCGCCTGCGGCAGAAGATCGAACCGGCACCGGGCCGGCCGAAGTACATCCGCACCGTATGGGGCCGCGGCTACCGCTTCACCCCCGAAGGCGACACCGCCTGACCCATGCCGGCACCCACCACCCTGTTCAGCCGCATCGCCCTGACCACGGCCCTGGCGCTCCTCGCATTCGTCCTGCTCACCGGCCTGCTGGTGTTCCGGTTCATTCTGCTGCCCCTGGGACAGCAGGCGGCAGACGACCTGGCCGCCCTGCTGGTCCTTTCGGCCCAGACCTGGGTGGAGCTGCCGCCGGACACCCGGCCCGACTTCGAAACGGAACTCGAGCGCAACCACCGGCTGGCGCTGCGCACCGCGCCGCCTTCGGCCATGGAACCGCTGCGCCATGCGCCACCCTATCTGCGCTTTCTGTCCGAGGCCCTGGCCGCCCGCTTGGGCAAAACCCACCCCCTGTACCGCACCGCGGGTCCCCCCGAACACTATTGGGCCGTGGTGCCGGCCGGAGGCCGTACCCTCTATTTCGGATTCACCCACGAGCGCATCGGTACCCGACCGCCGCTGGCGTTCGTGGGAATCCTCGTCGGGGCCGGCGCGTTCATCCTGGCCACCACCTTGCTTCTGGTGCGCCACATCAGCCGACCGCTGGAGCGCTTCGGCCGCGCGGTCCAGGAGCTCGGACACCGGGGAACCACCCGACCCCTTCCGGAAACGGGGCCACGGGAGCTGGCGCTGTTGGCTCGAAAATTCAACGAACTGGGAGGCGAGATCCGCCGCCTGGTGGACAACCGCACCGTGCTCCTGGGGGGGTTGTCCCACGACCTGCGCACCCCTCTGGCGCGCATGGCCCTGGCCCTGGAGCTGTTGCGGGGCTGTGAAGACGAAACCCTGGTCACACGGCTGAAGCAGGACCTGGACGAGATGGACCGGCTGGTGCGGCGCACCCTGGAACTGGCCCGCGCTCTCCACCTCGAGGCCGACGACGCCCCGAAACGGCCGCTGAACGCGGTGGTGAGCGCCCGCATCGAAACCCGAGCGCCACAGCAGCAGGTGGCGCTGAAGATCTCGGGCGGGTGCCGCCGCCCCGTGGCCGAGCGTCCCCTGGGACGCATTCTGGACAACGTGCTGGACAACGCCTTCCGCTACGGCGCGCCGCCGGTGGAAGTCCGCCTGGAGTGCACCCTCGAAGGGGACCGGCTGTGGGTGCTCGACCGCGGCCCGGGGATCCCGGAAAACGAGCGGGAACGGCTGTTCGAGCCCTTCCATCGGCTGGAGCCTTCGCGCAACCGGGACACGGGAGGCAGCGGCTTGGGATTGGCGGTGGCGCGCCAACTGGCCGAACTGCACGGCTGGCGGATCCGTTTGCAGAACCGGCCCGGCGGAGGCCTTGCGGTCTGTATCGAATTGCCGCCTTGACGCAGCCCCCCTCAAGTGAGCGGCAGCACCACCGCCACCCGAAGCCCACCCAGCGCCGGCGCGCGGTTGAAGCGGATGGTGCCGTCATATAGGGTCACGATGTCGCGAACGATGGCCAGCCCCAGCCCATGGCCGGGACGGTTTTCATCCAGGCGCCCTCCTCGGCCGAGACAGGCCTCGAGGGTCTCTCCGTCGACGCCGGGACCGTCGTCCTCCACCACGAGACGCAAGGCGGCTTCGTCCGCCTCCAGCCGCAGCGACACCTGACCTTGCGCCCATTTGGCGGCGTTGTCCAACAGATTGCCCGCCAGCTCCAACATGTCACTCTGGTCCAGCCGCAGCGCATCCGGCGTCTCCACCGCCACCCGCCACCGCAGCGCCTTGTGGTGGTAGAGGGTCTTGAGCGTTTCCACCAGCGCTTCTATGTCTTCCCGAGGACGAAACACCCGCCCCGCCCCGCCGCGACCCGTGATGCGGGCCCTTTTAAGCTCGCGCTCGACGAGCTGTTGCATGCGCCGGCTCTGAAGCTGCACCGTCTCGTCCCCCAGTGCTTCCCCCCGTCGCAGGATGAGCTGAAGCGGGGTCTTGAGGGCGTGGGCCAGATTGCCCAGGGCATTGCGCGACCGCGCCTGATGCTGGCGCCAGGCGGCCAGCAGCTGGTTGAATTCGTTCACCACCGGCAGCACCTCGGCCGGCACATCGGTGCTCACCGATTCGCGTCCCCCCTTGCGCACCTCGCGCACCTCCGCGCGGATGCGATCGAAAGGGGCGAAAGCGCGGCGCAGCATCCAGCGTTGCAGGACCCACAGGAGCAGCACCGCGCCCACCGAGGCCACCAGGCCGATGCCCACGAAACGCCAAATCGCGGAGAGCAGCGGCGCCACGTCCTCGGCGATGGCGATGTCGAAGGCGGCGCCGTCCTTCCGGTAACGCCGCTCCCACACCAGAAGCCGTTGGCCGCGCGGGCCGTCGGCCAGCCAGTACCGTGGAGCCTCTGGCGAAGCGGGCGGCAGCGCCATCTCGTGGTCCCACAAGGAGCGGGAACGCAGCCGGGCGCCATCCTCGAACCGGATGACGAAATAGTGGCCGGACAACGGCTGGTGATAAATGGGCTGGAGGTTTCCGATCAGGCGCCGTCGATCCACGTCCAACCGAGTGAGAATGGCCTCGGCGTCGTGATGCAAGCGAGAGAGGGCGAACTGGATGGCCGCCTCCCGTCCGATCCAGGCGGCGATGGCCAGCAGCAGCAGCAGGATCGCCAGGAGCATCACCGCCAGCAGGCGCCCCAGTCGGCTCTCCAGGGTCCGCGGCGCCTCAGCCGTGGAAGACATAGCCCTGCCCCCGCCGGGTCTCGATCCGCCCCCGCCCGATCTTCTCCCGCAGGCGCCGCACATACACCTCGATGAGGTTGCTGTCGCGGTCGAAATCCTGCTCGTAGACGTGTTCGGTCAGGCGCGTCTTGGAGAGCGGCTTGCCGGGGTTCATCATGAAATAACGCAACAGACGGAACTCGGTGCCGGTGAGCGCCACCGTGCGGCCGTCGTCGAACCGCACCTGCTGATGCTCCTCGTCCAGCACCAGGTCGTTCACCCGCAATTCCTGCGCCACCCGGCCGTGGCTGCGTCGGAGGAGGGCCTGGATGCGGGCGAGCAGCTCTTCGGTGTGGAACGGCTTGGTGAGGTAGTCGTCGGCGCCGGCCTTGAGTCCCTCCACCTTGTCCATCCAACTGTCGCGGGCGGTGAGGATGAGCACCGGGGCCGCCATGCCGTCGGCCCGCCAGGTACGCAACACCTCCAGCCCACCCATCTCCGGCAGACCAAGATCCAGCACCACCAGGTCGTACTCCTCCGTCCGCCCGAGGAACAGCGCCTCGGAACCGTCGGCGGCGCGATCCACGGCGTACCCGGCTTGACGCAGGCTGGGCGCGAGCACCTCCACCAAGGCGGCGTCGTCCTCCACCAGAAGCAGTCTCATTCTTCGTCCTCGAATTCCCGTTTCACCACATCGGCGGTGCGGGGATCCACCAACAGCTCTTCCACCCGCCCGTCGGGAAGCAGCAGCTCGATCTCATACAAGAGCCGACCGCCCTCTTTCTCCCGTTCCACCTCAAGGATGCGGCTCCGGGCGGGCACGTCGAGCCGCAGCAGCAGTTCTTCCAACGGAAGCGGCCCATCCGCTCCCCGGCTCGCGTGATGCCAATCGCCTTGCGGATGGACCCGAACATGGCCACCATCGCCCATCTGCCACGACCACCAGAAGGCGCCGCCGGCGAACGCCAAAACCAGAAGGAGCAGCAGAATCGGAAAAGACGGTCGCACGGCCATGTCGGACGGGAGCGGGATCGGATGGCCATTGTATGGCCGGGGAGCTGAAATCAAACTGAACGCCGTTTTCAGCTTGGATTCAGTCTAGATCCGTACACTGCCGCCCACTCCCTCTTCGAATGGACAGGCAGATGACCCAAGGTCAGCACGTTCGAATACCCTGGTTGTGGCTGATGCTGCTGCTCACGCTGCTTTCCCCCTTGCAGGCCGCCACCTTGGCCGAAGCAGTGAATGCGGCGCTGGATCGGCACCCGGAAAAAGTCCTGCCCGCCGCCCAGCGGAAGGTGGAGGCCGGCCATCGTCGTCAGGCGGAGACCCTGCTCGGCGGCGACCCCGAGATCCAGGTGTCGGCGGCCGGGGACGATTTCGGATCCGATTTCGGCTATGAAGAGTACGTGGCGGGTGTCTCGGTCCCCGTGGCCTTGCCCGCCCAACGCAGCGCCCACGGATTGCTGGCCGATCGCATGGCTCTGGCCGCAGAATCGGCCGCGATCACACTCCGCTGGCGGGTGGCCGGTGAAGTGATCGACCGCGCCTGGCGATTGCGCATCGCGCGCACCGACCTGAAAGAGGCCACCCGCCAGTGGGCGGCGGCGCGCGCCCTGGTGAAAGACATTCAACACCGGTTCGACGTGGGCGAGGTGAGCCGAAACGACCTTCTGATGGCCCGCCAAGACCTGGTGAGCGTGGAGTCGAGTTACCAGGAAGCGCTGGACGCCCTCCAGAAAGCGCGTTTGGCATGGCACAACCACACCGGCCTGGACGCGGTGCCGGAAGACCTGGACACATGGTCCGCCACGATGAAATCGCGCCCTCTCAAAGACCATCCGGCCCTGGCCAGCGCCCGCGCCGAAGTGGAGATCGCCCGCGCGCGGGTAGAAGCGGCCCGTGCCCAGCGCCGGGCGCCCCCCGTGATCTCCCTGTTCGCCAAACGGGACCGCGGCAGCCGTCACGAAGAGTACACCGATGCCCTCGGGGTGTCGCTCAGCGTCCCCTTGGGCACCCAAACGCCCGCCGCGGCGGCCATCGCCGAAGCGGAGGCGGAACTCACCCGCGCCCAGGCCCGGCTGGCGGCCGCCCGGAGGGATCTCGTCCAGCGGCAACGGGAAGCGGAACAGACTTTGTCCCGCGCCCTCCATCTGCATCGCCTGGCGCAAGAGAACCACCGGTTGTCACGGTCTCGCCTCAAGCTGGCGCAACGCGCCTTCGAACTGGGAGAGATGGATCTCTACCAACTGCTGCTGGCGCGCCGCCAGTCCCATCAGGCCACCCGCGAATTGCGCCTGCGTGAACTCGAAAAAGGCCGAGCCCAAGCCATGGTGTACCACCTTTCCGGAGAGACTCCCCGATGAACAAGATGCTGTTTGCCGTCGCCTTGCTGATCGCGGCCCTGCCGGCCGCCGCCCAGCGGATCGCCATCTCCCCCGAACAAGCCCGAGCTCTGGGAATCCGCACCACGGAGGTGGAGCCGGTGCACCGCGCCTGGGGCACCGCCTGGCCGGCCAAGGTGGTGGTGCCCAACGCCCAGTTGCTGGTGGTGACGGCGCCGCAAGAAGGGCTGCT
>Ga0256914_1000751_pt1 | contig 31178 bp, 29 predicted proteins | sample HulkmetaG_FD_191571 | JGI IMG/M metagenome (GOLD analysis project Ga0256914, IMG submission 191571) | Hydrothermal chimney microbial communities from Main Endeavour vent field at the Juan de Fuca Ridge, Pacific Ocean - Hulk | ecosystem: Environmental > Aquatic > Marine > Hydrothermal vents ... | reverse complement strand
TGAGGAGATGAGGCTTTATAATCCTGATATACTCAAAAAGAGGCAAATAGTTGTTTTAAATAAGGCAGATCTTGTGGATAATATAGGAAAGATAAAAAGGTGTGTTGCGGATTTTGGAAAGGACGTCCCTGTTGTGATTGCCAGCGCAAAGACAGGGTTTGGTTTGGATGAGTTGTTGTCAAGGGTAAAGGAGCTGTTGGATGGAGTTGAATAAGGGCCTTATTGCGCCTTCTTTGCTTTCAGCGGATTTCTCGTGCCTTTTCAAGGATATTGCAGACGTGGAGCCTTTGGCAGACCTGTGGCACGTAGATGTTATGGACGGGCATTTTGTGCCGAATATCACCATAGGCCCTTTTATTGTCAAGGCCATAAATAAGATAACAGATGTTCCTTTGGACGTACACTTGATGATAGAGAATCCCAATAGATATGCAAATGCGTTTTTGGACGCAGGCGCGCGATTTTTGACCGCGCACATAGAGGCGTTTTCAAGCCAAGATGAAGTAAAGGAGTTTATTTCTATTGTGAAGAGCAAAGGTGCAAAGGCTGGCCTGTCAATAAAACCGGCAACAGAGGTTGCAGAACTTATGCCATTTTTATCTGACTTGGACATGATTTTGGTGATGTCTGTTGAGCCGGGATTTGGCGGGCAGGAGTTTATGCCGGTTGCTGTTGAGAAGATAAGGGAGATTAGAAAGGTGTTTGAGGGGATGATTTCTGTGGACGGCGGTATTAATGCCGAGAGCGCGCGTTTAACTGCCAAAGCCGGAGTTGATATATTGGTTGCCGGCAGTTTTATCTTCCGCGCGGAAGATAGAGTAAAGGCAATAAAATCTTTGAGGTCTGCTTTTGAGATTATATAATAGGCCTTATTATGTTTCTTGAAAAGATAGACTTGGGGTTGATAGATTATAAGGAGTTTTTGAAAAGGCAGGAGGAGATTGCATCAAATCCGGATATAACAGGCGGCCAGAAGGCCGTTGTTATATTTGCGGAACATCCAATGGTTTTTACTGTGGGGAAACTGCCTGTTGGCAGACTGTTTAGGGAAGATGGCTCGGACGTTGAACTTATAAAAGTAAATAGGGGAGGGAGCATAACCGCTCATTTCCCCGGGCAGTTGATGTTCTATGTTATAATGAATCTAAAGGCCATAGGCCTTGGCATCAAGGAATGGATGCAATTATTGGAAGACGTCGTTTATTCTTCACTGTTTGATATGAACATAAGAGGGATTGAACGGCGCAACAGGGGGCTTTGGATTGGAATGGGAAAGGTGGCCTCTTTTGGTGTAGGGGTTAGGCATTGGATTACGAGGTTTGGCGCCGGCATTACGTATAAATTGGACGATAGTGTAAATGAGCGCGTATACCCTTGCGGCGAGGATGGCGTGTTTGCCAATGTCAAAGTCAGCAGGGACGATTTGGTAAAAGCCCTGCAAAGGAATTTGATAATAGTTTTGGAGGGGCTATGTTTGTAAGGATTCCCGATATAGGCGATGATTTCAAAAATGCGGTCATTGTGGAATGGCTGGTAAAGGAAGGTGGTTTTGTCAAGCAGGGGCAGGACCTTGTTGAATTGGTTACGGATAAGGCCTCGTTTGTGGTGCCCAGCCCTGTTGATGGAACGGTAAAAGAAATTTTGAAAAAACAAGGCGAGAAATTGGGCGAGGATATGGTCTTGGCGGAGATTGTAGGAGATAAAGATGAATAAAAAGGTGATGATATTGTACATATCCAATATATCCGGGCATAAGAGCGCGGCAATGGCCATAGAAAAGGCGATTTTATCGTTAGCTCCCAAGACGGAAATGATTAGTATGAACTTCTTCAATTATGTGTTTCCTATCATAGAGAAGGTTGTCAATAGTATGTATATGGGAGTGATAAAAACAGCGCCTATCATATGGCAGGTTATGTACGACAATCCGAGAGTCATTAGGTCAACGTCAAGGATTAGGAAATTCGTATATAAGCAAGTTGAGAAAAAGGTTCATAGCTTGATGAAAAAACACAATCCCGATGTGGTGATAACTACGCAGGCATTTCCTTGCGAGATATTGTCGTCTTATAAGAGGCAGAGCGGCCATCAGTTTAAATTGTTTGCCGTGCTTACCGATTATGCGCCTCATTCTTTTTGGATATCTCCTGAAGTGGATTTCTTTGTGGTGGCATCCGACGATGTGCGCGAAAGGATGCTCAAAAAGGGAGTGGATCCAGACAAGATAAAGGTTTTGGGCATACCGATAGATCCCAGGTTTGCAATACCGAAAGCAAAACAAAAGATAAAGAGACAGCTCCGCGTTCCGGATGATATGCCGGTTGTCTTGATTATGGGCGGCGGGCAAGGTATTGGCCCTTTTAAAAAGGTGGTAAAGGAGATAGACAAGCTGGAAAGGCGTTTTGCCATAATCAGTATCTGCGGGACGAACAAACGCTTATATAAGTCCTTGCAGAGGTTAAGGCCGAAATTGCGGCATACAATGATAAATTTTGCATACGTGGATAATGTTGACGAGTTGATGGAGGCATCGGATGTGATTATCACAAAGGCGGGAGGCCTTACCGTTTCAGAGGCAATGGCCAAGGGCCTGCCTATGATAATAATGAATTCCCTTCCCGGGCAGGAATATAATAATCTGAGGTTTTTATTAAAACACAGGATTGCCTTGCGCGCGGAAGACGGCAAGGAGGCCGCGAGGCGGTTGGATAGGATTCTTAAAGATAAAAAAGTATGGCAAAAACTGCATACCAATGCCTTGAGGCTGGCAAGGCCTAACTCTTCTCTGGGGCTTGCCCATCTTGTATTAGAGATTTGATATGTGGTGGGTTTATAGAATAGCAAGGTTTTTAATCCCGAGATTTCCATCTCAAAGCAAGGCGGTATTATGTTTTTTTGCAAGCATAAAATACTTTTTATCCCCTGCAGACCAAAAGCGGATTGTTAGAAATTTCCGCCTTGCCCAAGGCGAGGATTTTAGGTATTGGCGGGCATTTTGGGACGGAAGAAAGGTGTTGTGTGAGTTCGTAAAATATTGGGCGGATTTTATCTGGTTTTCCGTTGACAAAACCGCCCTGATGAAGAGGGTGGATATAGACAATGAGGCTTTTTTGAAAGAGGCCGTTTTAAAGGGCAGGGGCGTTATCCTGCTTACGGCTCATATAGGCAATTGGGAGGCTGGCGGGATGCGGTTGGGAGAGGCCGGTTATGATATGTATGCCATTGCCTTGCCCCATAAGGATGGCCGCATCAATGATTTTTTTGACCAAGGCAGGCTTGCTCATAATTTAAAGATAATACCCACGGGTTCTGTATCAAAATGCCTGAGGGTTTTGAACGGGGATAAGTGCCTTGCATTGGTTGGGGATTGGGATTTTTCAGGCAAAAGGGCGGTTTTGCCAGCTGAATTTTTCGGAAGGAGGATACTTATGCCTGCCGGCCCGGCAACGTTTGCCGTTAGAAAGAATTGCCCCATTGTGCCGACTTTTTCCGTAAGAAACCAAGACGGTACCTATACGCTGAATATATCTGCCCCTATTTATCCTGAAGGGAAAAGCAGAGAACAGGTTCATCAGCTTTGCGCAAGGGCAATAGAGGGGTGTGTTAGTAAATATTACGGCCAATGGTATATGTTTGGGCATATAAACGAAGCCCCGGAGCAGATAGATGCGAAAGAACTTTGTATTATTATTCCTGCGTATAATGAGGCAAAGATAATAGGCAGGGTCCTGGGCGAGCTTAGGCCGTTGAATTACCATATAATAGTTATCAACGACGGATCTACCGACAATACTATGGAGGTTCTTGCGGGTTATCCTTGGATAGACGTGGTGTCTTTTTCGTGCAATGAAGGCAAGGGTGTTGCAATAAAAGAGGGGCTGGGATACGCCAAACGCAAGGGATTTAAATGGGCATTGCTTATGGATGCCGACGGCCAGCACGTTAGCGAAGATATAGATAAGTTTTTGGAGTGCGCTTTTGAAAACGTTGGTATGGTATGCGGTTCAAGATTGCGCAATCCGCAAGATATGCCGATTATTCGCCTTTTTACGAACAGGATTATGTCCTTGATTATATCCCTTTATGTTGGGAAATGGATAGAAGATACGCAGTGTGGCTTTCGTTTGGTAAGGCTGTCGGCTATTAATCCCGATGCGCTTTCAGGGGATAAGTATGAAATAGAAACAGATATAATATTGCGGGTGCGTGATAAAAAATGGGATATTCTATCTGTGCCGGTTAAAAGCATTTATCACGAGGATGCAAAAAGCCATATTAATCCAGTAAGGGATACATATAGATTTATCAAGTTTATGGCAGATGATTTTATAAGGCGATTGTTTGCCATGAATAAACAGAGATAAAACCCTTTGCATTTCTAAGTTTTTTATGTAAAATAAAGGTTCTATCAGCATCTGATGATGTCGCTTTTTAGATGAAGGAGGTTTATTATGGCAGGCTATACGATCTTGCAAAGACTGTGTTCTGAAAAAAGTTTTCAGGCATTGAATGGAGTAAAGGATAAGCGTATTCTGGATTTTATCGATGAAGTTGCTTTGCTGTGTAATCCTGATTCTATTTTTGTCAGAACTGACTCTAAAGAGGATATTGAATATATTCGAAACAAAGCCATTGCCAATAAAGAAGAGAGGCCATTAAAAACAGAAGGCCATACTGTGCATTTTGATGGGCCAAAGGATCAGGCAAGGGATAAGGCTAACACAAAATTTTTGGTTTCTCCGAATATGGATTTGCCAAAGTCCCTGAATGTTATTGATAAAGAGGAAGGCGTAAAAGAGATTTGCGGTTTGCTTAAGGATTCTATGAAAGGCAAAGAGATGTATGTCCTGTTTTTAGGACTCGGGCCTGTTGGAGGTGATTTCTCCTTATATGCAGTGCAGATTACGGATTCCGCTTATGTTGCCCATTCGGAGGATATCTTGTATAGGCCGGCATATGATGCAATTAAGCAGCAGGATTCTTTGAAATTTTTTAGATTTGTCCATTCAGCTGGAAGGTTAGATGATAGAGGCAATAGCGTGGACATAGATAAGAGAAGGGTTTATATAGATTTGGAAGATGAAATTGTATATACTGCTAATTCTCAGTACGCCGGAAATACTGTGGGAATGAAGAAACTGGCCTTGCGCCTTGCTATAAACAAGGCTAGCAGAGAGGGATGGCTTGCAGAGCATATGTTTCTTATGGCGGTCAATAATAAAGACAAACAGAGGAGGACATTCTTTTCCGGCGCTTTTCCCAGCGCTTGCGGAAAGACGTCAACGTGTATGGTTGAGGGCGAGACGGTTTTAGGCGATGATATATCTTATTTGAGAAAAAAGAACGGGTCGGTGTATGCCGTTAACGTAGAGAGGGGCATTTTCGGTATTATTAAAGACGTAAACCCAAAGGACGACCCTGTGATTTGGGACGTGTTGACTTCTCCTCGCGAGGTTATATTTTCAAACGTATTGATAAACAATGGGCAGCCTTATTGGCAGGGTGATGGTCGGCCGATTCCTGAAGAGGGAGAGAACTTTGCCGGGCACTGGCGCAAGGGCAAGAAAGATGATGCCGGTAATGAGATCCCTTATTCTCATCCGAATGCAAGATATACCATCAGACTTTCTTATTTAAAGAATTGTGATAATGAACTGCTTGAAAACCCTGAAGGCGTTAAACTCAGCGGACTTATTTTTGGTGGAAGGGATTCTGATACTTGGGTGCCTGTGTTTGAGAGCTTTGATTGGGCGCATGGGATTATTACAATGGCCTCTTGTCTGGAATCAGAGACAACAGCAGCGACTTTGGGCAAGCAGGGTGTGCGGAAGTTTAACCCTATGGCAAATCTTGACTTCTTGTCTATACCCATAGGCGTGTATATTGCCAATTACTTGGATTTCGTTAAGGATGTAAATGACGTCCCAAAGGTCTTTGGCGTGAACTATTTCCAGAAAAAAGACGGAAAATATCTGACCGGTATGCACCATAAACGCGTGTGGCTGAAGTGGATGGAGAAAAGGGTGTATGATGAGGCAGGGGCAATAGAAACCCCTATTGGTATGATTCCATTGTACGAAGACTTGAAATCGCTTTTTGCGAAGGTTCTGAATATAGATTATACTGAAAAGGATTATGAGCGGCAATTTACCATCAACGTGGAAAATTGGCTGGCTAAATTGGATAGAATGAGGGGAATATATTCTGACAAAGAAAATAAAACACCGGATATTGTATTCGAGGCATTTGATGAACAAGAAAAACGCCTAAAGACTTTTATGGAGGAAAAGGGAAAAGAGGTTTCGCCTTTTAATTTGGCGACTGCTTGACAGACTGGCGTTGACTTGGTAAATTATTAATCCGCATGTTAGCACAAAGGAGGCATTATGCGCCGAATAATGGGATTGATGATAGGTATTTTCGCAGCGGTTTTGATTTCAGGGTGCGCTGTAAAAAAGGATAAGATAGATGTCCCGCCTGAAAAACAACTTACCATGTGGCACTGGCTCTCCGACAGGCAAGATGTTTTAGAAAAACTTTCCAAAAAATACTATGAAAAAACAGGCATATACGTAAAGATGGAGCTTTTTTCTCCTTCCGAGGCATATAAACAAAAGATTATGGCATCTGCTCAAACGGATACCTTGCCGGAGATCTATGGTATTTTGGGAAGTAAAAGAGATAAGGCCAATTTTATAAAGTCCGGACATGTAATGCCATTGTCAGCTGAAATGAAAAAGAACGATTCCGAGTGGAAAAAACAGTTTTTTAGGCAGGCGATTAATTCCGTTTCTTTTTCCGAAGGCAATGAGTTCAAGGTTCCTGCCGGCATTTATGAGGTGCCGTTGGACGTGGTCACTATCCAGTTTATCTATAATAAGGATATATTTAAAAAGGCGGGCATTGATCCTGACAATCCGCCTGTTACGTGGGAAGAGTTTGTGAAAGCCGGAGAAAAGGTAAAGGCAACAGGTGTTGATTATCTTATAAGCGGATTTGGTGAGCCGTGGCTTGCCAGTTGTCTTGCATCTAATTTTGCCTGGAATATTATGGGTGAAAACAAGATGCTGGCGACTTACAGAGGAGAGGTTTCTTATACGGATCCGGATTGGATAAAGGTATTTTCTTTGTTTGATCAACTTGCTAAAAAGGGCCTTTTTGCAAGTGGTATAGTTATTTTGTCCAATAAAGAGGCAGAATTGAATTTTTCCCTTGGAAGGGCTGCATTGGCGTTTAATGGTTCCTGGGCGGTTAATGTTTATGATGAAATGACAAAAGAGGCTGCCAAACCTCTTGACTATGGGGTTATGCTTCCCCCAAAGGTGTCGAATGCCAATCCAGTTGGAATCTGGGGAGGGGCAGGCACGAGACTCGTTGTCAATGCGAAATCCTCAAAAAAGGATTTGGCTGTTGAGTTTTTGAAGTGGCTTACAATGCCTGAACAGCAAAAGGAATGGGCTATTGAAACGAAAAACATACCGGCAAATAAGAATTGCATAGATCTTGTCCCTGATAAGGTTAAGGGTTTTTTGGAGGCAATGAAGTATGCTTATCATCCGGATACCTTCCCTGTTCAGGAAGATCCTGTTGTGCAAGAGGCGTTTAGTAAAGGCTTACAGGCCATTATTATACAGGAAAAGACTCCTCAGCAGGTTGCTGAAGAACTGGATAAGTTGAAGAAAAAACAGATGGAAAAACAGAAATAATTGTTATTGGCAGGTGTTTTTATGGCCAATAATTAAAAGGAGCGTAATGCAATGGCATTTGTAGATAAGAGCAATGAAAAGATAAATGCGCTTGTACGTAAGTATATAAATGATGCAAAAGAAAATCTCGAATATTTAAAGAAGTCCTTTAAGGATCCCAATATCTTGACTAACTATTTATTTGTGCTTCCCGCGTTTATATTGTTTATTGTCTTTGGCCTGTATCCATTTTTTAAGGTGTTTCAGCTTTCCACAATGGCATGGGACGGGCTTTCAAAACACATGACCTTTGTCGGAATGCAGAACTTTATTGAAGTATTGCACGATAAGGTTTGGTGGGCGTCTGTGCTAAATGCCTCGTGGATTACGTTCTTGGCATTGACGATACAAAATGGCGTGGCCTTGATTTTGGCCCTTATGTGCGCAAAGGATATCAGGGGAGGCCATGTGTATAGGGTTATATTCTATCTGCCCCCGGTATTATCAGGTATTGTTATCGGTCTTATCTGGAAATGGATTTTCAGGTATCCTGACGGGATTTTAAATTTCGCATTGGTAAAAATGGGTATGCAGCACTTGGTTAGGGACTGGCTTTCGAATCCCGCAACGGCCTTAAATGCCGTTGCAGTTGTGCACATGTGGCGTGGATTTGGATGGGGATTCGTTATATTATTGGCGGGTCTGCAGAATATCCCACATCAGATTTACGAGGCGGCAAGAGTGGATGGCGCCAATGCATGGCACAGGTTTATATACATTACAGTGCCGTTGATGATACCTGTATTTATTTTGGTCTCTATTCTGACTATCTTGGGAAGTATGCAGATTTACGACATTATTGCGGCGACGACAAATGGAGGGCCCTCTTATCATACAGAGGTTCCTGTTACAAGGATTTTGGCGTCTATGCAGGGCGCTGGCAGATTTGGATATGCATGCGCCCAAGGTATAGTCTTTGGGGTGTTGTTGTTGAGCGTGTCAATGTTTCAGTTGTGGGTTTCCAAAAAGATGAAACAGGAGTGAGATTGTGTGGTATAAGGTAAAAAAGGTATTGGGTTATATCGGTATCTATACGGTCCTTTCCGCTGTGGCCCTTTCTTGTTTATTTCCCCTTTACTGGATGTTTACCTCTTCTTTAAAAAGTCAATATGGTATTTTTACGGATATGAGTTTGTTCCCTATCTCTCCGCGTTGGGAAAATTTCGCATTGGCCTGGACGCAGGGAGGATTTGGCCAATTTTTCTTAAATAGTTTATTTTATACCTTTGTTGTGGTCTTTTTTATTGTTATTCTATCCTCATTGGCCGCTTTTGCCTTTTCTAGATTGGAGTTTCCTTTTAAAGGCGCGCTTTATATCATATTGATTGCAACGATGATGATCCCTATTCCCGGCGCGTTTATCGCATTGTTTGTTCTCTTAAAGAACTTGGGACTGGTGAATACGCGAATAGGTTATATATTGCCGCAAATAAATATGGGATTGCCATTTGCTATATTTTTGTTAAAAACCTTTTTCGATAAATTGCCAAGGGAGTTGGAAGATGCGGCAAGGATAGACGGATGTTCCAAACTTGGTATATGGAGACATGTCGCTATTCCTTTGGCAATGCCTGCTTTGGCTGTTGTTATCATATTTAATACCTTGGCGGTGTGGAATGAATATCTGCTCGCTATGTTGATATTACAGGACAAGGCGAAGATGCCTTTGCCAAGAGGCCTTATGGTGTTTCAGGGCGCCCACCTTGTCAACTATCCATTGTTGATGGCAGGTATGACTATCACGGTTGTCCCCGTGATAATAGTTTATCTGCTGATGCAGAGGCACATTATAAAAGGTATTACAGCCGGTGCCCTCACAGGCCAATAACAGAAAGAGAGGACTTATGAATATCTGGGCAATTTTTTTGTCAGTGTCTTTGTTTTGTTCTGTGTTTTTTATATCAGGATGTGATGAAAATAAAGAAGAGGGGTTTAGGCTTACGTTAAAGCCGGCAAGCAAGGGCGCCCCTGTCTTTCCTAAAGATATATTAATTACGGAAGATACCACGGATAAGACTGTGCACATAGACGTTGATTGGAAGGAAATGGATGAAGCCCCCGCAGAAAAGGTAATACAAAAGGCATGGGCCGCTTTGGGCGCCAGGGCATATGAAGACGCTATAAAACTGGCGGATATCTGTATAAAGCGGTTTGAATCTAATGCATTGAGTCAGCAAAAGGCCTTACATGGACACTTTCCAAAGGCAGGGGATGAACTTAAGTATAAAGAGTTAAACGCTGTCGGCGCGTCGTATTACGTAAAAGCAGAAAGTTATCAAAAGATGGGGGACTGTGATAATGCAAAATCAAATTATGAGTCTGCTATAGAAAAATTTCCATTGTCTCAGAATTGGGACCCCCGCGGCTGGTATTGGAGCATCAAAGAAGAGGCCTCCGCCAAATTAAAGCAGTTAGAAAAGGAGTGTAATAATGAATAGATCGAGATCATTAATCTGCATAGGCATGTGTTTTTTATTAATGGTCTCTTCTGCATGCGCAAAAAGAGAAACATTCCTTCCTTATACCAATCCATTGCCTTCTCCCGCGTTTTCTCTTTATAACTACGGCAAGGAAGACATAGTGGATTATGAAAAGTATGGAGAATTTCAGAATGTGGGAACTGCTCAGTATAAATACGTTGTAAAGGATCAGGAGGGCCTTGCCAATGCAACAGGAGAAGGTATTTACCCGAACTCCACGAGTTTTCGTTGGGATCCCAAGTATATAGAATATAAAAAACAGGGATTATTAAAGGGCAATCATTGGGATTTTGTTCATGGCAGGGACTTGCTTGCAAATTTTTATAAATGGTGTTCTGCCCCTGAACCGCCGGGCGTAAGACAGTTTTACATAGCAACTATTTTAGAGGAAGCAGGCCTGATAAAGCACGCAATAAAGGCCTATTATTCTATAGTGATACATTTCCCCTATGCAAATGGCTGGACCTATTGGCATACCCCTTGGTATATAGGGCCTGCCTCTCTGCATCGGATAAGGTATTTGACAAGGAGATATCCTGAATTAAAGATGAAACTGGTTGATGCCAAAATAATTATAAAGAATGGAGAAGATAATAACATCTTAAATGACCAAGTTGTTGTATGGCCGGGCAAGATAGTACACGTTGAAAATGAAGATGATGTCTTGCCTCACAAAAGGAAACATGGACTAAAAGATATAGTTGAGAAAAAGGGAGGCAAAAACACGCAGCTTGTAAAGTACAAAGACGGCTCGTGGCAGTTATTGGTTGATGGCAAGCCGTATATAATCAAGGGGATTACATATGCTACCACAAAGATAGGTCAGAGTCCGGATGACGGTACGATGCGCAACTGGATGTTTTATGACTATAATAAAAACGGATTAATCGACGGGCCGTATGACGCGTGGATTGACTGGAACAGAAACGGAAAGCAGGACAAAGATGAGTCGGCAGTGGGCGATTTAAGCCTGCTTAAAGAGATGGGCGCTAATACCCTTAGGATATATCGTCTGCCGGAAGAAAAATTAAACAAGATATTATTAAAAGATATGTACGAGCGTTTTGGCATACGTTTTGTTATGAGTGATTTCCTTGGTATGTATACCATAGGCAGTGGAGCTACATGGGAAGAGGGAACGGATTATACGAATAAAAAACAGCAGGAGAATATGAAGCGTCACGTAAAAGAATTGGTCGAGCAATTTAAGGATGAACCGTATGTATTGTTTTGGCTTTTGGGCAATGAAAACAACTATGGCGTTGCTAATAATGCAAAAGAAAAACCGGATGCATATTATAAATTCGTAAATGAGGTGGCGAAGATGATAAAAAAAATAGATCCCACAAGGCCGGTTGCCATATGTAATGGCGATGTGCTGTTTTTGGATAAACTGGCCAAGTATTGCCCGGATGTTGATATTGTTGGGATGAACGCATATCGCGGGAATGCCGGTTTTGGAGACATCTGGGAAAAGGTTTTTGTCTTGGCTCCTGATAAAGCGGCTATGATAACAGAGTACGGGTGTCCTGCTTATGGCAAGGGCCTGTCTGTTGAGGCCGCGGAAGAAGGTCAGGCCATGTATTACCTCGGTTGTTGGGAGGATATACTTTACAATTCTGCTGATTACGATTGGGGCGTTGGCAATTCTATTGGTGGTTTTGCATTTGAATGGACGGATGAATGGTGGAAGGCATATGAGCCGTTTAAACATAATACGGAAACCAGATGGGCTGGGCCGTTTTTGGATGGTTTTATGTATGAGGAGTGGCTTGGAATAACAGGACAGGGAGATCCTGAATATAGTCCCTTTATGCGCGTTGTTAGAAAAGCATATGAATATTTACGAAAAGCATGGATGGATTAATTAAAACTTTTTTTAAAAGTATTTGACTAAAAGGGATTATTTGTGTAAAATAGCAAAATAAGGTAAATTGTGTTATAGGTCTAAAAAAGGAGGTATGGTTATGCGCAGGATTTGGGCAGTCATCTTAGCAGGGGTATTCTTTGCCTGTGGAATGGCGCACGCGGCAAAGACGGAAGGAATTCAGGTTTCCAACAAGGATTTATTTTATATATATTCCGACAAAGGGGCTCCGGGTAATCACTATATCCCATCGGGTTATATGGGCGATTACAATGATGTTCGTTTGAATGAGGAATACACGGAAAACGTAAAAGAAGGCAAGACCTGCATCCAGGTTATTTATACTGCTGACAAAAGTCAGAAGAAAGGTTGGGTTGGGGTCTATTGGCAGAATCCCGCAAATAACTGGGGAACTAAGCAGGGTGGTTATGATTTATCTGCAATGAATAAATTGACCTTCTGGGCAAGAGGAGAGTACGGAGATGAAATAATCGCTAAGTTTATAGTAGGAGGCATCAAGGGTTCTTATGCAGATACAACGGAAGTGGATTTTGGCCCTGTACAGCTTAGTGATGAGTGGCAGCAGTATACGATAAATCTCGTTGGAAAGGATTTGAGCTATATCAGTGGCGGTTTTGCTTTTATTTTGCAGGCGGGGCAGAATCCCGACGGATGTACGTTTTACCTCGATGATATCAAACTTGAGTATGATCCTGACTTAAAGGCAAACCTGAAAGGCGCAGAACCTATGCCGTTTGCTGTTTATACAGACAAGAGGTCTGTTAATAACCATTATGTGCCATCCGGTTATATGGGAGACTGGGGTGATATAAAGATGGATGAGGCATCTGAAGAGAATCCTCATAGCGGTGATACCTGTATTCGTTTTGAATACACAGCAAAGGCATCGCAAGGCGCAAGATGGGCTGGTGTTTATTGGCTTAATCCTGCAAACAATTGGGGCCTTTTGGATGGTGGATATGATCTTAGCAAGGCCAAGAAGTTGACGTTTTGGGCAAGAGGAGAGAAAGGCGGAGAAAGGATTGAGCAGTTCAAGGTAGGAGGTGTTCAGGGCAAGTATTCGGATTCAGATGCAGCAGATATAGGTCCTATAGTGTTAACTACTGAATGGAAGCAGTACACGATAGACCTTTCAGGGAAAGATATGTCCTATATCATAGGCGGTTTTTGCTGGGTTACAAATGCCGATGTCAATCCTGAAGGAGCCGTGTTTTATTTAGATGATGTTGTTTTTGAAGAATAAACACATAGATAGAAAGACCTGTTGGAGAGTATTAGTGAGGGGGCTTGTTGCCCCCTCACTCTATTATATGTTCTTGATGGGTTTTGTTTTGTTCTTGAATAATGCGTCTGTTGAGGCATCTGCCAATGGAAATAATAATTCTTTCTCAACAAAGGAAATCAAGGTTGCGGGTAAGATATCTGAAATCGTGCCCACAAATAATGGACAGCAGATACTCTCTGTATATGGAAGGCCTTTTGTTATAAAGGGAGTTGTCTATCAACCAATACCTCCGGGAAAGAATTGGGAATTTGATTTCTTTAAGCAGGGGAAAAGATTAGCGGATGTTGACGGGCCGTTGATAAAGCAGATGGGGGCTAACGTGATAAGATTTTATTGCCTCAGTCCGGATATAGAGGCCGCAAAGCAGTTTATAAGGTATATGTATGAAGAATACGGTATCTATACTATTATGGGTAATTGGCTTGGTTTTTGGAACAGTCCAAATTATGCTGATGGGACATTCCGTTCATATGTAAAGCAGGAAGTATTGAATATGGTGAGGCAGTTAAAAGATGAACCGGGCATTATTATGTGGGTTTTGGGTAATGAAAACAATTTTTCTTTTGGTCCAGAAAACGTTAATGTCTGGACAACACCGGAATTGATAAAGGAACGGGACCCCATGAAACGCAGGGAAGAGAAAGCCAGGATTTATTATTCTTTTGTCAATGAATTGGCAGGTATGATTAAACAAATGGATCCTTCCCGAGTCGTTGCCCTTGGAAATGGGGGAACGCGTTTTATGGATATAGCCGGGGATGAATGTAAAAACGTTGATATCGCTGGATTGACACTGTTTTTGGGGAAGAGTTTCGGGCATGTGTGGAGAGATATGCATCATATGTGGAAGAAGCCGTTCTTTGTAATGGAATTTGGGGCAGACAGTCTTGATGCTGTCCAAAAAAGGGAAGATGAGGCCATCCAATCTTTATATATAGGCGAGTTGTGGAAAGAGATAAGCAAAAATTTGCCCGGGAATAAAGGATGGGGAAACGTTTTAGGAGGAATAGTTTTTGAATGGACGGATGAATGGTGGAAGAGCGACCATTTTAATCCAAAATCCTGGATGGTGCACGATATGAAAGGGGATTGGTCTTGTGGAGGCTATTATCATGATATAGCTGCTCCGAAAAATTTAAATATGAATGAGGAATGGTGGGGCATAGTTAGAATATCTAGACGCAAAGGGGAGAAGGGTATCAATAAGAGAATTCCTAAAAAGGCCTATTATGTCCTAAAGGCGCTTTGGCAGGGAGAGACTCCTAGCCAGTTGCAGAGTTTAGCCGTAAAGAGTTCGATTAAAGAACTAACAGAACACTCTGGATAAATAGTTATTTTAAAGGAGGATTGTAGTGTTTAGAATAGAAAGAGTTTTATTATTTTTTTTATTGATAACGTTTTTGGCGCAGGGAATTGCAAGGGCTAGTCAGGCAAGTTATTATGCCCAACTTGCCAAAGAGGAATTTGCCATGAAAGACTATCAATCAGCCTATGAAGATGCATTATCTGCATTAGATCAAGATCCGGAAAATAAAGAAGCATTGGCTGTTATTGTGTCTCTAAAAGGTGTTGAAATCTTATGCGAGGAGCAGAAAAAAAAGGTTGCAATGGCAGATTTTTTGGCGAGTTTGGAAGAGGGGGAAAGGGCCTTGCATGAAGAAGAAAACGCAGGCAGGTTTGCAATGAAGGCGTATATGGAACAGAAACTGGCTGCAGGATCGAATAAGGTTATGCAAAGCCCTTCAGAAATATCTCCTAAAAAACCTGCGCCTATAACACACATGCCGAGTGAGTCTGCAGAGGATAAAACCGATTCTAATGTCCATATAACAGGTAAGATCAGATTGGCAGGGGAGGTGAATTCCGACGGAGATATACTATGGAAGGATGCCAATCCGGATAAGAATGCTGTTCCATACGAGAAGAACTGGCGCTATATCTGGGGTGAAGAACATGAAAATACGTTTGATCCAAAGGTCTATGATAGACTGGAACTAAATATAGATACAGATTTTCCTGATGCGATAAATTTGTATGCGCAATTAGTTTTGGACCCATGGTCATACGTTGGCACAATAGATGCCGAGGTGACAAGTACGAATGGTTTGGATTCAGCAAATGTTAGATTGAAATATTTCTTTGCAACCGGGCAGACAATGAATGAAACATTCAGGACAAAATATGGCAATATATTGGTTTTTAACAATATCAAGGTAGTTGATGGAAAACTTTCTCCATACACTCCAACGGGTATTTATGATTGGTACACTGATTTCAATACAATTGGGGGGGAAGATCTCCACGAGAGGTGGAATATAATCAGAAAACTATGGTTTGATTACGGAAATGAATCGGATGGATTTAGCGGCAAAGTATTTCTGATTTCATCGCAGCAAGAGGCGTTGAAGAGCGACGATCTTATGCGGCTTTCTGATAATAGGAAAGATTGGGAAGAAAGCCCGTGGATAGATACGTATAGCCCAAGCCGTAGGTTTTTAAGGCCTGGATATCCGCTTAAAGGAGGGAAATGGCAGCATAATATATCTGCATACGTTCGTGATAGTGAATGGGAAAGGCTTACGTATTTAAGGGGAGCCAGCTTTTCTATTAAAGAAGGTTCTGTTGAAGGGCAAGCCACAATTGCCTTGCCTATGACATTGTGGGATGATTATTCAGATGTCAATTCATTGGACGGGGCAACGCGTTGGAAATATTATTTTGAGGACGATTCCAATGATTATATAGGAGCCTTTTTTAGTTCAAAGCTGGGATTCAATGACAGTGATGACCTTGAGGCTGAAAATTATGTGTGGGCTATTGATGGGGCAAAACAATTGTTTGGTGTTTTGGTATCAGGTGAGGTTGCCCACAGTTCTTCAACAATTGATGAAGCCAACGATACGAAAACGTATTATGATGATTATGCATATGGAATAAAATTCCAACCATTGCATTGGCCTATTAATAAAATAGAATTTTACTATAACTATATGGGAGATAAATTTTCACCGGGACTTTCCTCATATAGATATACGAGGATAGAGACAGAGGCGAGCAAGCACATAACCTTTGACGAAGAAGAAAATCGCAAGAAAGGCATAGAGACTTATGGCGATGGGATAGACAGAGGCAGGTCCGCTGCCGGGATATATGCGAATTTCGATTTATGGAATACGAATTGGGACGTGTTTGTCAGAAACGTCCATAGTGATGGAGGCGTTCCCATAGAGACCCTTGGCAGATTAGAGGCAACGGCTTCACCTGTTGATAAGTTAACATTGAAAGCCTTGGCTTGGTATAAGGCATTGCCTGATACAGAGGTTGATAAGGACCCGTTAATCTATGCGGACAACCTATATGACATCAGCGACTATTACAGCGGGCAAAATGAGGCTTTGCAAAACACGGCAATAGAGGCGGGAAAGGATCCTTCTATCGGCCATTTTGGTATAGCCGGCCGTTATGATATCGACGATAATGCCTATTTTGAACTCGGTTTTGAAGAGACAAATGACCCTATGGTTTTCCCAAGGGTACTTTTGTGCAGCACTTATGTCACAGATGAAATAATAGGCGATTATATGTGGGATAAAATTGTTCCTTTTTTATACGATCAGAGCATATTTGGCTTGCCCCCATATGATTATTATCATATAATAAAAATGAAGACTGGTTTAACTCCGTTAGAGGATTTACAGCTTACGTTTTCTTTTACAAAGAACCAGAATAAATATGCAATGCCGGGCATAGACGACAATGGCAGTCACTTTGGGTTTGAGGCATTATATAAACTCGGACCAAAGGCAGAGATGTTTTTCTCATATACGTATTCACGTTTATACGACGTGTATAAGTATGAAATAGAAGGAAATTTGGATTACGAGTCTCACAACAACTTTTTTGTGGGATATAAATATAATTTCTCAGAAGAAGAATATCTAAAGGCGATGTGGGGAGAATATGCCGGATATGATTCGGACAGCGATTACTGGCATATGAGCGCATTGGATACGAGGCATATTTTTAGATTAGTGTATGAAAAGCAGTTTTAGAAAGGAGTTAAGATGGAGGGCCTAAAAGATAACGTTCGTTTTAGCGAAAGAGCCAGACGAAACGTAGCTATATTGGAGAGTTTGCGTAAGGCCGGTCCTCTTACCAAGGCGGAAATCTCTAATATGGTCGGGCTTAACGTCGTCACAGTGACCAACTATATCAATCACTTCATAGATACGGATTTGGTTGTTGAAAAGGATTTGGACGTTTCACAGGGCGGACGGCGGGCAGTACTATTGGATCTCAATGCCGATGCCTCATATGCGATTGGTGTTGGCGTGAATATGAATTCACTGGTTGCTGTTATTACGAACATAGACGGCCAGATACTCAGCGAGATAAAGATAAAGCCTGAGACAATGGGGATAAAGGATATCCTTTCAACTATAAGGAAAATTTTGTCCGAACTTATGGGGCAGTTTGACGGTGATAAGTCTAAGATAAAGGGAATTGGTATAGGTATTGGAGGGGTTGTAAACCGTCAGGCAGGGACGATAAAGTGGCCGGAAAAGGTTGGCGACGATAAATTGGATTATGTGTCTATTTATGTGCCTTTGAGAGAATACATAGAAAGGGATTTTGGCCTGCCTGTTTTAGTTGAAAATGATGCCACTGTTTCTGCTTTTGGAGAGTACTGGTTTTATCTGGATTCTGATGTTGAGAATATGTTATATTTGTTCTCCGGCGTTGGGTGTGGTATAATACTTAATGGTGAACTTTATCGCGGCAGTACAGGAAGCGCGGGAGAACTTTCTATTGCCAATGAGGGGGAATCACCTGCTGAGGCCTGTTTTACAAGCCGGGTGCCTGCTGATTTAGGTATTATTGCTGAGTTGAAAAAACGATTGAAAAAGAAGAGAGACGATATAAGTCCGCTTGTTCAGTCTTTGGGCGGTGATTTGGATAAATTGGATTTTGATAAGGTGATTGAGGCTGCTGCCAAAGGAGATGCTTTGGTTAAGGAAGTTATTAGAGAAAAGGCAAAGTGTCTTGGATTAAAGGCGGCATTTTTGACGAATTTGCTTAATCCGCAGGTCTTGATTATTGGCGGCGGGATAGAAAGATTGGGCAGTGAATTAATGGATGAGATCCGCTCTACAGTGGATTCATGGGCGTTTCATGAGATGGCAGCCGCGGTGAGGATAGTGCCTTCAAGGTTAGGTGAGTATTCGGTTGCATTAGGCGCATCTAGCCTTGTGATGAGAAATGTATTTGCCCAGTTATAGTTTTTTTTAAGTTAGGATAGTTGTATCCAAAAAAGGGGGGATGATGGATAAGTCTAAGGTTCTTATCGTCGGATTAGTTGTATTGATTCTGGTTGTCTTGGGTGTTGCTTTTCAGTTTTATTCTCAATCAGAGGGACTGAAACGCTCCCTTAGAGAGACAGTCAGAAAATACGATGCCAAACTTTCCAAGCTCAACACGGATATAGGCAATTTAAAGAAAGAAAAGGCCTCATTGCAGTCAAAGATTTCCTCCCTTGAGAAGGATATTACCGCATATAAATCGCAGATTGATTCCTTGAAGCTGGAGAAACAAAATTATAAGACAAAATATGAAGAAGTCTTGAAAGATAAGGCGAAGTTAAAGGATAAAGTTTCGGATCTGGAGGACGAATTAGACAAGAAAAAGGAAGAATTGGGTGAATTAAAGGTAAAAGTCAAGACGTTGGAAGAAGAAAAGAAACTTGCCAAGAAAGAGGTTAAAGAGATTCCTCAAGATGATTTTTGGGCGGACGTTGTTCAGAGCAAGGCCGAGCTTCAGGCAAAGATAGACGAGCTTAAATCAGAGCTGCGTCAGGCAAAATTGGATAGGAAAGAAGCCCTGCAGAAAAAATTGGAATTGGAGATAAAGTTGTCTAATCTGGAAAGAAAGAATGACGAACTTCAAAGACAGCTTGATTATACGAGAAGGATGGTTGCAATCCTTTCAAGAGATTTTGTGAGAGAGAAGGAAAACCGCCGCGCTATGAGGCAGATGCTTGATAAAATAGATAGCGAGAACAAACAGATGAAGACGCGCGTGATGAAACTCACGAAATCAGAGACCTATCTTGAAAGGCAGTTGGCTTCAACAGAGGAAGAGAGAGATGTGCTTAAGAGAAACTTGGAGGATATGGATACGATTATACGTGAAGGTATCTCTAATATAATGGAAATGACGGATAAAATGAGCACAGTCAAGAAAAAGGTGGATAATACGTCCAAATCTTCTATTGTGGATCTGCCGCCGATAGTCGTGGATAAAGACAGCTCGGTTGTATCCGCCGGCCTTAAGTTAAAAGGTAAGGTTATAGCGGTCAATGAAGCTAATAACTTTGTTGTAGTGGATATAGGGGAGAAAGACGGCGTTGTCAAGGATATGGAGTTTGATGTGTTAAGAGATGGCACAAAGATAGCGCGTGTTAAGGTTGTAATGGTCAGGAAAAAGATCTGCGCAGCTGATATACTTGACATCTATGGAGATGAGGAGATACAAGTCGGCGATACAGTAAAATAAGATGTTTTCCAATATCAGGATAAAGCTGCCCTGGAAAAGACATTCAGGGCAGCTTGTTTATTTTTCCCGCCAGTTGTATGTAATGCTCAAGTCTGGGATTCCGTTGGTTCGCGCCTTAAAAACGCTTTCAGACCAGATGAGCGATGATGAGATGAAAGCGATAGTTTCATCTCTTGCTTTGCAAGTTGAACAAGGCGAGCCGTTGTCAGGGGCAATGGAAAACTTCCCACAGGTTTTTCCGTATTATTTTACTAATATGGTCAAGGCGGCTGAATTGGGGGGCGCGCTGGAGGAGATCTTTCACAGATTATCGGTTTTTCTAGAAAAACAGCAAAAGACAAAGAGAAAAGTGATATCAGCATTTGTGTATCCTGCATTTATTTTGGCCATAGCTTTGATAATTTTATTGGTTATAATGACGTTTGTTGTCCCATCTTTTATGAAGATGTTTGCAGAATATGGAGAAGCCCTGCCGGGGCCAACGCGCTTTTTATTGGCAGTCTCAACGTTTATAAGGTCCAAATGGTATATAGGCATAGGCATAATAACATTATTGATATTGGGTTTTAATTATCTGTTGCAAGTTCCGGCGTTAAGGTATAAGTTTGATAATTTTGTGTTGAAATTGCCTGTAATAGGGCCGTTATTGAAAAAGTTCTATTTGAGCGTCTTTGCCCATATGTTAGGGACGCTGCTTGCAAGCGGCGTGCCGATATTATCTGCATTAGCTGTTGTCAAAGAGACGATTAATAATCAGGTGTTCAAATCCTTAATAGGACAGATGGCGTTGTTGGTTGAAGAGGGAGAGAATATAACGCCGTTTTTGAGATCTAATCCGAAAGTCTTTGTCCCTCTTTTTGTTGAAATGGTAAGTGTCGGTGAGGAGACCGGAAACCTGCCGTCTATGCTTATGGAGATAGCGCAGACATTTGATGATGAGATAGATGTATTGGTTGGATCGTTGACGTCTATATTAGAGCCGTTTCTCATAGTTTTTATGGGATTAATGGTTGGTTTTATTGTCATAGCAATGTTCTTGCCTTTATTTACATTGACGCAAGTAATGAGCCAGTAATGCTATGGATATCCTTTCATTAAAATTGGGTATAGCCTTTTTGTATGATAAAAAAAAGGCCGTAAAACAGGCCCGTTCTTGTTCTTCCGCGCAGGAGTTTTTTGGTTTATATAGAGAAAAGATTGAAAAAATTAGAAACAGCGATGAATTTGAGAAAGCAAGGTCATTTATAGAGAATAACGATGTTAGTCTGATAAGCATCTGGGATAAGGCATATCCGGAGGCCTTATTGGACCTTCAAGATGCGCCGATTGTATTGTTTGTGGAGGGTGATGTGAGCAGATTAAATAATAGCAGACGAGTCGGTATAGTTGGCTCGCGCAGGGCAAGCGCCTATGGATTGAATGCCGCGCAGAGTTTTGCATATGAACTGGCGCAGTTGAACATATCAGTCATTAGCGGACTTGCAATAGGAATAGATACGTATGCGCATAAAGGCGCGTTAAAGGCAGGCGGCATTACCGCTGCTGTTATTGGCAGTGGTTTGGCCGATATGTATCCAAAGCAAAACAGGGCATTAAGCGAACGCATAATAGGCCTAGGAGGCGTTGTAATCAGCGAATATCCGCCGTTTGTTCCGCCGATGAGATATAACTTTCCTCGCAGAAATCGCATAATAAGCGCCTTATCAGAGGTGCTGTTGGTAATGGAGGCGGGCAAAAGGAGCGGCGCTTTGATTACCGCCGGATTTAGTCTTGATTTGGGCAGAGATGTGTTTAGTCTTCCCGGGCAGATAAATGCTGTTAATTCTATGGGTAGCAATAAGCTGATATTTGACGGCGCAATCCCTCTTTTGTCGGTTGAAGATGTCTTGTTGAGTATGGGAATAAATAGAAAGACCGCTGTGTTAAAAAATCAAAGAGAAAGAGAATATATAATTGATAAGTATAATGGAAATCCACATCCCATACTAAAATTGTTAAATAAAAAATGCCGTCTTGATGTGGAAGAAATATGTCTCGCTTTGCAAAAAGATGCCTCGTATGTATTGAAGGAGTTGATGAAACTGGAATTGAACGGGGAAATAAAAAGAAAAGGCGCGTTTGTTTACATAAGATAAATCGCTTTTTATAAAGATTGCCTTTTTATCCGGGTTTTGTTATTATTAGTAATGGGTACTGCCTTGTTCGTGAGGTATAGGCACGTAGCTGAACCAACACCTTGAAACAGGGGACTGTCGTCCTTGTGTCCCGTGGGGCATAAGGCGAGTTCCCACTTTGTTTTGGGGTTCAGGCTATGTCTATTCCACGGCAAGGCGGTCCTTTTTGATGTCAATAAATTGTAGAGGGGGATGTATGGCGGAAAAAAAAGTGAAAATCAATCCAACATATGAGGAAGTCAAGGACGTGGAATGGCTTCCTTGTGAAGATGCCCTAGGAGATCGTTATAAAGAATACCGTAGGTTGTGGAATGAACTTCCACAAAAGGGTGATGTCCCTGAATTCCCTTTAAATCTGGATCTGGAAAGCACGTCGTTTTGTAATTTGAAGTGCCCTATGTGTTATAGGACGCTGGTGGATTTTGACTCAAAACACAAGGACAGGCTTGGTTTTATGGATTTTGATCTTTACAAGAAGATAATAGACGAAGGGGCCAAATATGGGCTTTACGCAGTGAAATTAAATTACACAGGCGAGCCCCTATTACATAAGCAGTTGCCGGAGATGATTAAATACGCGAAAAACAATGGAGTTGTTGACGTGCAATTTAACACAAATGGTGTCCTGTTAAAGGGCGATTTGGCTGAAAGGGTTTTGGATGCCGGCATAGATAGAATAATTATATCCTTTGATTCGATAAAAAAGGAAAGGTACGAGCAGATAAGGGTTGGAGCTGTTTTTGAAGAGGTCGTGAGGAATGTCGAGGATTTTGTTGCGTTGCGCGACAGAAAAGGAATGAGAAAGCCTTGTGTGCGCGTGTCAATGGTGAAGATGAAAGAGAACCTTGACGAGGTGGATGAATTCTATGATTTTTGGAAAGATAAAGTTGATCTTGTTACGTTTGTGAATTATGTCAATTATCTTGGCGAGGATAAAGAGGCGGATAACCGCTATATTGCCAAGGTAGACGGCTCGGAAGACGATTTTGTATGCGCTCAATTATGGCAGAGGATGTTTGTTATATGGGATGGCACAATAACGCCTTGTTGCGGAGATTTAGATGTGTCCTTAAAACTTGGAAATGCAAAAACAGACAGCTTGTATGAAATCTGGCATGGAGAGGAATACGAGAAGATGCGTAGATGGCATTGGGAAGGCAATTATAGAAAGATGGCCATTTGCAACAAGTGCACATTGCCATACACCTCAAGGATATTGGATGAGCTTTCCGCTGGGAATAAATCCTGATTAGTGCACTCTCAGCGTAATATGGATGTGTTTTTTGTATTTCTGATTTGTGAAGTATTTATCCTGTTTTTCAAAAGAGATGTCCAGTATAGAAGGAGTCGCGTTGTTGTATTCCAATGCCCCGCTGTTGTTGATAAAAGCGCCCCTTATTTGCATTGAACAGTCTTTTATCAAGATTTTCTTCTCCACTATTGTAGGGCCAGAGAGACTAGTAATTTTTTCCATCACAACATCATTGTTTTCATCCTGTCTTATGCGTATGTAATGGTTTTTAGTCTGTCCATCTCCCCAAACTAATATACCTGAACTTGTTGTGAAAGATCCATTTGTGTCTATTGTTGGGATCTGAAATATAATACCTGTTCCTATTGCATCGGGAGCGGGAGACGTTGTGATAATCTGATTGATATGGCTTTTGTCTGTATTGATTAACAGGTTATAAATATCATGGCATGTCCTATCAAACTCGTATTGAATCTGTATCTTTTGGTTTGTGGAATTAGTCCCCCGTATCATAAGCATACCAGCGGCAAGAAACCCGCCGGCAATGATCACGGCGATTGCCATAGCTATCAGAAGTTCTACTAATGTAAATCCCTGCTCTTTTCTCATACGCCTATCCTTGATATGGACATATTCAATGTCAATGGAGAATCTATCTCGCCATCACTATCACTATCTTCCACGATCTCTAATGATCCATTTAGATTTTTATCTTCGCCTACAATCACGTTGTCTATTTGATAACACAGGACTATCTTGACATCGAGCAGGTTGTCATTTGATCCATTAACCTTGCTGATATAAACCCTAATAGCGCCTTTCAGGCCATGCGGGTCAAAGTGAGCGGCCTTGTATGGGGCGTTTGAAAGCAGGTCATTCGGATCACAAGAAATGATGACATTGCTTCCTGTTTTATTAAGGTTCGCCCCTGTTCCGTCAAAAGAAAAACTGTAGTAACTTTGCCCTGATAAATAATTAAAGTCCATAGAAAGCAGTTCTTCCGCTTCCTGCGTTAGGATCATATAAGCGGCATCCCGCGTCCTGGCCGCTTTGACGTATTTCTCTCCACTGATATACGCAGTTAATCCTGCAACTATGGATATAGCAAGTATCGTAGTTGCAATCAATACCTCGATTAGGGAAAATCCCTTTTTATCTGCGTATAACCACTTTTGCATCCGGCCTCCTGTTTACTTAAAACTATAACCAATTGTAATGACTTGTCAACACAAATTTATGTTACTTATATAGTTATAGGGATATTATTCTTGCAAATAAATCCTATATACTCATAAGTTTGGGCTTATGGTTTTATGTGGTATAATTAATGCGGCCAATTTTTATTATAAGGGGAGTTATGGGGCAGTTAAAAAGGATTCTCATTTGCAGGACTGATAGAATAGGCGATTTTATTTTGTCTATTCCATTTGCCAAGGAGATAAGACAGGCTTATCCTGATGCAAAGATATACTGGCTCATTGCGCCTATTAATAGGCCGTTGATGGAATTTGTTGAACCCAATGACGGGTTTTTCGTATATGATAAAAGGGAGATGAAGAAGCTGTCCAATCTCTTTTCTTTTGCAAGGCAGTTGAAATCCCAAGAGTTTGATGTGGTGATTGCCTTAAATTCAAATTTTCGCCTGCATCTGCTTTTGTTTTTGTCCAGGATTAAAAGGCGTTATGGGTGGGCTGTAAAAGGTGGCAGGTTTTTCTTAACCAATACGATAGAGGATACCAAGCGTTACGGCCTTATGCATGAAGCGCAATATAATATGTTGTTTTTGCCGATGTTAGAGATTGCTAAGTGGAAAAGGCCTGAACCAAGATTAAATGTGCCGGGCAGGACTTTTCGCAATGAAAGGCCTATCATTGCTGTTCATACAGGAGCGAGTTGCCCTTCCAAACGTTGGCCGATAGAAAATTTCATTGAGGTTATAAAGGTTTTGTTAGGCAGAGAGTTGGATGTAATCTTGATAGGTGATAAAAACGAGGCCACTAATGCCAAAATGATCCTGCAACAAACGGAAGAATATGGTTTTGTTTTGGACAAAACAGGGGTAAGCCTCAAAGAAACGGTTGAAATATTGTCTGGGTGCGATATCATAATCTCAAATGACAGCGGGCCTGTGCATATTGCGGCTGCCTTGGGATTGGCATGTGTGGTTATATTTGGCAGAAATGACTCGGGGCTTTCGCCCCAGCGTTGGGCTCCTTTGACGAGCAATAAGGCTGTTTTGCACAAGGCAACTTGTGAGGTTTGTCTTGCTCATAAGTGCAGGAAGGGTTTTATTTGCCTGCAAAACATATCTGTTCAGGATGTGATAGATGCATTTGATGATGTGTTTGCATCTGCGGCATTAAAGAGGAGGTTTGGTTTAAGTGCGTCCTAGCTGGGATGAATATTTTATGCGAATTGCATTTTTGGTAAGGCAACGTTCAACCTGCTTGCGCAGAAAAGTAGGTGCTGTGGCTGTCAAGGATAAGCATATTCTGGCAAGTGGTTATAATGGCGCGCCTTCAGGGATTAGGCATTGTAGTGAAACCGGGTGCCTCAGGGAAAAGCTCAACGTGCCTTCCGGGCAAAGACACGAGCTTTGCCGAGGGCTCCATGCCGAGCAGAATGCCATTATTCAAGCGGCTCTTCATGGCGTTAGTTTAAAGGGCAGTGTGATGTATGTGACTAATCAACCGTGTATTATATGCGCAAAGATGTTGATTAATGCCGGCATCAAAGAAATCGTGATTGCGGAGGGGTATCCAGACGAACTTGCCGAGGAGTTTCTAAATGAGGCGCAGATTTTGGTGAGAAAGGTAGATGTAAAGGATGGTGAATAGGTATGCGTTGCCCTTATTGCGGTGATGTCTCTGATAAGGTGGTTGATTCTCGTGAGAATGACGATGGCACGGTTATCCGCCGAAGGAGAGAATGCCTTTCCTGTGGCAAGAGGTTTACCACATATGAGCATGTTGAGCTTGCGCCATTATTTGTGACGAAACGAGACGGCAGGCGAGAGGCCTTTGACAGAAATAAGGTGATAGGAGGGATTATTAAGGCATGTGAGAAAAGGCCTGTCAGTATTGAGAAAATAGAGCGGATTGTGGAGGATATAGAAAAGGCCTTGCGTTCAAAGGCGGATATGGAGGTCTCTTCAAAGGATATCGGCGAGATGGTGATGGACAAATTGGCTATATTGGATGAGGTTGCATATGTGAGGTTTGCCTCGGTTTACAGGCAGTTTAAGGACGTTAGGCAGTTTATGCGGGAATTGGAAGGGATGTTTGGAGACGATGTCAGGAAGGGGAAGGGATAATGGATTTTTTTGAGGCAGTTAAAGAGAGGCGCAGTGTTCGCAAGTTTAGACAGGCACCTGTTGAAAGGGATTTGCTGGTGAAGCTCGTTGATTCCGCGCGTCTTGCGCCAACTGCGAGAAATGAACAACCTTGGGAGTTTGTTATTATCACGGATACCAATAGGATAAAGCAGTTGGCCGATATTGTAAAACCCAATGGCGCGTTTTTGGCTTCGGCTCCGGCTGCTATTGTTGTGCTTTCAAAGGATACCAAGTATTATCTTGAAGATGGTTCTGCTGCGACAGCGCATATTTTGCTTGCTGCTTCGGCCCTGCAGTTAGGGGCATGCTGGATTGCAGGAGATAAAAAGGATTACTGCGATGATGTTTTAGGATTCGTTAATAGCAGGGGACTGCGCCTTATAAGTGTTATTGCTGTTGGTTATCCTGAGGGAGAACCTGTTTCAAAAGAAAAAAGGCCTTTGTCTGAGGTTTTACATTGGGATTTTTTAAGCACATAGGAGGGGATTATGAGGGGTGTCTTATTTAGGTTATTATTTGTCTTGGCCGTGTTGTTTTCGTCCGGATGCGCCGCGATGTTGTTAGGGACAGGGGTTATAGGCGGGATTATGATAAGCAATGATTCTGTTGATCTGCCTGTTGAAAAGTCGCCAGCTGTGGTATTTGATTCTGCCTTGGATTATCTCAGTTCTCGCGGCAGGATTGAAGAGGTGGATGAAGAATCTATGCATATTTATGCAGAAAAGATATTTGGGAAATATTATGTGGAGGTGGATGTAAAGGATAACAGTAATGGCAAGGCGTTTTTGACCGTGCAGGCGCGTAAGACAGCCAAACTTATCCCTGATACAGACATTGCTGTAAAGATTGCCTATGATATTGTGAAACAGGCCGGGGATTGATATGCCTGCTTCCGGTGTTGTTTTCTGGGCGCTTGTTATCCTTGTTCTTATATATTCCATAATCCTGCATGAGATCGCCCACGGTATTGCTGCCTTTTGGCTTGGTGATGATACCGCCGCAAAGGCCGGAAGATTATCGCTGAATCCAATAAAACACGTGCATCCTGTTGGAACCTTACTTGTACCTTTTTTGCTTTATATAACGCACAGCCCTGTTTTGTTTGCATGGGCATTACCCGTGCCTGTAAATCCTTTAAAATTTACAAAACTGCAAAATCCGCGCATAGCAATGGCGTTATGCGCATTGGCAGGGCCTTTGGCAAACCTGTTGTTAGCAATGATCTCCTGCCTTGTGATGCGAACTTTCTCCCAAAATCCTTATGTCTTGATTATAGCCGTATATGGGCTTAAAATAAATCTGTTATTGGCTGCGTTCAATCTGATGCCTGTTCCCCCGCTTGACGGGGCATCTATTGCGGGATTGTTTATGCCAGATGCATTGTACAAGCGGTATATGCAGATTGCGCGTTATGGCACGATTGTGCTGTTGCTTTTGTTGTTTTCAGGGTTTTTTGTGTATATTCTATATCCTATGATGGAGTTTTTAATGAGGTTAATATGCGGAATGTGAATTTCATACAAGATAAAAAGGGCAAAGAGCCTATTGTGATGCTCACGGCCTATAGCGCGCCGACGGCGATGGCCTGCGAGGAAAACGGGGTTGACATTATCCTTGTCGGGGATTCTCTTGCTATGACGTTTTTAGGAAGGCCGTCCACTATTCCTATAAGCGTGGATGAGATGTTGTTGTTTGTTTCAGCTGTAAGGCAGGGCGCGCAGGAGAGCTTTGTTGTTGCAGATATGCCTTTTGGTTCTTATGGCGTGCTTGCTGAAGAGAGCGTTAAAAACGCGATTAGATTTTTACAGCAGGGCAGGGCAAATGCTGTAAAATTGGAAGGCGCAAATCCCAAGATTATTGATGACGTAAAGGCAATGAGGGATATCGGCATAGAGGTTATGGGCCATATCGGGCTTACTCCACAGAGCCTTGTTAATCGATCCGGATTTAAGGTGCAGGGCAGAGACGATGCCTCGCAGGATGCATTGCTAGAAGAGGCCGTGCGATTGCAGGAGGCGGGATGTTTCTCATTAGTGCTTGAATGTGTGCCTGAACAACTTGGCAGGCGTATTAGTGAACAGCTTGCTATACCTGTTATAGGGATCGGCGCCGGACGTTATACTGATGGACAGGTCCTTGTGTTTGACGATGTTGTCGGCGCGTTTGATAAGTTTCGGCCCAAGTTTGTGAAATCGTATAGCGACGTATGGCAGGCTTATAACAGCGCTGTTTCTCAATACGTTGAAGAAGTCAGGCAGGGGAATTTCCCTAAGGAAGAGAACATATATGAATAGTCATAGGCCCAAGTCAAAGCGCGCGTTTATTGGTATTATATTTGACTGTTGCAATGTCTATCAGCGCATTTATTTAAACAATGCCCGCAGTGCATATGTCGGTTTTTGCCCGAAGTGTTGTAAGAAGGTGGAGTTTAAGATCTCGCCGTATGGTTCTCAGGATAGATTTTATAAGGTGGATTAATGGAAAGAGATATTACCACCCTTGCTGATGCGCCTATCGGTGTGCCTCTTTATGTGGTGAGGATCTCTTGCGGAAGGCAAGCGCAGCTTAGGTTGTCGGATATGGGCATTGTTCCGGGCGCGCAATTGGTTCTCTTGAATAAGATGGGAGGCGGCGGCCCGTTTAAGGTGGAGGTAGGCGCAGACAGGTTTGCGATAGGAGCTGGATTGTCCCGGCACGTTATTGTCAGGCCCTTATCTAAAGATAATTCTGTTCGTTTAGGGTTATTTACCGTTGGCAGAGTTGATGTTGATAATTTTGATTCCTTGCTTGGAAATGGTATTGGCAGTTCTTGTCTTCGCACGAATAATAATATGCTTTCATGTGAGTTTTTAGGAAGGGCCTCGTTTTCAGGGAAGGCCTCATTGAGCGGCCGGTTGCAAAACTTCTTTGACGGCCGGTTTGAGGGATTTGTCTTGTATTTTGATTATAAGGATATGTTTGCGGGTATCACAACAGCCGCGGTATTTTTACAGGCCCGCGTTAGATTTTTTATCGTGATATCCGGGTTAATCGAGGAGTGTAAGGAGATAGATATTGATGCCCTTTCCCGATTGTTGCGAGTTAAGGTTTTTGACGCAAATCGTATAACGGATAATTGCGTGTTTTGGGATATAGCTCTTCAGGCTATTGTTTCCTGCGATGTGGATAATTATCCTTTATTCCCTCTATCAGATGAATTTGTCAAGCTGTTATCGCCAATGCTTTTGGCAGTTTCTGAATCGGTTGGAAAGATGGCATATCCGTTTGTCCTTTTTTGTTTGGAAGATAAGGAAAATTGCCCTATTGTTTTTTCAAACGTCAAGGATACCTTGTTGCCTAAGTTGTTAATGGAAAGAGAAAAGGTTATAAATGGCGTTGAAGCAAAGTTTGGCAAAGAGGCGCGCAGAATAATTGAAGAAGCGCGTTTTGGTTTTGTAAACGGGCTTTTGCGCGAGGTGGAGCGCTCTTCTATGTGCAGGCGCATCTCTGTTTCTCGGATGTTGGATACGTTGTTTTTGAATCCTGTATTGGGTTTGCCAATGGCGTTTGTCCTTTTGTTTGCATCTGTTTTTGCCCTGCTTGAGGCAGGCGTTTTTTTGTTTGCGGGGTTTAGCAATTTATGCCAATGGCTTTCCTCAACAGGATTTGTCGTATTAAGCGCCCTTGTTTACGCTGGCGGCGGGGTTTTCTTGGTTTCCGCATTTTTATTGTTTAGTTTTGTGTTGTTTGAAGGCTTTAAACAGAGCAATTATATAAAACGCATAGGTTTTCTTTTGGATTCTGCCTTGCACAGGATAGGTTTTCATGGTGTTGTTTTTCAGGAGCTCCTTAAATCAGCTGTTTGTCCATTAGCCTGCCCTACATCTATTGCCCCGCAGTTTATTTGCATAGGCAAGGTATTGGTATTGAGTTGCATATTCTATATTGCAGGTGTGCCTATGCCGGAGAGGATATTATTGTTATTGGCATTTATCCTTTTGTCTATCTTATCGTCCCTTTTATTATATAAACGCATTGATAATGTTTCTGCGGAAGGCCGGCCTTTGGTTATGGACCTGCCTCCGTATGCCTTGCCTAAACCAGGTTTTGTTTTTGGCCAGGCATTTATATATGTAAGCGCGTTTTTAAGAAAAGCGGGACTTTGGTTATTTTTTGTTTTGACATTTGTTGCCGGGATTATATCCTATTTGATGAAAATACGTCCGATGGGGGTTGATTTTCTTCAACACAGTTTTGCTGTTAAATCAATATTTACGCTCGCCTTGATTATCAGTAAAGCAGTTTTTTTATTGTTGGCGGCATTATTGTATTCAGGGAAAATCAGGTTGTCGTTTGATTTGGTGGTGTTGTGGTCGGTTTTACTGGCATTTTTGCCTAATTGCCCGATTGCCGTTAGGAGCAGGAGGGCAGTTGTTTTTGGAGTGGTTTCTTTATTAGTTGCAATGGGGTGGATATATTTAACCAGTCG
>Ga0256914_1000750_pt1 | contig 31240 bp, 25 predicted proteins | sample HulkmetaG_FD_191571 | JGI IMG/M metagenome (GOLD analysis project Ga0256914, IMG submission 191571) | Hydrothermal chimney microbial communities from Main Endeavour vent field at the Juan de Fuca Ridge, Pacific Ocean - Hulk | ecosystem: Environmental > Aquatic > Marine > Hydrothermal vents ... | reverse complement strand
GAGTTTACTCGATGGTAAAGGCCACGGCCACAAGAGGTTTTCCATCAAACTACATTTGACTGAGTACTAGCAACCTGACACAAATTTCATGCCCAGTTGCCCGCCGATTGAAATCAGGGCTGAGGGCCTGCAGCCGCCTGTCAGCCTGCGCTGACAGCCCTTTTTTCAAAAATAGCTTGCAAAATCGCGGCTGGGAACCGTCTCCGCAAGGGGACGGGCGGCGCAGGCAATTCCCCTCCACATCTCCTCTCCCGCCCGTCTCGGAGCGGGGGAGGAAGCAAAGGAGGGGGCTGCGCCCCAAGAACCGAATTCATTCGGCCAATGACGGCGGTCAAAGCTAATTTCAGTAGATCACAATTGCGAGAGTATGTGTCCCGCCTGATTCGCAATCCGGCGGGTTTGACGCTCGAATCACCGCCGGATCACGGATCCGGCTCTGCGCATCATGGCAAATCGTGATCTACTGAATTTGTGTCAAGTAACTAGCATATTGGGAACTAATCATAAACTTGAAATTGCTATTTTGTCAATCATAAAGCAAACGACCACAGATCGGACATTTGACGCTCTGCCCCTCATGCACTTTTTGCACCACCGACGTAGGCAACGATGCGCCACATCCGCCGCAATTTCTTCCCTCCAAGCGCGCAATGGCTAATCCTCCCAGTTTTTTGCGCAAACGTTCATAATGAGCAACTTCATCCGATGGCAGGGCTGCAACGATCGTTTCTCTTCTGGCTTTCAATGCTCGGGCATGCTTGATGATCGCTTCTTGTTCTTTTTCTAGGGCGTCTTTATGCACCTCCCACTTTTTCTTCATGGCATCGAACGCCGCCCGTTCAGCAATCAATGTCTTCTCCGCTTCCTCTTGCTCCAGCATGGCCTCCAGGGCCGCATCCTCAAGAGTTCCCAGATGACGTTTCTGCGCCTCGATGTTTTGCTGCATGGCCACCTGTTCACGAACATCTTTGATGCGCCCGCCGTAGAGCTGCTGTTCCAGAGAGCTGATCTTCGCTGTCTGTTCCGCCACCTTTTCATCCCGTTGACGACGCTCCTTGCGCCATTTTTCCACCTGAGCCTGCAACTGTTTCACCCTTCGGGCCTGCTGTTGGAGCTCCGGGAAGGGCTGCATCGCCTCCTTGTTGGCGGCGAATTGACGCCTGTCCACATCCAGTTCCAGATCGATTTGTTGCAGGGTCGCCAGTAGTTTGATGGACTGCATAATGACTTATTGGGATGAGAGGTAGTGAACGTGCGATAATGAGTCGATTGTAGCACAACCAGCGCGGCGGCTCAAACGCCGGGCGCCCGCAACACGCTGTACAAACTCAGATCGCGCTCTCGTCCATCGGCCACGAACTGCTCCACCACTTCCAGGCCCGCGGCCGCGGCCAGCGCAACCACCTCCGCCTCATCCAATTGATGCGCGTAGCGCATGCCCGCGCCATCCTTCTTCCAATCCAGCAGATAATCATCGGGCTCCACATCGGTCTCGCTCAGGCCCGCGGCCGTCCAGGGCAACAGCTTGCGCTGCATACGCGGGCTGTGGGCAAAACGCCAGTTGGAGAGAAGGAGGACGCCGTTCGGTTTCAGGCAGGCCCCCGCGGCCTGCACAAAACGCTGCCGGGCCTCGAAGCCGGGGATGTGATGCAGCACCGCCAGTGCGGTCACCACATCGAAATAGCCCGACGCCCGATGCCAGGCGTCGGTGCTGAGGTCCATCTGGATGAATTCGGTCGAGACATGGCGCAGGTGGGCGGTCTTTGCCCGGGCGATGGCCAGCAGCGTCTCACTGCCCTCCAATCCCACGTAGCGGATAACCGGACCGGGGACCGGGGACCGGGGACCGATATCCATTTCCTTCATTCTCCGCCTTTGGTCTTCAATCCATTTTTCTACAAACAGCGCCAGTCTGCCGTTGCCGCAGCCCAGATCCAACACCGCGCCGCGCCTGGGGAAATAGTGTATAATACGATCCCAGCCCGGCTGCGCGCCAAATCGCGTGCCCGAGAAGGACGCGCCGAATTGTTCATAGAATTCACGATTAATCGTTAGCAGCCGACGCCGGACCGAATCATTCATTGGATGGTTAGAGACTGGGTGGTGGATATTGGTGAGCATCCCGATCTTACCACACCCATCTCTGCGCACTCCAATACCCAATATCTCAATATCCAGTATCTCAATATCCAATAACTTCCTCATCCCATGCCCACCATCAACCTCTCCAAATGGTCTGACGCAGAAGGCCGCACCCGCGACATCCCCACCGATGTGACGGCATTGACGCAGGTGTTGGAGCGCATCCGCGCGGTCGAAAACTGGAGCAACAACGCATATCTGGCCATCGTCAACGGTCACGCCCGCAAAACGGGTCGGCTGTTCTCAAAGACCGAGCTGATGGATGGGTATCGCAAGCTGGTGGCCGCGGGCCTGCTGCAACCGGATCGGGAGCTGGAGGCCCGGCTTTTGCGCAAACCTGTGCGCACCCACTCGGGCGTGGCTCCGGTCACCGTGCTGACCAAGCCCTACGATTGTCCGGGCCAGTGCATCTTTTGCCCTACCTTCGTGCGCATGCCCAAGAGCTATGTGCCCGACGAGCCGGGCGCAATGCGGGCGCTGCAAAACGATTTCGACCCCTGGCGACAGGTCACCTCCCGGCTGCGCAGCTTCGAGGCCACGGGCCACACCGCCAACAAAGTGGAGCTGCTGATTTTGGGCGGGTCCTGGTCCGCGTATCCCAAAAAATATCGGGAATGGTTCGTGCAGCGGGCCCTGGACGCGATGAATGGCGTCGATTCGGCCAGTCTGGAGGAGGCCCAGCGCCTGAACGAGGACGCGGCCTATCGCAATGTGGGCCTGGTCATCGAAACCCGGCCCGACATGATCTCCCGCCGCGAGATCGAGCATCTGCGCAAACTGGGCGTGACCAAGGTGCAGTTGGGCATCCAGAGCCTGGATGATCGCATCCTGGAGATGAACAAGCGGGGGCATACGGTGGCCGATACGCGGCGGGCCTTTCGCCTGTTGCGGGCCGCAGGCTTCAAGCTGGTGGGCCACTGGATGGCCAATCTCTACGGCGCCACGCCCGAATCAGACTACGAGGATTTCCAGCGCCTCTTCTCTGACCCCGCCATTCGCCCGGACGAGCTCAAAATCTACCCCACCTCCCTGCTGAAAGAAACGGAGCTTTACGACTACTACCAGCGCGGGCTCTACCAGCCCTACGACGAGGCTACGCTGGTGGACCTCATCGCCCGCTGCAAGCTACACGTTCCCCGCTACACCCGCATCAACCGCATCTTCCGCGACATCCCCTCCCCCAACATCGTGGAGGGCAACAAGAAGACCAATCTGCGCCAGTTGGTGCAGAACTACATGCGGGAGCAAGAGATGAGCCCGTGCCAGTGTCTGCGCTGTCGCGAGGTGCGACGGCAAAAGGTGACCGCGGAGGATCTGCGGCTGGATGTGTTGCCCTACGACACCACGGACAGCCGCGAGTTCTTCATCAGTTTCATCACGCCCGAGGACAAGGTCGCGGGTTTCCTGCGTCTCTCTTTGCCCAACTCGCCCGATGTGGTTCCCATCGACGAAATTAAACGCGCGGCCATGATTCGCGAGGTGCATGTGTATGGTCCGGCCCTGGGCTTGGGCAAAGATAGCCGGGGCGAGGCCCAGCACAGCGGGTTGGGCGCACAACTGGTCGCCCGGGCCGAAACCATCGCCCGGGACGCGGGCTTCGACCAGCTTGCAGTCATCGCCGCCATTGGCACGCGCAACTATTACCGTCGTCTGGGGTTTGAATTGACCGAATTCTACATGATGAAGGGGGTCCAGATTCGTAACCCATAATATGGCGGGGAGATGTAAGCCTCTTACACCCCAAAGATGTGGGTAATGATGGTTGTGCCCGCGCCTCCCACACTTTGCATCATGGCGATTTCAGGATTGGGAAGCTGGTTTGGACCGGCTCGGCCAGTCAGTTGCAGCACAATTTCACACGCCTGATACAACGCCGTGCCTCCAATGGGATGACCACGAGCCTTGAGGCCTCCCATGGTGGCAATGGGAATATCTCCATCGCGTCCGATGCGCATTTCCTGGGCCAAACGCCATCCCTCACCCTGTTTGGCGTAGCCCACCGCCTCCAGAATCATGGTAGCCATGATGCTGAACGCGTCATGTAATTCGAAGAAATCAACATCCCGACGGTGCACATTGGCGTGTCGAAAAGCCTTGAGCGCCGAAAGATGGGAAGCCTCCAAAAAGAGAGGATCGGCGCGATCGAACACCCGGAAGCGATCGGTGGCCACGCCCGCGCCCAAAATGCGCACAGGATGCGGAGAATAGGCCCTGGCCTCCTGGGTAGGAGCCAGCACCACAGCAGCAGCGCCATCACAGATGGGAGAGCTATCGAAAAGACGCAAGGGATATTGAATGATGCGTGAGTTCAGCACAATCTCCCGGTTAACTTCCTTATCCTTGAAAAGCGCATAAGGATTGGTGCGGGCGTTGTGATGGGCATTGAGGGCAAAATTGACGAAGGCGTCATCGGGCACATGGTATTTCTTCATGTAAAGACGCATGATCTCCGCATTCTTGCCGATAAGCGTATCGCCATTGACCACTTCCTGCTCGGCGTCTAGCGCTTTGGCCAACACGGGCGTGGGCACGCCATCGCTCATCTTTTCCACCCCCACAGCAATGGCCAGATCCGCCTCGCCACTGGCCACGGCCAGATAGGCCATACGCAGTGCGGCCGCGCCAGTGCCCGTTGCGGCGCGTACGTCCAGGGCTTCGACGCCCACCAGACCTGCCTCATCTGCGATCAACGCCGCTACATGCTTCTGCCCTTGCAGCTCATCACCCAGCATGTTGCCGGCAAAAAGCGCATCCACGCTCTCCACCTCTGCATCGGTCATGGCCAGAGACACTACCTGGGCGGCCATCTGCCGCAGACTTTGTTTTGTCTGTTTTTGCACCGGAATTTGGCCGATGCCAACGATACTGACGGGTCTCATAGATGCCTCATTGGTCAGTGAAAATCAGTTCTATCTGTCCGAACCAAGAACCAGGAACGTCAAACTTCCCTAATTATGCCACATCTAGTTGACAAAGCCCGTGCCCACGATTACGATCTGAGGACAAGGGCAACCTTCTCGCCCGCACATTCTCTCATCAGGGCTTTGCAATGTCGAAATCAATTGATCTTCTCATCATCCATGCCGATCCATTGGTCACTTGCGCCAGTGTAGGCCCCAAACGAGGCCCGGCCATGGCGGATGTCGGGCTCATTTCAGATGGCGCCGTGGCTGTACAGGATGGCGTAATTCTGGCGGTCGGCCCCACTTCTGAGCTGCTGGCCCGCTACGAGGCCCACACCACCATCGATGCAGCGGGCAAGGTGGTCACGCCCGGTTTCGTAGATGCGCACACCCACGCGATCTACACGGGCGACCGCGTGGCCGAATTCGAAATGCGTATCAAGGGCGCAACCTACATGGAAATTATGGCAGCGGGTGGAGGTATCGTCAGCACCATGAATGCGGTGCGAAAAGCTGACGCACAGCAGTTGCAGATAGAAACTCAACAACGATTGGATGAAATGTTATCGCTGGGGACAACCACTGCCGAAGTGAAAACAGGTTATGGGCTCAGTCTGGCCGCCGAACTCAAACTGCTACAAACCATCGAGCAGCTGAATGACGCCCACCCCATGACGCTGGCGCCCACCTTCCTGGGCGCACACGCTGTCCCGCCTGAATTTCAGGGACGCACCGGAGATTATGTAGATTTGGTAGTAAAAGAAATGATCCCCGCGGCCGCGGCCTGGTATGAAACCAGCCACTTCGCCCGCCAGGGCCTCCCCTTCTTTTGCGATGTGTTTTGCGAAGCAGGCGTATTCGATGTGGCCCAGAGCGAGCGGGTATTGGCTGCGGGCCAGGCCCATGGCATGATCCCCAAACTCCATGCCGATGAATTCAAAAACCTGGGCGGGGTGAAGCTGGCGGTGGAGATGGGGGCAGCGTCGGTGGATCATCTGGATATGACCCCGGCAGAGGAAATCGAGCTCCTGGCAACCTCTTCCACCGTGGGGGTGGTCATCCCCGCGGTGAATTTCAATCTGGGCAGTTGTCATTTTGCTGACGCCCGGGCCATCGTCGATTCAGGCGCCATCCTGGCCCTGGCCACCGATATCAACCCTGGCTCTGCCCCCACCCCATCACTTCCCATGGTGATGGCCATCGCAACCCGTTATCTAAAGTTGCTTCCGGCCGAAGCGTTGAACGCCATCACCATCAATGCGGCCTATGCCGTGGGGTTGGGCGATCTGGCGGGTTCGCTGCAGCCGGGCAAATGGGCCGACATTCTCATCCTCGACGCCAGGGACTACCGCCATCTTGCATACGAATTCGGCAAAAACGCTGTGAAAACGGTGATTAAAGCCGGGCGCGTGGTGGCGTAATCGATTACAACAACGCTGATCAATTGGCCGGGCAAGCGCTCAATCGGATGTCTTGTACGCTTCCAGCACCTGGGGCAATGCTTCTGGACTGATAAAACGGCCATCGAAGACGGCTTCTTCGGTTTTGACAACAGCCTCCGGCGTCCCCCCCACAAAAATCAATGGGATTTCCCAGGTGGCGGGAGCCTTCTTTAGAATCATGCCAGTCATGCGTCCGTGGGCGGGAAGATAACGCAAATCGATCACCACGACATCGGGCTGCCATTCTTTGACGCGACGATAGGCCAGCGATCCATCCATCGCCTCGAATTCAACGACCCAGCCCAGCTCGCGCAGTTCGTCGGCATAGGCTTCGATTTCACTATCATCCCAGTGGATGAGAAACAATTTTGGCATGGTGACTCCTGTCTACAGATAGCGTTTACGTCGTTCGTGAGAAATTTCCGGCGGCAACGTGGGGAAGATGAGTGAAGACGGGCCGGAACAGAGGACCGAAGGGGGTTGGAATATGTACTTCCCCGGTGCTCATCTCCGGTCCCTGATCATTTTATCGGCGTAGCTGCCGCCTGCGGGCTGTCATGCAAGTCCGTAGAGCTTGCTGTATTTGTCACGCAGATAGGTCATCAGCGGCTTGTAGCTCAGGGGCGCGTCCGTGACCACTTTCACCAGTTCCTGCGCCCGATAGCGCTGGCCGTGCTGGTAGATGTGCTCCCGCAGCCAGTTCAGCAGGGGCTCGAAATTGCCGGCCGCGAACTGGTCGTCCAGATCGATAATGTCTTTGCGAGCCTGAGCAAAGAACTGAGCGCCGTAGAGATTGCCCAGGGCATAGGTGGGGAAATACCCCATGGCGCCGAAGGACCAGTGGATGTCTTGCAGCACCCCCTTGCTGTCGTCGGGCACATCCAAACCAAGATACTCTCTGAACAGTGCATTCCAGGTAGCGGGAATTTCTTCCACGGGCAGCCCCTCGTTGATGATGGCCTGCTCGATCTCGAAGCGCAGCATGATGTGCAGGTTGTAGGTGACCTCGTCCGCATCCACGCGGATGAAGCCCGGTTTCACCGCATTGACTGCGAAGTGGAAGTCTTCCTGGCTCACATCGGCCAGGGTTTTGGGGAACATCCGCCTGGTGAGGGGATAGAAATAGCGCCAAAACGCCTCACTGCGTCCCACCAGGTTTTCCCAGGTGCGCGATTGGGATTCATGGATACCCAGGGAGACCGCCTCGCCCCGGGGCTGGCCGAAGAACTCGTCGGGCAAATTCTGTTCATAAAGTGCGTGTCCCGTTTCGTGCAGGATGCTGAAGAAGGAATCGCCGAAGTTGCGGGGATCGAAGCGGGTGGTGATGCGCTGATCGCCCGGGCCAAAGTTCGTGCTAAAAGGATGGGTGCTCACATCCAGCCGTGCGGATGCATAATCCAGCCCGAACGCGGCCGAGGCCATCTCGCCCAGAATACGCTGGCGCTCCACCGGATAATCCCGCTCCTCAACGATGGCGGGATCAGGCTGTTTGGGGGCATTGACCAGTTCCTGCAGGAAAGGCACCAGCTCCTCCCGCAGGCCCGCAAAGAGCTGCTTCACGTTCTCGGTCTTCTCGCCCGGCTCGAATTCATCCAGCAGGGCGTCGTAAGGCTGATCGTCATAGCCATAGTATTCCGCCTTCTGTTTGGTCAGCTCGATAAGCTCGCCCAGCTTGGGCGCATACAGGCTGAAATCGGCTTTGGCGCGGGCCTCGGCCCAAACGTGCTGGGCCAGCGAAGCGGTGCGGGAAAATTGCTCCACGAACTCGGTGGGCAGCTTGGTGGCCCGATCGTATGCGCGTCGCCATTCACGCACGTTCACCGCCACATCGCTTAACGGATCGCGGATAAGATCGCTCTCTTCAATGACGTTGAGCAGATCGTTGATCTCGGGATCGGTGGCTTTGCGATGCGCCAGGCCTGAAAGATAAGCGCTTTGCTCCGCGCGCCACTGTGCACCTTTGGGGGGCATGTTCACCTCTTGATCCCATCCCAGCACTGCGTTGGCAGAGCCAATGATGGCCAGTTCGCGGGAACGCTGCAAGAGGTCCTGATAAGCTTGTTCTGGTGTCATAATAACCTCGACGTGTTAGGTGGATACGCAATGAGCATTATTTCTGTACTGTTTCAGGCGCACTATATTTGTCATGAAGTCTCGAAAAGATTGGCGTATGGGGACGTTGAAGGATTCATGCTCTACCAGGAAGTGGACGCCTGGATTCAGGCTTCGACAAAGGGTGGATTGTTTTGCACGCGCAAATGCGCGGCGCCTGTTACGATATTCGATACTCATTGTAACATGCACCGCGCTTTTCGGTTGAACTTTTCTTCTGTGCGCGTGGGTTGTGGGAAATGCGATTAAGCGCCGCCCAGATAGACTTCCTTGACCTGAGGATTGTTCGCCAGGTCTTCAGCGTTCCCAGATAAAGCAATGACGCCGGTCTCCAGCACATAGCCCCGATCCGCCACGTCCAGAGCCAGCAACGCGTTCTGCTCCACCAGCAAAATGGTCATTCCCTGCTCGTTGAGCTCGCGGATGGTGTCGAAGATCAGGTCCACCAGCACCGGGGCCAACCCCATGGAGGGCTCGTCCAGCAGCAAGATGCGGGGATCGCTCATCAGCGCCCGGCCCATGGCCAACATTTGTTGCTCGCCGCCGCTGAGGGTGCCCGCCACCTGAGTGCGTCGTTCTTTCAGGCGAGGGAAAAGTTCAAAAACCCGTTCCAGGTCCTGTTGCACGCCCGATTTATCCTTGCGGGTGAATGCGCCCATCTCCAGATTTTCCATCACCGTCAGGCGGGAGAAGACGCGGCGACCTTCGGGAACGTGGATCACGCCCATCTGCACGATTTCATGCGCTCGAAACTTGGTCAGGTCCTTATCCTCAAGATACACCTTGCCATGTCGCGGATAAAGTAAACCGCTGATGGTCTTCAGCGTGGTGGATTTGCCCGCGCCATTGGCGCCGATGAGGGTGACAATCTCCCCCTCGTCCACTGTGATGGAAATGCCTTTGAGGGCGTGGATGTTGCCGTAGTAGGTGTGAACATTGTCCAATGTAAGAAGTGCCATCCTGATACCCCCTTACGCTGCCTGCGCTTCGTGCTGAGTGGCGGCCCCGCGGCCGAGATAGGCCTCGATGACCCGGGGATTTGCGCGAACATCTTCCGGCTTGCCTTCGGCGATCTTCTCGCCGTAATCCAACACGGTGATGATGTCGGAAATGGTCATGACCACGCGCATATCGTGCTCGATGAGTAATACAGTAATGCCCAGTTCCTTGCGCAGATTATCGATGAACTCGGTCATTTCCTCAGTCTCGCTGGGATTCATGCCCGCGGTGGGCTCATCCAACAAAAGTAGTTTGGGCTCGCTGGCCAGGGCCCGGGCGATCTCCAATCGTCGTTGCTGCCCATAAGGCAGGTTGGTGGCCAATTCGTACTCAAAGCCTTTCAAACCGACGAACTCCAACAAATCCATCGCCAACTTACGAGTGGCCGCCTCTTCATGACGGGCGCCAGGCGTATTGAGCACAGCGCCAAACCAGCCCGCCTTCATGCGGGGGTGATGCCCCACCATCACATTTTCCAACGCGGTCAGATTTTGAAACAGGCGGATGTTTTGGTAAGTGCGGGAGATACCCTTTTTGACGATGATATCGGGGCGCAGGCCCACAATGGACTCGCCATCCAGGATGATATCGCCCTCGGTGACCTTGTAAAAGCCAGTGATGCAATTGAAGAAAGTGGTCTTGCCCGCGCCATTGGGGCCGATAACGCTGTAAATCGATTTCTGCGGCACCTGGATGCTCAAGTCTTTCACCGCCGTCAGGCCGCCAAACTGCTTGGTAACATGAACCGTTTCCAAAATGAATTCAGATTTCGTCACTGTCGTCATGATCTCCTCCTTAGATGGCCTCACGAACGGGGGCTTCAGGGGCGACTTCTGGCTCCAAGGGCTCATCGTGCAACTCCCGGGCATGGGTCTTTTCGGGCACAAACCCTTCCGGCTTCACCAACATCATTGCCACCAACAACGCGCCATAGAAGAGCATGCGGAAATCTGCGAACTCGCGTAGCAATTCAGGCAAGCCCACCAAAATAAGCGCGCCCACAATGACGCCGGGCAGGCTGCCAATGCCGCCGACGATGATCAGAGAAAGCACATTGATGGAGACAATGAGATTGAAGCTGTGGGGGAAAATCGAGCCTAACTTGGCTGCAAAGATGGCTCCGGCCAGACCGGCAAAGGCTGCACCAGTGGCAAAAGCGAGCAATTTGGTGCTCACCAAATGAATGCCCATGGCCTCGGCCACATCTTCATCCTCCCGCAGCGCCTTCCAGGCCCGCCCAACGCGCGCATCACGCAAACGCCAGGCCACATATCCCACCAGCAAGATGCCCACCAACACAATGTAATACATCTGCTCAGGCTTTTTGAAGACAAAATCGCCAATGTGTGGTTTGGGAATTTGCAAAATGCCCTGAGCGCCTCCGATGTAGGGCTTCAGCCAGTCGGAAAGCACCACCACACGGATGATCTCGCCGAACCCCAGGGTGACGATGGCCAGATAGTCGCCTCGCATCTTCAGCACCGGAATGCCCAGAATCACGCCCGCCATCATCGCCAGGAATACTGCCACAGGGAGCGCCATCCAAAACGACCAGCCCAGCGTGGCCAGCTTACCGGTCGTGGTGAGGATGCCCACGGTGTACGCGCCAATGGCGAAAAAGGCCACATACCCCAGGTCCAACAGGCCCGCAAAACCAACCACGATATTCAGGCCCAGCCCCATGATGATGTAAATGCCAACGGTGGTCAAAATCTCACTGGGATAAGAGCCCAGGAATTTAGGCAGCGCCAGGAGGATCAGCAGCCCCAACGCCCAGGCTGTAAGGCTGATGGTCATGCGCTGTTTGGCAGGCATCTTAGCCACCCGGGCGGCGGGGCGAAGCTTGCCCGAACTTCGCCACAGGCTATAGGCCATGCCGACCAGAAGGAAGAAGACCGTGCCTCCCCACGAAAGACCTTTTTGGGCGTAAATGAATTTGCCAATGGGTTTGTACCAATCTTTATTGCCAAAAGTAATGGTCATCAATTCCTGCATGATGCCCATCAGCAGCACAATGCTGAGCCCCACCAGTAATGCGTTACTCCACTTATGAGGCGTCAGTGCGAACAAACCTCCCAAAAGCCCGACCAAAGCGCTGATGATCAAATTGGCGACAATGGCCAGCGCCATTGTTTCTTGTCCGAGATGCAAAATCTTCAACAGCTCAGGAGAAACATTGAGGAAGATCGAACGTAGATTGATGTTCGTGCCCGCAACCAGCAACGCCGCTACAAAAATGCCACTAATCAAACCAACCAGGGCGCTCGAAAGTACAGCAAAGCCTGTAGATTTGATCTGTCGAGCGGTATTGGCGGCAAAGTAGCCCAACAGAAAAACTGGTGAGAACAGGGCAATCTGCCCCAAGTTTACGGTCTCCGAGATGATATACCGGTCATTGAACGCCTCGACCATGCCGACCAGAATGACATAGATGGCGACAACACCGGCAATGGCGCCAAACTTCAGGATATCCGTCCAGGAAAATTTCAATTCTTTATCCATGCCATTGCCTCCTTATGCTTTCTTCTCTGAGAGCCGTTCGCCCAGGATGCCGGTGGGGCGGAAGATGAGCACCAACACCAGCAGCGTAAAGGCGATAGCATCCTTGAGCTGGTAGGGCGAAGGGATGCCCAGGCCATCCAGAATCAGGCTGGGGCCCAGAGACTCCACAATACCCAGGAAAAGACCGCCCAACATGGCTCCGGGCACATTGCCGATGCCGCCCAACACCGCAGCAGTAAAGGCCTTGATGCCAGGAATGAAGCCCATGAAAGCGTTCACCTGTTTGAATAGCATGGCGTACAGGATACCAGCCACCCCCGCCATGGCTCCTCCCAGAGCGAATGTATTGACGATGACGCGATCCACATCAATGCCCATCAAGGCCGCGGCTTCTTTATCCTCGGCCACGGCCCGCATAGCCTTTCCTGCCTTGGTCTTCTGCACATACCAATACAGAAACACCATCATAATCGCGGCCACCACAATCACCAACGCCTGCGTGGTGAGGATCGGCCATTCACGACCAAAAGCATTCAGCTTACCATCCAATGCCGGGAAATCAGGATACGTCTTAACGCCCGAACCGTAGATGCCGCGATACGTGTATTGCAGAAAGAACGAAGCGCCGATGGCAGTGATGAGTGGCACTAGGCGAGGCGCGCCTCGCAACGGACGATAAGCAATACGTTCCAAAACGATCGCCACCAACACCGATACTGTCATGGCCACAGCCATCAAAATCAACAATGCCAGAACCCAATGGCGCTCGATGAAGCCAGAATTTTCCATGGCGATGGCCACAAAATAAGCGGTAAACACACCTCCGGTAAACACCTCGCCATGGGCGAAGTTAATCATAAATAGAATGCCATACACCAGTGTGTATCCTAAAGCAATCAGTGCATAAACGCTGCCTTGCGCTAATCCAAAGATGGTGAAATCCAACCAGACGCTGGGATCGTACTTCCCCGATGATAGCGTCACATAAGACCCGTATAGCACGGCAGCCAGCAACCCCAGCCCGATCAGCCACATTACGATGTCCGTGGTATCGTACTTCCGCATAAATTTATGCAACATAGCACGTCCTCCATGACAAGCGAAGGGGATGGACCGTAAACCCCGCGGCCCATCCCTTTTTCGGCGATGAAATTCATCAGAGAAGGAAAAGAAGTCCGAAATGCGTCCATGCACTCCGGACTTCCAATTCTCGATGATGTTACTTGTTCAGCCATCCTTGGGCCTCAGACCAGACTGGCACATACTCGCCATTCTGAATCTGATTGATGACGATCTGAGGATCGGCGCAGTCACCATATTCATCACAGGTGATGGTGCCGGTGATGCCCTTCATGTCCTTGGTGGCGAACAACGCATCACGTAGGGCCTGGCGACCAATATACAGGTTGCCATCCTTGTCTTTCACGGCCACTTTGGCGATGGCGTTGAGCAGCATGTTGGTGGCGTCATAGGCGTGAGCATGGAAGGCGCTGATGGGCGGCTCGCCATACTTCTCCTGATGCACCTCCAGGAAATGCTTGCCCAATTCGTTCTCGAAGTTCAGGTTCGGCCCTGAAATGTACATGCCCTCGGCTGCATCTCCGGCCGCTTCGATGAAGTCGGGCGAGATCATGCCGTCGGATCCGGCCAACGTGGTCTCTTCCAGACCATTCACCTCTTTCGCCTGGCGGGTGATGAACGCACCCTCGGCAATGAAGATCGGATAGTACAGGAACTCAGGCTTGTTGGTGGCTATGCTGGTCAGCACCGGACGCATGTCGGTGTCGCCCACGTTCACTGCCTCTTGTGCTACAATTGCACCTCCTTCCTCGCTGAACACATCCGCAAAGACCTGCTGCAGCTGCTCTGCATAGGGGCTGCCATCATGAATCGTGGCCGCACTCTTCTTGCCCAACTCCTGGTAGGCAAAGGTGGCCATGGCTTTGCCCTGCACCTTGTCGTTGTGCGCTGTGCGCAGGTAGCCAGGCTGATGGGTATCGGGAGCCGTCAGAGAGGGAGCCGTGTTCGAGGGGGAGATCAGGACCATACCGGCATCACTGAGGATAGCAGCGGCAGGTTCGCCAGCGCTGGAGCAGTTGGTGCCAATGACGCCCAACAGGGTGCTATCAGAGGCCAGCTTGGTGGCCGCGGTCTGTCCACCCTCCGCGGAGCACTGGGAGTCTTCGCCAATGAGCTCGATGGGATGCCCCAGCATTTCTCCGTTATGATCGTCAATGGCGATCTCAATACCACGCCGTGAATCCACGCCCAACGACTCGTTGGGACCGCTGACGACCAACGCATAACCGATGCGGATGGGATCATCTGGCCCAATCTTGACCACGCCCAGGGGATCTTCGGGAGGCGTATCGACCACAGGCACTTCCATTTCGCCGCCTTCGGAGCTCTCGCCGCCTTCCTTCAGCCATCCCTGAGATTCAGACCAGACTGGCACATACTCGCCATTCTGAATCTGATTGATGACGATCTGAGGATCGGCGCAGTCACCATATTCATCACAGGTGATGGTGCCGGTGATGCCCTTCATGTCCTTGGTGGCGAACAACGCATCACGTAGGGCCTGGCGACCAATATACAGGTTGCCATCCTTGTCTTTCACGGCCACTTTGGCGATGGCGTTGAGCAGCATGTTGGTGGCGTCATAGGCGTGAGCATGGAAGGCGCTGATGGGCGGCTCGCCATACTTCTCCTGATGCACCTCCAGGAAATGCTTGCCCAATTCGTTCTCGAAGTTCAGGTTCGGCCCTGAAATGTACATGCCCTCGGCTGCATCTCCGGCCGCTTCGATGAAGTCGGGCGAGATCATGCCGTCGGATCCGGCCAACGTGGTCTCTTCCAGACCATTCACCTCTTTCGCCTGGCGGGTGATGAACGCACCCTCGGCAATGAAGATCGGATAGTACAGGAACTCAGGCTTGTTGGTGGCTATGCTGGTCAGCACCGGACGCATGTCGGTGTCGCCCACGTTCACTGCCTCTTGTGCTACAATTGCACCTCCTTCCTCGCTGAACACATCCGCAAAGACCTGCTGCAGCTGCTCTGCATAGGGGCTGCCATCATGAATCGTGGCCGCACTCTTCTTGCCCAACTCCTGGTAGGCAAAGGTGGCCATGGCTTTGCCCTGCACCTTGTCGTTGTGCGCTGTGCGCAGGTAGCCAGGCTGATGGGTATCGGGAGCCGTCAGAGAGGGAGCCGTGTTCGAGGGGGAGATCAGGACCATACCGGCATCACTGAGGATAGCAGCGGCAGGTTCGCCAGCGCTGGAGCAGTTGGTGCCAATGACGCCCAACAGGGTGCTATCAGAGGCCAGCTTGGTGGCCGCGGTCTGTCCACCCTCCGCGGAGCACTGGGAGTCTTCGCCAATGAGCTCGATCTTGTGCCCCATCAGCTCGCCTCCACGATCATCAATGGCGATCTCAATACCACGCCGTGAGTCCACGCCCAACGACTCGTTGGGACCGCTGACGACCAACGCATAACCGATGCGAACGGGATCGTTGGGACCGATGGTGACGCAACCCAGAGGATCGTCACAGCTCATGTCTTCAGAAATTTCCTTGGTGGGTTGCTCGGCCGGGGCAGCCTCGGTGGGCTTGGGAGCCTCGGTGGGCTTGGGAGCCTCCGTCGCTTTGCCGCCGCCACAGGCAACCAAAGCCAGCGAGGCAACCAACACCAGCAGGACAATAAGAATCCACTTCTTCTTCATACGCTCTTCTTCTCCTTTTGAGTGGGATGAGAGTAAAGGAACGACTTGTCAAGACACCGATGATCGTCAGGCAGGGACGCTCACCGATAATCGTACAAGTATAACGCGATATGCGATTTTGTCAAACATCGTCCCCACGCAAACAAAGGTTCTTCCGCAAATACATCTTTTTTTTATCAAATATTCACGCAATCCAATCGCTTATTGGCTTTCAGCTAATTTTTTGTAACCCCAAGACGCGCAGCCAAGAGCTCATCAAATTCACAAAAACCATAGAAACATCGTAACTACTAACGTACCCGACTTCAATCACCACAAAGGCGCAAAGACACTAAGAACACCACGAATTTCAAAGCTTTTTCTTTTCTTCGTGCCTTTGTGGCTTCGTGTCTTCGTGGTTTCCAGCCGGGCTACCTTAGTAGTAACGAAACATCTCAAAATGTTCATATCGCCCGAATTGCGAAGCGACAGTATATTCACGCCATTGCTGTGGCGACTCTGCCCCAAGAACTTCAATAGAGTTCACTATTCATCCATCTCGCGAATTTGATGAGCCAAGATAATGGCTTCAGCAACCACGCGCATTGGTTTGCGCGAGTCCATAGAGAGTTTCTGAATACGCCTAAATGCTTCAGCTTCGCTCATGCCTTCTTTATCCATCAACAGCCCTTTGGCCCGATCCACAGCCTTGCGCGTTTCCAGTGTACGGCGTAAATCTCGGGCCTCTTTCTTGATGGCTCGAAACTCCAAAAATCGCTCCAATGCCGTCTCGATCGCGGGGGCCAAATCGGCTTCGGAAAATGGTTTGACCAGATATCCCACCACCCCCGCCTCTTTGGCCCGTTCCACCAGATCGCGTTGGCTATAGGCGCTCAGCAATAACACCGGAGCGATGTCTTCCTCGGTCAAAACGCGAGCAGCCTCGATGCCATCGAAATCATCTCCCTCAAAGCGGATATCCATAATCACCAGATCAGGTTTTAGTTTGCGAGCCATCTCTACGGCGGTGCGGCCATCACTGGCCTCGCCGATAATCAGATACCCTTGCTCTGTCAACATCTCCCACAGATCGCGCCGGATCAGGGATTCATCGTCGGCAATGATGATACGTGTTCGTTGTGATGATGTCATTGGTCTTTGCCTCCGAGGGCGTCTTTGGGAAAGAGCAATCTCGCCCGAGCGCCCCCCTCTGATCGAGTAATAAATGTGATAGTTCCTTTTAGATCATCCTGCACCAAGGTGCGAATAATGTCAAGACCGATACTGGCATTTTCTTCTGGTGAAAAATCTTCGGGCAAGCCCTGACCAGTATCATCCATAATCAATTCAACTTCGTCTCTGAGATCATGCAAATAAATGCGAATCTCACCTGACTGCTGTTCGCCAAAACCATGTTTTACGGCGTTGAGTAGTAATTCATTGAAGATCAGCGCGCAGGTCGTCACTTTATTGGTGGGCAGAATAACATCATCCGCCTCGATCACGCGAATGCGGATATGGCGATGCGGGCCGACCAGACTCATCTGCGTCTGCGGCACAATTTGCGAAATGACTTCTTTCAAGTTCAGGGTGTCACCTTCGCTATAGGAAAGTGATTCATGAATCACAGACATGCTGAGAAGGCGGTTCATAGCTTCTTTCAGGAGCTGGCGCGCTTCTTCAGTTTGGGCCCGTCTGGCCTGCATTCGCATGACCGAAATCAACAACTGAAGGTTATTTTTCAGACGATGGTGCACCTCTTTTATCATGGCGGACTTCACCTTCAGCTCTTGATCCCGCTCTCGATCTTCGGTCACATCGTTGACCAGGAGCAAAGCGCCGTAACGCTCTCCTGACTTTTGTCCCCAACGCCATCGTTCCCAAAATGTCAAGTGATCTGAGCGCCCAAATAGTGGGATAACACTGCGCTGCAAAATGCGATCTCGCACGACGCTTTCTGAGAAAATACAGAGGCGCTCTTCCCAGGCCCGGCGCACCAACTCATAGTCGCCCGCGGCGACCTCGTCCACTGTCCGCAGACGTAAATCATCCAGATACCCCATGCGTCGATAAACGTTGGCGGCGATGCCGCTCAGATAGCGGTAACGGCCGAGGCCATCCACAAAGATGATGCCGCTGCGATCTGTGAAGGGAGGCAGGCGGTCGCAGCCACGGAACTCGCCCCTGGCCAACATTCTAAAAAAATGAGCTAAGGCACGCTGAAACGAACGGGACCTGCGTTTGTGCCGGGCCAATTCGACGGCATTGGTGCAGGCCCCAACCGCTGCGATCAGCTCGCCCTGTTCGCCCAATATCGGCCATACCTGTTGCTGCACCTCGGTGCGCACATCAGGTATCTCGCGCAGAACATGAGAATCGTATTCGCCTTTGGTCACCGCCTGCCATAACCAGGGCCGATCATCGCGTGTAAGGCATCGTCCCGCCTGGGGCGATTCGTAAAGCGTGGCCATGGCGTGAGAACGGGTATGAGCGACGATGCAAAACCGATCTTCATCAGGAAAGAAAAGAAAAACATCCGATCGAGACACATCGGCCGCAATGTGAAGACTCTTCCGCACTCGTTCCAGCAGTTCGCGCTCCCCTGCTGAGAGCAAGGCGAATCTCTTCTCCCAGATGTCAAAATCCAAATCGAAATACGATCTATCCACGAAGATCTTCTTTGATCGCAGAGATGAAAGAGGGGTGATTGGGGGATGCCAAAAAGGAGGGCCGACGGTTTCCCATCGGCCCTCGCAGTCGGGGCGGGGCGATTCGAACGCCCGACCTCTTGAACCCCATTCAAGCGCGCTACCGAGCTGCGCTACGCCCCGACAACAGGAGGAAGTATAGCCAAAGTGATGATGCATGTCAAATTCTTGTGCAGAAAATAGTCTGACTCACGCAAAGTCGCCAAATCGTAAAAAAGAAGCGCCACCTGCATCTCTGTTTACCAGACACAGCAACTTTTTTTGCTCTCCCGATTATCGCTCTCAGAAAATTGTGCTATACTAGCCGCCGATTATAGGATCGACTCATGCCATATTTCCATTCTCTCTTTTCCGATAACCGGGTTCGGTCAGCGGAGCTTGCACTGCTTTTGGTCATAGCGTTACTGTTGGCGGGGTGCAGTCGCGAGCAGATCAACGAAGCCGCTCCGGCAACGCCTGCAATAGTGAGTCGCTCAGAACCAACCGGAGATGCTCTCACGCCCACCCCAACCCCCACCGTCAGTCCTACAGCTACATCCACACCGCGGCCCACCCCAACCCCAACCTCCACTCCCACCATCACTTCCCCTCCCACTCCAGGGCCGACGGTGGCGCCAGATATCGCGGCGGCGCCCATTCGGGTACGCGAAGGAGATTTTCTCTCAACCGTAGCCATGCGCTATCACATCGGTTTGAATGAACTCGTCGCGTACAACCACATCGAAAATCCCGATGCCGTGGCTGCGGGGCAACGCTTGATGATTCCATACCACGCCAATCAGATAACGCCCGCACAGATTTTATTGCCCGATAGTGAGTTGGTCTATGGACCGGCATACCAAAAATTCAAAATCGAAGCCTTTGTACAAGCGCAGGGCGGATGGTTGGCCCAATATAGCCAACCCTGGTTCGATGGCCAAACGATCACTGGTGCGCAGTTGGTGGATTATGTGGCCATGCGTTACAGCGTGGGGCCGCGCGTGCTGTTGGCGCTGCTCGAGGCTCGAAGCGGGTGGGTGACCAACTCTAATCGTCCGCAAGGTTATGATCTGGACTATCCCCTGGGGCATCTGGCCACAGGCGGCGGTCTGGAAGTGCAATTGGAATGGGCGGCCGATGCATTGAATAGCGGTTTTTACGGCTGGTTAGAGCGAGGAGAAACCGGCATTCGCTTTCGCGACTATCGCATCGCCCGCGGGGCTCCAGGTCTGAACCCTGGCACCATCGCCATTCAACGCACCCTGGCTCAGGATACCACCTTCGAAGAGCTACCAAGAGAAATCGATGCATTCATGACCGCATACCGCCGCCTGTTTGGCAACCCTTCTCAATACGATCAAGGGCGCATCATCCCCTGGGGGCTCCAGCAACCTGCAATGAAGTTTCCATGGGAGCCTGGTTCGTGGTGGTTTCTTACGGGCGGACCCCACGGCGCTTGGGGACAAGGAAGCAGTTGGGCGGCGTTAGATTTCGTGCCCGAAGACGCTCCCATTGGCGGTTGCACCCCGGCAACCAGTTGGGCTCGCGCTGTGGCGCCAGGCATCGTGGTCTACAACAACCGGGGGGAATTGCTGGTGGATATGGATGGCGATGGGGATGTACGCACTGGGTGGGTCATTCAATATCTTCACATCAGCGATCGGCCTGCCAAAGGCGCCAAACTGCAAACCGGCGACATTATTGGGCATCCTTCATGCGAAGGGGGACAAGCTGCCAGTTCGCACCTGCATATCGCTCGTCGCTATAATGGCGTCTGGATGGCCGCCGGTGGTTCTATTCCGTTCCAACTGGATGGATGGCGTGCATTTGCAGTTGGCACCGCCTATGAAGGCGGCATGATTGGGCCAGAGGGGAAAAAGCTCATTGCCTGTGATTGTCGCGAAAAAAATATTAACGGAATCTGGCTCAAATAATGCACTCCTGTCCTCAACCTATCCGACCGTTCATCCCTGCGGTGCAGCATGGATCGATCACGCCAACGGAGCTGCGGGCGCTGGGCGTGCAAGATATGGAAACAATCATCGATTTTAGCGTCAATATCAATCCATATGGGCCTACCGAAGCTATTCGCGCCGCCGTGGAGAAGATCGATTTTGGGCGTTACCCAGACCCCGATGCGCTCGTGCTCCGCGAGGAGTTGGCACGAGCGTTGATGAGATCTCCCGACGAGATATTGGTGGGCAATGGCGCCGGAGAGCTAATCTGGTTGACGGCGTTGGCCTTTTTGCGATCTGGCGATGAGGCGTTGATCCTCGGGCCCACCTATGGTGAATATGCTCGCGCAGTCATCCTGACTGGTGCGCGTCCTGTTTTTTGGAATGCGCAACCGCATGACGATTTTGCAATCCATCCGCACGCCATCGCAGAACAGCTCCAAAGGCATCCACGCGTGGTATTTTTGTGCCATCCCAACAACCCCACGGGGCGCTTGTTTCCGTTACCCGAACTGACTGTCTGGCTGCACCACTGGCCAGAGACGCTCTTTGTGGTGGATGAAGCGTATCTGGATTTCGTGGAACAAGGTGAAAGTGCGCTGTCGTTGCAGATGTCCAATTTGCTCGTTTTGCGTTCGATGACCAAAGCGCAATCACTAGCCGGTTTGCGGTTAGGATATGCAGTGGGCCCGGCCACAATGCTTGACGCCTTACGACAGATGCAAATTCCCTGGAGTGTCAATATCGCGGCCCAGGCCGCAGGCCTCGCCGCATTGCACGACGCCGCACACATCGTCCAGCAAATTCAATGGTTGCAGCGTGATAAAGCGCATTTGGTGCATGAACTACAAAGGTTGGGATGGCGCCCACTGATCTCAGCAACGCATTATTTTTTGCTGCACGTAGGCAACGCCTACGACTTTCGCCGCAGATTGCTCGAGCATGGCGTGGTGGTGCGCGACGCCAGCTCGTTTGGGCTGCCGGGCTATGTGCGCATTGCCACCCGGCGTCCCGAGGAGAATCAACGTTTGCTCGAAGCCATCGGGAGAAAATAATGCTGACATCTTTTCTGGCCGCCTTACAATTTCTAACCATCCTCCCTCCCATCGTTCGTCGCCCCTTTACGATGTCAGAGTTAGGGAATTCTGTTGGCTTTTTTCCTCTGGTGGGAGGGGGATTGGGCCTGATTTTATGGGGAGTGGCTTGGGGATTAAGCCAACTTCTGGCAACGCCTGTAGTGGCGACTCTAATTCTCATCCTCTGGCTTCTGTCCACGGGCGCCATTCATTTCGATGGTTTTCTCGATATGTGTGACGGGATTTTTGGCGGAAGCGATCCTGAATCACGTCTGAACATCATGCGAGATCATCGAGTGGGGGCGTTTGCCACCGCCGGAGGAGCAGTGTTGCTGCTTTTGCAATTTGCCGCGCTGACAAGCATGCCTGATAAATGGTTGGGGCCCTCACTTTTGTTGGCCCCCATTTGGGGACGCTGGGCCGCAGCCCAGGCCATTGTGTGGATGCCTTACGCCCGTGAACAAGGACTGGGACGGGCCATGAAAGACCATGCTCGCTGGCCACAGGCGTTATTGGCTACAATTCTGCTCATACCGATCTTCTTTTTCTTTCCTGTGGCGGCCGCAGTAGCCATGCTAACCTCAATCGTTGTCGTGATGGGTATATCAATTTTCGCATTACGCCGCATTCCGGGTCTTACCGGAGATGTTTATGGAGCAATCATCATCATCACCGAAGTCGCCGTGCTTGTTCTCTTGACCACTCTGACGTAAAATTTAACTTCTCTTTTCCTCACCAACATCATCATTCACTCAACACGCATCCAGCGATGAATTCAAAGATCCCAGTAGGCATTATCGGCGCCACCGGTGCGGTGGGCCAGCGATTTATTGCACTCCTTGCCCACCACCCCTGGTTTGAGATTACCGACTTGTTGGCCTCGGAGCGCTCCGCGGGAAGGCGCTACGGCGATGTGGTCAACTGGATATTAAGTGATCCACTGCCTGCACGTATCGCCGACCAGGAGGTGCATCAGGCGGATGCCGGACATGCCGCTGCGCGTGTGTTGTTCTCGGCCCTGCCGGCATCTGAAGCCCGCATCCTGGAACCACTTTTCGCTTCTCAAGGACATTACATCTTCTCCAATGCTTCCGCTTTTCGGATGGAGGAGGATGTGCCCCTAGTCATCACCGAAGTGAATCCCCATCATCTCAATATGATTCCGGTGCAACAACGCCGTCGTGGCTGGGAGGGCTTCATCGTGTGCAACGCCAACTGCACTACCACGCATTTGGTAGGAGCATTGCATCCTTTACAGCAGGCTTTTGGCGTTGAGAAGGTATTCGTGGCCACGTTGCAAGCGGCGTCCGGGGCAGGCTATCCCGGCATCCCAGCCATGGACCTCATCGACAATGTGGTGCCCCACAGTTTCGATGAGGAAGAGAAGGTGGAAACCGAGCCTCGCAAAATTATGGGTGCGTTCGAAGATGATATGTTTCATTTTGCCGATATGACCATTTCAGCGCATTGCCATCGCGTGCCAGTGCTGGATGGGCACACCGAAGCGGTGTCGGTGGCGTTGCGAACCGAGGCCACCCTGGAGGAGATCGTCGAGGTCTTTCAAAGCTATCGCCAATTGCCTCAAGAACTCGATTTGCCTAGCGCCCCTCATCCTGCGGTCGTGGTGTTGGAGGGCATGCACCGCCCCCAACCCCGATTGGATCGCATGGCGGGGCAAGGCATGGCGACGGTGGTGGGGCGAGTTCGACCTTGCAAGCTGCTGGATTGGCGATTTTCGCTATTGGGGCACAATACAATCCGCGGGGCTGCCGGGGGCTCGATCCTCAATGCTGAACTGATGGCGTATTGGGGCAGGTTGTAGCCTCGGGCCACACTCCCAAATTGCGCTGCCATCTGCGCCGAGTGCTACGATAAAAGCGTTTTAGTGCACGCTTTTGGCCAACATCATGGCCACGCTGCGTAAATTGGGTTCCCAGCTTGGATTCAAGGGTTCCAGCGGCACCGTGCGTCCGTCAATAAGGCGCGCCAGCTTCTCGGGAGAAACTTCGTCAAAACCGCGTTGATAGAAGATGGTGGTAATGCGCTTTTCTTGGGCCAACCTCGCCAGTTCCTGCAATTGCTCATCTGTGGCGTTTTCGGGAATCGTGACCATTTCCAGGCCATAGTCACGCACAAAATATCCCCATGCCGGATGGGCGACAATAAAGGTTTTGCCAGCAACTTGATTTTCATCCATGATGCGCTGGATGTCTCGATCTAGATCATCCAGCTCAGTCAGGAATGCATCAAGGTTGGCCTGGTAATCCACTTCGTGCGTGGGATCCACATCAATAAGGGCCTGGGCGATAGTTTGCGCCTGGATTTTGACCAACCGCGGCGATAGCCAGATGTGCGGATCGTCGCTGGTTTTGGGAATGCCCTGACTGATATCCAGGAGTTTTATGTTTGGCGCACGCTTTGCGATGTCGACCAACCATGTCGTTTCTGGTGGAATGCCCATGAGAAAGTAAATATCACGATCGTTTAGCGCTTTGAGTTGGGCCTTGGGTGGAGTGTAAGTCAGAGGGTTGACGCCAGGACCGGCCAATACCAGGACAGATACATGATTTCCGCCAATTTTCTTAACGAAATATTGTTGGGGCAAGATGCTAACTGCAATGTTGACATCTGCAGCCGCTGGAGGAGCCTGATAGGATTCAGCACCGCACGCCCCCAAAATTATCAACAAGGAAAACAGGAGAATGGGGAGCAGAAAACGTTTGAGAGACATTATTAGCCCTCCAAGAATAGATGTGACAAATGGATAGATTCCAAGAGATGATGTCTAAGCATCGCACATCCACACGTCATGCCGCAAGTGTTTACTTGCCAGGTATGGTTGTTTCTCAGATTTTCAACCTGGAACTGCTGGATGAAAAAACCCCTCGAGGTTGAGGGGCTTTTTGTTGTGGAAGTAGAAAATTTAATGGAGGAAACCCAAAGGATTACGCTGCACGTTGTGATAACGAATCTCAAAATGCAGATGCGGGCCTGTGCTTCGGCCCGTGCTGCCAACGGAGCCGATTCGCGTTCCCTGGGCCACAGAATCTCCCACCCGAACAAAAATAGCGCTGAGGTGAGCATAGTACGTGCGATAACCGTTACCATGATCCAGGATGATCAAGTTGCCGTAGCCTGTTGGATCCCAGCCAGCAAAGACCACATAGCCAGAATCTGATGCGACGACCGGACTTCCCAACCAGGCGCCGATGTCGATGGCGCGATGACTATGCCAATAGCCTTGGGTCACATACCCCGAAGCGGGCCAGACAAATGCGCCGCTACCTTTGCTTGCGTTCTTGGGGATGGGGCCGCGATAAACGCTAACGGTGCGTGGAATGTAGGGTTTTTCACCGCCCGGAACAATCAAATACTCACCCGGGGTCAAGGTGATATTGTCTCCATCCAGCTTGTTCCACTCAAAATTAATGATGTCATCGGGCTTGACTTTATATTTCTTAGCGATCTTAGCAATGGTGTCGCCCTTTTTGATTTTATGATACACGCCATCCACTGGCAGGATGACTAGTTTATCACCAATGCGAAGCAGATCTGGATTTTGCTCCAACTCAGGGTTGGACCACATGATCGTTTCTGGGCGGATGTTGAATTTTTCAGCAATGCCGAAAACCGTGTCTCCTGGTTGCACTTCATACATTACGATGTCGGTGCGTGGTCGATCCGGAATTGTTGTAAAGGGAACTGCTGACCGAACTAACGGCCCGCTGGCCTTAACTGTGGGGCCGCCATAAGCGGCAATTTTGACGGGCATGTCTGGAGTGATGGCTGGCGCGATATCGGGCAACAAAGCGTCATTTCCAAACTGCCAATCGGGCGGTTGCAATTGCGTGAGCGTCAGCACGCCCATGATGACAACTAGCAGCGCCAGATGAGAAGCAATACGCAATGGCGATATATTTTTCAGGTCCAATTCATTCAAGCCATGCTTGAAATCCCTTCCCCACTGTTGAACATGTATTTTGACAGATTGTTTAAGATCTGGAAAAGAGGGCGAATTATTATCTGACATGATTGTTTGTAAAGTCGTTTTGAATGGCGAGAATTTTGGATTTTACCCAAAGCATTCAAGACGAGATTATAGCACGCCCTTGACGAAGGATCAAAACCATGAGTTGAGCGAAGTTCATTCTGCACCTATCATCCAGGAGTCTTCTGTGTCGACCTCGGGCATGCGCGGGAAGAAAATCGTAAATAAAGCCCCTTTTCCTGGTTCACTTTCGACTTCAATGTACCCACCATGCATTTCAACTACCCGCTGAGCAATGGCCAGCCCCAGGCCAAATCCTTGCGCATGCGTCGTGTAGAGTGGCTCGAAGATCCGTTGGATTTCATCAGGAGGAATACCGGGGCCTGTATCTTTGATGCTGAACGAAACGCCGTCGGGGCGTGGCTGCAGTTCGATGTCGATCTGGCCGCCAGCAGTTACTGCTTGCAAAGCATTGTTCAGCAAATGGTGGATGACCAGTCTCACTTTTTCTGGATCGGCCTGAATCGGGGGAAAAACGGGGGGTTGGTGAATGGTCAATTTCACATTCGAGGGGATGCGCGTTTGCGAGAGTTCTTGCGCCAGGATGTCATCAAGGTTGACGGTTTGGATATGCAGATCGGTCAGGCTGGAGTATTCCTTGAGTCCTTCAGTCATACGCAATGCCGTTTGCACTTCTTTGTGCAGCTGCTCCATGGTCTGCGGCTCGTTTTGTATTTGGTCGGGGTGACTCAAAATGTGTTCGATTTTTTCTAAAGGTCCTCTAAGCGATTTGCTGAGTTGTTCGGCAATTTGCCCCACGGTGCTCAACCGTTCCATGCGTCGCGTTTGGTTTTGAACACGATGTAGGAGGTTTCGATTTTGTTCTAATTCCTGCATGGCGTAAAGGAGTTGAGCCCGCGTTTGCAGCAATGATTCTTCGAGCTGGTAGATGTAGACAACAAGGCTTTCGATGAGGGCGTTAAGGACAAGCAAGACGACTGCCAGAGCCGCTGAGGATACCAGCAGCCACTGTTGCGGGATGTCAAGCGGCAGTGGCACCCGTTCAAGGAACACCAGGCCAACATAGACGCCAAAGATTACCAGGATGCTGAATGTCACCAACCCATTAAATCCAGATCGGGTGACGATAAGCCCGCCGGCAATGCTCAAGGGGATGGTGAAAAACCAAGGGATAAAGGTGATGGAGCCCCACGCAAAATCAAATGCGATAATGAGAATTGTTGTGAAAATGAGTTGTAAATAGGTGCTCGAAGTAGGCCAGCGCTTGACTGTGATCCAATAGAGTAACAATCCCCCGATATCCACAGCAATAACCATCGCCACGAGGACGTTTCTGAAGGCGACCGAAAACTGAAGCAATGACAGCGCGAGCATAACCAGATCGACCGTTAAACGGACAAGCACATAGGTCCGGGCCCGATTCATGATGATCGGTCGTTCGCTTGATTGAAGGAGTACGGAAGATGAGGGCGTCATAACGGGTGGAATCAAGCGTGGGCAGGATGGGCAGCATCAGCGCCGAGCCGGAGTTGTTCGTCAAATTTCTGGAACGATACACGAGCTGTCAGGTTGACGCTCAGAGGAACAACGGAAACAAGGCGCTCAACGGCGAAGATGTAGATATCGGAATCTGGTTCGACACGATGTGGGTCCACTACGGTGTCATAATCCATTATGGCAGGTTCATCAGGGGTGCGCCGGTTTGTGGGAATAGAGATGTAATAAGCATAACGGCTCTGGCGGGCCAACCTCCACGGCGTCTTGGGCGTTGCTGTGGCAGGAATATCGATTTTGAGTGCAGCTACATCTTCGGGCCAGGGCTGTGAGCGGATCGCCCGCTGTGCGAAAATCTTCAGCCAATGCTGGGCAGTCCGCCAGTCGACATCCTCGCCATGATTGTAATGATATTCTTTTTTTGTCTCCAGCGAAACTGCAAGTGAGGGGATGCCCATATCGCCGCCTTGTAAAGCTGCGCCGACGGTGCCAGAAACCAGTGTGCTATTTCCTAGATTCTCACCGTAGTTGATGCCGCTGACGACCAGGTCTGGTTTCCGCCGGGCGCAGTCCAGGACGCCATACAAAACGCATTGTGCGGGCGATCCATCCAGATGATAGGCGGTATATACGTATTCGCCATAGGGCAATTCGATGGGATGAATGCGACCATCAAAGGTGGGCGGCAAACTGCGTGACATGCCTGTTTGCTGTTGGGTGGGTGCAATGATCAACAATTCGCCCAACTGGCTCAGCGCCTCGATGGCGGCGTGCAGACCGGGAGAATGTATGCCATCATCATTCGTAACAAGAATTAATGGGGGTGTCATCATCTCATACAAAGAAAGATATTCGTCTCTTTATCACCTTCAAGCCTTTGAGCCTTCGTGGTAAAGAGATTGATGAAAGAAGTTGTGTGACTTTCAGAGAACCAGTGTAACTACTAACGTACCCGACTTCAATCACCACAAAGGCGCAAAGACACTAAGAACACCACGAATTTCAAAGCTTTTTCTTTTCTTCGTGCCTTTGTGGCTTCGTGTCTTCGTGGTTTCCAGCCGGGCTACCTTAGTAGTAACGATCCAGTAGATCACGATTTGCCATGATGCGCAGAGCCGGATCCGTGATCCGGCGGTGATTCGAGCGTCAAACCCGCCGGATTGCGAATCCGGCTGGACACATACTCTCGCAATCGAGATCTGCTGAGATTACTTGGATTGACACGTGAGATGCTTAGAAGCCGCCGGAACGATAAATAGGGAGTGGCGGGACGGTAGGAGGAAAATAGATGGGTAAATTCATCCATCCTCGTCTATGTTGAGCGATTTTTGAGGGAATTGCCTCAGACAAAAGGCTCATTACATCCAAACGACATTTAATCGCGTATCGAACTCCGAATCCACGTTTGTCTAACTCATGTCAAGTGCCAATCGATTGATTGCCTGATTCTGGAACAAAGCGCTTATTGCCTTACGCCGACGAACATGGATCAACGTGGACGAATGTGGACGAAAATTCAGTCAACCTGCTTCGTCTATTTTCGTCTCATTGTCCATTCGTTCATCGGCAAGTAACAAAAGACGATGGTTCTCAACCGCGGCAGCCTCAAATTGCAGAGCATCGATAATTAAGGATAAATGGAGAGTGATATACTGTCAAAGACGGGAAGGGAAAGATGTGCGCAATTCTTACCGGTTATGATCTATTCATCGTTTTGGTTGCCCGCAGACGCAAGCTGGGATACAATCAGTTAAAGCATATGCCACGTTCGGAAACGATTCAACAGTCATCTCACGAAGGAATGTTATGAACGCCAGTAACCCATACGCGGGTAAATTGATTTTAGTGGTGGATGATGAGCCTCGCATGATCCGCTTTGTTCAATATAATCTTGAGCTCGAAGGATTTCGCGTCATCACGGCACATAACGGTTTGGAAGCCATTGAAAAAGTGCGAACGCAGTTGCCAGACCTGGTCATCATGGATGTGATGATGCCTGAAATGGATGGGTTCGAAGCGTTGGCTCAAATCCGAGAAATTTCTGATGTGCCGGTGATCATGCTCACGGTGAAGAATGAGGATGAAGATAAGCATCTGGCATTTTCAAGCGGGGCGGATGATTATCTGACGAAACCTTTCAGTCCGCAAGAGTTGGTGGATCGGGTTAAGGCCGTGCTACGGCGGGCGTCAGGCCCATCTACAACAGATTCTCAAATTCTAATGGTGGATGATCGGCTACAAATTGATTTTGCCAGCCGGGAGGTGATCGTTAATGGCAAGCGCGTCAGTTTACGTCCTACCGAGTGGCGATTGCTGTATCATTTGGTAAAGAACGCCAATTGGGTGATGCCTTCAGAGTTGCTTCTGCAGAAGGTTTGGGGCTTCGAATATCAAGATGATGTGCAGTTGTTGCGGCTTTATATTGCCTATTTGCGTAGCAAGATCGAGCAAGACACTAGTAACCCCCAGTATATCGTCACAGAACGGGGGGTGGGATATAAGTTTGTCATGCCGGAGTCCAGCAAGAAACATTGAGCGAACGAAAGATTCTGGCCCGGGCTTGCGCTCCCGGCAAAGTTATTTTGTTTGGCGAGCACGCTGTAGTGTATGGTCGTCCTGCCATTGCTGCGCCCGTGCAACAGGTGCACGCCCGGGCCGAGATATGGTCGGCGGATGCTTGCGTGGTGGAGGCGGCGGATTTGCAGCAGCGCGTGTTGGTGGAGCAAGCTCCGGTGGAGGACCCTTATGCTCAGATTGTGCGGTTGACGTGTGAGGCTCTGGGAAGACCGCTACCGAGCTGGCGCATTCGCGTTTCGTCGGAGATTCCCATTGCGGCGGGGCTGGGAAGTGGCGCAGCCATCTCAGCGGCAATTGTTCGAGCCATGTTGGCTGCGTTCGGAGCGAGATTGAGTCAGGAGCGCATTTCAGCGTTGGTGTATGAGGTGGAGAAGATCCATCATGGCGCGCCCAGCGGCATCGATAACACGGTGGTGGTGTATGAGCAGCCGGTGTGGTTCGTGCGGGGGCTGTCCCCTCAACCATTTGCTGTGGCCCAGCCTATTCATCTGTTGATTGCGGATACAGGCGTTCCCAGCCCCACCAAGATCGCGGTGGGGGATGTCAACAGGGCTTGGAAGCAGGATAAATCCCGCTACGAAGCCCTGTTCGATGCGGTGGGAGATGTGGCGCAGCGGGCCAGGAATGCCATCGAAACGGGTGATGTGGCCGCTCTGGGGTCGCTGATGAATGAAAATCAGCGCATTCTGATCGAGATGGGCGTCTCTTCTCCTGAACTGGAGCGATTGATTTGGGCGGCGCGAGCTGCGGGCGCGCTGGGAGCGAAGCTCAGCGGTGGCGGACGCGGGGGAAATATGATTGCATTGGTTCGAGGTCAGGATGAGGTGCGGGTGGGACGCGCCTTGCTCGAAGCGGGAGCGGTCCGGGTGATCAAAACCGCGTTTTAGCCTACGAACGTGGTATAATCATAGGGAATCGCTACATGGTAGACCGAGAAATCGGAAAGATCATTCTGGGCTTTTGTTCTGCGCTCCTCATCTTATCGTTCAAAGCGACAAACCGACCTATGAAATTATCCAATACGATTGCCATAATCGATGCTGACATTCGCAGCGGACAGGATGAGCTTGCCCGCGAGGCGGTTTTGGCCCGACTGCATGCGTTCTCTGGTTCTTGTGTGACGCCATTATGGGTGAACTGGCTGCGTTCTCGGGCTGATCTGCGCGTCGTCTGCATGGTGCACGATCTCACCCGGCTGGACGATTTTCTTATCGACGTGCTGCGAGACGCGCAGGGCGTCATTGGCACGCGTGCGGCGCTTTCCTTTGGCGGGCGGGCGGATATCAATCGGCTGATGGAAATCCCGCTGGCCGCCAACGGGCAGTTGCATGCGGCCACGGTGCGCATCAAACTCATGCCCGGCTACGATCGCGACGCGTTCGACCAGATTTGGGCGCTGCCCCGGCATCCTTCGGTCAATCCGGTATGGCTGTTGCGCACTTATCACGGTTATGACGCGGATCTGAACATGCTTCTCTTCTCCGAAGATTATCCCGCGATCAACGGCTACATCACCAGTTGGCTGCGACCTGTTCCGGGCCTGGTGGATACGCTGGTGTGCGATGTCATCGACTGGCGGCTGTTAGCCACGCCCGAGCAAATGATCCAGCTTGCCGAACGCTTCTTCGAGTTCAAC
>Ga0256914_1000749_pt1 | contig 31248 bp, 23 predicted proteins | sample HulkmetaG_FD_191571 | JGI IMG/M metagenome (GOLD analysis project Ga0256914, IMG submission 191571) | Hydrothermal chimney microbial communities from Main Endeavour vent field at the Juan de Fuca Ridge, Pacific Ocean - Hulk | ecosystem: Environmental > Aquatic > Marine > Hydrothermal vents ... | reverse complement strand
GAATTTAGAGGCTGGACTTCTAAATTTAACCAGTATCATTGAAGCAGGAAGTAAACGACAGACCAAATCTGTAGCTTAGGTTATTAAACTTAGCTATGGAGAGGTTTGAGTAAGTTTTATTGAACGGATTATAATATATAAAGATAGAAATTACTAAAAATACTTCCCCAATAAAATATCATCAAATAGAGAAAAATCCAATCATAGTAAAATAGCACGATATTTAGGATTAAGCAGTGTAAGAGTTTCATATGTTGAAAGAATAACTAATTTATGACTTTACTATTTAATCATTAACTGGCGGACAGTGAGAGATTCGAACTCTCGGTACCCTTACGAGTACGCATCCTTAGCAGGGATGTGGTTTCAGCCAACTCACCCAACTGTCCAACTGTTTGTGGAATGAGATTATAGGGGAAAGAAGCTTAATTTTTTATAAAATCAATCACTTTTTCAAAAAAAAATTTATATTTTAGCTATAATACTGAGATTAACAATTAAATAGGATAGATAAAATGCAAAATAAATTATATTTTGAAAAATTAAATATATTAAATAAAAAAGAATTAATGAAAAAAATAGAAAAAGAGAGAAATAATATAGGTTATTATAATTTACCAAAACAGAATATAGATGATATTTTAGAATTTGTTGATAGTTTTGATAAAAATATAGAAAATATTATGGTTTTAGGAATTGGAGGTAGCTCACTTGGTGCAAAAGCTATTTTTGAGTTTTTAAAACCTATTCAAAAACCTAAACGAAATCTATTTTTCTTTGAGAGTACTGACCCTCTTAATATCTTTGATTTATTCAAACAAGTTGATATAAATAAAACACACTTTCTAGTTATTAGTAAATCAGGTGAAACAGTTGAAACTATATCTATACTCAAATATATTTTTGCACAAAAATCAAATAAAGAGGACTATACATTTATAACTGATACTGACTCAAATTTGGATAAATTTGCACAAGATTTAGGCTCAAAAGTTTTTTATCTTCCTACTAATGTAGGTGGTAGATTTTCTGTATTATCAGTAGTTGGGCTTCTTCCATTAGCTCTATGTGGTGTTGATATTAAAGCTCTATTAAATGGTGCTAAAGATGTTGATGACTCATTTTTTGGAAATAAAGAGATTAACTCTGCTCTATTAGACAAAGCTATATTTTATGCTAAAAATCATCAACAATATAGTATCAACTGTATATTTGCCTATACACAAAGTCTAAAATATTTTACAGAGTGGTTTGTACAACTTTGGGGTGAGAGCTTAGGTAAAAGACAAAGACATTCAGCTTGTAATATAGGTCTAACGCCTATTGGTCTTATTGGGCCAAAAGACCAACACTCTTTTTTACAACTTATTATGGAAGGCAAAAGAGATAAAACCATAACCTTTATTAAATTAAAAGAGTTTAATCCTAAACTAAATATCCCTGCTATATCACTACCTCATTTAGAAGCATTAAATATACTTAACAATATAGCATTTCATGACCTCATCAATATGCAATGTGACTCTGTTATAGAGGCCTTACTAAATGAAAAAGAGATACCATTAGATGAAATAGTTATATCTGCTGTAGATGCTAAAAGCATTGGTGGATTGATATACTATTATGAGCTTTTAACCTCACTAGTTGGAGAACTTATAGATGTAAATACTTATAACCAACCAGGTGTTGAAGCTGGTAAGATTATCTTAAAAGATAAATTGAATAACATCTTAAAATAGAGATAACTATAAAAAGAATTCTTTTTTGTGCTATAATATTGACACTATATTTCGAGGAATTATTATATGTCTTTAAAAAAATATCTTATGCTATTTCTTATCTTGGTACTCTTTACATCTTGTAATGGTAATAAAAAAAATCAGAAAACTATTATAGATAAAAAAGATATTCCAAATAAGATTACTCTACTATTTGTTACTCAACCTCATTGTCCATCTTGTAAAGTATTAGAAGAGAAAATGAAGCTTGAAAAACCTGCCAAACTCATTTTGAATTATTTTAAAATCCACAAAATAAATATTGGTGAAAAAATTCCAGATGGATTAATTCCTCCAAATGGTACACCAACAGTATATTTTCTAGGATACAAAAATGAACTGCTTGTAGAACCAATGGTAGGAGAGAAAAATGAAGAGAGATTAATGATGTTCCTTAATGATGCTCTATATGAGTTCAAAAAATTATATGGTATAGATTTAGAAAAAAAAGGTGATAGCAATGAGACCGATAATAATAGCTAGTATAATCCTAACGCTAACAGCATGTAGCAACGAACAGCACAAGATAGTATCTATCGCTGAAGCGTCAGGTATATCATATTGTCAAAATACAGATACACTAATAGTTGCAAATGATGAGGGTAGCATGTATGAGATAACTCCCAAAGGTGAGATAATATCTCGTCATAAACTAGGTAAATATGATTTAGAGGGTGTAGTATGTGAAAATGATAAAGTGATTTTTGCAGTAGAGGATGGCTCTTTGCTCAAAGTCAATCGTAAATCTTTTAAAATTCAAGAGCTTAAAATTAATGGATTTAAATTTAAGAGAAAATCAGGAATAGAGGGAATTGCAAAGATAGGTGATTTATACTATCTATCTATTCAAGCCAAAAAGAAAAAAAAGAATGCAAAATTATTAATAGTCAAAACAGGAAACAACTATGCCAAAATCAAAGATATAATCAATCATGGTATTATCGACTCTGCTGGTATGGAGTACCATGATAAAAAGCTATATATAGTAAGTGATAAAAAGGATAAACTATATATATATAATATCAAAACAAATAGTGTTGAAAAGAAAATCAAACTAGATAAATTTGCCCAAGAGGGTATTACCTTTGATAATAGTGGAAATATTTTTTTGGCTGATGATGATGGAGCTGTATTTAGATATACCAAAAAAGAGTTGGGGATTAAATAACCCCACCTCTTAATACATCCAACACATTAGTAGCATAAGACCCTTTAGGTAAAAAGAAGCTCAATTCATAATGGGCTTTTTCTTCTATATATTTACCTTGTATATTATCTACAAATATCCAAGCATATCGTCTAGCTCCATTTTCACCTATCTCTTTATCATATATTGATTCTATAACTTCTGCCTTTTTAGTTGCTCTACTGACTCGTTTACCTGCTAATAGTCCAGTAGGTGATATATCTCTATCTCTAAACCTTTGGGCTTCATCTTCTAAGCTTTCTAGTTCAAATACTCTACCAAAAGGATAATGCATCATCAAATCACCCTCTAGTAGTTTGAAAAACTGATGCTGTTTTTTTATACCATTTAAAGTGCCAAGGGGTAATTTCAAAAGTGAAGCTACCTCATCTTCTGAAAAACTTTCTAATAATATAGATAACTCTATCCGTTTGGATAACCAAGCATTAAATAGATAACTCTGATAAGCATTTAATAAAAAGGTTTTAGTTTTACGATTACGCATTTTTAGTTTGCCATCTATTATATCTTTGCCCTCTTGCCAATTATTGCCACTATTACCAAATCTCTGATTGCCAAAATAGTTTGGTACTCCATTCTTTTTTATCCATTTTAGAGTTGAGTCTAGTTTATCTTTTTGAACTCCTAACACCTTTTTGAGACGGATTTTAAATCTATTTCCTTTGAGATGCCCTACTCTAATTTTATTATTATGTCGTTGCATACTCAATATTTTTATCTTATCATGGCTAAAGTTTTGTAACCTCTCTTCATTGCCTTTGGCTAAAAGTGAAATATACTGCATAGTCATAGCGTTTTTGTCTTTGAGTCCTGCGTATCCTATATCTTTTACCTTTATATCTAAATATCTGGCTATTGCACCTATCATCTCCCATGTAGTCATATCCTTTTTGCGAATATGTAATATTAGATGTTCACCCTCTCCTACAAAATCATATAGAGGTACTTCATCTACTATAAAATCTCTAGGAGTTGGATTGAATAAGAAATCATTTTTCATTTTTAATGGGTATAGTTGTTTGTTATATTGCATCTGCAACCTTAGAATAAAGATTTAAAAGCTCTAATTGAGCATCATATCTGTAAATATCTTGGTCTAATTGACGAACTTGTAAATTATTTTCTACTATTTGAGTATCATAAGTTGTACTATCTCCTACTTTTTCCAAGTCTTGGGCTGTAGTTAACATACTTGCATAATTATTAGCATCTTCTTGAGATAGTGCTATCTTTTGGTCAATAATTTTTAATCGTTTTTTAATCAGATTATAACTATTGGTTACCTTTTTCTTCTGTTCATCTAGTGAAATTTGAGCATTTAGATACTCTATTTGTGAAGATTGTATATCTCTATACGCATTAATATTAATAGGCAAAGATACTTTAAATCCATAAGTATAATAACTCTTTTTTATTTGTGCATTAACAAATAGTGGATTTTTATCTTCATTAATATATCTACCTGTGACTGATACCTCTGGTAGATATTTTGTCCATGTCATATATTTATTGTGCTGTTTCTCTTCTACTTTTAGTTTATCTCTTTGTATCTCTAGTTGAGAATTTTCATATCGGCTTTTGTCTATCATTCCAAAGTGTGGTAACCTAATATCTTGTGGACTTTTATCACTTAATAAGGCAAAATCATTTTTGAGTTTGGTTATCTGCATTTGAAGCTCTAGTTTGGAGGTTATATCTTGGTTTCGTTTGAGTAATGCTCTATCATATAGTGTTCTATTACTTAGACCTGCTTCATAGCTCTGCTTTTGTATCAAAATATCTAGTTCATCATTTTTGACAAGCAAATCAAACTTTTCTAATTGTAAGTTTGATTTTTTAAGATTATATAGTAGAGTTAAAGCTTGGGTAATAAGCTCTCTTTTTTGTATCTCTATATCTATTGCATTAGCTTTTCCTAAAGCTTTGGCATATTTGATAGCCTCCCATATACCACCCATCTTAAAGATAGGTTGGTCAACAGATACTACAAACTGTCCTGTACCTATAGTATCATCAAATTGAGTAGAGTAACTTTTTGCATACTGCACTCGTATAGGATTTATCCATGATTTTTCCAATTTAGCTGTTTGTATGGCTGTCTGCTTTTTTTGAACATCTATTAGTTTACTTTTGTTACTAGACAACACATCTACAAGCTCATCAGAAGCCAATAGTAACATAGTCATACTAGATAGTACTAATAGCTTTTTCAAATCTCTTAAACCCTTCATCTATCTCATCTTTGGTAATAGTGAGTGATGGTAAAAATCGTACAGTATTTCGTCCAGCTTTAAGTATAATCAATCTCTCTTGCATAGAGTTTTCTATAACAGATGATACGATATTGGCATCTTTGGCTCGAAGTCCTCTCATTAGACCAAGTCCCACCTCTTTATTAAAAAGATTACTATATCTGTTTGCTATATCTTGAAGCTTAGTCTCAAAATATATTAGCGTCTCATGCAATTCTCCACTATTATATAAATCACTCAAAACCTCCAAAACAGCCAATCCTGCTGTAGTACTTAAATAATTCCCTCCAAATGTACTTCCATGGTCACCTGCACTCAATATATCTTTGTGTTTTGTCATGACTGCACCTATAGGAACACCACCACCTAAACCTTTTGCCATAGTAACTATATCAGGCTCTATCTCGTATAAGTTACTTGCTAACATCTCACCTGTTCTATAAATACCAGTTTGAACCTCATCAACAATTAATAAAATACTCTGTTCTTTTAAAAAAGAGGCTAATTTCTGAACTTCATCTTTATCAAAAGGTTGTACTCCACCCTCACCTTGGACTAATTCAATTAATACAGCCACAGTCTCATCATCTATAGTAGCATAAATATCATTTATACTACTCACATATGAAAAACCTGCTGGATATGGAGAAAAATTCGGTGTATGGAAACTCTCTTGACCTGTAGCTTTGACCGTAGTAATAGTTCGTCCATGAAATGAATGCTCTAGTGTGATAACTTTGTATCGTTTTTTATCAAACTCTCTCTCACCATATTTTCTAGCTATTTTAATAGCCCCCTCATTTGCTTCAGCCCCTGAGTTAGCAAAAAATATAGCTCCATTATAGTTACTAAACTTACAAATTTGCTCTGCTAATTTAGCTTGTGGTTCTATTACTTGAAGATTTGATATATGTATGATTTTTTTTGCCTGTTGACATAGTGCATTAACTAGTGTTGGGTTATTATGTCCTACACTATTTACAGCAATACCTGAAGCAAAATCTATATAATCATTCTCATCTTCATCAAAAAGAGTTGAACCCTCTCCTCGTACAAAATTGGTATAATCTCTTGCATAAGTTTGAAGCACAAACTCTTTGTCTAATTGTTTTAATGTCATCTTTTTCCTTACTTTTTCTTTAAATAGACTTATGAGTCTCATCTACTAAATGCTCAAACTTCAATTTACCTCCACCTAATAGATGAAAATGTAAATGTTTAACCTCTTGTCCACCATCATCTCCATTATTAGTGATAAGTCTATATCCTCGTTCATCCAATCCTGTGATTGTAGCAACTTCTTGAATAAATGGTGTCATCTTTGCCATAATATCAGAGGAGACATCTTGAAAACATTCTATATGCTCTTTTGGAATAATCAAAATATGTATAGGTGCTTTTGGATACATATCATGAAATGCGATAAAATTATCATTTTCTAAAACTTTATTACTTGGGATTTCTCCATCTACTATCTTACAAAAAATACACATTATTTCTCCTTGGGTAAAAATTATTGTAAGATTATATCACATTCCATCCCACTATTTAGTATATTTTGGATAAAATCTCACAAATTTAAACCTGATACTCTTAGGTTTAATATAATTGAAATAGAGGTTATTTTGAAACAGTTAGAAGAAAAAATATCTCAAGCCAATTCGCTTGAGGAGTTAGAGAAAATTCGTATTGAAGTTTTTGGTAAAAAAGGAGAGTTAACAGCAGAATTTGCTAAACTTAAAAATATACCAGGACCAGAAAAAAAAGCCTTTGCCCAAAGGCTCAATGAAAAAAAGAGTTATCTCCAAAAACTCTATAATGAGATTTATGAATCTCTCAAAAAAGAGGAGATAGAGAGACTACTCAAAGCAGAAACTATTGATGTATCTCTATATAGTAACCTAGAGACCAAAGGTGCTTTACATCCTGTAATGGAGACTATGGATAAGATTATTGATTATTTTGTAGCTCTAAACTTCTCTATAGAAGATGGCCCTAAAATAGAAGATGATTTTCATAATTTTGAAGCACTAAATTTACCTAAAAATCATCCTGCTAGAGATATGCAAGATACCTTTTTCTGTAAAGATGGTGGAGTTTTACGAACACACACCTCACCTGTACAAATTCGTACTATGCTAGAGACCAAACCACCCATTCGTATGATAGCCCCTGGTGGAGTATTTAGAAAAGATTATGATTTGACTCATACACCTATGTTTCATCAAGTTGAAGGATTGGTCGTTCAAGACAAAGGTGAAGTAAGTTTTGCTAATCTTAAATCTATACTATCTGACTTCTTACACTATATGTTTGGAGAAGTTGAAGTACGATTTAGACCGAGCTTTTTTCCGTTTACCGAACCATCTGCTGAAGTTGATATATCATGTATATTTTGTGAGGGAGAGGGGTGTAGAGTCTGTTCACATACAGGTTGGTTAGAGGTTCTAGGTTGTGGTATTGTTGACCCTAATGTATTTGATGCTGTAGAGTACAAAGATGTAAGTGGATATGCTTTTGGATTGGGTGTTGAGAGATTTGCAATGCTATTACATAAAATTCCTGATTTGAGAATGTTATTTGAGGGAGATATAAGACTATTGGAGCAATTTAGATGATAATTACTAGAACTTGGTTAAATAATTTTATAGATATAGAAGATGTGAGTAATGAAAAGCTTTATGAGACTTTCAATAGTATTGGATTGGAAGTTGATAGTATCAAAACTTATACTATTCCATCAAAAGTAGTTATTGGTAAGATTATCTCATGTGAGAAACATCCTAATGCAGATAAACTAAATATTTGTCAAATAGATGTGGGAAATGCTACTCATCAGATAGTTTGTGGAGCGTCTAATGTAGTAGATGCAGAGTTTGTAGCTGTGGCTACTATTGGAGCTAAACTAGGAGATAATTTTGAGATAAAACAAGCCAAACTTCGTGGAGTTGAAAGCGAAGGTATGGTCTGTTCATCTACAGAGTTAGGCCTACCTAATACAGGTGATGGGATTATAATCCTTGATGAGAGTATTGGAGAGATTGTCATAGGTAAAGAGCTGAATGAATATCCAAAAATTGCTGATACTATTATCGAAATAGAGTTAACTGCAAATCGGGGAGATTGTCTAAGTATTCATGGTGTAGCACGAGACCTTAGTGCAGCATTAAATATACCTCTTAATAATTTAGAGTATGAGAACAATGATAAAATAAAAATTGGATTAGCTAGAGTAGCAGAGCTTAAAATTAATGGTTTAGTAAAAAATGCACTCAAATATACTATGGCAAATATAAATGAGTTGCATACCTCTTTTATTACATCATTACGATTAGCATTTATAGGTCAATTACAAACAAATAATCTGGATAATATAATAAAATATACAATCCATACTACAGGTGTAATCATCCGTGCTTATGATGTAACAGATATGTTAGTTGAAGAAGAAGACAAAATAACAATTTTGGCAACTACTAAAAATGGTATTACACATATTCAAGCAAATGGAAAAGAGTTATCTATTTTAGGGATTAATCATAATAGTAATGCTATAGCACATGATAATGCAAAAAAAGTAGTTTTTGAAGCTAGTTATATTAATCCTAATATAGTAACAAATATTGTTACAGAGAATAAATTAGATACTGATGAACTCTATTATAATACGGCAAGAGGAAGTGAACCAGAAGTATCTATGGGTATCAAATATTTAACCTATCTACTTGAAAATTATAATGATTGTAACTTTTTTGATGGGGTTCTAAGTTTAGATGATGAGAGTGAAGAGAGAGTTATTACTGTAAATGATAATGAAATTTCAAATATTATCGGTAAAAAACTTGAAAAATCTAAAATTTTAAATATATTAACAGCCCTTGGTTTTAAAGTTCAGAGTTCAGCAGAAGAGGCTTTTGGTGTAACTGTTCCAAAATTTAGACATGATATAGAAAATATTCAAGATATTACAGAAGAGATAGTTCGTATTATTGGTATCAATAATATAGAAGCACAACCACTGAAATTTGTAGAACTACCAAGAATTAACACTACAACAAATCGTTATTATGCAAAAAAAGCTCTACGACAAAGAGCTATATCAGCCTCTTTTTATGAGTCTATATCTTATGCTTTTACAGATAAATCACTATTAGAAAAATATAAGTTTCCTGTTGTAACAGATGAACTAGATATTATTAATCCGATTACAGAAGATTTGAATACACTTAGAACTACTATACTTATCAATCTACTCAATGCATCTAAACGAAATATAAGTTATAGTAAAAAATCAATAGCACTATTTGAGATTGGAACAATATTTGACGAAAAGCGTAATGAAAAAGAGGTTCTAAGCCTTATTTTTAGTGGTCAAAAAGAGGGAGAGACTGTAATAAATAGTGGTAAACCTAAAGTGATTGATTTTGAAACATTTACTAAAAAGTTATCTTCTATTATAGGTAACTTTGAACTTCGTGCAGGGACAGAACAGAATAGTTTAATTCACCCTTATCAATCGGCTGATGTTATTATTGATGATGAAGTATGTGGATTTATCTCTAAACTTCACCCAAGCATTGCAGAGGAGTTTGATTTACCTCAAACTTTCATTGCTGAAATATCTTTTGATAAACTAATTCCTAAACATATGAATGCAAATGCTATCTCTAAATTCCAAGGGGTATATAAAGATTTGAGTTTAGTTATTGATAAAAATTTACCATATAATCAAGTAGCAACAACTATTAGACTATTAAACCTTCCTCTACTCAAAAAATATTATCCTATAGATATATATGAAGATGAAACACTTAAAAACCAAAAGAGTTTAACCATTCGTCTATTTATACAATCATTAGATTGTACATTAGAAGATAAAGATATTGAAGATACTGTAGATAAAATAGTAGATAATCTCAAAGAGCAGTATGGTGCAACTCTAAGATGAGAGTAGTAAATATATCAAAATGCTCTAAACCTTTTAGTTTAGAGTGTGAGACTATAGCTCCTGATAAATCCATTTCACATAGATGTGCAATGTTATCTCTACTTAGTGATAGACCATCAACTATCAAAAATTTTCTTTTGGCTGAAGATACATTAGCTTCACTATCTATTGCAGAGCAACTAGGTGCTAGTGTGCTAAGAGATGGTGCCAATATGACAATTACTCCTCCTATTAAATTAACTGAACCTAATAATATATTAGATTGTGGTAATGCAGGAACAGGAATGCGTCTATATACAGGTCTATTATCTGGAATTGATGGTTCTTTTATACTCACAGGAGACAAATATTTAAGAGCTAGACCAATGAAAAGAGTTGTTACTCCTTTAAGAGATATTGGAGCTAAAATTGATGGTAGAGAGTATGGTAATCTAGCACCTCTAGCTATCCGTGGAGGAAAACTAAAACCATTTCGTTATCACTCACCTATAAATTCAGCACAAGTTAAATCAGCACTAATTTTAGCAGGATTAAAAGCATATAGTAAAAGCTATTATAGAGAAGATTTACTATCAAGAGATCATACAGAGAGAATGTTAAGAGGTATGGGTGCTAATATTAATACATTAGATAATGGTTGGATAGAGATAACACCTATGAAAAAACCTCTAAATCCTTTAGATATAACTGTTCCTGCTGACCCTTCTAGTGCATTTTTCTTTGCTGTTGCTACGGCAATTACACCTAAGAGTAAATCTATAATTAGAAATGTAACTCTAAATCCTACACGAATAGAGGCATATAATATCTTGAAAGATATGGGTGCAGATATAGAATTTATAGAAAAAGAGAATATTTATGAGCCTATAGGAGATATCACTATAAGTTACAATGGTAAATTAAATGCTATAACAGTTCATAAAAATATCGCATGGCTAATTGATGAACTTCCAGCTCTCTCTATTGCTATGGCAGTTGCTAATGGAAAAAGTATTGTCAAGAATGCTAAAGAGTTAAGAGTCAAAGAGAGTGATAGAATTACTACCGTATTAGAGGGATTAAATCGTTGTGGTATAGAGACAGTTGAAAAACAAGATGGATACGAAATAAATGGTGGAGTATTACAGAGTGCCACTATTAATAGTTATGGTGACCATAGAATTGCTATGAGTTTTGCGATAGCTGGTATCTTATGTGGAATAAGTGTAGAAGATACAACATGTATTGATACATCTTTTCCTAATTTTTTTGATATACTTAATAATATCACACAAATTAATTAAGGATAAAAATGAAAATAGAACTAGCATCAAATTATGGATTTTGTTATGGAGTCAAAAGAGCTATAGATATAGCTGAAAAACATGAGAATAGTCTCACTTATGGACCTCTCATTCATAACAAAGATGAGATTACTCGTCTAAAAGATGGATTTAATATAGGTTTAGCAGAGAGTTTAGATGATATTAAAAAAGATGATACTGTTGTCATCAGAACTCATGGAATACCCAAAAATGAGCTTAATGCTTTGAGAAAACAGAAGAATAAAGTAATAGATGCAACATGTCCATATGTTACTAAGCCTCAACAGATAGTTGAAAAAATGAGTGCTAATGGATACTCTGTTGTTATATTTGGAGATAAAAATCATCCTGAGATAAAAGGTGTTGTCAGTTATGCTGATGGAGAAGAGGCATTTATAGTGTTGGATGTTGAAGAGCTTGAAGAGTTACCACTTAGAAGTAAAGTTGCTGTCGTAGCCCAAACAACTAGAAAGTCTGAAGATTTTCTAAAAATTGTTAATGCTTTAATCTTAAAACATAAAGAAGTTCGTGTTTTTAATACTATATGTAATGCAACCTTTGAAAATCAAGATGCAGCATCACAATTGGCAAAAAATGCCGATGTTATGATAGTAATTGGAGGTAAACACTCTTCTAATACAAAACAGCTTCATAGTATAGCTAGTCGTGGATGTTCTGATAGCTATCTTATTGAAAATGAAACCGAACTACAAATTGAGTGGTTTTTAAATAAAAAGCTTTGTGGTGTCTCGGCAGGTGCTTCTACACCCGATTGGATAGTACAAAATGTCATAAATAAAATAAAAGAGATGGGTAGCAATCTCTAAATATAATTTGCTATTAAAAAAAAAAGAGTATAATTATCTCAAAATTAGGCTAGGCAAGGAATAGTAAGTATGAAATTCGAAGATATCGAAGTAGAAGATGTAGATTTTGGAGCGATGCTCGAGGAGTCGTTTAAGAAATCAGATTCAGGTAATGATTTAGTTAATGGTGTTATTGTAAGAATTGATGAGGCAGATAATCAAGTAGTAGTTGATGTAGGTCGAAAAAATGAAGCATTTATGTCTCTTGACCAAATCAAAGATGAAGATGGTACAGTAATGTTTGAAGTGGGTGAGAGTATCCCTGTAGTTATTACTGGATTTAGAGGTGAGAGACCAAATATCTCTTATGAGTTAGCTGAAAAAAGAGCTGCCTTAGCAGAATTTATAGAAGAGTATGACGAAGATGAAGAGTATATTATTGAAGGTGAAATTACCAAAAAAAATAAGGGTGGTTTTGTTGTAGAAGTTGCTGGTTTAGAATTTTTTATGCCAAGAACACTCTCTTATATCTCTCATAAAATCAATCCAATTGGCAAAAAAGTAAAAGCAGTTATTGTCAAAGTAGATAAAGAAAAAGGTAGTGTCATAATCTCAAGAAAAGAGCTAATTGAGCGAGAAAAAAGAGAAACTCAAGAGATTGTTGATAAGCTATTAGAAAACAAAGCTGTAGTGCTTGGTGTAATCAAAAAAATTACATCTTATGGTATGTTTGTAGATGTTGGTGGTATGGACGGATTGGTTCACTACTCACAAATCTCTCATAAAGGTCCAGTCAATCCATCTAAATATTATAAAGAGGGTGATGAAGTTAATGTAATCGCGATTGATTATGATAAGAAAAAAAGACATCTATCACTATCTATCAAAGATGCAACAATTGACCCATGGAAAGATATTGACAATACACTAAGAGCAGGTGATACAGTTAGCGTAACTGTATCAAATATTGAACCATATGGTGCATTTGTTGACTTGGGTGAAGACCTTGAAGCCTTTTTACATGTATCTGAAATTTCTTGGGATAAAAATGTAAAACATCCTAAAGATTATATTGAAATTGGTCAAAAAATTGATGTAGAGATTATCGAAATTGATAAAACTCAAAGAAGACTACGAGTGAGTAGAAAAACACTTCTTCCTAAACCAATTGACCAATTTGCTTCTGCAAATAGAACTGGTGATGTTATTAAAGGTACAGTTTCATCTATTACTGATTTTGGTGCATTTGTAAAAATTGGTGCTGTAGAGGGACTTCTTCATAATCAAGAGATTTCGTGGAACAAATCAATTAATGCAAAAGATGTTCTCAAAAAGGGTGATGAAGTTGAAGTAAAAATCATCAAAATTGATAGAGCAAATGGTAAAGTATCATTAAGTAAAAAAGCTCTTGAAGAGTCTCCTATTACTGCTTTTGCAAAAAGTCATAAAAATGGTGATATTGTAGAAGGTACAGTAAAAGATAAAAAAGATTTCGGTATCTTTATCTCTTTAGAAAATGGTGTTGATGCACTTCTTAGACTTGATGATTTAGGTCCTGTAAAAGAAGGTGAAATTGAAAAAGGTCAAACTATTAGAGCTGTTATCTCTTTCTTAGATGCTAAAAATGATAGAATTAGAGTATCTGTAAGAAGATTAGAGAAACAAGAAGAGAGAGAAGCACTAGAACAATTAAATAAAGAACAAGATGATAGCATGACTCTTGGTGATGTATTTAAAGCACAACTAAAAAAATAAGGTAACAATCATAAAATGCCTAAACTTACTATTGTAGTTTGCGACCATATCCATCAAAAAGGTTTGGATATACTCGCAAATGATTTCCAAATAAATCTAATTAATGCTGCGGATGAGCCTAAAAATAGGCTCATCACCGAAATTATCCCACAAGCTGATATTGCTATTACTCGCTCTTCAACTGATGTTGACCAATTTTTCCTAGAACATGCAAATAAGCTTAAAGCTGTTGTCCGTGCAGGAGTTGGTGTTGACAATGTTGATATAGATGGTTGTAGCAAAAAAGGTATTGTTGTGATGAATGTACCAACTGCGAATACTATTGCAGCAGTTGAACTCACTATGACACATATGCTTTCATGTGTTAGACAATTTCCATATGCTCATAATAATCTAAAAATTGATAGAGTATGGAGAAGACAAGATTGGTATGGTACAGAACTAAAAGATAAAAAATTAGGTATAATAGGTTTTGGTAATATTGGTTCAAGAGTTGGGAAAAGAGCAAAAGCTTTTGAGATGGATATAGTAACTTATGACCCATATATCGACCCATGTAAAGCGACTGATTTAGATATAACTTATACCAAAAACTTTGATGATATACTAGCTTGTGATATTATTACAATTCATACTCCTAAAACACAAGAGACAATTGGTATGATTGGTTCTAAAGAGATAAATAAAATGAAAGATGGTGTAGTTTTAATTAACTGTGCTAGAGGTGGATTATATGATGAAGATGCTCTGATAGAAGGTCTTAAGAGTCGCAAAATATATATGGCAGGTATTGATGTATTCAATAAAGAACCAGCTACCTCACACCCTATTTTGGATTTGGATAATGTAACCCTTACCCCTCACCTTGGAGCCAATACAAAAGAGTCTCAACAAAACATTGCTATCCAAGCAGCAGAAAATGCAATTGCATCTGCTAAAGGGATTTCATATCCAAATGCTCTTAATTTACCTATTAAAGAGAGTGATTTACCTGATTTTCTAAAACCTTATCTCGAACTCATACAAAAAATGGGTCATATGTCAGCACAAGCTACTAGAGATAAAGTTAAAAAAATCAAAATCATTACAGAAGGTGAAGTTTCAGAATATATGAATTCTCTAACTACTTTTGCCACAGTTGGAATTCTACGAGAATCTCTTGAAGAGTCTGTAAACTATGTCAATGCTGAATTTGTAGCTAATGATATAGGTATAGAGATAGAAAAAGATAAACAGATAAATAATTCAGGTCTTGCTAATAAGATTACAATTAGATTAACTACTACTAACTCTATATTTAAAATTAGTGGTACAGTTTTAGGCTCTGATGTACAAAGGATTATAGAGATTGATGGGTACTCATTGGATTTAGAACCAAAAGGAAAAATGATTTTATTTAGAAATACTGATGTTCCAGGTGTTATTGGTGATGTTGGACAAATTATTGCAAACAATAGTCTAAATATTTCTGACTTTAGACTTGGACGAGATAAAAATGCACAAGCATTAGCAGTTGTCAAAGTTGATGGTAATGTCACCAAAAAGCTTTTGCAAGAACTCTCCAGCTTAGAAACTTGTATTAGTGTATCATTTGTTAATATATAAATAGTCAATCTTTAATTACTTTAACTCTAATTTTCTCCAAAAAGAGATAGATATAATCAAAATATATGCTTACTATAATTTATAGTGAGTATTTTTGATAAATATATATACTCTTTTTTATAATTAAAATCCAAATTAATTTTTAAACTAATAAATATAGGTATAATTATTATTAATAGCATTTTTTATAAAAATATTGTAAAATTCGATAAATTTTATACAAAGGAAAATAATAATGGCTGGAAAGAAATCTTTGATAACTATTGTTTTATCAATATGTGTGTTAATGGGGTCATTACAAGCAGATGATAAACGAAAAGTTATTGAAAACTTATCACTAGATAGGGCTTTAGATATTATGAAACAAGAGAATTTAGAACTCAAAATATCTAAATTTAATGAACAAATGAAAGAGTATGAAGCAAAAGTCGCTAGAGGTCATAGTTATGGTAAAGCAGATATATCATTTCAAGCAATTCGCTCTAATAGTGCAGGGAATGTATTTGGATTTAAATTAGAGAGTCGTGAGGCTAATTTTGGTGATTTTGGAGCTGAAGAGTTTATGAATAATATGGGAGCTGCTCAAAATGGAGATATGGCTGCAGCAGCTAGAATGTACACAAAGCCACCCAATGAGCTAAATTATCCAGGCTCTCGAAATCATTTTCAGACTAAACTTAGCTATCAAGTACCTTTATATACAGGTGGGAAACTAGACCAATATAAAAAAATTACTAATGCTTTGTATAAAATGAGTATTCTTGATACCAAAAAGTTAATGCAAGAAAAAATTTTTCAAACAGAAAAAACTTTTTATGATATATCATTAGTAGAAGATTATATAATTAATTTAAATGAGATAATCAATAATATTGATAAGTTAGAAGATATAGTATCAAGTATGAAAGAAGAAGGTTATGCGAAAGAGATAGATAAACTTGAAGTTAAAGCAAGAAAATCAGAAGTTCAAAGTATGTTAAGCAAAGCAGAATTTAATCAAAAATTAGCTTATCAATATCTATCTTTTTTATTGAATAGCGATGTAAAATCTATTCAAACCATAAATAGTAGTATATCAATGCCAAAGGTAGTAAAAGAAGAGGTTCAACAAACTAACCTTGATATACAAAAAGCTCAACTTGGTTTGAAAATTACAGATATGAATATTAAACTCCAAAAATCAAATTTATTACCAGAAGTTGGTGGATTTGGAGAGTATAGCAGTGCTGACAATACACCATTTAATAAGTTTTTTGATAAAGATTCATATACACTAGGAGTTCAAGCTAAGTGGAATATATATGATGGAGATATTAATAAAAATAACTTAGAAAAAGCTAAAATTGAGAATATGAAAGTTCAAGAACAGGTCAATCTAGCCAAAAGAGGTATATACCTCAAAGTTAGAAAAACAATAACTCAAATTAAAAGTAAAGAGGCTGAAATTCGAAGCTTAGAGACACAATTAGAGTTTGCTGATAAAGTATATGAAAACTATCGAGAGAGATATAAAGAGGGTATCAGTTCTATATCTGATGTGTTAATAAAACAGTCTAAATCTATAGAAGTTTTACTTAAACTTCTAACTGCAAAGAATGATAGAAATACAAAGATATTTGAACTAAAAAGTATAATGAACCAAGAAGGAGAAGAGATATGAAAAAAATAGTATTAGGATTAATAATAGCTATTAGCTCATCTATGGCTATAGAGTTTAATTTAAGTGGTGCTGTAATTTCTGATAACCAAAAGATGATTACAAGTAGATATATGGGAATAGTTAAAAAAATGTTAGTAACAGATGGAGAGGTAGTCAAAAAAGGTCAACTACTCTATGTTATTGACTCAAAAGAGATTGATGCAAAAAAAGAGCAAGTAGAACTTGGTATTTCACAAGCTCAATTAGCTTTACAGATGAATAAAAATCAACTAAATAATGTATTACTGAATTTAGCAAGAAATCAGAGACTTTACAAAAAAGGTATGGTTTCAAAATATGATTTAGAAAATCTACAATTAGCTGAAAAAAATATGAGAGATATGGTTAAAATTGCCAATAAGCAAGTAAAACAAGCCAAAGCTATGAAAAAAGAGGTGATGAACCAATACAACTATCTAAAACTAAAAGCTCCGAATAATGGTGTTATAGTAGCCAAAAGACTTAATGAGGGTGAAATGGCAATTCCTGGTATGCCAGGAGTTATACTCACAGATTTAAGCAAACTTAGTATTATGGTAGAAGTTGCAGAAAATGACTTAAAATTTATGCATATTGGTAAAATTGTAAATATTACAATCCCCTCTATTAACTATGGAACTAAAGGTAAAATTTATGCAATAATTCCAAACTCTAACCCTATGACACATAAATTTAAGATGAAAATTAGATTTGATACCAAGAAAAAATTAATTTATCCTGGTATGTATGCTAATGTTCATATCAAAGGATAAAAATGGGAAAGAGAAAACCATATGAAGTAAAAGATATTGCTGGTAAATTAGCAGTTGGTTTTTTACGAAATCCTCTAACAGCAGTTTTGGGTATAGTCTTATTGGCTTTAGGATGGATTGCACTATCTACTATGCCAAGAGAAGAAGACCCACAAATTGCTATCTCTGGTGGTGCTGTCATTGTAGCAATGCCAGGTGCTACCCCTGCTGAAGTTGAAAATATTATTATTAAACCTCTGGAGGAAAAACTCAGAGAGGTTAAAGGTATTGAACATATATATGGTATGTCTATGGATAATGTAGGGATTGTCAATGTTATGTACTATATAGGAGAAAATAGAGAGGATTCTAATCTAAAACTCTATGATAAAGTAATGCAAAATATGGATAAAATGCCCAAAGGTGTTATGCAACCACTTATCAAACCATTTGATATTGATATTGATGTTCCTATTATTACTTTGGCTATGTATAAAAAAGAGGGTACATTATTATCTACAGCAGAGTTTGTAGAAAAAATAAAAAAACTCCAACATGAGATAAATGCTATAGATAATGTAGCTAAAACTACACTAAAAGGTAATCACAAAGAGCAGTATAATATAGAAGTTGATATGGGAAAACTTTCTGCCTACCATCTATCTATGGGACAAATTATGATGGCCGTTCAATCACTAGCTGTTAATGTTCCTGATGTAAAAGGCAGAACAAAAGGGAATAAACTTACTATATTTGGTATCTCTAATGCTATTGAAAGCGTAGAAGATGTTCAAAATGTTATGGTAGCAAATTATATGGGGTCTCCTATATATCTAAAAGATGTTGCTAAAGTTCAAAATGGTATTGATATTCAAAATTTCAAAGATGTTGGATTAATTGCAAGAAAAGATAATAATATAACAAATTCGTTTAATCAAGAGATACCACAAGTTACTCTAACTGTAGCAAAACTAGCAGGAACAAATGCTGTATTTGTTGCAAAAGATATTGAAGAGCTACTTAAAACCCATGAAGCTGAATTTGAAAAAGAGGGTATTGGATATATTATTACTAGAGATTATGGTGAAAGAGCAAATGAAGCTGTTAATGAACTTATGCATCACTTGCTTATTACCATTATTATTATTGCTCTAATGCTAGTATTTGCTTTAGGTTGGAGAGAATCTATTATTGTAACATTTACAGTACCTGCTATTTTGGCTATCACACTATTTATTGCATATAGTACAGGACAAACAATGAATAGGATTACTCTATTTGCTTTCCTATTATCTCTAGGATTATTGGTTGATGCTGCAATTATTGTTATTGAAAATATTCACCGACATCTTCATGCACATGATGCAGAAGACAAAGAGATGGACGAGATATTAGTTCAAGCAACTGATGAAGTAGGAGGTCCTACTAATATAGCAACTCTTGCTATTATTATGACTATGGTTCCAATGGCATTTGTTGGTGGTATGATGGGGTCATTTATGAAGCCAATACCATATAATGTACCTGTTGCACTATTTGCTTCACTCATTGTTGCTTATATTTTTACACCTTATTTGAGTTTAAAACTCTTGAAAAAACCAAAGCATAAAGGGGAAAATTAATGAAAAAATTTAAAAATTTTGTTCATAATATATTAAAAAGTAAAGTCAAAAAAACTTTGGTAATTGTTTTGACTACTATTGCTTTCTTCGCATCACTACTAATGTTTCCAAGTAAATTAGTTTTGGCAAAAATGCTACCTGGTAAAAGTGATAATACATACTCTATATATGTAGATACACCAACAGCTAGTTCTATCGAACAGACTAAAAAAGTTACTAGTTGTATAACAAATATATTAACCAAAGAGAAAGAGATTAAAAATATATCACTCTTTTATGGTCAAGGAATACCCCTGGATTATGCAGGATTGGTTAAGGGTGCAAGTATGAAACGAACTGAAAATGTTGCTGAAATATCTGTAAATCTAACAGATAAACATACACGAACTGAACCATCATTTCTAATGACACAAAGACTTAGACCTATTATAGATAAAGAGTGTGGACATATTATAGAAGGTTCAACTATTAAACTTATAGAACAGCCATCGGGTCCTCCAACTTTAGCATCAATTGTTGTTGAGGTACAAGGGGAAAATATCAAACAAAGTAGAGAGCTATCTGTAGAGGTTGCCAATATATTATCAAAAACAAAAGGTTTAGTTGATATTGATATAATGGCAGATGATATTTATGATAAATATAAGTTAGTTCCAAATATAGATAAAGTTGCTAGAAGTGGTTTAGCTATTAAACAGATTAATAATATACTATATCTTGCATTTGAGGGAATGGTTATTGCTACCAAAAACTCTGAAAATCACTCAGACCAAATTCCTATATTTTTAATATTAAGTGATAAAACAAAACGATTAAGTGATAACTCTGAAGATGCTATTCGTTCTAAATTAACATCATTAAATCTTATGAACCAAAAAGGTATGATGGTTCCACTAAGTGAAGTTGTTGATATAAAAAAGGTCAAATCAGAACCTATGATAATGCACAAAGACCTTAAAAGAATGATTAATGTTATAGCAGAAACAGATATGGTATCCCAAGTTTATCCTCTATTAGAAGCTAGAGATATGATGATAAAACACTTCTCTAAAAAATATACTATTGAAAAAGCAGGTTTCTCAACCTATATGTTTGATTTGTATCTTACAGATAAAAAAACAGGTGAAAAATTTCTGTTAAGATGGGATGGAGAGATGAAAGTTACACTTGATACTTTTCGAGATTTAGGTGCTGCATTTATAGCTGCATTGGTTCTTATCTTTTTCTTATTAGTTATATATTATAAGAGTTTTAGTATTAGTGCTATTATATTAGTTGGGTCATTCTTATCTCTAATTGGAGTAATTGTTGGTCACTGGGTTGCAGATTTAGTTACAACACAGACATTTTTCTTAACAGCTACCTCTTTAATTGGATTTATCGCATTAATGGGAATTAGTTCAAGAAACTCTCTTCTGCTTATAGATTTTGCTATAGGATTAATGGCAGAACATGGTATGGAGAAAAAAGAGGCTATAGCTGTATCTGCTGCAACTAGAGCTAAACCTATTATGCTAACTGCTATTGCTATTATTTTAGGTTCGGCACTATTGGCTAGTGACCCAATCTTCGGTGGACTAGGTGTTGCATTGATTTCTGGAACAGTTGCTGCTGTTTTTGTATCCTTACTTTTTGTTCCTGTACTTATGGACAACGCAAAAGCTATTAATGGTGGTAAATTACAAGATACTCTAATAGACCAAGAGCATTCTAATGATATATCTATAACTAGATAATCTAAAAAAGTGGGGTGCGTTGGCAAACGCACCCCTGGCAATAATTAATAATATTAGATTATATATCTTGTTCCACAACTTCTTTGAAACTATTAAAATAGATGGATTGAACTCTATCTATCTTCATCTCAATATCATTTAATTTAAATATATCTCCACCCACTTTACCAATTATATCAACTCTCAACCCTAATCCTTTTGCCATATCAACTACAGCTTCGAGATTTTCTTTGCTACTCACCTCTAATATTGCCCTACTTTGAGACTCATCAAATATAGCTCTTTTATCTTCTAGTCGCACACCTGCAATCATACCCAAACCTGATACAGCTGACATTTTAGCTAATGCAATAGCCAAACCACCCGAGCTTAAATCTTTGGCTGAACAGAGTAGCCCTTTTTTATTTGCTTCAATCACAAGCTCCCAAAGTCTAAGCTCTTTGGTATAATCAATCTCTGCTAAAGTACCTACTGTTTTACCAAATAACTCTTTGATATAAAGTGAACCACCAAACTCCATTTTTGTATCACCAATTAGTAATATATGATTTTCTTCTTGTTGGAAACAAGATGCTAAAACAGCTTTTTGATTATCATTAACTCCTACCATTGCAATAGCAGGTGTAGGAAATACAGAAGTTCCATTCGTTTCATTGTATAGAGATACATTTCCTGAAACTACAGGAGTATCGAGATACTCACAAGCCTCTTTTATACCCTCACAAGCCTCTGCAAATTGCCACATTACCTCTGGATTTTCAGGATTACCAAAATTGAGACAATCTGTAATTGCTAATGGTCTAGCTCCACTCATAGCTACATTTCTACCACTCTCCATTACTGCCAAAGCTCCACCTTTTTCAGGGTCGATATAACAATATCTTGGGTTGCAATCGCTACTCATTGCCAATGCTCTACCATTCTCTTTGATACGAATACAACTTGCATCTAAACTGCCAGGATGTTTGGTTGTATTAGTCTGAACCATAGAGTCATACTGTTCATATATCCAAGCTTTATCAACTACTTCCATAGAAGATAATAGTTTTTCAAATGCTTCTTGATTATCTACCTCATCAAATGAATTAATAGTTTTATCTGCAATATGCTCTAAATATTTTGGTTTACTAGTTGGTCTATCTAATATAGGTGCTTCTTCACTTACAGGTGCAATTGGCATATCACAAACTCGCTCTCCATGCCAAAATAGCTCCATTCTACCACTATTCGTAACCTCACCAACAACAGCAACATCTAAATCCCATTTTTCAAATATATCTATAATCTCTTGTTCTCTACCTTTTTTAGCACATATAAGCATTCTCTCTTGGGACTCACTAAGCATAAAATCATACGGAGTCATTCCCTCCTCACGAGCAGGAACTCTATCCAAATTCATTATCATACCAGCACCACTTTTTCCTGCCATCTCAAAAGCTGAACTTGTAAGCCCAGCTGCCCCCATATCTTGGATACCCACTACTACATCTTTTTTGGTTTTGAATAGTTCCAAACATGCTTCTAGTAGTAGCTTCTCTGTAAATGGGTCACCAACTTGAACTGTAGGACGCAATGATTTACTCTCTTGGGTAAAACTATCACTACTCATAACAGCCCCACCAAGACCATCTCGCCCAGTTTTTGAACCTACATACATTACAGAGTTACCAATACCCTCTGCAATTCCCAAAAATATCTCATCAGTTTTTACAACTCCTAAAGCAAAAGCATTTACTAGAATATTACCATTATAACTCTCATCAAAACTAACCTCTCCACCAATAGTAGGTACACCCATACAGTTACCATAATTACCAATACCCTCAACTACACCTTTTACCAAGTGTCTTTGGTATTTTGCCACTTTATCACTATTAGTAATATTTCCAAAACGCAAAGAGTTCATATTAGCTACAGGTCTAGCCCCCATAGTAAATACATCACGCAAAATTCCACCTACACCAGTAGCTGCACCTTGATATGGCTCGATAAAACTTGGATGGTTATGTGACTCCATTTTAAATACAGCAGCCATACCTCCACCAATATCAATAACACCTGCATTTTCACCCGGTCCTTGAATAACCCACGGTGCTTTGGTAGGGAAACCATTTAGATATTTTTTGCTTGATTTATATGAACAGTGTTCAGACCACATTGCCGAGAAGATACCAAGTTCAACGATATTTGGGTGTCGCCCCTCCAATATCTCTAATATATGGTCATACTCTTGATGACTTAATTTATGTGATTTCAATACTTCATCTAAATTTTCCAATGGTTTTGACATTATCTATTTTCCTATTTTATGGGAGATTTTAAGTGCGTTATTCTATCTAAAAGTATTAAATATGGGTTTAAAACTAAAACTTCTCATGGATATAACTACTTAAAAAGGTATTTAAATCTATCTCTTTATCTCCATTTAGAGATGAATTTGCTCCATATATACAAGAGCCTTTATATTTAGAATCTGTATATATAGAACCTACTGTATCTATACACATCTCTTTGCTATTTTTTAATGCTTCGTTTTTATTATTTACCTCATCTAATAACTGTTTGGAATATTCATATCCGAGTTTATAATAAGTATAATATCTTCTAAGTTGTAATTTAGAGTGTGCATTTACAACTGTAACTAAAAGTACCAATAATAAAGTTGTTTTTTTCATATTCATCCTTTTATTTTTACCATAATAGCTATTAATGGAATAAATGTTATAAATATATGTAATCCAATCCCTGCAATTCCTGCACCTATATATCGTAAAAATTGTCTCCATTTTTCTGTTTTTTGTGCAAATATCCCTATAAAAACACCTAATATATGAATAAAACTTGTTCCTAATACAAAGCCCAAAGCATATAATGAAGCATTTTTAACTAGAGGCATCTCTACACCATGAGCATATCCATGAAAACTACCAAAAAAGCCAACAAAAGCTAATCCTACTTTAACATTTATAAAGTTCTCACTAGCAACAGCAATACCTAATAGTAGTACAGATATAGCAATACCTACCTCTATTAATGGTATCTCTACTCCATACATACCAATTATACCACCAATAATCATAAACCCTACAAAAGTAGCAGGTACAAACCATATAGCCCTACCCCCAATCTGAGCACTCCATATTCCTACGCTCAACATTGCTAAAAAGTGGTCAAAACCTAAAACTGGGTGTTCAAATCCTGCTAGAAATCCACTACCACCTATCTTGTGTGCATACAATATTGAAGATAAAAGTATAATATTTACTATAAGTTTCATAAATACCCCTATATTTTAATTTAACATTGTATAGAATACTTGCTGAAGATAATCTATAATAAAAAAATTAAGAAATGAGAAATGCTTTATGAATAATCCTTATGGTATCCATATATGGTCAGAAAATAATTTTATTGTCAAAGATAGTACAGTTAATATTAACTACGCTAATCAACCATCACTATTAGAGATAACACAATCTATACGAAAACAAGGTCACAAAGGTCCTCTACTATTAAGATTTCCTCATCTTATAAAGAAACAGATAGATAGACTATATTTTGAATTTAATAGAGCTAAAAAAGAGTTTAAGTATCAAGGAAATTTTCAAGCTGTTTTTCCTCTTAAGGTCAATCAGTTTCCCAATTTTGTTAACTCTATTGTTAATGTCTCTAGGGAGTATAACTATGGATTAGAAGCAGGAAGTAAAGCAGAGCTAATTATAGCTATTGCTCATACACCTATTGGTTCACCCATTACAGTCAATGGATTTAAAGATAAAGAGATGATTTCATTATGTTTTATAGCCTCTTATATGGGACATAATATTACTATTACTATTGAGGGAATTGGGGAATTAGAGACTATTATTGAGGTCAATAGTGAGTTTAATAATGGTCTTGAAAATCCAATTACACCCAAAATTGGTATTCGTATTCGTTTGCATAGTTCAGGTGTAGGAATATGGGCAAAAAGTGGAGGATATAGCTCTAAGTTTGGTCTAACTTCTACAGAGATACTAGAGGCATATCAACTACTTCAAGAACATAACTTATTAGATAGACTATGGATGGTACATTTTCATATAGGTTCACAAATGGGTGAGATAGCTCCACTCAAAAAAGCATTAAGAGAAGCAGGAAATATCTATGCAGAGCTCAAAAAAAGAGGAGCTAAAAATTTAAATGCTATTAATATTGGTGGTGGTTTGGCTGTAGAGTATGCACAGTACAAAAGTACCAAAGAGTTAAATTATTCACTAAAAGAGTTTGCCAATGATGTGGTATTTCTAATGCAAGATATAGCTAAAAGTAAAAATATAAAAGAGCCTGATATATTTACAGAATCTGGACGATTTATTGCTTCTAGCCATGCTGTATTAATTGCACCTGTATTAGAACTATTTTCACAAGAGTATCATGCAAAAAGCTTAAGACTCAAAGAAGATAATCCCCCACTTATAGAAGAACTTCATGATTTATGGAAAGCGATTAATCGCTCAAATGCAAGGGAGTATCTACATGATAGTCTTGACCATTTAGAGAGTCTATTAACACTATTTGATTTAGGGTATATTGACCTAGAAGACCGTTCTAATACAGAGATATTGGTCAATCTAATTATTAAAAAATCTATACTATTACTCAAAAATGAGGATACAAATGAACTACAAAAACTTCAAGATAAAATTCAAGAGAAATATCTAGTAAACTTTTCAGCATTTCAGTCTCTTCCTGATTTTTGGGGATTAGGACAACATTTTCCTGTAATGCCAATAGATAAACTAGATACCAAACCTACTAATCCTGCTACTATCTGGGATATTACTTGTGATAGTGATGGAGAGATTGGATTTGATAGAGATACTCCACTATATCTACATGATATAGATATAGAGACACAAGAGTACTTTTTGGCATTTTTTTTAACTGGTGCATATCAAGAGGTATTGGGAATGAAGCATAATCTATTTACTCATCCAACTGAAATAGTAGTTAATTTTAATGAGAATGGAGATTATTCGCTAGATAATCTAATTGAAGCACAAAATATAATGGATGTTTTGGAAGATATGGATTATAATAGAAATATAATTGACAAAAAACTCAAATATATGATAGAGGGTTCAAATTTACTAAATTATAAACAAAAAGAGAATATACTTGGTAAACTTTATCTATATTTAAGTGAAAATAGTTATCTTAAAACCATAGAAACCTAAATTTATAATTTGAGTTTAATAAAAAAATTATTAAAAATATATTAGTAATAGTGAAGTTTCTTAGGAATCCTTACTCTTCAAAATGAGAATTGCTGTACTATTATTCTCAATCTTGACTAACTCATTTTTACTTTTTTTACTTTTTATCATCCATTTTTTGAATTTAACTAATGAACTAATATAATCAGCCACATCTTTGAACTCTTGGTCTTCTAATGGTAAAGTTGGCATAGCATTAGAACTATATCCAAACTTTTGAGATAATGAATATGGGTCTTTGGCATAAGCTGCTATCTCTTCTTTGGTTCGAGTATAAGATACCATATTAAAATCAGGTCCCATACCACCTATTCTACCATCTATTGTATGACATATTGCACAATTTGCTTTATATACATCTTGACCTTTTGTTACATCTGCAAATAGAGATGTTCCTACTAATAATGTTAATGCTATTACTGTTTTTTTCATAAAAATCCTTTAATTTTTAATTAAGAGTAATTTACTCCGATTTAAATTTAGCGAAGAATAACTTAGATTTTGATAATAATTCTTGATTTAAATCAAGAATTTCAACTAATTTGGAGGAAAATATTAAAAAAAATTTATTTATGTTAATTTATATTTAAGGTATACTATGATATAATTTCTTATATCAATAAATAGCACAAATGATTTTACATCACAATCTGTAAAATATTTTTTATGAATCTCTTCCTCCTTTTATAGTGCTAGTGAGATATGCTTATCCCCATGATAAAGGTTTTGATATAATTATCAAACCTATATCATAAAATCTAATCTTTCTATTTTATGATGTTTTTAACAAAAACTTGATATATTCTAAATAAAAAAACAACTATTTAAAGGCACTAAATGTCTAATATAAAATATACCCATTTACATTTACATACCGAATACTCTATGCTTGATGGGGCAAATAAGATTGATGTATTGGCATCAAAAATCAAAGAGTTGGGCATGAATTCCGTAGCTATGACTGACCATGGTAATATGTTCGGAACAATTACCTTTTATAATACTATGAAAAAAGCAGGGATAAAACCTATAATAGGTATGGAAGCTTATATACATAATGAACCTGAAATAGGTGATAAAAGTACACGACGAAGATTTCACTTATGCCTATATGCCAAAAATGATATAGGATATAAAAATCTCATGTTTTTAAGTTCACAAGCTTATATTCATGGCTTTTATTACTATCCACGGATTAATTGGGATTTACTCAAAAATCACTCTGAGGGTCTAATCTGTTCTAGTGCATGTCTCCAAGGAGAGATAAATTGGCATCTAAATTTATCAGATAAAAATATTAAGAATGGAGCAAAAGGATATAAAGAGGCAAAAAAAGTAGCTTTGCGTTACCAAGAGGTCTTTGGTGATGATTTTTATATGGAAATTATGCGTCATGGGATTGAGCATCAGTATAATATAGATAAACAGATTATCCAACTAGCCCAAGAGACAGGTATTAAAATAATAGCTACAAATGATACTCACTATACACTACAAAAAGATGCAGATGCACATGAGGCTTTTATGTGTATAGCTATGAATAAACTCTATGATGACCCAAAGCGTATGCGTCACTCTGTACATGAGTTTTATATTAAATCACCTGAAGAGATGGCACGACTATTTGCTGATATACCTGAAGCCATTACTAATACCCAAGAGATAGTAGATAAATGTAATTTGGATATAAAATTAGGAAATCCAACTCCACCAAACTTTAAATTTGCAAGAGAGAGAGCAGAAAAAGCAGGTATTTTACTACCCGAACCTGACAAAGAGTACTCATTAGAGAATGACAAAGCTCTTTTTATTTATGAGTCTCAAAAAGGGTTAGAAGAGAGATTATCTATCGTACCAAAAGAGAAACATCAAGAGTATAGAGATAGACTTCAAACAGAGATGGATATTATAAATTCTATGAAATTTCCAGGGTATATGCTAATTGTTTGGGAGTTTGTAGATGCTGCAAAACAGATGAAGATACCTGTAGGGCCAGGTAGAGGTAGTGCTGCAGGTTCACTTGTAGCATACTCACTAAAAATCACTGATATTGACCCAATGCCTTATGGATTACTTTTTGAGAGATTTTTAAATCCAGAAAGAGTTAGTATGCCTGATATTGATATGGATTTTTGTCAAGCTAGACGACAAGAGATATTAGACTATGTTATTAAAAAATATGGTCGATACAATGTGGCACAAATTATCACATTCGGTAAGCTACAAGCCAAAGGGGTTATTCGTGATGTAGCAAGAGTTTTAGATATGCCCTACTCTCAAGCTGATGCTATGGCAAAACTAATTCCTGATGAGTTAGGAATTAATCTAACTAAATCTTTTGAAAAAGAGCCAAAAATAAAAGAGTTGATAGATACTAATCCCCTTGCCAAAAGAGTTTGGAATTATGCTTTGGCACTAGAAGGATTAAATAGAAATGCAGGAACACATGCAGCAGGAGTTGTTATCTCAAATGAAGAGTTATGGAAAAAAACACCTATATTTAAACCAACAGGTCAAGATACTCTAGCTACTCAATATAATGGTAAATATGTAGAAGATGTTGACCTTATCAAATTTGACTTTTTGGGTCTTAAAACTTTAACTGTAATTGAAGAAGCAAATAAACTTGTAGAAAAAAGAACAGGTAAACGGATAGACTTTATTCATGAAGACATTAACGATAGAGGTGTCTATGACTATATCTCTACAGGTGATACTTTGGGACTATTTCAGATAGAATCAGCAGGTATGCAAGACCTTGCAAAAAAACTAAAACCATCAAGCTTTGAAGATATTATTGCGATGTTAGCACTATATCGTCCAGGTCCAATGGAATCAGGAATGCTTGATGATTTTGTTGAAAGGAAACATGGAAGAGCCAAGATTACATATATGTTTCCAGAGCTAGAACCTATACTAAAGCCAACTTATGGGGTTATAGTATATCAAGAACAAGTTATGCAAATTGTACAGACTATTGGTGGGTTTAGCCTTGGTGGTGCAGACTTGGTGCGTCGTGCCATGGGAAAAAAGATAAAAGAAGAGATGGATAAACTCAAAGGAGAGTTTGCTGATGGTGCAAGTAAAAAAGGGTTTAATAGAAAAATCGCAGAAGAGTTATTCGATTTAATTGTAAAGTTTGCTGGATATGGGTTCAATAAATCTCACTCAGCCGCTTATGCTATGATTACTTTTTATACCTCATTTCTCAAATACTACTACCCTACTGAATTTATGGCAGCTATCTTAACCCTAGAAAAAAATAATACAGACAAAGTAGTAAAATATGTTGATGAACTCAAAAGATTAGATATTGAGTTGCGTCCACCTGATATTAACCGTTCTGATTTGGTATTTCAAGCTGATGAAATAGATGGGAAAAAGGTTGTATTTTTTGGTATGGGAGCATTAAAAGGTGCTGGAGATGTAGCTATTAACTCTATCATACAAACTCGCTTAATGGGTGGAAAATTTAAAGATATGAATGACTTTGTATCACGAATTGATGCAAGTAAAGTCAATAAGAGAGTAATAGAGACACTAGCAAAAGCAGGTGCATTTGATGAGTTTGGATACTCTAGGTGTGCTTTGATTAGCCAAGTAGAAAATATTACTCAAGCAGCAGGAAAAGCTATGTTGGCTAAGAAAATGGCTGTGGGTTCTTTATTTGGAGATAGTCAAGAGATGACAACTGTTACTGTAAATATAAAATCTATGCCTGAATATGATTTATTAGAAATTTTAGCAATAGAAAAAGAGTCTTTAGGATTTTATGTATCAGGTCACCCTCTTGATAAATATCGTGAACAGTTAGATACTATTAAATATACTCTAAGCTCTGAAATAGAAGATTTGGCAGATGGTTCACAAGCTCTTTTGGTTGGTAAAATTGAAGGGATTACAGAAAAAATATCCAAAAAAGGTAACAAGTTTGGAATAGCCAATATTATGGATTTGCATGGAAATATTGAGCTAATGCTATTTGAAAATAGACTAAAAGAGCTAAAAGAGGATTTTGATACCTCCAGACCTATTGCTTTCAAAGTTCGTATAACCAAAGATGGCGACTTTACACGAATGAATATTTTGAAAATAGAATCACTAAAAGATGCCAAAAAAGAGAAAGTCAAAATTAAAAAAGAGGTCAAATATACCCCTGAATTAAACTTAGCCCCAGTAATTTTATCTATAAATCTAATGCCTGATACTAAAATAATAGAAAAGCTATTTTCTTTAGTACAAAAATATCCAGGAAAACATCCACTACAACTATATATTAAATCTAATTTAGCAGATGTAATTATAGAATCGAAAATGAAAGTAAGTCAAATGATTATCAATGATAGTACCTTTTTCAATAGAAAATCATAGAAAACAGAATTTTTAGCTCTATTTATGATATTTCTACATCCCAAGTTTTACCTCACCTAGAAACTTCAAGAGTTTCTAAAAAATTACCGTTAAGATAATTTGTCAAATAGGGATTTGAGGTTAAAGTGTTAGCTAAACTATTGTAGCATAAGTTGTTTTTATATTTTATCTTGGAT
>Ga0256914_1000748_pt1 | contig 31280 bp, 23 predicted proteins | sample HulkmetaG_FD_191571 | JGI IMG/M metagenome (GOLD analysis project Ga0256914, IMG submission 191571) | Hydrothermal chimney microbial communities from Main Endeavour vent field at the Juan de Fuca Ridge, Pacific Ocean - Hulk | ecosystem: Environmental > Aquatic > Marine > Hydrothermal vents ... | reverse complement strand
TCGCGATTGCCTCGCCGAATCGGGCCGAGCCCCCCGGAAGAGGGGGAAAAAGCGTTGCCAATCCCCCTGCTTTTTTGTACAACAGAAGGCGTAAGGGAAAGACCGTGCAGTACTCCGGGGTTTCAGGGACGAACAGGTGATGTTGTAGTGGAAGATCACCGTGCAATGACAAATTACAGGAGGAATTATGAAAAAAAAGATGAGTGTTTCCCAAATGTTGCTTGCAGGAATGGCGCTTTCCTGCCTGATGATGTGTTCACCGGTGAATGCGGCGGACAAGGTTGTGGTAATACCTCTTTTTTCTCAGAACAGTGACACGGATTCCACCTACACCAACAGTGTGGGCATGACCTTTTCCCGTATCCCCGCCGGCTCCTTTATCATGGGGAGTCCGGACGGGATCAACGGCCGGGCCGGCGATACCCACCGCCCCTTCTGGCCGCCGGAATTCGGCTCACATATTCCCGATAATGAGCAGGAGATCCAGCACCTGGTCAGTATCACCAGGCCGTTCTACATGCAGACCACCGAGGTGACCCAGAGGCAGTATCTGCAGGTCATGGGGAGCAGCGGCTATACCAACCCGGCCAATTTTCAGAGCTGTGGCCTTGACTGTCCGGTGGAGAAAGTCAGCTGGGAGGAAGCCCGGCTCTTTATCGAGACCCTAAACACCATGGAAAACAGGACAGGTTGCGATAAGACACCCAACTCCTGCTACTCCCTGCCCACCGAGGCCCAGTGGGAGTACGCGGCCCGGGCCGGTACCGTCACCGCCTTTTACAGCGGCGGCATTTCCGCGGAAGGCCATGCCAGCTGTGACGTACTGGACTCCAACCTGGATCTCATCGGTTGGTATGAGTGCAATTCCGGAGGGACCACCCATGAGGTGGCGGGCAAGAAACCGAACAACTGGGGATTATACGATATGTCCGGCAATGTCGAGGAGTGGTGCGCCGACCGCTCAAACTCAGGAGTAGCGCCCGAAGAGGATCTCAGGTACCCGCCGGAAGACCTCACCTATAACGGCGCTCCGGTTGCAGATCCCCAGGGGAGGACAACCGGATCTCACCGCATCAGCCGCGGCGGCAGCTGGGATCACGATGCCTCCAGCGCCCGTTCGGCCAAGCGGTATCACCACGATCCGACCTCTCGCTTTCCCACGCTGGGATTCCGGGTGATGCTGTCCATCAGCGAGTAGGCGGGCAGCCTGCTTCCCCCCGGAAATGGTCCGGCCGGATCATTTCCGGGCAAAGTCGTCCGCCGGTGGTTTCCGGGCCTGTTTCCTGTCCCTCGGCAGGAGGCAGCGCCGGAGGACGAACCCCTTGACTGCAGTTACGAAAACGGCGAGAGCTCTTTGGCGGGGATGAGCTCGCTGAAGTAGAGAATGGATGGATACCGCCGGGAGCGGCGGGGAGGCTGCCGGCTGCTGGGACGGGCCACGTGGATCAGGTGGCGCGGCCCGGTGCGGCGGGCCGCATCCAGCACCTTTTCCGTATCATCGGCAAGCATGGTCCGCTCGGGATCGTAGCCGATCATCCGTTGCAGTCGCGTCCAGAACGCCTCTTCTTCCTTGGCCAACCCCACCTCCTGGGAACAGATAATCCGATCAAAAAAACCGGCGATACCGGTTTTGCCCAGTTTGATGCTCAGGGTTGTGGAGTGGGCATTGGTCACCAGGTGTACCTGTTTTGATTTTTTGCGGCAGAATTCCAGAAAAACGGTAACATACGGGTGCACCTTGATGAGATGGTCGATGCGGATTTTCAGCTCCGGAATATCCAGTCCCAGCCGTTTCGACCAGTAGTCGAGATCCGTCCACATCAGGGTATTTTCCACGCTTCGATACTGTTGCAGCAGTTCTCTCCCGGCCTGCTCGATGGAAATGTCATGCTGCAGGCTGTAATGCTCGGGAACATACTGTTCCCAAAAGTAATCGTCGAAATGTTTGTCCAAAAGCGTGCCATCCATATCCAGGAGCACGGTGTCGATGTCGGTCCAGGAAAAGGAAGGTCTCAGGGCTGGGGCGGTAACTGTCTTCATGGTAGAGCGGGATGTACGGCAAACGGTGGTCGGTGTGATCCACCCGGCTGCGGTTCCAAGCCGGAAAAGAAATTTTTTAAATCACATGAGATGATGAGGAACAGGAATTACGCGGCCGGGCGGGAACACCGGCCATGAGACAGGAAGAGGGGGCTTTCTGGGCCAGAACCGAGCCGGCGCCGATGATGGTGTCGTCGCCGACATCATCCATGATGATGGAGCCTTCGCCGATCCAGACGTTTTTGCCGATGACCACCCTGGAGGGGGTGAACTTTCTTGTCATCTTTCCCTCGTTGTCGAAATGCTGGGTTTTGCCGCTGGGGATGCTGCAACGGCTGGCAATGATTGTCTCGGCGCCGATGGTGGCGATGCCGATGATGCAATAGGCGCCGATGGTGACATTGCTGCCGATCTCCGTCCCGCGGTGGGGGAAAAAGCTGCCGAAGCCGATATGAAAGTTCCAGGCGCATTTACGCAGGGTGGCGTAATAGAAGGCACTGCGAAGATAGCTGCCGGGCAGGCCGGGAACCAGGCTGAGCAGATGGCCGAAAAAGGAAAACAGCATCTCGCCTTTGGAGAACACCTCTTCCAGCCAGGTGAGAATGATAAAAGGAAAAACCAGAAAAAACGCACCCAGAAAGGCCGTCTTTTTCATGGCCATCCGTATGGAGGTTGATCGGGACAGGAGAGCCATTGCAGGATATTGCCGTTTGGTTGTATTCATTGGTGTTGACGGCAGCTGCCGGTCAGGCAACGGCGCTTACCCCTCGCCAAGCCTGTGCTGCAGCACGGAAGATATTTTTCGGATTCCTGGAAGAGCCCCGTATCCACTGCCGGCCAGGAACGGATCAGTCCCTCTTGAAAAAGCGCTAAGGCCCAATGGGACTAATTTGGGCTCATATATAATTTGACCCTGCTGAAACGGAGAGGTGACGTGGGAAATGAAAATAGGACGAAATGGCGGAAGAAAAAGGAAAACCAATTCCGTAGCCACCATCCTGCCAGCCTGTGACGGGAAGGAAATATGGTGTCCCCGGAATTAGCCGGCAGCGTCTCCCATAAAAAAATTTCCGCAACGGTTCCAACGCCCCTGATTTGCGGGACACCGGAAGCTATATTTTACCGCCGGGGCGCAAAACCCGTGGCCGGGTAGGCGCCGGGAAACGGCAAAAAGAGGGGCAGCTCCATTGGCTGAGTGACGGCAGGACGGCTGGCGGAGGAGCAGGGATTCGAACCCTGGGTGGAGTCACCCCCACAACGGTTTTCGAGACCGTCCCGTTCGACCGCTCCGGCACTCCTCCTTTCCAGGTACTCAGGTGCAACTATGCATTGTTACCCTTTCTTGGAAAAATCGTCAAGGGGCGGGGGCTTTTTCATGCGGTATGCCCGCGGCGTGGGGGGATTAACCCCAGTCCGGTGGAGATAATGATTGACAGGGCCGGGTTGGAAGTAGTTATATTCTTCGAAAATGCAATGGGTTTGATGCGCCGGCGCGGTTGCCGCGCTCCATTGCCGGGTTTGCAGGCCCCGCTGTCGAGCGACGGGAGACCGGAGGTTGCAGCGGGACGCGCAAGGGAAAAAAGGGGAAGATGCCGACGGAACAACAGGGTGCATTGCTGTTACGGTTGGCCAGGCAGGCCATCGAGGAAAAGCTGGGCATTGTTTCCGGTTCGCCCGTTGATGAATCGCAACTGACGGATGCGGCGCTGCAGGCGAAACAGGGGGTCTTCGTTACCCTGAAAATCGGCGCCAACCTGCGGGGATGTATCGGCAGTCTGCGGGCCACCGAGTCCATTGTCGACGGGGTGCGGCGGCATGCGGTCAATGCCGCCTTCCATGACCAGCGGTTTCCGCCGCTGACCGCCGCAGAGTTGAAAAAGGTGAGGATCGGCATCAGTATCCTCTCCCCGGCGGTGCGGGCGGAATATGACTCCCCGGAAGAGCTGCTGGACGATCTGGCCCGGGAGCGTCCCGGGGTCATTTTGCAGGGCAAGGGCGGCACCGGGGCCACCTTTCTGCCCCAGGTCTGGGAACAGCTGCCGGATCCGCGGCTTTTTCTCTCCCAGCTTTCCCTCAAGGCCGGGCTGCCGGACATGGCCTGGCGCGCGCCCAATATCGACATCCTCACCTACACTGTCCAATCTTTCACGGAGGATCGGTGAGCCGATATCATAGCCGTCAATGAAGGAACTCTTCCTCTCGCCCCGACTTTCTCACCTGCTTGCCCGGATCTATGCCGACATGGAAGCCGGATATGATCTGGTTGCCGCCCGCCTGGGTCACTCCTGCGAAAACTGCCCCGACAACTGCTGCGACAGTTTTTTCCGGCACCACACCTACTGCGAATGGGCCTATCTCTGGGAAGGGATCCGCGCCCTGCCCGACGACGATATCGACCGTATTCTCAAAAGAGCCGAGGAATATGTCCGGGAGTGCAGGGCGGCGGAGGCCCGGGGCAAGCGACCGCAGCTCATGTGTCCCCTCAATGAGGAGGGGCTGTGCATCCTCTACTCGCATCGGCTGATGATCTGCCGGATGCACGGAATCCCGGCCATTCTGATCAGGCCGGACGGCAAGCGTCTCAGCTTTCCCGGCTGTTTCCGTTGTCAGGAGATCGTGGCGAAAAACTTCGGGGGGGATGAAACGCCGGTCATGGACCGCACCGGGCTCTATCGCAACCTTGCCGGGCTGGAATCCGAATTGCTGGGTGAAAAACGGCACCTCTACCCCAAGGTGCGCCTCACCGTGGCGGAGATGATCCTCAAGGGACCGCCCCGTATTCCCCGGCCCCATTGCGAGAGAAACAAAGGGGCGTAGCGCCGCGTTTTCCGTTGCCGTTATGCTTGAGCCGGAAGAGATTTTTTCGCGGATCCGCAGCGGCGGCGACATAGACCGTCGAACCGCCCGGCGGATAGCCCGCCGGATGGATCTGCAGGATCTCCTTGCCCTGGCCGACCGGCTGCGCCGTCACTTCCACGGACGGCGTTTTTTTCTCTGTTCCATCATCAACGCCCGCAGCGGCAACTGTTCCGAGGACTGCCGCTTCTGTGCCCAATCGGCCCGCCATCCCACTGATATTGATTCATACCGCCTCATTGATCCGGACAAGGCCCTGGCCGTTGCCATGGAAAACGACGGCTGCGGCGTCCGCCGCCTCTCCCTGGTGGCCAGCGGTCGCTCGCCGGACAGGTCACTGCTGGACGGCCTCGGCCGCCTCTACGATATGATGGCTGGAAAGACGCGCCTGGATTTTTGCGCCTCCCTCGGCCTGATCAGCGCATCCCAGGCCGCGGAGCTTCGCCGGATGGGGGTGACCAGGTATCACTGCAACCTGGAGTCGTGCCGGGAGTTTTTTCCGCAGATCTGCACCACCCACACCCATGGGGAGAAGGTGGAAACCCTGAAAAACGCGGCCCGGGCCGGCCTGTCCCGCTGTTCCGGCGGCATTATCGGCATGGGGGAGGGGTTGGATGAGCGCATCGAGCTTGCCCTGGAGCTGCGTGATCTCGGCATCCGGTCCATTCCCGTCAACATACTCACCCCGGTGAAGGCAACCCCCCTGGCCGCAGCGACGCCCCTGGACACGGACGAGGTGTTGAGAACAGTGGCTCTCTTCAGGATCATCAATCCCGCCGCGGTGATCAGGATCGCCGGCGGTCGCCTGCTGCTGGGCAAAGAGCAGTATCGCTGTTTCACCGCCGGGGCCAACGGCGCCATCGTCGGCAACTATCTCACCACCGTGGGGGCCTCCCTGGCCGAAGATCTTGAAAATATCGCCGCCCTGGGCTATCGGTTGCCCTCTTCTTCCTGACTTGCAGGCATTCACGGACGGTGCATCGCAACGCCCTTCTTCGTCCTTCCGCTATCTTTGTCGGTGCTGGGCAGCAGGCAATTTTTTTGCCGCCTACGGCCGCGAAAGCTCTTCTCCACCAGGCATGGTTTTCCGGTGAAGGGGTTGCGACCGGTCCAGTACATGAGGGTGGACCAGGTGGAGGGAGTGGGGGTGAAGATCTGCACCTGTCGGGGCAGCAGCCGCAGGTGTCGCCGGGAAAAGTTTCTCAGGCGGCGCATGTCGTCAAGGCTGCAGTCGGGATGGGCGGCGATCATGTAATAGGTGAGGAACTGTTTTTTGCCCGCCTCGCGGGTCAGCCGGTTGAAGAGGCGGCGAAAGGAGAGCAGGACGGCCGTTCCCGGCTTGCCCATGGCGGCCAGGACCCGTTTTTCACTGTGCTCCGGGGCGAGTTTGAGCTGCCCCGAGACATGGTGCCGCACCAGCTGCCGCAGGTAGGCGGTTCCATGGCGTTGATCGGCCGGCAGCAGATCGTGGCGGATTCCCGAGGCGACAATAACCTTGCGGATGCCCGGCAGTTGCCGCAGTTGCCGCAGGAGTTGCAGCTGGGGTTCGTGGTTCACCGGCAACTTTGCGCAGACGCGGGGATAGAGGCAGCGTTTGCCTCGGCAGCTGCCGCGGATGGCCTTGCGGCTGCATTCGAAGCCGTACATGTTGGCCGTGGGTCCGCCCACATCGGCTATGATGCCGGTGAAACGCGGGTGACGGGTTAGCACTTCGGCCTCGCGCAGGATTGACCTCCGGCTGCGCCGGCGCACCGTGCGCCCCTGGTGAACGGCAATGGCGCAGAAGTTGCACTCGCCGTAACAGCCGCGGTGGGTGGCGATGGCGAAGCGGATGGTGGCCAGGGCCCGTACCCGGCCGCGTCTCCGGTCATGGGGATGGAGGTCGCGTTCATAGTCCAGGTTGTGCACCCGGTCGAGCTCCTCCGTGGTGAGCCAGGGGGCTGGTGGATTCTGGATCAGATAGCGGCTGTCCTGCCGCTGGGCGAGGCCTGCGGCGGTGACCGGGTCGTTGTTGTCGTAAAAGGTGCGGAACATCGCGGTGAAAGCCGCCTTGTCACCGGCGGCCTCGGCATGGGAGGGCAGCTCCTCGTATCCGGCCGGAACAGTGGAAGCCGCATAACAGACGCCCCGGATCCGGCGGGGATCTTTTCCGGCGTCGAGGCGGTTGGCCAGCTCGACCACCGCCCGCTCCGCCATGCCGTAGAGAAGATAGTCTCCCCGGGCATCGAAGAGAATGGAGCGCCGCACCGAGTCGGACCAAAAATCGTAATGGGAGATGCGGCGCAGGCTGGCCTCGATACCGCCCAGGACAATGGGACGGGTATTTTTGAAATAGCGCCTGATCAGGTTGGCATAGATGATCACCGCCCGGTCCGGGCGTCTGTTGTTGATACCGCCCGGGGTGTAGTCGTCCTGTTTTCTTTTTTTGCCCGAGGCGGTGTAGTTGGCGACCATGGAGTCGATACAGCCGCCGCTGACGCCCCAGAAGAGACGGGGTTCTCCCAGCCGGGCGATATCCCGATCCGATGTGATATCGGGCTGGGCAATGATTCCCACCCGGTAACCCGCCGCCAGCAGTACCTTGCCGATAACCGCCACCCCGATGAAGGGCGAGTCGATATGGGCATCGCCGTTGACCAGGATGATGTCCGGCCGGTCCCAGCCCAGGGCGCGCATCTCTTTTGTGGTTGCGGGAAGAAACATGAAACCCTGCCGATGTTTCCGGGATAAGGGGATGGAGAGTTCCCGGGATGCTACCACGGATGAGAAAAAATTACACGGTTGCCGTGTTCATCTTTTCCAGTTCGCGGGTCAGGGAGCGGCGGATATGGTTGTATTCCGCCTCGGTTGCCGCCAGCAGCGAGGTCAGCGACTCCGGCTCCGACCCCGGTTTCGCGGCGTTTTCCAGCTGCCGGCAGAGATCGGCCAGTTCAACGGCACCCAGGTTGGCGCTTGATGATTTCAGGCTGTGGGCCGCCTCCCGCAGCCCGGCGGGGTTGTCGTCATGCACCGCTTCCCTGATACCCGCCATGAGGATGGGGGAAATTCCGAGGTACTGTTTGACGATGTCGCCTACCCGCTCCCGCCGACCCCGGCTGAGCAGCGATGTGATCAGCTCCGAATTTTCCAGGCAGGACAAGGCAAGGCTCTCCGCCTTTTCGGGTCGACCGCCGCCGGGCGGTTCCGCGGCGGGTCGCTCTTTTGTCTCCGGCTCCGGTCCGCCCAGCCGCCTTTTGAGCAAATTGTTCAGGGTAGTCATGGAAAACGGTTTGCTCAGGTAGTCGTCCATGCCCGCCCTGCTGCACTCATCCCGGACATCCTTGAGAACATTGGCGGTCATGGCGATGATGGGCACCCGTTTCTTGCCGCTGGATTTCTCGTGGCTGCGGATTTTTCTTGCGGCCTCGAAGCCGTCCATGACCGGCATCTGGCAATCCATGAGGATCAGGTCATAGCTGGAGCGGGTCGCCGCCTCCACCGCCTCCCGGCCGTCGGCGGCAAGGTCGACCCGGCAATCCATGAGATAGAGGATCTCCCGGGTAACGTCCTGGTTGACCATATTGTCTTCCACCAGCAGAATTTTTTTGCCGAACTTCGTCAGGTCGGCAGGAATTTCCTCTTCATCGGAGACCGTCGCGCATCCCTGTTGGTGCCGGAGGGGATTTATCTCATCGGCGCCGCAGAGCTTGAGCGGCAGGGTGAACCGGAAGAGCGCGCCCATGCCGGGTTTGCTTTCAACACCGATTTCTCCGCCCATCAGCGTCACAAGCTGTTTGCAAATGGCCAGTCCCAGGCCGGTGCCGCCGTATCGCCTGGTGGTTGAGCTGTCGGCCTGGGAAAAGGCGGCAAAGATACGTTCCTGTTTGCGGCGGGGAATGCCGATGCCGGTATCCCGGACCGTGAAGCGGACCTGGAGGGTATCCCCGGCCCGGTGAAGAATGCGTACCTTCAGGGCCACCTCGCCTGCTTCCGTAAATTTGACCGCATTACCCAGCAGGTTCATGAGGATCTGTTTCAGGCGGGTGGAATCGCCCAGCAGGCGGGGGGGGATGTCTTCCGGAAGATCCTGCCTGAAGGCGAGCCCCTTGCCTCTGGCCCGCACCATCATCAGTTCCGTGGTCTCCTCCACTGTTTTCCGCAAGTCGAATTCATGGTTTTCAAGATGGAGCTTGCCGGCTTCAATCTTGGAAAAGTCGAGGATTTCGTTGATGATATTCAGCAGGGCCTCGCCGGAACCCTTGATCGTCCGGGCGAATTTGCGATGTTTGGGATCAAGGTCCGCCTCCATGAGCAGCTCCGACATGCCGATGATGCCGTTCATGGGAGTGCGTATTTCATGGCTCATGGTGGCGAGAAATCGGCTCTTTGCCTGACTGGCGACCTCTGCCTTGCGTTTTTCCGAGATCAGTTTCCGGCTCATCTCTTCACGCAGGTTGACCTCCCGGCGCAGTTTCCTGTTCTTGTCCCGCTGGTCCCGGGAGATCTCCTCGAAGAGGGAGGCGAGGAAGAAATCCCTTCTGGTGTAATACTCCATGGTGTAGCAGGAAAACATGCCGATGAGGTTGGCGCTGATGAAAAAGAAGTTGTTGTTGATGAAGACCGGCAGCGGCGTGCCGGCGAGAAAGAGCGCGGCGATCTCGTAGAGAAGGACGATGAACCAGCCCACCAGGGAGGCGTGGATGAAGCGCATCTTCAGCAGCGTATAGCAGAACATGAAGATGAGAATCAGGCCGGCATAATAGGAAAAGCTCGCCGGCGGCGGCGCAACGACGATCATGGCGATGATGCCGGCGCCGCAGCTGATAGCTGTAAACGCGGTGAGCTGCCGGATATACTTTTGGAAAAAATCGAAAAAGGTCAGCAGGACGGCGATGGTGATCAGGGGAATGACAAAGCCGTAACGGATGAGCCAGAGGATGTCTTTCTGATCCGGTACCAGGCCGGCATCGAGAATGCCGAAAGCGCCGTACATGATGATGGCGAGGATACCGGAAAACCGAACGATTTGCAGGGAGGCCGTGTTGTGGCGGGCCAGAAATTTTTCTTCCAGCCGCTGACAATCTCCCCTGAAGGCCAGGGTTACCGGATGCAGGTGCAGCCTCTGTCCGCTTTTGCTCGTCCCTGCGTCGGGATTACCTGGGAGTGAATTCATATAAGGAGGATCGCCTAGGATGATCATCTGAGAAAGCAGGCTCACACTTGTATCGGCCGTAACCTTGACAGGGTTTAGCCCCGGACTTATTGTTCCGTCCAGGATTGATGATCATTTTCGGGTTTCCTGTCGGTTTATCAGTAATTTGCCGCGGTTGAGAATCTGAAAAAAAGATGAGGAAGCAAGAAAAGGGGAGATAAAACGTGGTTGAGGAAAACCGGGAAAAACAGCAGAACAGGGCAACCGGACCGGAAGAGGAGATCGAGATTCCCGAGAACCTGGGCGAGGTGGATGAAATCGCCGGGACCGACGCCGATGAAGCGGAAAACGAGGTGGAACGGCTGCGGCGGGAGCTGGAAGAGAACCGCGACCGCATGCTGCGCATTGCCGCGGAATCCGAGAATTTCAAAAAACGCATGCAGCGGGAACGGGATACGATGCTCAAATATGCCGGTGAAAATATCCTGCGGGAACTGCTGACCACTGTCGATAATCTGGACCGGGCTCTGGAACAGGTGGGTGACGGCGAGGGCGTTTCCCCGCAAAATGTCCAGGCCCTGATCGAAGGGGTGCAGCTGACTCGCAAGGGGCTGCTGGGCACCCTGGAGAAGTTCGAGGTAACGCCGCTTGAAAGTGTCGGCAAAAAGTTTGATCCGGAGCTGCACGAGGCCCTTACCATGGAGCCCAGCGACGAGGTTCCGGCCCAGCATGTGCTCCAGGAGTTCGTCAAAGGCTACAAGTTCAAGGACAGGTTGCTGCGGGCGGCCAAGGTGGCGGTATCCAACGGTCCCGCCGAATAGATTTCCTCTTTATAAGGCGTCGTGGATCGGGAAATACCCTTGACAGGAATGAATTCGTACACATTGTAAAGGTGGTATTGTCAGGAACAAATCAGCAGAACGGCTGATATGCTATAAAGGAGATAAGGAGATAAAATTATGGGAAAGATTATCGGAATTGACCTGGGAACGACAAATTCCTGCGTGGCGATCATGGAGGGCGGCGAGCCCAAGGTGATCGAGAACGCCGAGGGCCAGCGGACAACCCCTTCCATCATCGCCTTTTCGGATAAGGGTGAACGGCTGGTGGGCCAGGTCGCCAAACGTCAGGCAGTGACCAATCCGGAAAGAACGCTGTTTGCCATCAAACGGCTCATCGGTCGCAAGTTCACCGATGCCGAGGTCAAGAAATCCATCGAGGTCAGTCCCTTCAAGATCGTCGAAGATAAAAACGGCGATGCCGCCGTTGAGGTGGACGGCAAGGTCTACACACCGGCGGAGATTTCCGCCATGGTGCTGGGCAAGATGAAGAAGACCGCCGAGGAGTACCTGGGCGAGGAGGTGACCGACGCGGTTATTACCGTGCCCGCCTATTTTAACGACAGCCAGCGGCAGTCCACCAAGGATGCCGGCAAGATCGCCGGACTCAACGTCCAGCGTATCATCAACGAGCCCACGGCCGCCTCCCTGGCCTATGGCCTGGACAAGAAGGGCGAGGAAAAGATTGCGGTTTTCGACCTGGGTGGCGGTACCTTCGATATTTCCATTCTCGAAATCGGCGATGGCGTCTTCGAGGTCAAGTCCACCAACGGCGACACCTTCCTCGGCGGCGAGGACTTTGACATGCGCATCGTCAACTGGCTGGCCGACGAGTTCAAGCGCGACCAGGGCATTGATCTGCGCAACGACAAGATGGCCCTGCAGCGACTGAAGGAAGAGGGGGAGAAGGCCAAGATGGAACTCTCCACCACCCTGGAGACGGAAATCAACCTGCCCTTTATCACCGCCGATGCCGGCGGGCCCAAGCATCTCAACGTCAAACTGACCCGGGCCAAGCTCGAAAGCCTGGTGGAGGATCTGATCAACCGCACCGAAGGCCCCTGTCAGACGGCGCTCAAGGATGCCGGAATCAGCGCCGGCGACATCGACGAGGTGATCCTGGTCGGCGGAATGACGAGAATGCCCAAGGTGCGCGACAAGGTAAAGGAGATCTTCGGCAAGGAACCGCACAAGGGGGTCAATCCCGACGAGGTGGTGGCCATCGGCGCCGCCATCCAGGGCGGTGTGCTCAAGGGTGATGTCAAGGATGTCCTGCTCCTCGACGTCACACCGCTTTCTTTGGGTATCGAGACCCTGGGTGGGGTGATGACCAAGTTGATCGAAAAGAACACAACGGTGCCCACCAAGAAGAGCCAGGTGTTTTCCACGGCCGCAGACAATCAGCCGGCCGTGTCCATCCACGTGCTCCAGGGTGAGCGGGAAATGGCCCAGTACAACAAGACCATCGGTCGTTTCGAACTCACCGATATTCCCCCGGCGCCCCGCGGCGTGCCGCAGATCGAGGTAACCTTTGACCTGGATGCCAACGGTATTCTGCACGTTTCGGCCAAGGATCTCGGTACCGGCAAGGAGCAGTCCATCCGTATCACCGCCTCGTCCGGACTCTCCGAAGAGGAGATCGAACGGATGAAAAAGGATGCCGAACTCCATGCCGAGGAGGACAAGAAGCGCAAACAGTTGGTGGAAACCAAGAACCAGGCCGATGCGCTCATCCATGCCACCGAAAAGAGCATGAAAGACCTGGGCGACAAGGTGGACGGTGCCACCCGCAGCGCGGTGGAAACGGAGATCGGCAATGTGAAGAAGGCGCTGGAAAGCGATGATGTGGACGCCATTAACAAGGCGGTTGAAGCCCTGACCCAGGCATCCCATAAACTGGCCGAGATGATGTACAGCCAGGCGGCCAAGGACCAGGGAGCCGGCGGTGATCCCGGCGGCGGCGCCGGAGCCGGGGCAGCCGGCGGGGCCGGACCCTCCGCCGGAGGCAGTGACGACGATGATGTCGTTGATGCCGATTTCGAAGAGGTAAAGTAAAATAGCCCATTCACTTTCAGGGATTTACGGGAGCGCGAGTTGATTTCTCGCGCTCTTTTTTTTTGCCTGCCCCGGGGAGATCCGCCTTTTTCTTGCCTTTCCCCGGAAACATCGGATGATTTTTCCGGCGGATAAGGTAGAATGGCCCCTGAAAATTTCAGCGGCTTTTGATAAAAGGACGAACAGGGGAAACAAGCAACGAGGAGAGCATGAAGAGAGTTCTATCCGGCATCCAGCCTTCGGGAAAACTGCATATCGGCAACTACTTCGGCATGATGAAGACGATGATCAATTTTATGGAGGAGTCCGATCTCTATGTCTTTATCGTCGATCTGCACGCACTGACCACGGTTCATGACCGCGAACGCCTCCGCCGGGGCACCCTGGAGGCGGCCGCGGATTTTCTGTCTCTGGGCCTAGATCCGGATCGCTGTACCTTCTGGGTGCAGTCGGATGTTCCTGAAGTATGTGAGCTTTCGTGGATTCTGTCCACTCTGACCCCCATGGGTCTGCTGGAACGCTGTCACTCCTACAAGGACAAGGTTGCCAAGGGAATCGCCGCCAGCCACGGACTCTTCGCCTATCCTGTGCTCATGGCCGCGGATATTCTGCTCTATCAGTCGGAAATCGTGCCCGTGGGCAAGGACCAGAAGCAGCACCTTGAGGTGGCCCGCGACATTGCCGTCAAGTTCAACAACACCTTCGGCGAGACCTTTGTGGTTCCGGAGCCGGCCATCGGCACCACAACCGCAGTGGTGCCGGGAATCGACGGCCAAAAGATGTCCAAGTCCTACGGCAATACCATCCCCATCTTTTTAGAGGAGAAACCGCTGCGCAAACGGGTAATGTCCATCGTCACCGATTCCACCCCGGTGGAGGAACCCAAGGATCCGGAGACCTGCAACCTCTTCAGGATCTTCAGCCTTTTCGCCTCCGACGAGCGTCTGGCCGAGGTCCGCGATCTCTACGAGAACGGCGGCGCCGCCTACGGCTATCTCAAGCAGGAGCTCTTCGAACTCATCAACGACCACTTTGCAAATGCCCGGAAAAAACGCCGGGAACTGCTTGCCGACCCCGATCACCTGCGCGACATCCTCCGCAGGGGAGCAGCCAAAGCCCGCACCAGGGCCGCAGCAACCCTGGACAAGGTCCGCGACCGGGTGGGACTTACCTATTGACCGGATGTTGAAATGGTAAGGCCTGCCTGATCAACGGCTATCTCCACATCTCCTGCCGACCCGTTGACATACACCGGAATTTTCTTCCGTTCAAACCATTGTCGGATCCTGCGGCTGCGATTCGATTCCCATAGCGTGCGGGGAGCCGGCACCAGGCCGGCCTTTGGGTTTACCTTCTCGAAAAAGATGTCAGGCACCGTGGTTTCTGTTCCGTGGTGGGGAACCTTGAGCAGGTCCGCCTCCAGTTCTTCACTATTTCCGGCAAGCCAGGTACCTATTTTGAGGTTCAAATCGCCGGTAAAGAGAATTTTTTTACCATGGACCCGCAGCATCATCACCAGGGACATATCGTTGATGTCCGTGCTGCCGACCGGCGTATGGACGCCGTCGAAGGCGTAGAGGATATCCAGGGTCACAGCCGGGGCCAGATCAAAGTGAAGTCCGGGGAGGGCTTCATGGACTTGAGCGCCATACCGCACCAGCCTTTCCCGCATGTTCACCACGTCCCGGTAATCGCATCCCCAGGGGCGTTCGCGGTTACATACCTCTTGATCAGGCAGGTTGAAATAGACATGACCCAGCCGGATATGGTGTGCCATCATCGCCGCCAGGCCGCCATAATGATCTTTGTGGGGATGGGTGATGAAGATCGTATCAATGTTTGTGATTTCATGTTGTTCCAGCCAGGGAATGAGTCCCTGATCCGCAGTGGTGTAATGACCGGTGTCGATCATGATGTTTCTGCCATCTGCCAATTGCAGAATATGGGCATCGGCCTGCTGGCCGGAGTAGTTGACATTGATCATGGTCCAGCGAAACAGGGCATCTTCGTCGGTGCAGGCACCGGAAAGAGCGGCGCCAACGACGACGGCAGCGAATAATAGTGATTTCATGGCTACGCATTGATTGGCAGCATCGGCTTTGTAGCTTTACTGCTTTCCCATTTCACGATGGAAATTTTCCCGTAATGAAAAAGGCCGTCACCGGAATCCGGTGACGGCCTTTGGTTTTTCCGAAAGACGGAAGGGTGAAATTATCCTTCCAGGGCCTTGAAGCGTCCCTGCAGGAACTTCCAGGCCTTTTCCACATCCTTCTGGGATTGGGCCATGAGCTGATCGGCCATGTCCGGATTGGTCAGCTTGAGCATGCGGTAGCGGTTTTCGTTTAGGGCATACTCGGCAAAGGGGATGCTCGGCTCCTTGGAATCAATGATCAGCGGATTCTTGCCACCATCTTCCAGTTCCGGATTGTAGCGGTAAAGGGGCCAGTGGCCGCAGGCAACCGCCTTTTTCTGCTGCTCCAGACCGAAGGCCAGATTGAGGCCGTGGTTGATGCAGTGGGCATAGGCGATGATGATGGAAGGCCCGTTATAGGCTTCGGCCTCGTTCACCGCCTTGACGGTCTGTTGCGGATTGGCGCCCATGGCGACCCGGGCCACGTAGACATTGCCGTAGGTGGAGAAGATCATGCCCATATCCTTTTTGGGCATTCTCTTGCCGCCGGCGGCGAACTGGGCAACCGCGGCCCGCGGGGTGGATTTCGACATCTGGCCGCCGGTGTTGGAATAGACCTCGGTATCGAGAACCAATACGTTGACGTTTTCACCCGAGGCCAGGACATGGTCCAGGCCGCCGTAGCCGATATCATAGGCCCAGCCGTCACCACCGAAGATCCAGACCGATTTTTTCACCAGATAGTCGGCCACATGGTAGAGCCGCGTGGCAATGACATTGTCGCTGCCCTCCAGCCCGGCCTTGAGAGCGCCGACCCGTTCGCGTTGGGCCTCGATCTCGTCCTGGGTCTGCTGCGAGGCGCCGAGGAGTTCCTCTTTCACGGCTGCATCGATGAGGTTTTCGGCAACCGCGGCATCAAGCAGTTCAGCCGCCTGCTGGGCCAGCTTGTTGACCGTCTGCCGCATACCCAGACCATATTCGGCGTTGTCTTCGAACAGCGAGTTGGACCAGGCCGGACCGCGACCGTCTGCCCGCTGGGCATATGGAGTGGTCGGCAGGTTGCCGCCGTAAATGGAGGAGCAGCCGGTGGCGTTGGCGATGAGCATGCGGTCGCCGAAGAGCTGGGTCACCAGCTTGATATAGGGGGTTTCGCCGCAGCCGGCACAGGCGCCGGAGAACTCGAAGAGCGGCCGTTTCAGCTGACTGCCCTTGACGGTCTTGGGATTGAGCAGGTTGCTGTCCACCTCGGGCAGGGCCATGAAGACTTTCCAGTTGGCGGATTCGCGCTCGTGGACCTCCGGAGTGTTGGGAATCATGGTCAGAGCCGTCTGCTCGGTCTTGTTGCCGTCGGCATCCTTCTTGCGTGCCGGACAGGCGGTGGAGCAGAGGGTGCAGCCCACACAGTCATCGGTGGAAATCTGGATGGTGAACTTCCGTCCCTTGAACTCCTTGCCCGCCGCGTCAACGGTTTTGAAGCTGTCGGCGGCGCCTGCCTTTTCCAGATCCTCGGCAGAGACGACTTTCATCCGGATACATCCGTGGGGGCAGACCAGGGAACAGCGGCCGCATTGGATGCAGGTTTCCGGATCCCATTCGGGAACGGAAACGGCGATGTTGCGCTTTTCCCACTGGGTGGTGGCGGTGGGCCAGCGGCCATCCGCCGGAATCTGGGAGACCTTCAGTTCCTCGCCCTTGCCCTCGATCATCTTGGCGGTGACCTCCTTGACAAAGTCCGGGGCGTCATCGGGAACCACGGGGGGTACCTCATGGCCGGAAATCGTATCCGGCACCCGGACTTCGACGATGTTGTCAACGGCGCCGTCAACGGCATCGTAATTCATCTGGACGATCTTTTCGCCCTTCTTGCCATAGGTCTTCTTGATGGCGTCCTTGATGGCCCGGATGGCCTCCTCCTTGTCGAGGATACCGGAGATGAGGAAAAAGGCGGTCTGCATGATCATGTTGATGCGGGCGCCCAGACCAATGGCCTGCCCCAGTTTGATGGCATCGATGATGTAGAATTTCGCCTTCTTGTCGATGAGCTGCCTCTGTACCCGTGACGGCAGCTGATCCCAGATTTCATCCTTGCCGTAAGTGGTGGTGAGCAGGAAGGTGCCGCCCTCTTCAAGGTTGGAAAGCATGTCGTAGCGATCCAGGAACGAGAAGTTGTGGCAGGCGACAAAACTCGCCTTGTTGATGAGATAGGGGGCAACCACCTGGTTTTCACCGAAACGCAGGTGGGAAACCGTCATGGAGCCGGACTTTTTGGAGTCATAGACAAAGTAGCCCTGGGCACTGTTGTCGGTTTCGGCGCCGATGATCTTGATGGTGTTCTTGTTGGCGCCCACGGTGCCGTCGGAGCCCAGACCGTAGAACATGGCCCGGTAGACGTCGTCGCCTTCGATGTTGAATGACTTGTCGTAATCGAGGCTGGAAAAGGTGACGTCGTCGTCGGGGCCGACGCAGAAGTCGTTTTTCGGGTTGTCTGCGGCCATGTTGTCGAAGACCGCCTTGACCATGGCCGGAGTGAATTCGGCGGAACCGAGACCGTAGCGACCGCCGAGGATAACCGGGGTGGCGAAGTCAGCGTTGGTGTCGGCGGCCTCGCCGATTGCCGCCCGCACATCCAGGTAGAGGGGCTGGCCCACGGCACCCGGCTCCTTGGTGCGGTCCAGTACGGTGATGCGTTTGACCGAGGCGGGCAGGGCGGCCACCATGGCCTTGGTGTCAAAGGGTCTGAACAGCCGGACAATCACCAGGCCCACCTTGTTGCCGGCGGAGATGAGGTGATCGACGGTGGCGGCGACGGTCTCGGCGCCGGAGGCCATGATGACGATGACATCCTCGGCATCCGGGGAACCGTGATAGTCAAAGAGGTGGTAGGTGCGGCCGGTGAGCTCGGCAAATTTGTCCATGGTCTCCTGGACAATGCCGGGGACGGCGTTGTAATACTTGTTCACCGTTTCCCGGCCGGTAAAGTAGACATCCGGGTTCTGGGCCGTTCCGCTCATGGAGGGACGGTCAGGAGTCAGGGCGCGCTGCCGGTGGGCGATGATGAGATCCTCATCGATTATGGCCCGCATATCGTCCTCGCTGAGCTGCTCCATTTTCTGGATCTCGTGGGAAGTACGGAAGCCGTCGAAGAAGTGCATGAAGGGGATGCGCGATTTAAGGGATGCCTGGGTGGCGATGAGGGCGAAATCCTGTGCTTCCTGGACATTTTTGGAACAGAGCATGCCCCAGCCGGTCTGCCGGACCGCCATGACATCACCATGGTCACCGAAAATCGACAGTCCCTGGCAGGCCACCGAGCGGGCGGTGATATGGAAGACCGTGGGGGTCAGTTCACCGGCCAGTTTGTACATGTTGGGCATCATCAGAAACAGGCCCTGGGAAGCGGTGAAGGTGGTGCAGAGCGCTCCGGTGGTCAGGGAGCCGTGCAGGGAGCCGGCCACACCGCCCTCGGACTGCATCTGCGAGATAACGGGAACGGATCCCCAGATGTTTTTCTGCCCGGCATTGGCCTTGGCATCGGCCTCGGCCGCCATCGGCGACGAGGGCGTAATGGGGTAGATGGTGATGACTTCACTCGTGGAATAGGCAACGTGGGTACATGCCTGGTTTCCGTCGATGGTGACCATTTTTCGCGACATAGATTTTCTCCTTGGCTTACTTGATTGACGGTTGCCGGTACTGCGACCGGCGGAGTTGACATATTTTTTCCGGGAAGGCGCCCGGGGCGCTTTCCCGGATTGGGGACGGGATTATTTGATCGTCGGCATCTTGTCGAGCTCGTCCTTGCCGTGGTGGACGATGTTGTAATTTTCCAGCTCGGCGATATAGTTTTCGATGGCTTCGATCTGGGCGTCGTCGTGCAGAACCCGGATGGAGACTCGTTTCCGCCCGTGGGGGGCATCGTCGAACGAGGTGAGGATGGAGAGGACCTGGGCCTCGTGCTGGCGGAACATGTCGATGATGCGGGTGACGGATCCGGGGGCGTCCGGCATGTCGATGATGTACTGGTGCGAGCCGTCGCGGATGCCGGCGGCGTGGATAAAGCCGCGGAGGATATCCGTTTCGCTGAGCAGGCCCACGAGGTTGCCGTCTTCATCGAGGATGGTGAGGCCGGAGATTCGCTTGTCGAGCATGACCAGCGCCGCCTTGGCCAGGGTGTCGGTGTCATACAGGCTGATGGGATTGGGGGTCATCACCTCCTTGACCTTCATCTCGGAGAGGAGGTAGTACATTTCGTGCAGGTCCAGATCGGTGGTCGAGGAGGGCGAGGCCTCCTTGAGATCGCGGTCGGTGATTATTCCGGCAAGTTTGCCGTGGGACAACACGGGCAACCTGCGGATCTTGTTATCCTTCATGGTGCGGGTTGCCCGCATGACCGAGGTGTTGGCATCCACTGTCAGCATTGCTGTTGTCATCCAGTCTTTAATGAGCATGGGAATCTCCTGTATGTGTAAGGGCGACGCATGAATAGACGGGGCTGTCGGCTCATGATCCCCCGCCCGGACAATCCGTCAAAAAGAACTTGACTCCGGGCCATAAGTTTCATTAATCAACAGCCGTATCAAGAGCCTGAAAATGAGCTGTTGCATAGCTCGGTAATCTCACATAATAGAATATTTAAGCCTTGTTCGCAAGATGAAAGCGCCCTCTTTTGCGCATACGCCCCTCTTTTCACGGCAGTTGCAGGAGCGGTGGAGCCGGCGCTGCCGCCGTGAACTAAGCGCTTGCAGCCGGGAGATACATTACACCACCGGGTTGCGGGCCCTGTAAATGGTTATCCGTGAATCCTTCAGCCGGAGATGACATTGTTTACCAACCAACAGTTGCAGGCCTTTCTCTTGCGTCTTACCGCAAAAGATGACTTTGTTTTTCTGGATTGCGGCCGGCCCGGTCCCGGTGCCGGAGACTCCCGGCTGTTTCTTTCGCCGGTGGCGCGTCTGAGTTGTGATGGCCGCGATGATGCCGCCGGATTCCTGCGGCAGGCCGAGGAGTTTCTGGCCCGGGGATATTACCTGGCGGGATGGATTGCCTATGAGTTCGGCTACCTGCTGGAACCGAGCTTGCGCCGCCTGCTTCATCGCGCACCGTCGTCTTCCACTCCCCTGGCCCGGCTGGGAGTTTATACCCGGTCGCTGGATCCACACTCGTTTTTGTCCGCCCGGCCGGGAGAAGATGAGGGGGAGGCCTCCGAAATCCCTGCTGAAAACGGCTTTCTGGCCCATGTCCGCACCAACGTGGAGCGGGATGATTACCTCCGGGCCATCAGGCGGATCAGGGAGTATATCGTTTGCGGCGATACCTACCAGGTCAACTTTACCATCAAGCTGAAGTTCAAGCTCCTCTGTTCCCTCACCGCTCTGTACCGGGCGCTGCGTTTCAACCAGAGCGTCTCCTACGGGGCATGGATTCGCGAAGGGGGGAGGGACATCATGAGCTTTTCGCCGGAGCTTTTTTTCGAGTACGACAGCGGCGGGATCCGGGTGCGGCCCATGAAGGGGACGCTGCGCCGGGGACGCACCACGGCCGAGGATGAAGAACTGCGGCAGCTGCTTGGCAGCGATGTCAAGAATCGGGCGGAAAACGTCATGATCGTCGACCTGCTGCGCAACGACCTGGGGCGCCTGCTCCATGATACGGGCGGCGGCCGGGTACAGGTCGATTCCCTCTTTGACGTGGAAACCTACGAGACCCTGCTGCAGATGACCTCCACCATTTCCGCTTATCCCAAAACCGGTCGCCGCCTGGGATTTCGCGAGGTGATGCGGGCGCTGTTTCCCTGCGGCTCGGTCACCGGCGCGCCCAAGATCCGCACCATGGAGATCATCGGCGAGCTGGAAAGGGAACCGCGCGGTGTCTATACCGGTGCGATCGGCTTTGTCCACGCCGAACGGGCCATGTTCAACGTCCCCATTCGCACCCTGGTACTGGAAAACGGTCACGGCGAGATGGGGATCGGCTCCGGCATCGTCTTTGACTCCGATCCGGAGGCGGAATGGCGGGAATGTCTGCTCAAGGGAGACTTTCTCACGCGGCCCCGACCCGACTTTCAGCTCATCGAAACCCTGCTCTGGCAGCCGCAATCGGGATACCTGCTGTTGGATCTACACCTCCGCAGGCTGCAGGATTCGGCTGGATATTTCCTCTTCTCCTGCGACCCGGAGCGGTTGCGCCGTTGTCTGGCGGCCGCAGCCGATGAATGTGCGGCGCAAAAGGGAGCCCGGCGGGTACGGCTGCTGCTGTATGCCGATGGTGAAATCAGCATTACCACGGCTGCCTGCGATTCCCTGCCGCAGACGGATCCTGCGGCGCCGGTGGTCTGTGAGCCGCTGCCGCGGGCCGTTTTTTCGGAAAAAAAGGTTGATTCATCCTCGCCCTATCTCTTCCACAAGACCACCCGCAGGGAAATCTACGATCGTGAACGGCAACGGATTGTGGAGCTTGGTTTCCATGAGGCCTTTTTTGTCAACGAACGGGACGAGGTGACCGAGGGCACAATTTCCAATATCGTCATCAGAAAAAACAACACCTGGCTGACTCCGCCCCGATCCTGCGGCCTCCTGGACGGTGTTTTACGGCGATACCTCCTGGAGCGGTCGGCTGTCCCCCTGCGGGAAAAAATCCTCACCCGTGCCGAAGTCGCCTCCGCCGATGAAATCTATGCCGTCAACTCGGTTCGCGGCATGCTCCGGGTAGAGCTGGCAACATGACGCCGGCCCTGGATCGCTATTGATTTACCCGTGGTTACAGTGACATTCTACTCACCACGGCGAGTTGTGGTGCTGGTCAGGCCGGCTATCAACCGATCAAGGCCCTCGGCGGTGGAGACCTGTTCCCGGTAGCCCAGGAGGGTTGCCGCCGCTGTCTTGTCGAACCAGTGGGAGAGGGCGAGTTGTTCGGCCAGGAATCTGGTCATGGCCGGTTCCGACCGCAGTCGCAGCAGGGAATAGGTTATCTCCAGCAGGCGACCCAGCCGTCGGGCCCGGGCCAGGGAGATCTTTCCGGTGACGGCGGGAATATCCAGGCGGGCGAACAGGTCGTTGATCCAGGGCCAGAGGGCCACGGGTTCCTGCTGGCCGATGAAAAAGGCCCGGCCGGCAGCGGTTGCCGTGCTGTGAAGATTACGGGCGGCGCACAGATGAGCAAAGACGACGTTGTCGATGTAGGCGATATCCACCATGTTGGTCCCGTTGCCGACGATTCTCAGGCGGTTCCGGGAGCCGCGTTGCAGAAGCCGCGGTATCAGGTTGGTATCGCCGGGTCCCCAGACCAGGTGGGGACGGATGGCAACGGTGCGCAGGTGCTCGTTGTTTGCGGCCAGAACCCGTTGTTCGGCCCGGATCTTGGTTGCCGCATAGTGACAGAGCGGCCTGACGGCATAGGGAGTCGACTCGTCAACGCCCTGGAGATCGCGGCCGTCAAAGACCACCGACGGGGTCGAGGTGTACACCAGCACCGCGATTCCGTGGCGGCGGCAGGCGTCGATGACGTTGTCGGTCCCGGCAACGTTGACGGCCTCATATTCCCGCAACGGCCCCCAGATGCCTGCCTTGGCAGCCACGTGAAATACGGTGTCGCAGCGGCTTGCAGCCGCTGCCACGGTTTCCCTCTCACGGATATCCCCCCGGATGCATTCGGCGCCCGCCGCTGTTGCCGCGGGATAATGATTACGCCCCAGCACCCGCACCCCGATCCCTTGTTCCGTCAGCTTGCGTACCAGGGCCAGGCCGATGAAGCCGCCGCCGCCGGTGACCAGTACTCTTTTCATGGTACCTCCATGAAGGGGTGTCTATCAGAGACCATCGCGTCCCAGACAGCCTCGGGCCGCTGTCTCCCGGGCGGCCCATTCAGCTAGTTTTTCCCTAAATATCTTGGCATTATGCCTGATATCAACGGGAAAAGAGGGATGAATGAGAAAGATTTCTATTTTCCTGGTATGGGGAAAAGAGCGGGCCAGGCGGCGGAGGCGGGCGAACAGCTCACCTCTGTCCACGTTTTCTTCCACCGGTTCGATGATGAGTACCGGTTTCCGGGCCGCGGCCTTGCCGACCCCCACCAGGGCGGAGCGTTTTACCGCAGGGTCGCGGTTGAAGATCGCCTCGCAGCAGATGGTGTCCATGGGGCCGTCATCGGTGAGCACCCGGTGGGCTTTGCGGCCGCAGAACCAGAGCCGTCCCCTGGAATCCAGATAGCCCATGTCTCCCATTCGGTGGCGGATTTCCGCACCATCCCGGATTTTGGCCGCCCGGGTTTCCTCCGGCTTGTTGTCATAACCCGGGGTCACCACCGGACCCTTGACGACGATCTCGCCGATTTCGCCCGGGGGCAGTACTTCCGCTTGGCTCCAGTCATCAATGGGACCATCCTGAGAAGCGATGATACTCACCTCCATGCCCGGCAACGGCCGGCCCACGCAGGTTCCCCTGCCCTCGCGGGTCAGCGGCCAGGTCTCCCCGACAATCTCCCTGCCGGTGATCGAGGTTACCGGCAGGCTTTCGGTGGCACCGTAGGGGGTGTGGATTTCCGCCTGGGGAGCGAGGATTTCCTCCACCCGGCGCACCAGGTCCCCGGGAACCGGGGCCCCGGCCATGAGGATCTTTTTCAGGGGCAGTTGCAGGGACTGACTGCGACAGTAGTCGGCCACCACGTTCCAGATGGCGGGCGAGCCAAAGGAATAGGTGACTCCATGGTCGAGGATGGAGCGGACGAATTTTTTCGGGTCGACCCGGGCCGGACGGGTGGGATCCATGTCCGGAATAACGGCGCAGGCTCCCAGGGCCGTGGAAAAGAGGGCAAAGAGCGGGAATCCGGGCTGGTCCACCTCTCCGGGACCGATGCCGAAGTAGTCGCGGATGAGGTGCAGCTGGCTGTGGAAAGTGCCGTGCTGATAGCACACTCCCTTGGGCGGGCCGGTGGAGCCGGTGGTGAAGATGATGGCGGCACTTTCTTCCCGTTTTGCCGGAATGGGGGTGAAGTGGTGGGAATGATCCCGGCTGAGGCGCTCCAGGTTTTTTCCGGGACCGGCTCCCACCCGGATCCTGGTGCGCACGGTGGCAAAGGGACGCCGGAAGAAAAGGGAGAGCAGCTGCACCTGGGAAACCGCGATCAGCACCCGCGGCTTCACCGAACCGATACAGCGCAGCAAATTGGTAAAACCCATGCCCGGATCGATGAGGATGACCACGGCGCCCAGCTGAAACAAGGCAAAACTCAGGGCGATGAACTCCATGGAAGGCCGTACCATGAGCATGACCCGCACGCCCGGTCGCACGTCCCGGGCCTTGAGGGCGTTGGCGTAGCGGTTGCACCTCTTGAGCAGTTCCGTAAAGCTCCAGTGACGGTAGACTCCGTTTTTCCCCGTGATCAGGGCTGTCCGGTGCGGCTGTGCCGCAGCCTGTTCGTGGAGAGCTCCGGCAATATTGAAATCAGTCATGACAGGCGGCCAGAAAGGGGTGAAGGTGGTGGAGAATTTCAGGCAGGGCGTCTTCGAGGACGTAATGTCCGGCCCGGGCAAGGTAATGGCTTTCTGCCGCCGGAAAACGTTGCTGCCATTGGTTCAGGAAGGAGTCGGTAAAGCAGAAATCGTCGCCGCCCCAGCAGATGAGCATTGGTTTGTCCCGCAACCGGTGCAGGCCGTCGGCCACCTCCTCCAGGGTCAAACGGCTGGGATGGTTTTTCTTCATGGGAATATCACGCACAAAGGCGTGAAGAGCCACCCTGTTTTTCCAGGAGTCGTAGGGATAGAGAAAGCCGGCCGCCACCCGGGGAGACATTTTTCGACGCACGGCCATATGCACTGCCGCCCGGGCAAATCCGTTGAAACCTCGTATCATGAGTGCCCCCAGCAACGGCAAACGGCAGATATTGATGCGCAGGGGAATCTGATCGGCCGGAAACGCGGCGGTGTTGAACACCACCAGGCCGTTGATACGTTCCGGATGGCGGATCGCCCAGCCCATACCGATGGCACCGCCCCAGTCATGGACCATGAGGACGCACCTCTCCACCTTCAGGTGATCGAGGAGGTGTTCCAGGTTGTCGATGTGACGCCGCAGCCGGTAGGGATAGTTTGCGGGTTTTGCCGAAAGGCCGCAGCCCATGTGGTCGGGCGCGATGCAACGGTGGCGCCGGCGCAGCTCCCGCACCAGGTTGCGGTAGAGGTAGGACCAGGAGGGATTGCCGTGGACCATGACCAGCGGCAGGCCCCGGCCCTCGTCCAGGTAGGAGAGAGCGTGGCCCTGAATGCGTAGGGTTTTCGGCGTAAAGGGGTATTGAAAGAGGGTAGGCGTACTCATCACCAGGTGATTGCAAGCATCAGGGAGTTGATGCCCGAGCCGATGCCCAAAAGGGCGCAGCAATCGCCGGAGGCGAGCATGCCGGCCTCGATGCCCAGGGCCATGGTCACCGGCGCGGAGACCGAGCCGACGTTACCCAGCCGGGGCAGGGTTTCGAAGTTGCGGCCGGGATCAAGCCCGAGGCTGGAAAAGAGTCGCCGGGCATGGGCGCTGCCCACCTGGTGACAGAAAAAACGGTCGATTTCCTCCGGTTGCCAGCCGGTTTCCTGCAGAAAGGCATCCCAGCATCCGGCGGCTGTCTCTATGCCCCGGGTGAGCAGCAGTTCGGAATTCGTGGACATGAGTACGCCCTGTTCGGCGTTCTGCCCGCCCCGGCAGAGGTCGTTGTGTCGGGTATTGGCCCTGCAGGCGCCGGCGACGAGATAGTGGCCGCTGTCCAGGCGCCGCCGGTCCCCCATTACCAGTGCCACTGCTCCGGAGCCGATGGTCAGCGAGGCAAAGGCGGGTTTGATAGTGCTGCGCGTCAGCGAAGAGTCGCCCAGCAGGTGAGCCAGGGTGGAGTGGACCAGGTCTTCGGCGGTTTCCCCGGCAACGATCAACCCATGGCGTACCTGGCCCAGTTCGATCATGTTGGCGAGCATGATCATGCCGTTGAGGAAACCGAGGCAGGCGTTGGAGATATCAAAGAGAAGGCAGTGGTCGCCCAGGCCCAGTTCATGGTGGACAAAGGCGGCGGTGGCCGGCTCCATCATGTCCCGGGAAACCGAGGTAAATGCCAGAAAGTCGATTTCATCAACATCCACCGGCGAGGCTGCAAGCGCCCGGCGTCCGGCGCGGATGGCGCCTGTACTGGGCAGAGTGCCCCTGTCCCAGAAGCGTCGGCAGTGGATGCCGCTCATGAGTTCCAGCCGGCCCCGGGGCAGTTTGAGACGGTCGTAAAGCGGCGCCAACCGCTCCTCGATCTCGGCTGAAGTCATTTCATTGGGAGGCAGCTCATAGCCGAAACCATGCAGACAGACGTGGGAGTATTTCATTGTCCGGATCCTGATTCGGCTGGTTTCACCCCACTACCTTGCCGATGATATCGGCATCGAAGTAGTTGAACGACATGCCGGCGTCCACGGTGATGGTCCGGCCGTTGATTCCCGAGGAGCGTCCCGAGACGAGAAAGGCCGCCACATCGGCAGCTTCCTGCGTGGTCAGCGCTTTTTTACGGGGAATCACCTGTTCGGCAAAGAGGTAGGAGTCGATATAGCCGGGAATACCGGCCGAGGCCGAGGTTTTGAGCAGGCTGGGGCAGACGGCGTTGAAGCGCACCCGGGAAAAGGCGGCAAAGGACTTGGCGAGAAAGACCAGGGAGGATTCCAGCGCCGCCTTGACCGGCGCCATGTAACCGTAGTTTTCCGCCGCCATCCGAGTGGTGGAGATGGAGATGGTGACCATGGCAGCGTCCCTGTCAAGCAAGTCCTTGAAATGATTGGCGATGGAGATGAAGGAAAAACAGGAGACATCCATGGCCTGCAAAAAGGCCTCTTTCCGGGTTTCGTGGAAGGGCCTGAACCCGTCCGAGTAGTCGGCAAAGGCGATGGAGTGCACGATCCCGGCCAGTCGCTTTTCGCCGGTAAGGGCGGCGATTTCATCCCGCACCCGGATGATGTTTTCCTCGGCCTCCACATCGCAGCACAAGACCGGGCTTTCCGGAAACAGTTTGCGACAGGCAGCGGCCCTGGACTCATTGCGGACCACATGAATAATCTCGGCGCCGGCTTCCCTGAGTACCCGGCCGACAGCGCAGGCAAGCGATTTTTTATTGGCAAGCCCGAAGATAACGATTTTTTTTCCTGTCAATCCCAGAAAATCCATTCTATCCGGTTCAAGAGCTCTTCTTCCTGCCTTATCCCTTGAGGGCGCAGGCAAATTCCACCTGCACCGCCACCTTGCTGTTCACCCGCACGCTGCCCTTGAGAAACCAGGCCGATCCCAGTTTCTCCTTCAGTGCCGCCCTGATCTCGATGGTATCGCCGGGCCGCACCTCGCGTTTGAACCTGGCCCCCAGGATCCGGGTGAGGACCGGCACGCCGTTTACCTCTTCCCTTTCGGTCAGCATTTCACTGATGAGCAGGGCACCGGCCTGGAAAACCGCCTCGCAGAGCAGCACCCCGGGCATGAGCGGATAGCCGGGATAGTGGCCCTTGAAGAGGTCGAGATCAGCATGGAGGATCTTCTCCGCCCGGATGGACCGACCGGCCAGTTCCAGGATGCGGTCAATCCAGAGAAAGGGTGCCCGATGGGGAATGCGGTCGGTGATAAACTTGGTGTCCAGGAATGGTGCGGACCGGCTCTGCCGGACGGGAGATCCGTTCATGTCTGTTTTTTGCGGCAAATTCATATTTTTTTTGGATACGGTCATGACCGGGCTGTTTGTCCGGTCGCGGTTAGAGGCCGCCGGTGACTTCCAGGACGGCTCCGTTGATATAGGCGGCCCGGGGGCCGGCCAGGAAGAGGACGGCATCGCCGATCTCTTCCGCCCTGCCGAAGCGTCCGGCGGGCACCATCTTTTTATACTCGGAGAGACGGTCTGCGGGAAGGTCCCTGAGAAAATCGGTTTCGATGAAGCCCGGTGAAACGGCGTTGACGGTGATGCGGCGCTTGGCGACTTCCCGGGCCAGTGATTTCATCAGCCCCACCTGACCGGCCTTGGAAGCGGCGTAGTTGGCCTGGCCCGCAAAGCCGAGCCTGCCCATGGGCGAGGTAACGAAGATGATGCGGCCGTATTTTTGTTTCATCATCAATAAAATGGCGAACTTGGACATGATGTAACCGCCGGTGAGGTTGACGTCGATCACCCGCCGCCAATCCTCTTCCGGCATCATGGCCAGCACCGCATCCCGGCGGATTCCGGCGTTGTTGACCAGGATATCGAGGGTGTCATATTCTTCCTCCAGCTGCCGGAAGAAAGCCGAAACCGCCCGGTAGTCGGCAACATCCAGCCGCTGGAGCCGCAGCCGTTCCGCATGGCTGCAGGTCTCCAGAAACTGCGCGGCCGCCTCATCGTTGCCGCCGTACACACCGATCACCGTAGCGCCGGCTTCCAGCAAAACCTCGCTCACCGCCCGGCCGATACCGCGGCCGGCTCCGGTGACCACAGCCTTTTGTCCTCTCAGGTCGTTCACGATCAGAGCCTCCTCACATAGTCGTCCACGTCGTTGGCAACGATGACGCCGTAATTGATCGCCCCGAGCCAGCCGCTCATGATAATCCCCACCGATCCCACGTGAAAGAGCCCGGGAAGTTCCTTGAAAATGGTCCGCGAGATATCCAGGCCTTCAAACTTGGTGCCGAAGGAGGTTCCCCTGGTGTGGAGGGTGTAGCGGTTGAAGGTTTTTGGGGTGGCGGCCTCGATGGTATCTATCTTCTCCCCGATTCCCGGAATGTAGCGGTCAAGATCGGCCAGGCAGCGGTTGATCATTTCCTTTTTGGCCCGGGTGTAGGCCGTCTCGTCAAGGGAGGCCCAGTCGTCATAGTCACTGTTCATGGAGGCAACCACGGTGTAGTCCGGCCGCCGGGGTCTGGTTTTGGGATAGTAGACCGAGAAGGTGCGGCTGCCGGTATCCATGCGCCGCATTTCCTCGGAGGAAAATTCGGCACTGGTGGAGGTGAAGAGCAGATCCCCCACATCGGCGAAGGATTCTCCGGCACGAATACCGAAGTAGACCTGGCAGGAGGAGTTGTTGACCCGCACCCGGTCGAAGAGGGCCAGGAAGTCGTCACTGAAGCAATCACGTCCCGCCAGCTTGTCGATGGTGTTGGTGATGCCGGCATTGGAAACAACGGCCCCGGCGCTGATGATGCGCTCTCCCACCGCCACTCCCCGGGTGGTGCCGTTGTCGATGACGATTCCGTCCACCTTGGCCCGGGTGCAGATGGTAACCCCGTTTTTTTGCAGTTCCCTGGTCATCATGCCGATGAGCCGGTCGGTGCCGCCTTCAAAGGTGTAGACGCCGCGGTTCATGAAATTGGCAAAAACGATCCCGTAGGTGATGGCCGGATCGTCAAGGGTGGAGCCGTTGGCATAGGTGATGGGTTCCATGAGCAGCCTGTGAACATCGGAGCGACCGGGAAAGAAGCTGTCGAAAAGCTCCCGGGTGGTCATGCTCCTGTCGTCGTAGAAGTTCATGCCCCGCACCGTGTTGAAAAAATCGTCGATCACGCTGCGGGAGATCTTGAACTTTTCATGGAGGATGCGGGTGAAATCGTCTTTGGAAAAGGTGGTTCTCAGGGAAAACTGCGGGTTGTCAAAGACGATATGCGGCAGCTGCACAATGGCGTCGCGGATTTCGCGGGACCAGTATTTTTTGCAGGTCTTCACCATGCCGTAGGGAAAACCGTGCAGGGATACGTCGAAGATATGGCCGCCGCGTTTAAACCAGGTGGCCAGGCCGCCCAGACGGGTATGATGCTCCAGCAGCAGCACCCCGTGTCCGGCTCCGGCCAGCCGGTTGGCGCAGGTGAGGCCGCCGAGACCGGAGCCGATGACGATGACGTCGTAATGCTCTTTGACCTTGTCGAAGGGAGTGAAAGACATGGGTTGGGGTCGGTCGTTTATCCTGTGGCTGGTTATGCCTGTAAAATGTGCTGATTGACGATGGTCACGCCGCTGAGCATGGCGCCGACGATGCCCAGGTATCCCTGGTCGGTGCCGGCGATGAAGAGATTTTTCCACGGCGTGCGGCCACTCTTGATCTTGACGGGGCTGCCGTATACCGCGCCTGCCGCCTTGGCGGTGAAGCGCTCGATGGTGAGCGGCGTGAAACTATCCTGATATACAACGTCCGGGCCGTAATTCCCAATGATTTTCATCACCACCTCCCGGCTGCGGGCAATACACTCCTCCTTGAGCTGCCGGTAGGCCTCGCCCTCGGCCCGTTGCCAGACGGCGTAATTGGCGGCATTGGTGATGCGGATCTGCAAGGGGTCGGGGATGGGAAGCCCTTCAAAATTATGCGGGAAACAGATGACTCCCCAGGTGGGATCCACGGCGTCGTCCGGCCGTTGATAGTTGAGCCTTTTTCCGGTGTTGTAAAAGATGATTGTGCGGTCGTGTCGCAGCCGCGGGAGGCTGTCGGCCGGGAGCATGACGATGGTTTCCATAAAGCTCATCCTGCCGGTGTAGCTTTCTTCATCCGCATTCCATCCCGACAGGAAAATGGTACCGGGCAGACCGATGGTGGAAAGCACGGCATCACCGGTGAGCCTTTCTCCGTCTTCAAGTTCCACCCCGTGGATTTTGTCGCCATGACCAAAAATCCGCCTTACCGGAGCGCGGAAACGCAGCTCGCCGTCGTAGTGCCTGTAGTGGCTGACCAGAAGATCCAGGAATTCCCGGATGGTGCCGCGGGGCCGGAAAAATCCCTCCAGAAACAGGGCCCGGAACATGATGACGAACTGGCCCAGATCCATATCATGTTCCTCGGCGTTGCCGTATACCATGAGAGGGAGGAGCAGCATATCTTCCAGCAGCGGCTCGTTGAGATGGTGCCTGAGAAAATCGCGGGCCGAGTGGCGGGGAACGTCGCTGAAGGGATCATATTCCCTGATCTTTCCGGTCATGGTCAGGAAACGCCGGGTAACGGCCGGGAAGTTTTGTCTCACTGAACTGAGGAGATCGTCGAAATCATTGGAAAATGTCAGGCTGGCCCGGGGAAAGACGATTTCCGAGGCAAGCTGCCGGTGGGTGGCAAACTGTTTGCGGGAGAGCTTGAGCTGTCGCCAGAGCCGGTTGAGGGGGGCATGTTTGTCCCCGGGCTCGGCATAGTTGGTCATGGCGTGAAGGCCGGTTTCCAGGAGATGGCCGTGACGGAAATAATAGGAGTTGAGGCCGCCGGGCAGGTGGTGCTGTTCGAGGATCAGGGTTTTGCGGC
>Ga0256914_1000747_pt1 | contig 31300 bp, 34 predicted proteins | sample HulkmetaG_FD_191571 | JGI IMG/M metagenome (GOLD analysis project Ga0256914, IMG submission 191571) | Hydrothermal chimney microbial communities from Main Endeavour vent field at the Juan de Fuca Ridge, Pacific Ocean - Hulk | ecosystem: Environmental > Aquatic > Marine > Hydrothermal vents ... | reverse complement strand
CTTTGCGCATAGGGATTCCTCCATCGGGATTGCAGTTATTGTAACCTATTTGAGAATCGTTGTCAACAACCCCCTGGGGGTCGAGAATTTGCAATTTTCGGTTTTTGCCGATAATATTGAAAACCGGTCCCTGGAATTCCCATGGACAGGATGCATTGCAAAGTGCGGTATCGCGGGGCGAAAGGTGTTGGCCGTTTTTTGCGATATCACGCTGAAGTGTCGAGCCCTCGACCTTTTGCGGGATATCCCGGACGGATCCGCACGCGGACTTCACTCCAAAATGACGGCCGGAAAGGCGAACAGGTATACGGAATGGAGATTCAGACTGAAATTTTTTCCAACGGGGCGCTCCCGGATGCGGAGAGGTTCGCACGGTTTTCCGGACGTCCGACGCTTCTGCTCGTTTTTGCGGCGATGGAAGAGAGGAGCTATCTGCAAAGGTTGCTGCACCTCCTTCGAAAACATCTGCCGCACGCCTCCATCCTCGGTGCGTCGAGCGACGAGGCGTTGACTCCCGAGGGAATCGTCGGAAACGGGAATGTGGTCGTTACGGCATTGGGATTCAAAAAGGGAACCTCCATCCGTACCGCATCGATCCCGGCCGGAAGGAGCGGAGAGGATCTCGTCGAAGGTCTCTGTGGGCTGAAGCCGAAACTTCTCCTCGCCTTTTGCGATGCGGCGGCATTCAACGGCGAGACGCTTTTGGAGCAACTCCACCGTCGATCTCCCGATAGCGTCATCAGCGGCGGTGTCGCTTCGACTCCGGGATTCACCGGCACCTTCGTCATCGAGTCGGATATGGTGATATCGGGGGGTGCCGCGGTCGCTGCGATCGCCTCCGAACATCTTTTTGTCCACAGCGACTACTCCTTCGGATGGCGGGCGGTGGGACGACCGTTTCGCGTTACGGAGGCGGAGGGAAACAAGGTGATCTCCATCGGAGGCATCACGCCCGCCAGGCTCTTCGCCAAATACCTCGGAGAGGAGGTCGTCGCGGCGATGCCCGGGCTCGGATCGGCCTTTCCGCTGATCGTGCGTCGCGGCGAGATGGAGATTGCAAGAGGAATCCTTTCGGTCGAGGGGGAGAGTTTTTACCTCTCCGGAAACGTCAGGGAGGGGGACAGGGTCTATATCGGCTACGGAAATGTCCATACCGTCATCGGACAGAACGGGATGTCGGAGCGTATCTGCAGAGCTCTGCCGGGTGTCGAGGGGATTCTCGACTTCTACTGTCTGGGAAGAAAGCACTTTCTGCCCCGCAGGGTCGTCGAGTATGAGGAGTCTCTTCTCAACGGGATCGCTCCAACTGCCGGAATGTTCACGCTCGGAGAGTTTTTCGGCCGTGAGCGGGCCGATCTGCTCAACTTCGTCTCGACCGTCGTCGCGCTTACGGAGACGCCGGAAGATGACGTTGTATGCCGCAAAGAGACTCCCCCGCATCCGACAATCGACGAGATGGATCTGATCTCCCAGGGGCTGCTCCATTTCATCGAGGTGCGGGTCGAAGAGCTCGAACATATCGCCTATTACGACGAGTTGACGGGCCTTCCCAACCGTACCCGTTTCCTCATGCTTCTTGAGCGGTCGATCCAGGCCGTCGCCTCCAGGGGGGAGAAGGGAGCGCTCTTTTTCATCGATCTGGACAATTTCAAGAATATCAACGATACCGTCGGTCACAGCGAAGGGGATATCGTGCTGCAGAGGGTGGCAGGACGCCTGCAGCGCAGACTCGGAACCGGCCGGACTCTCTGCCGATTCGGCGGTGACGAATTCGTGGTGATTTCGGAAGGAGTGGAGGGGAGTCGTGAAGTTGAGGAGCTGGCCGAATCGATTCTCGAGGCACTCAAGGAGTGTGTGGAGGTGGGGGTGCGTACCTACCACCTCACCGCCAGCATCGGCATCTCCTTCTTTTCCGAAAACAACGACGATATCGACGAGCTTCTGAAGCAGGCCGATATCGCGATGTACCGCTCCAAAACGTCGGGGAAGAACCGCTGGAGCATCTATCGGGAGAGCATGGGGCTGCACGCACGCGAACACTACCGTCTCGAGCAGGAGCTGCGCCGAGCGATCGAGAGGCGTGAACTGATCCTCCATTACCAGCCGCAGTACGATATTCAGACCCGGGAGATCGTCGCCCTGGAGGCGCTGGTGCGGTGGGAACATCCGCAACGTGGATTGCTCTATCCCGACAGCTTCATCGAGGTCGCCGAATCTTCGGGGTTGATCGTGCCCTTTGGCGAAGTGGTGATCGATATGGCTCTCTCTTTCGTCGCCGAGTCTCCCCTTGTCGACCGTGTGGCGGTCAACATCTCCTCGAGACAGTTCAACGACCCGGGGTTCCTTTCGATGGTGATGCGTCTGCTGAAGAGATACGATCTTGGGCCCGAAAACCTTGAGCTGGAGATGACAGAGTCGGTCGTGATGGATGACGACAGCGACACGACGGAGACACTCTTCGCGCTCGCCAGGGAGGGGATCGCACTCAGTATCGACGATTTCGGGACCGGCTACTCCTCTCTTGGCTATCTCAAGCGGATGCCTATTTCGACCCTCAAGATCGACCGCTCTTTCGTCGTGGGCCTCCCTTACGACGAGAGTGATGCCGCGATCGTCCGGAGTATCGTGACGATGGCCACATCGCTCGGCCTCGGCATCGTGGCCGAGGGGATCGAAACAGAGGAGCAGGCGGAGTTTTTCCGTCGGGAGGGGCGTATCGTGGCCCAGGGATACTTCTACGCCAAACCGATGAGTGCCGACGCGGTGCGGCGGCTTCTGCTGGAAGAGTGAGGCTCAGGTCTCCCCCGCATCCCGCTGCAGGCGACTCTCGTAGATTTCGTAGAGGATCGGGATGATAAGCAGGCTGAGGATCGCCGAGCTGACGACACCTCCGATCATCGGTGCCGCGATACGCTGCATCACTTCGCTTCCGACGCCGTGGTTGTACATGATGGGAAGCAGCCCCGCGAGAATGGCGAACACGGTCATCAGTTTCGGGCGTACACGCTGTACGGCACCTTCGAAGATGGCGGCCCGTAGCTGCATTCTATCAAGTGTGCCGAATCTTTTTCTGGACTCTTCCACACTCTCCTGCAGATAGACGATCATGACGATCGCCGTCTCCGCCGCCACCCCGAGCAGAGCCAGGAAACCGACGATGACGGCGATACTCATATTGAAATCGAGCCAGTCGATATAGAGCAGACCGCCGAGCAGGGCGAAAGGGAGTGTGAAAAAGACGATAAGGGTAGGAACCGTCTTTTTCAGTGCGAAGTAGATCAGAACCAGGATCGTAAGCAGCACCATCGGGGCGATCCAAGAGATCTTTTTCATCGCACTCTGAAGATACTCGGACTGGCCCGCCCATTCGATATAGCAGCCCGCCGGCATTTTCAGATCCGCCAATACCCGCTGCGCCTTCTCTTTGTACTCTGCCGGGCTCACGCCGCCGTTTGGTGTGATATAGATGAAGGTCACAGGCTTTGCCATCTCCGTCTTGATGACCGATGCGCTCTCTTTGTACCGCACCTGTGCCAACGATGAGAGAGGAACGAATCCAAGCGGTGTCTTGATCTGGATATCGCGTATCGCTTCGATGGTACGACGCTCCTCCTCTTCGAAGCGTACGGCGATCGGGTATCGCTCGAGTCCGCGGATCATGGTACCGACCCTCACTCCTCCGATGCCTGCGGAGGTGTAGGAGAGGATTTCGTTTTTGGTTGTTTGGTAGCGGGCCAGCGCATTTTCGTCTATCTGAATGTCGATATAGTAGCCGGCGTCGGACTGATCGGCGAAAACCGACATCGTCTCTTCCATACCGCGCAGCCGCTCCTCGATCTGCGAACCGAGCCTCTGAAGAGTTTTCGGATCGTCACCATAGAGTTTGATGCCCAGAGGGGTACGGATCCCGGAAAGAAGCATATCGATCCGCCCCCTGATCGGATAGGTCCAGGAGTTGACCAGGCCCGGTACCTGCAGCGCCTCTTCGAGCTCCTGCCGAAGCTTTTCATACGTCATTCCCTCCCGCCATTCGCTTTTGGGCCTGAAGGTGATGATCGTCTCCAGCATTCCCAGAGGCGCAGGGTCGGTCGCGGTATCTGCGCGTCCCGCTTTTCCGAAAACCGTATCCACCTCCGGAAAACTTTTGATGATTTTGTCGGTTTTGAGGGTCAGCTCTTTGCTCAGATCCACGCTGATTCCGTAAGGGGTGACGGGCATATACATCAATGTCTGTTCATTGAGCATCGGCATAAACTCCCATTTCAACTTCTGATAGAGGGGCACCATCCAAAGAAGCAGCGCGATCGCAGCGAGAATGACAATAGATTTCCATTTCATGCCTATGGTCAAAAGGGGATAGTAGAGCCATATGAAAAACCGGTTGAGAGGATTTCTGTTTTCACTCGGAATCTTTCCTTTGACAAACCAGACCATCAGGACGGGTACAAGCGTGATGGCAAGAAGCGCTCCGGCCGTCATGGCGAACGTTTTGGTAAAGGCGAGCGGTGCAAAGAGCAATCCCTCCTGTCCGGAGAGTGCGAAGATGGGCAAAAAAGAGACGACGACCAGTGCGAGGGCGAAAAAGATCGGCCTGCCGACCGTTTTGGAAGCACTCACGATCGCCGCTACACGCTCTTTGTCGGTCACTGTTCCGTTTCCGGCCATTTGATGGATCGCCTTGTGGGCATTCTCTATCATGACGATCGAAGCGTCGACCATGGCTCCGATAGCGATGGCGATACCTCCGAGGCTCATGATGTTGCTGCCGATACCGAACATCTTCATCAACAAAAATGTGATGCCGATCGTCAGCGGCAGGACGATCAAAACGATCAGGGAGCTTCGGAGGTGAAGGAGAAAGAGGGCGATGACGATGACGACGATCAGACTCTCTTCGATCAGTGTCGACTTGAGGGTATCGAGCGCCTTTTCGATCAAAGAGCTGCGGTCGTATGTCTCCACAATCTCCACACCTTCGACCTTCAGATCCTTCAACCTCTTCTTGACATCCTGGATGACGCGGTAGGCATCGGCGCCGTATCGGATCATCACGATGCCCCCCACGACCTCTCCTTCACCGTTGAGTTCGGCGATTCCGCGCCTTGGAGAGGGTACCACTTCGACGCGTGCGATATCGCCGATCGTTACCGGAACACCGCCGCCGCCGCCGGTGACATAGAGATTGCGGATCTCATCGAGATTCTGGATGTATCCGCGTGCCTGAACCATCCATTCGTAGCCGTTTTGGATGAGGATACGCCCTCCGGTGTCGTTGTTGTTGGCCTTCAGAGCATCCACGACATCGCGTATCGAGAGATCGTGCCGCATCAGCGCCTCGTTGCTTACGGTGGCCTGCCATGTCGGTACGAATCCGCCCACACTTGCCACGTCGCTTACACCGTCTACTCCCATGAGAGCGTATTTGTAGGTATAATCCTGCAGTGTGCGGAGTTGGGCCAGGTTTTTCGTTTTGCTCACCAGTGCATACTCGTAGACCCAACCCACTCCGGAAGCGTCCGGCCCCAAAGAGACCTCCACTCCCGGCGGCAGGGTGCTCTGGATGGCAGCGAGCTGTTCGAGCACCCTGCTTCTTCCCCAGTACAGATCCGTACCCTCTTTGAAAATGATATAGACGAGGGCGTTTTCATAGGTGGAAAAGCCCCGTACCGTTTCGATATTGGCGATGGCCAGAAACTTCGAGATCAGTGGATAGGTGGCCTGGTCTTCGATGATGTTCGGGCTCTGCCCGCTCCATTTCACCTCGACGATCACCTGCGGAGGGGAGAGATCGGGCAGTGCATCGAGCGGAGTGTTTTTCACGGCCCAAAAGGAGCCGACGATGAGAAAGAGTGTCGCCATGAGAACCAGAAAGCGGTTTTTGACACTGAAATCGATGATCTTTTCAATCATGGCCGTACCTAGAAGAGCCCATTGATCTGGGCGTCGCTGTCGATCATGAAAAGAGCGCTGTCGACCACTTCGTCTCCTTCGTCGAGGCCGGAGAGTATTGCGTAGCGTTCATTGTCGATCGGTTTCACCCTCACTTCCACCGGTTCGTATTCGCCCTCGAACTCGCCCGCTTTGAATACATACCAGCTTCCCATCTTTCGTATGACGGCCGTACGCGGCAGCACAAGCATGCTCTCTTCTTTCGATGCGGCGAAGAGTGTCGCGAACATTCCGGGCAGCAGGCGCCCCTCCGGATTTTCTATATCAAGACGAAACGTGGCCAGCGCACTTTCGGGATCGATCTGCGGATAGAGGAGAGGATTGTGAGCCTCGAAGCGGCCGGCGACGGCTCTTGCACTCACCGAGAAGCTCACCGCCCCGGAAAGGGCGGGAAGATCCGGTTCGCTCACTTTGGCCTCGATCCATATGTTCTTCAGCCCCACGATCGTAAAAAGGGGAGATTTGGCTTCAAAAGCGCTCCCTTCGTTGACGTTTTTTTCAAACAGATATCCATCTGCCGGAGATCGTACAAACGTATAGGGATCGCTTTTTCTTCCCCTCTTTACGGCATGGATCTCATCTTTGCCGACCCCCAGCAGTTGCAGTTTGCGTTTCGCGCTTTCGACCATTTTCGAGTCGCCCCGTTTGAGTGCGTAGTTGAGAGAGTTGAGATACTCCTCTTTCGCTTTGTAGACCTCGGGCGAATAGACCTTTGCCAATATCTGGCCCTTTTTCACTCTCATATACGTTGTATCGGCATGGAGTTTTACGATGTATCCGCCAAATCTGGGGACCACATCGGAAACCAGGCTCTCATCCGCTTTCAGCAAACCGTAAAAACGTTTTTCAAACGTGGTCGTGATCTTTTTCACTTTGACCGTCTCTACGTTGAACAGCTGCTCGACGCTCGGTTTTTGGGATGCGACGACAAGCAGCGGCACGAAAAACAGCAGCAGTTTTTTCATAATTGTTCTCCCAGAATCGCTTCTATTTCGGCCAAAGCCATAGCGTGTTTCGCACGTGCGGATATCGCCTCCGCATCGAGCCTGAGCTTCCGCTCCACCAGGTCTACGAACCTGTACAGATCCCCTCCGGCTGCGATATCCGAGCGGATGAGGTCGAACATATGGCTGATGTGCGGTATGCTCTCTTTTTCTATGATGTCAACGATTTCGCGATTCATTTCTGCCGTGGCCAGGAGCTCCTCTACTTTGGCTGCCACCCTCTTTTTCGAGTCGGCCACCATGCTCTTTTGGGCCAACAGAAGAGCCCTTCGTTCCTGGAGTTCGCTCTTCTCACTCCCGTAGATCGGAAGCGAAAATCCAATGCCCAAAGAGAGATAGTCTTCGTAGGCGCTTCTGTGAAAATAGCCAAGAGTTATGGTGGGGTCGATATCGCTTGCAAGCCGGCTCAACTCGAGGCGGCGGCTCTCAAGCAGCTCTTTGGCTTCCTCTCTCTTGATGACAGGACTCCCTTTTGCCATCGACAAGAGCTTTTCGGAGGGTACGGTATCTCTGTCGGGAAGCTTCACCTCCACTTCATTGAGATCACGAAAACTCAGATAGCCAAGAAGGGCCAGTATCCGCTCTTTTTGGGCGATCAGACGTTTCAAAGCTGTTTTCAAATTCGATTTCATCAGCTCGGCCGACATGATGCCCATATGGGTATCGCCGGAGTCTCCGGATGCGGTATACGCTTCGAAAAGCTCTATATTTTGCTGTGTCAATGCCATAGTCTGCTGTGTCACCTCTATGAGTCTTTCCGTCTCCCAGAGACGATAGGCACTCTGTTTTATCCTTGCAACAAGCAGAGCCTCCGCCTCTTTCAGGGAGGCGAAGAGAACTCTTTTCGCAGCCTTTTCGATCGCCTCTTTCGCATCCCGTTTTCCAAACCATGGGATCTTTTGCGATAGTGTGACCGACTGGGTCTGCATTCTTTCCAATGAACGGTTGGACGGTTCGTCGAGCCGTATATCGTTGATACCCAGCCCCAATGTCGGGTTGTCGAAATTTTTCGCTCTTTTCATGGCGTCGTCGGCTGCGGCGATCCGCTCTTTGATCGCCTCGAGCGACGGATGTTTCGCACGTGCCGACTCGATGAGTTCCGGAAGCGAAACGGCATGCAGCGCCAGAACGAGCAGAGACAGAAAAGAGAGGCTGCGCATACTCTTTTCCTACAGATTGAACGAAGTTTTGAGGCGGTATCTTTTCCCCTCTTCGGTGGTTACGAAGATGTGGACCTGCCATGTGCCGCCCATCGCCGCATTGAATGTCGCCTCGTAGGTGCCGTCGCCAAGGGGTTTCGCTTTCGCTCTTGTCTCCATATAGGGCATTCCGGGCATGGCCGGCATGAATATTTTAAGCGTCACTTCGGCTGCCTCGAGTGGTTTGGAGGATTGATAGAGTTTCACTTTTATCCGGTTTGTACCGGTGGTGAGAGGTTTGTCGGAAGTCAGCTCCACCTTGAGACTTTTACGTATCAGCGACTTTTCGTACGCCGCCGCGTGAAGAGAGGTGAACGCCAGCGCTGCGCTCAGCAAGAGTGCGGAAAGTTTCATCTTCGACTCCTTGAGTATATTTTGTACTGCCATTGTAAAAATGTTGCGTGCAAAGAGTGTGGAGCGGCCGTGTGCTACAATAGCCCTATGAAGATTCTGTTGCTCGAAGACGATACACTGCTGGCGGAGCTGATGGCCGAACACCTCGAAGAGAACGGATATGAAGTCACACACTTCATCGACGGGGAGGCGGCGGAGGAGAGGCTCCTTTCGGAGCGGTTCGATCTGCTGCTTCTTGATGTGAATGTGCCGGGTATCGACGGATTCGAGCTGCTCTCTTCGATGCGGGAACGGAAGGATCTGACACCGGCGATCATGATCACGTCGCGAAATACGAGCAGGGATGTGAAGGAGGGGTTCGGATACGGTTGTGACGACTACATCAAAAAGCCTTTCGAGTTCGAGGAGCTCGACGCCCGTATCGAGCATATCGTACGGATCTACGGGTTGAAAAGAGAGGAGCCGATCGAGCTGGCGGAGGGGCTCCTTTTCGATCCGAAGCGGCACAGGCTCATGGAAAGGGGGGAATGGGTCGCCCTGACGCCCAAAGCCTCCGAAGTGCTCCACTATCTCTATACCAACCGCGGCAGGATCGTCCCCCGCGAAGAGCTTTTGCAAAATCTCTGGAGCTACGATGAGACTCCGACCGATTCCACGCTGCGCAGCTACATCAAGATACTCAGAAAGCACGTACCCCAGATCGTGACCGAAAGGGGGGTCGGTTATGGCTTTGAGCCCCTATGAGAGGCGCTCGCTCGTCCGTTTCATGGCGATCTATCTGGGAGCGGTTCTTCTCGTGGTGCTCGCTTTCAGCCTCCTCTTCTACAGGATCGACTCCGAATCGGTCAAGGAGAGGATCTTTTCGCACCTTCGAATGACGGCGATGCAGATCGCCGCCTCCGCCGTCGATGCCCAGATGCAGGGGAAGAGGTTTACAATCCCCGAAGGGGTGGGATGCGACTATCTGCTTCTTGATACGGCCGGGCGCAGAATCGACGGATGTATCGCCGAGAGGGTCGATCCGAAAAAGGAAGCCTACACCCAGGATGGCTGCGCCTACTATGTCGATCGGAGTGCACGGGGACATCTGGGAATCGGTTATATCGTCGTACGGGACTGCTCTTTGAGCGAACGGATCGCTCTTTGCAGGAGAAGCGTCGTGCTCTCCGCCCTGGCGGCTTTCGGGTTTCTGGTCCTGGTGGGATGGTATCTGGGACGCCTCTTCCTGCGGCCGATGCGTGAAAAGATCGAGTCGATGGACCGCTTCATCCACGACAGTACCCATGAACTCAACACCCCGGTGACGACGATGCTCCTGGCACTCGAAAAGATCGAGAGGGGTGAGTGTCGCCCCGCCTATCTTCGGGCACTGCAGATGAGCGGCCGTCTGATCGCGAAGGTCTATGAGGATCTGACCTTTCTGCTCCTGCGAGAGCGGCAGGCGGCGGAGGCGTCGATCGAGCGCCTCGACGTGGCGCAAAAGGTGCGCGAGAGTCTCGACTTCTTCTCGATCCTGGCCGACCAGAAACGGCTCGAGGTCCGCGCCGAACTCCGGCCCTGCCGGATCGAAGCCGATCCGCACCATATCGCTCTACTTGTGAAGAATCTCATCGACAACGCCGTCAAATATACCCGTCCCGGCGGAACGATCGAGGTGACGCTCGAAGGGTGCCGCCTGAGCGTGCGTGACAACGGCATAGGGATACGGAAGCAGGAGCTCGGACGGATCTTCGGACGCTTCGAGCGGGCCAACGGTGTCGAGGGCGGGCTGGGTATCGGGCTGGATATCGTCGCGACGATCTGCCGGATCTACGGTTTCGGTCTCGATCTTCGCTCCGAAGAGGGGAGCGGAAGCCAATTTGTTATCGACTTTTCGGCGGGTACCGGCGCGGGGGGAAGGGGGCGAGAATCCTCCTTACCACCCCGTTGATATAGGCTTCCCGCTCCCATGGAGTTTTGAAACTTTTGAGAAGATCGACGGCGGTGCCGCGCCAGAAGACCTTTTTGGCCACCGGATCGACGGCGTCGATGACGATCTGCGCCTCTTCGTAGGTGTATTCGTGCCGTGTCGGGTAGGGTGGACCCCAGTAGCCGTAGTCGTAGGGAAAAAGTCCGATCGCGTCGTAGTCGGTGACCACCTCCTTGAACTCCCTGACATCGGTGTGGAAGAGGAGGAGAAAGTCGGCGCGATCTTCAGGGGCCGGGGTGTACCCTTTCGCTTCGAGCGTCTCGGTGATGGCCCGCATCAGGCGCTCCTGGGTGAGGGTGACGACCTCCCCTTTCGCGGCACTCTTGACGGCGAAGGTGCGCAGATGCGATGTGTCGTAGCCTGGATCGTAATCCTGGTCTACCTGAAGGGTCGCGCAGCCTCCGAGAAGAAAAAGCAGTGCAGCGAGTGTCCACACGAGTGCGGATCTCATCGGATCTCCTTTTGGAAGGGTTCGCCTCTGCGCGGGAAAGCGGCGAGCATCTCGTCGACCGCTTCCCGGATGACCGCTTCCCGGGAGGCGGCTTCGAGGCTCTTCCAGCGTTTGCGTACCGAAGAGGACCAGAAGACCCGTTTCGTCGCCGGATCGACCATCCGGAGAGTCAGCAGGATCTCGTCGTGGCGGGGGGTGATGGCGGTGGAGAGCGAACCGGCCACATTGCCGGAGACACCCCCGAGCCCCAGACCGATGGTCACGGGAGCGGGGACCTTGCGGCGGAGCTCCATCCCGTAACGGACGATGAAGTCTCCCCCTTCCGAGTACGCCTCGTACCCTTTTGCGAGAAGGGCCGTTTCGATCGCCCGTGCGATCCTTTGCGCGTTGAGCGGGTCCGGTCCCCTGCCCACCTCGGCCTCGAGGCTGAAGCTTCCCAGGCGCTGGACCGGGTAGGCCGGATCGAAGTCGACCGGTACCTCTTTGGCGGCACAGCCGCCCAGCAGCAGCAGAAGTATCGTCGTCAGAAGCAGATCTTTCATGCTCCCATTATACCCCCGAAACGTTAACGGGGCATTAGGGTTCCGTCTCCTCTCTTTCCCTAAAGGTTCAGTACGGCGTTGACGCGCCGGATCGTATCCTGCTTGCTCAGGCTCAGCCGCACGACCGACTCCTCTTTGGCCTCCAGGGAGTGGACCACGTTGGGCTCCAGGGCGATCAGGTCTCCGCTTTTGAGTGTGACGCTGCGTTCGGGAAGCCCGAAATCGATTTCGCCGCGAAGTACCATGACGGTGATCGGGTAGGCGGTTTTGTGGGCCTTCATCACCTGGCCCGCCTTGAAGGCGATGCGGATCTCCTTGGTGAAACCGCTTTCGAGCATCGGCGTGATGGCGACGTGGTCGTCGTCGAACTCGAGATTTTCAAAGAAAGATACGGTCTGCATGGGCTCTCCTCTTTTGTGGATGGGTTGGTGTATTATACGAGGAAGCGGCCGGAGCTTCGTTGACTCCGGTCAACTCTTCCCCCTTGTGCCTGGGGTCGACAGACGGAGAGACCTCTCCCGCTTTTCGACGGTTTCTATATATTAATGTTCGACTGCGGAGGGGATTTATCGGGTTCTCAATAATCCGATGGTACTATCCGGATAGCGACTCTGTGTTTGGGGGAATGTGTGAAAATCGTTTTTATGGGAACACCGGAATATGCCGATACGATACTCAAAAAGCTGATCGGAAGGGAGGGGATGCGGGTCGTTTCGGTCTATACGCAGCCCGACAGGCCCGTCGGGCGAAAAAAGCTCCTCACACCCCCTCCGGTGAAGGTGACGGCGGAGAGATCCGGGATCGAGGTGCATCAGCCGGATTCGCTGAAAAACGGGGCGGTCACGGAGCGGATCAAGGCTCTTTCGCCCGATTTCATCGTCGTGGCGGCATATGGTCGTCTTCTGCCAAAAGAGATTCTCGATCTCGCCCCCTGTATCAACCTGCACGCATCGTTGCTGCCGAAATATCGGGGTGCAAGCCCGATCCAGCAGGCACTTTTGAACGGCGACAGGCAGACGGGGGTGACGGCGATGCTGATGGAGGAGGGGCTTGATAGCGGGCCGATCCTGGCCTGGAGCGTCGTTCCGGTCGGTCTTGGGGAGAGGAAGAGCGATCTCTTCGCATCCCTGGCCGAACGTGCGGCCCTGCTGACGATCGAAACTCTCGAAAACTTTCCGCGTCTTTTACCGCTGCCGCAGTGCGACGCCGATGCGACCTACTGCAGGAGAATCACCCGCAAAGAGGGTCTCGTCTCGTTCGACATGGCGGCCGAGAAGCTCTATAACCGTTTTCGGGCCTACGAAGGGTGGCCTGGCGTCTACCTGCAAAGCGGTCTGAAACTGCTCGATCTTTCCCTCTCCGTGGGAGAGGGGGAACCGGGCAGGATTCTTCGTATCGAAGAGGAGGGTGTCGTCGTGGCGTGTGCCGAAGGTGCTTTGAAGATCGGACGTGTACAGCCGCCGTCGAAGAAGGGGATGGATGCACTCAGCTATATCCGGGGAAAAAGGCTCGGCATTGACGATCTATTCGTTTGAGACGCTCCCTTCCACACAGCGGTGGCTGATCGAGAAGATCGCCTCTTCGCAGGTCGAACCGCCCTGTGCGGTCATCGCCGAACTTCAGACCGACGGGGTCGGGAGTCGTGGAAACCGCTGGATCGGAAAGAGGGGCAACTTTTTCGCTTCGGTGGCGATCCCTTCGTCGATGCTTCCTGCGGATCTCCCTCTGGGGGCGACGTCGATCTATTTCGCGTTTCTGATGAAAAAAACGGTTGAAAAAGCGGGCTCGCCGGTGTGGCTCAAATGGCCCAACGATCTCTATCTCGAAGATCGGAAAATAGGGGGCTGCATCACGGCGAAAAAGGGTGCGGACATGATTGTGGGAATCGGGGTGAATCTGGTCGACGCGCCCCGCGGTTTCGGGGTTTTGGGGCTGAAAATCGCTCCGATGGAACTTTTGGAAACGTTTTTGGAAAATCTCGAAAATCCTCCTTCATGGAAGCAGATTTTTAGCAACTATAGAATAGAATTTGAGAAGAGCAAAAACTACAGTACCCATATCGGGGACGAAACGGTGCAGTTGAGGGATGCCGTACTGCAAAACGACGGATCGCTGATGATAGGAAAAAGAAGGGTTGTGAGTTCAAGATGAGTGAAATTATTACGATAGCCAACCAGAAAGGGGGGGTGGGAAAGACGACGACCGCCGTCAATCTCGCCGCTTCGCTGGCCGTAGCCGAAAAGAGAGTGTTGTTGATCGATGCCGATCCCCAGGCGAACGCCACGACGAGTCTCGGATTTCACCGCAACGACTACGAATACAACATCTACCACGTCCTCATCGGGGCCAAAAAGATCTCAGACACGATTTTGAAAACGACACTGCCCACGCTTCATCTGGTGCCGTCGAATATCGGTCTGGTCGGGGTCGAAAAGGAGTTCTACGACTCCGAGACGAGAAAGGGACGGGAGCTGGTTCTCAAGCGGAAGATCGACGAGGTGAAAAAGGAGTACGACTATATCATCATCGATTCGCCGCCGGCACTGGGGCCCATCACGATCAACGCGCTCAGCGCCGCCCATTCGGTCATCATCCCGATCCAGTGCGAGTTTTTCGCGCTCGAAGGTCTCGCGCAGCTTCTGAACACGATCCGTCTGATCAAGAAGACGATCAATCCGAAACTCAGGATCAAAGGGTTCCTGCCGACGATGTACAGCGGCCAGAACAACCTCTCCAAGCAGGTCTTCGCCGATTTGACCCAGCACTTCAAGAACAAGCTTTTCAAATCGGCCGACGACGATGAATTCATCGTCATTCCGCGAAATGTCAAGCTGGCCGAAAGCCCCAGCTTCGGCAAGCCGGTCATCCTCTACGATGTGAAGTCGACCGGGTCGAGAGCCTACCAGCACCTGGCCCAGGCGATTCTGGCCACCTAGGGCGGACGATGGGGAAAAAGTCCAAGAGCAGATCCCTCGGGCGCGGCCTCGGTGCGATACTCGGCGAGGTGGCCGAGGCGTACGAAAACGAGTTTCGCTCCGACGGTGCGGCGGAGGAGAGGGTGGTGGAGATCCCTCTTTCACAGATCGTGCCAAACCCCTACCAACCCCGGAAACACTTCGACGAGGATGCGATTCGCGAACTCTCCGAATCGATCAAGCGGCACGGATTGCTCCAGCCGGTCGTCGTCATCGAACAGAACGGCGAATACGTTCTGATCGCCGGTGAGCGGCGGGTCAGGGCGAGCCGGATGGCCGGGCTGCCTACCATCCGTGCCATCGTGGCCGATATCGACCGATCCCGCTTCAGAGAGCTCGCGCTCATCGAAAACATCCAGCGCGAGGCGCTCAATCCGGTCGAGCTCGCGCGCTCCTACAGGGAGTTGATCGAAGAGTACGGTATCACCCAGGAGGAGCTTGCCAAAACGATTCACAAGAGCCGAACGCAGATCACCAATACCCTCCGACTTCTCCAGCTCGACGAGTATGTTCTTCAAAGACTCGCCTCCTCCCAGATATCGCAGGGCCATGCGAAGGTACTCGTCGGGCTCGATGCGAAAGATCAGAGGGTCGTTTGCGACACGATCGTCGGCCAGAAGCTGAGTGTCCGTGAAACGGAGCGGCTCGTCTCGAGGATGAAATCTCAACCGAATGCCCACAAAAAGGAGGACCGAGAGACCGAAACGTTCGATCTCGGCGCCTACTCCGACCTGATCAGAACCCACGTCCCGTTCGGTGTGAAGATCAGAAAGGGGAGGGTCGAAATCGAGATCAGAAACGAGGAGGAGTTGAAGTCGTTTCTCAAAAGGTTTGCCCAAAAGGTTTGAAGAGCCCCGCGGAGCGATCACCCTTTTGGGGTCGCACGGGTGCGCAAACTGCGTGATTTAGATTATCCTTAATTTTTAATTTTGGATAAATATGATAACATTGCCCAATTTTTTGAAAGGAGAGTGTGCATGCTGGATATCGTTCCTTCTTTGATGCTGGTTGTCGCAGTCGTGTTTCTCGTACTCTTGATACTGCTCAACAGCTGGCTCTACCAACCACTCTTGGCGTTTATGGACGAGCGTGACAAGAGCATCCGCAAAGACCTGGAGAACGTCAGTGCCACAGGTTCGGACGTCGAGGAGCTCAAGGCGAAAACGGAAGCGATCATCACGGAGGCGAAAAACGAAGCCGCCGCGATGAGGGCGAAGACGATCGAAGACTCGAAGCTTCTTGCGATGAGCAAGATCGAGGCGAAGAAAGAGGAGCTCGAGAAGCGCTATCAGGAGTTCCTGGCGGAGCTCAAAAAGGAGGAGGAGCAGCTCAAAAGCGAACTCCTTTCGCAGATGCCGCTTTTCAAAGAGTCTTTGAAAGCCAAGTTCAGTCAAATCTAAAAAGGAGAAAATGTGCGAAAAATTCTGCTGACGGCGGCGCTTTCCCTTCCCGTCATGCTTCTTGCATCCGGAGCGGAAGTTTCCAGCGGAGAGACCGACTTCGTTCCGCGGCTCGTCAACTTCATCATCTTTGTCGCCATCCTCTACTACTTTGCGGCCGAACCGATCAGGAACTTCTTCAAGGGGCGGACCGCCGAGATCGCCTCGCGGCTCGAAGAGGTGCAAAACAGGCTGAAGGCGACGAAAAAGGCGAAGGAGGATGCCCTGGCCGAGTACGAAGCGGCCCAGACGACGGCGGAAGAGATCATCGAGGCAGCCAAAAAGGAGTCCCAGCTACTGGCCAAGAAGCTGGACGAGCAGCTCCAGAACGAACTCGAAAATCTCGAAAAGCTCCAGTCGGAAAAGATGGAGGTCGAGAAGCGGCAACTGGTGAGAAAGACGGTGGCCGAAGTCCTCTCCGAACTCTTCAAAGGCGATGCGATCGGCATGGATGAGAAGAAGTTCGTCAATCTCATCATGAAAAAGGTGGCCTGATATGGAGATGCTGATAGCGAAACGGTATGTCAAGGCGTTGATCGAGGCGGTGGGCGACAAGAAGATCGCCGCGGCGACCAAAACGCTCGACAGGATCGCCAAGGCGTTCGAGGATGCGAAGTTCGCCGAACTGATGATCTCCCCCGAGATCAAGAAGAGCCAGAAAGAGGAGCTCGTACTGGCGATCGCCGGAGAGAAGTGCGACCCGAAAATCGTCAACTTCATCAGGGTTCTGAACGTCCACGGACGTCTCGGCCTCATTCCCGAGGTCGTGCGGCAGCTCCAAAAGGAGCTCCAGCGACGGGCGAACCGTTACGAGGGAATCGTCGAAAGCGGCACACGGCTCGACAAGAAGCTGCTGGGAGAGCTCGAGAGTTCGCTTTCGAAATACGTGGATGCGACGGTCGTTCTCAAACAGGTCAAGAGCAAAGGCGAAGGCATCAGGGTGATGATCGAAGATCTGGGGCTGGAGGCGAGCTTTTCGAAAGAGCGCGTCGCTTCGGACATGATCACTCATATTTTGAAAGCTTTGTAAAAACAGAAAGGAGAATCGGTAGTGTCTAAACTTCAAGCAGATGAAATCAGCTCGATTATCAAAGAGCGGATCGAAAATTTCGAGTTGAGCGTCGATATCGATGAGACGGGAAAAGTTGTCAGTATCGCTGACGGAATCGCACAGGTCTTCGGACTCAACAACGTCATGGCCGGCGAAATGGTCGAGTTCGAAAACGGGGAGCGCGGAATCGTCCTCAACCTCGAAGAGGCGAGTGTCGGTGTCGTCATTCTCGGAAAGGGGCTCGGCGTACGCGAGGGGATGAGCGTCAAGCGTCTCGGACAGCTTCTGAAAGTCCCTGTGGGCCAGGAGATCGTCGGGCGTGTCGTCAACGCGCTCGGCGAGCCGATCGACGGCAAGGGGCCGATCGAAGCGAAAGAGTACCGCTTCGTCGAAGAGAAGGCCCCCGGGATCATGGCGCGTAAATCGGTTCACGAGCCTCTGCAGACCGGTATCAAGGCGATCGACGCCCTCGTTCCGATCGGACGAGGACAGCGCGAGCTGATCATCGGTGACCGCCAGACCGGTAAGACGACCGTCGCGATCGACTCGATCATCAACCAGAAGGGGCAGGGTGTCACCTGTATCTATGTCGCGATCGGCCAGAAGCAGTCGACGGTCGCTTCGATCGTCCGAAAGCTCGAAGAGCACGGTGCGATGGAGTATACGATCGTCGTCAACGCCGGTGCTTCCGAGTCGGCGGCTCTGCAGTTCCTCGCTCCCTACGCGGGTGTGACGATGGGAGAGTACTTCCGTGACAACGGGCAGCACGCGCTGATCATCTACGACGATCTGAGCAAGCACGCCGTCGCCTACCGCGAAATGTCGCTGATCCTTCGCCGTCCCCCGGGCCGCGAAGCGTTTCCCGGCGACGTCTTCTACCTCCACTCGCGCCTGCTGGAGCGTGCCGCGAAGCTCAACGACGAGCTCGGCGCCGGATCGCTCACCGCGTTGCCGATCATCGAAACCCAGGCGGGTGACGTTTCGGCCTACATCCCGACCAACGTCATCTCGATCACCGACGGACAGATCTTCCTGGAGACCAACCTCTTCAACTCCGGTATCCGCCCGGCGATCAACGTCGGTATCTCCGTATCGCGTGTCGGTGGTGCGGCACAGATCAAGGCGACCAAGCAGGTCTCCGGAACGCTGCGCCTCGACCTGGCACAGTATCGCGAACTCGAAGCGTTCGCCCAGTTCGCCAGCGACCTCGACGAAGCGACACGCGCCCAGCTCGAGCGCGGTGCCCGAATGGTCGAAGTGCTGAAGCAGCCTCCCTACTCTCCGCTGCCGATCGAGAAGCAGGTTCTCATCATCTATGCCGGAGCCAACGGCTATCTCGACGACATTCCGGTCGGTGCGGTCACGAAGTTCGAGGCCGAACTCTATCCGTTCGTCGAAGCGAACCATCCCGAAGTACTGGCCCAGATCCGGGAGAAGAAGAAGATCGACGAAGAGACCGAAGAGCTGATGAAGAAGGCACTGGAAGAGTTCAAAACTTCGTTCAGCGTTTAAGCGTAAGGATCAACGATGGCAAACTTGAAAGAGATCAAGCTTCAGATCAACAGCGTCAAGGGGACCCAGAAGACGACGCGTGCGATGAAGCTTGTTTCACAGGCAAAACTGAAACGGGCCGAGGAGCTGGCGAAACGTTCGCGCGTCTACGCCCGGAAACTCGACGAACTCGTCAGTGAGATCGCCTACGAAATCAACCAGAACAAGGTCGGGGGAAGCGAAAGCCGCTTCGTCCAGGCCGATCTGCCGGTCAGCACGGTCGATATCGTCTGTGTCACGGCCGACAAGGGTCTGTGCGGCGGTTTCAACGTCACGACCCTGAAGAGGACGCTCGGCCTCATTCGCGAATACAAAGAGAAGAAGGTGGCCGTCCGTCTTCGTGTCGTCGGGCGCAAGGCGATCGACTTTCTCAGGTACAACGGGGTCGAGATGATGGACGAAGTGATCGGACTGAGTGCATCGCCCGACTACAAAAAGGCGGCCGATTTCATCGACGAGTCGATGAACGATTTCGCCGAAGGCAAGACGGATCGTGTCGTGCTCGTCTACAACGGGTTCAAAAACATGCTCTCCCAGGAGCAGCGCGTCCTTCAGCTTCTTCCCGTCGACATTTCGACCGTCGAGCCCAGAGAGCTGAAGTCGAGCATCGAGTACGAACCGGAGGGGCACGAAGAGCTCCTCAACGCCCTGCTGCGCAAATATGTCCAATACAGCATGTATTATGGGCTGCTCGACTCCCTGGCGGCTGAACACAGCGCCCGGATGCAGGCGATGGACAACGCGACGAAGAACGCGTCGGAGCGCGTGAACGAGTTGACGATTCAATACAACAAAGCGCGTCAGGAATCAATCACCACCGAGCTGATCGAGATCATCAGCGGTATGGAAGCACTGAAATAAAAGAAGGAGAAGGAATGACAGGTAAAATCACTCAGGTCATCGGTCCGGTCGTAGATGTCGATTTCGAAGACTATCTGCCGGCGATCAACGAAGCGCTCGAAGTCAAGTATGAGCTCGAAGGCAAGGAGACCCGGCTGGTTCTCGAAGTCGCAAGCCACGTCGGCGACAACCGAGTCCGTACGATCGCCATGGATATGAGCGAGGGTCTCGTACGCGGTATGGAGGTCACGGCGACGGGTGCACCGATCAAGGTACCCGTGGGAGAAGAGGTCCTCGGACGCATCTTCAACGTCATCGGAGAGACGATCGACGAAGGCGAGGAGCTCAAAGCGAAGAACTACTGGAGCATCCACCGCGATCCTCCTTCGTTCGAAGACCAGAGCACCAAGACCGAAATCTTCGAAACCGGCATCAAGGTCGTCGACCTCCTCGCCCCCTACGCCAAAGGGGGGAAAGTCGGACTCTTCGGCGGTGCCGGGGTCGGCAAGACGGTCATCATCATGGAGCTGATCCACAACGTCGCATTCAAACACAGCGGATACTCCGTCTTCGCCGGTGTCGGTGAGCGGACCCGCGAAGGAAACGACCTCTACAACGAAATGAAAGAGTCCAACGTCCTGGACAAGGTCGCCCTCTGCTACGGTCAGATGAGCGAGCCTCCGGGAGCCCGGAACCGGATCGCCCTCACGGGTCTGACGATGGCGGAGTATTTCCGCGACGAGATGGGGCTGGACGTTCTGATGTTCATCGACAACATCTTCCGGTACGCCCAGGCCGGTTCGGAGATGTCGGCCCTGCTGGGACGGATCCCCTCCGCGGTCGGATACCAGCCCACACTGGCGCGTGAGATGGGTGTCCTTCAGGAGCGCATCACCTCCACCAACAAAGGTTCGATCACCTCGGTCCAGGCGGTCTACGTACCGGCGGACGACCTGACCGACCCGGCGCCCGCCTCGGTCTTCGCCCACCTCGACGCGACGACGGTTCTGAACCGGAAGATCGCCGAAAAGGGGATCTACCCGGCGGTCGATCCGCTCGACTCCACGAGCCGGATGCTCGACCCTGCCATTATCGGCGAAGAGCACTACAATGTCGCACGGGGTGTCCAGAGCGTTCTGCAGAAGTACAAGGATCTTCAGGACATCATCGCGATCCTCGGTATGGACGAGCTGAGCGAGGAGGACAAGAAGACGGTCGAGCGTGCGCGTAAGATCGAACGTTTCCTCTCCCAACCCTTCTTCGTCGCGGAAGTCTTTACCGGCGCACCCGGAAAGTACGTCACGCTCGAGGAGACGATCGAGGGCTTCAAAGGCCTGCTGGACGGAACCTACGACGATCTTCCCGAAGCGGCCTTCTACATGGTCGGAAGTATCGAAGAGGCGAAAGAGAAGGCTGAAAAACTCAAAGCCAAAGCATCCTGACGGGGTACTCCTGTCAGGTAGCTCGCTATCCTAGGTAAAGGATCCATATGGATACAATGAAACTTGAAATCGTGACGCCTACGGGTCCCATCTTCTCGGGCGAGGTCAAGTCGGTCACCTTCCCGGGCGCCGAAGGGGAGTTCGGTGTCCTGCCGGAACACGCTTCACTGGTATCGCTCCTGGATGCCGGCGTCATCGAGATCGAAAAGAGCGACGGGAAGACGGAGTCGATCGTCATCGATTCCGGATACGTCAAGGTCGATGAAGAGAAGACGCTCGTCGTCGTCGAGGGGGCCGTGCCGATCGTCGGCGAAACCGAGAGCGAGATCGCGAAGGCGATCAGCGAGGCCAAAGAGCTGGTCCAGAAAGCGGGCAACTCCGACATCGCCATCGCCAATGTGGAAGCGAAGGTGGAAGCCGCCGCCAAGACAAGATTCTAAACGATGTTCGAAATCGTTCTCGGTTATCTCGGCCGAAGCAGCCCCATCACGATCTTCGTGCTGGGGATCCTCTCCTTCTACCTCTTCGTCACCGTCTGGATCTTCGTCTACCGCTATCTCGCACTCGGAAGATGGCTCGCGAAAGAGAGCGATTCGCTGGAGCAGATGCACATGGGGTCGGCCACCGTATCCGCCCAGTCGATCCTGAAAGGGTGCATGAAGAAGGTGCTTTCACCCAATGCCCGCATTCTCGATATGTGCAAATTCGCGGCGACCAAAGAGGCGACCAAAGGGTTGACGACGCTCTCGCTGATCGCGAGCACCTCTCCATTTATCGGTCTCTTCGGTACCGTCATCTCCATTCTGGAGGCGTTCGCAGGGCTGGGGACCCAGAAGAGTGCGACGCTCAGCGTCGTGGCACCGGCGATCAGCGAGGCCCTCGTCGCGACCGCGGCGGGTATCTTCGTCGCGATTTTCGCCTACAGTTTTCACCTGCTGCTCAAGCGCAGGGCCTACGAGCTGACCACCCTCATCGCGATGCAGAGCGATCTGCTTCTCGCGACAAAAAACGCCAAGTAGCCCCATGTCGTATCAGTGGGACGAGAATCCGGATCTCAACATCACCCCCCTGGTCGACATCATGCTCGTCCTCATGGCCATTTTGATGGTGACCGCCCCGACGATCATCTATCAGGAGAAGATCACGCTGCCGAAGGGGAGCAAAACGCAGACGCTCCAGAAGGTGAAGTCTCTGGAGATCCGGATGGACAGCAACGGCATGATCTACTTCCTGAAGGAGAAGTACAAGGCGCTCTCCTTCCCGGACCGTTTTCTGCTCAAAACCGAAGGGGTCGACAAAACCATTCCCGTCTATATCCGCGCCGACGAACGTCTGAGGTACAAGGATGTGATGTTTCTGCTCAAAACGGTCAAAGAGGCCGGGTTTTCGAAAGTCTCTCTGGTGACCGATGGATAGAGAGCGGCGCTATCTTCTGATCGGCGCTCTGGCCGCCGTGGCGTTCTACCTTCTGCTGCTTTTTCTCCTGCTCCTTTTCTTTAACGACTATAAACGCTCCAGGCGCTTCGTTCCGGAAAAGTCACGGAATATCGAAGTCTCCATCGTGATGCAGAGTTCGAAGAGACCCGAACCGAAACGGAGAGCCCAAAAGGAGCGAAAGCCGCAGACGAAGGCGCCTTCGGTCGTCAAAAAGCCCGCTCCCGCCGCTCCCAAACCGGCGCCCCCGGCACAGCCGAAGGCGATCTCTTCGCTCTTCAAGGGGATCAGGGCGGACAGGCCGGTCGAGAGCGGCTCCGCCGCCCGGATCGCGAACGCCCCGAAAATACGCTACGAAGCCTCCTCCGAAACGGAGTCGAAGCGTCGTGTCGAGGCGAGTCGACTGGTACGGGATATCAACCTGAGCCGGCCCCAGATCGATATCACCTCCGAAAGCTCGGGCATCGGAGAGGTGGACGCCTATATGAGCAAACTCTACGACAGGATCTACAGATCGTGGCAGCCCGAAGCGATCTACGCCGGCGAGGAGGCGAAGGTGAGACTCCATATCGCTCCCGACGGCAGCTTCGACTATGCGGTACTATTTCCTTCGGATAATCAAGGTTTCAATCAGAGCCTGATAGAATACCTCGACCGGCTCAAACGAGAGAAACTGCCGCCTCACAAACGGGGCGAAACGCTGGATGTCGACATAGAATTCAAAGCCAAGGAGTAGCCGTGCGCTATCTGATTGTTTTATTGACGGGAGTGATGCTTCTGGCATCCGATGCGACGCTCGAGATCGTCAAGAGTACCGATGCCCGCCCCTCCATCGCGATCGAGGACGCCTCCGAGTTCGGGGGTATGCGGATACGCCAGAAGTTTTTCCGTCTGGTGATGGGAGATCTGAAGGTGACGGCCCATTTCAAGGTGGACGACACCTATCGAAGCGGCAGTTACGATGCGATGATCGACCCTCTGCTCAAAGAGAACGACTATCTGCTGCGGTACCGTTTCAAGGAGGGGGAGGGGCAGACCCTCTATCTCGATGTGAAGGTGTACGATGTGCGCTCTTCGAGTGCGGTCTACGAAAGAAGCTATCGTGTCGCCAACCGTGTCCGGTATCCTTTTTTGATCCATCAGGCGGTGATCGATTTCAACGACTTTCTCAAGATGCCGAGTGTCGAATGGATGAAGCGCTATGTCGTCTTCTCCCAGTATGCGAAACCCAAACACGCCGATATCGTCATCGCCGACTACACCCTGACCTACCGCAAAAAGGTGGTCAGTGGGGGGCTCAACATCTTTCCCAAATGGGCCGACCGCGGGCAGAGGGGAATCTACTTCACGAAACTGGGAAGCCGTCCGGTCCTCTACCACTACGACATCTACACCGGAAAGCAGAGCAAGGTGGCGGTCTCCGACGGGATGCTCGTCTGTTCGGATGTGAGCAGAGACGGGAAGAGGCTTCTTCTGACGATGGCTCCCGACGGACAGCCCGATATCTACCAGTACAACCTGGAGACGGGAGTGAAAGAGCGTCTGACATTCTATCCCGGTATCGACGTATCGGCCCAATATACCGGTTCCGAGCGGAGAATCGTCTTTGTCTCCGACAGGCTCGGGTACCCCAACATCTTCATCTCGGGGATCGGCGAGCGGGCGGTACAGCAGCTGGTCTACCACGGAAGGAACAACAACGCCTGCAGCGCCCACGGAAAGTATGTCGTCTACTCGAGCAGGGAGAGCGACAACGCCTTCAGCGCCAACACCTTCAACCTCTATCTCGTTTCGACGCAGAGCGACTATATCCGGAGATTGACGGCCAGCGGCGTCAACCAGTTCCCGAAATTCTCACCCGACGGGGAGAGTGTGATGTATATCAAACACTATGCGTCGCAGAGTGCGCTGGGGATCATCCGGCTCAACTACAACGAGGGGTTCCTCTTTCCGCTCAAAGGGCACAAGATCCAGTCGATCGACTGGTAAAAGATGCCCGAAGCCCGGCATGAACGGATATGAACGAGCTTGAATGCCGATCGGGTTTAACACGAAAGTAAGAAAAAGCGTGCTAAAATCCTCAAAACTCTGAAGGAGATGAATCGATGAAAAAGAGTCTGATACTGGCAGCGGTCGCCGCTGCCCTGCTGATGAGCGGCTGTTCCCAAAAGAAACCCGAGGTCGATATGACCAAACAGGAGACGACCGAAAAAGCGGCACCCGCCGTCACCGAAGCCGATACGGGGGTCAGCGGCGTCGTCGGAACGGAAGAGGTGAGCGATCTGACGACGCTTCCGGAGAGTGACCGGATGGCGAAGATCAAGGAGCTCGAAGCGAGCGCCAAGAAGATCTACTTCGACTTCGACAAATACAACATCCGCCCCGACCAGGAGCCAAGAGTCGACGAAGATGCCCGTCTCTTCTCCTCCGATGCCGCCAGGGACCTGACGATCAAGATCGAAGGAAACTGCGACGAGTGGGGGACGGACGAGTACAACTACGCGCTCGGTCTGAAGCGGGCCAAGACGGTTCGTGACGCGCTGGCGATCAAGGGGATCGACGAAAATCGAATGGTGATGGTCAGCTACGGCGAAAGCAATCCCGTGTGCACCGAGCATACGAAAGAGTGCTGGGCGAAAAACAGACGCGTCGAGTTCGAACTTCTTCCCTAAATGAAGAGCCTTCTTCTCATACTCTCCCTTCTCCTGTGCGCCTTTGCGGGCCCGCAGGAGCCCTCCGCCTTCGGTGCCGGCAATCTCGATTCCGCCGAGCCCTACGGCCTCAGTGAAGACGAAAAGCATATTCTCAAAAACCGTCGGGCCATCGAGGCGCTGCAGAAAACGATTCTGAAGCAGCAGCAGACGGTTCAGCGGAACAGGGAAAGGATCGACGGCCTGCAGAGCATCATCGAGGGGTGGAACAGCAGGATACGGACCTTCGAAAAGTCGCTCCGACGACTCGACGATATGAATCGTACCGTCGACGAACTGGCGGCGAAAACCGACCTGCTCGCCCAGACACAGAGGGAGAATTTCGAGCAGATCCGAACCGTCCTCCAGGAGCTGGGCACGCTGATCGACTCCATCAACGAAAAGTATGTCGACAAGGAGCGCTTCAACCGTCTCGAGAGCGCGTTTTTGGAGTTCAAAGAGGCGTACGAGGCGTTCATGAAGAAGGCCGATCTCAGCAACAAGCCGAAAGCGGAGATCTATGCGGAGGCGAAAAAGCTCTTCCGGAAAAAGGCGTACGGCGATGCCAAGAGATATTTTTCCTATCTGATCAAAAACCACTACAAACCGGCGACCTCCAACTACTACCTGGGAGAGATCGCCTACCGAAACGGGCGGTACAAGGATGCGATCGCCTACTACAAGCGGAGTGCCTCTCTTTACGACAAGAGCAGTTTCATGCCGACTCTGCTGCTGCATACGGCCATCTCGTTGGAGCGTATCGGAGACAAGAAACAGGCCAGAGAGTTCTACGAGTCGCTCATCGGACTCTACCCCGAGAGCAAAGCGGCGGCGGTGGCGAAGAAGAATCTGGCCAAACTCTGACCCTTTTTGCGACTTCGCGGTACCCTATCCACCTCTCTTCCGCAGGCAAGAAGCTTTCCTTAAGATTGAATGAAACAACGGTATGATAAAATCTGCTACTTTTCAAAGGAGAACCAACGATAATGAAAATTGAAGACAACAACGTCGTCTCTTTCAACTATGAGGTCAAAGACGCGAAAACGGGCGAAGTCGTCGACTCGAATGTCGGGCAGGCACCCCTCTCGTTCATTACGGGAAAACAGCAGATCATCCCCGGTCTGGAGAACCAGATGAAAGGGATGGAGAGCGGTGAGAGTGCCGACATTCTCGTCAATGCGGCAGAAGCCTACGGGGAGTACAACCCCGAAGCGGTACAGACGATGCCCAGAGAGCAGTTCGCCGGTATCGAGCTTCAGGAGGGGATGACCCTCTATGGCCAGAGTGAAGACGGCGGTACGGTACAGGTGACCGTCAAGAGTTTCGACGAGAACGAAGTGGTCATCGATTTCAACCATCCGCTGGCCGGTAAAGATCTTCTCTTCAGTGTAACGGTGGCGGAAGTACGCGAGCCGACCGTCAACGAGTCGCTCAGTGGCCAGGTCGAACAGCCGGGCGCCGAAGGTTGCGGATGCGGCACAGGATGTGGAAGCCATTAATTTCATAGCGGAATCGAAGCCTCTGAAGGAGGCTTTGAAGTCTGCCAACCTTCTCAAATCTCTCCAGTTCAACACCCTGATAAGCGGAGAAGAGGGCACGGGCCGCCATACGCTGGCCGCCTATATGATGCCGGACGCTCCCGTCGTGCACGCGGACGATCCGCAGCTCTACACCCAGATCGAAAACCACCCCCAGATCGTCATCGACAGGCTCTCGGCCATCGACTCTCTTTCGAGGCTCTCCCAGTCGGTACAGAAACACGGAACGAAGGTGATCGCGATTGCCGATGACCGGTTCGCCCAGGGAGGGAACGAATCGTTTTTCAGTGTTCGGATCCTTCTGCCACCTTTGCGTGAAAGAGTCGAAGATGTCCCCCCTCTGGCACGCAAGTTCATGCTCGAAGCGATGGAGATGTTCGGTGAAAGGGAGACAGGGGAGGTGTCCGAGCCCGATCTTCGGACCCTCGATCTTTCGCGCAACGCCTTCTCGTTGCGACGATCCGTCTTTTTGCACTACTTCGCCGCGCGGATGGGAGAGGAGGAGCTTCTGCTTCTGAACGAAGCGTACCTCTCTTCGAAGATGGAGGAGGAAGAGGATATCTACAGAAGGGAGCTCTTTTTGTACGAGGTTCCCCTGATCAGAGCGGGAACGAGGAGGTTCAAAAGCCAGCTCAAAATGTCCCACGCGTTTGGACTCAATCGCAACACCCTCAGGAAAAAAATCACAGAATGGAAGGAATACCTATGACCAAAACCGCGTTTCTCTACCCCGGACAGGGATCCCAGGCTGTCGGTATGGGCCGATCGTTCGTGGAGCATTCGCCGGAGGCGGCCCGGATGCTCGAAGCGGCGAGCGACCGTCTCAAGATCGATATGGCCGGGCTTCTTTTCGAACCCAACGACCTGTTGGAACAGACCCGGTATACCCAGCCGGCGATCCTGCTCGTCTCGATGATGGCCTACCGGCTCTTCGCCCGCCAGATCCCCGACGCACCCGCGTTCGCGCTGGGCCACTCCCTCGGGGAGTTCTCCGCGCTCGCCTCGGTGGGGGCGATCGACTGGCTCGATGCGGTGGAACTGGTCCACCTGAGGGGAGATCTGATGCAGAGAGCGTGTGAAGGGGTCGATGCGGGGATGATGGTCGCACTCGGCGTCGCCGACGAGGATGTGGAGGCGCTCTGTCACGATGCCAGGGAGACCGGTGCGAAGGTGTGGCCGGCCAACTACAACGCCGACGGACAGATCGTCATCGCCGGCATCAAAAACGACCTTGTCGACCTCGAAGAGCCGCTCAAAGGCGCCGGGGCGCGCCGGGTGATGCTGCTCAACATGTCGGTCGCCAGCCACTGCCCGCTTCTCGAACCCGCCGTCGAGCCCCTGACCCGGGCGCTCGAAGGGAGTCTTGGGGACGACTTCAAGGCCCCCGTGATCTCCAATGTCACCGCCCGGGCCTACAACACCAAGGCCGAAGCGCTCGATCTGCTCGGACGCCAGCTCGTCTCCCCCGTCCTCTACAAGCAGTCGATCCGCGACAACGACGACCTGGTCGACCGATATATCGAGTTCGGCCACGGCGGTGTGCTCAAAGGGCTCAACCGGCGGACCACGAAGAAGGAGACGCTGGTGGTGAGCGACTACGATTCACTCGGTGCCGTACTCGAGCGGATCTCCGGGGAGCGGGCATGATCGTCGGTATCATGGGGGCGATGCCCGAGGAGATCGAACCGATCGTCGAACGACTCGAAAACGTCACGAAGCACGAGATCGCCGACAACCTCTACTACACGGCACTCTACGGTTCGCTCGACCTGGTGATCGCCTACAGCAAGATCGGAAAGGTCTTTTCGGCTCTTACGGCCGCGACGATGATCGAACGCTTCGGCGTCAGGAAGATGCTCTTTTCCGGCGTGGCCGGTGCGATCAACCCCGAGTTGCGAATCGGAGACCTGATCGCGGCGACGAAGCTCTGCCAGCACGATCTGGACATTACCGCGTTCGGCCATCCGTATGGATACGTTCCCGAGGGGAGTGTCTACGTCGAGGCGGATCCGGGACTTCTTGAGGTCGCTGCTGCTGCGGCCGTCAGGGAAGGGGTGAAGCTCAGGCGCGGTATCGTCGCGACGGGCGACCAGTTCGTCGCGGACGAAGAGCGAAAAGCGTGGATCGGTGAAACGTTCGGAGCCGACGCCCTGGAGATGGAGGGGGCCTCCGTCGCCGTCGTCTGCAACGCCCTGAAGGTCCCCTTTTTCATCCTCCGCGCCATCAGCGACGCGGCCGATATGGACGCAGGGTTCGATTTCGACGCCTTTTTGCGAAGTTCGGCTCTCAAAAGCGCCGACTTCATCTTCACGATGCTCGATGAACTCGATCGCGCTCAGTAGGAAGATACTCCGTTCCGCCGGACGGATGAACGCAAAGTACCGCCTCGTCGAAGAGGGGGACCGGATACTCGTTGGGCTCAGCGGCGGCAAAGATTCGATCACGCTCGTCCATCTGTTCAGCCATATGCAGCGACACGCTCCGTTTCGATTCGAATTCAAGGCGGTGACGATCGACTACGGTATGCCTGCAGAGCGGTACGATGCGCTGCATTCCCATTGTAAAGCCCACGGGATCGACCATGAAGTGTACAAGACCAATATCTTCGAAGTGGCGCAGGAGACGATCCGGGAGAACAGCTCCTTTTGCAGCTACTTCTCACGTATGCGGCGCGGAGCTCTCTACACGAAGGCCGAAGAGGGCGGTTACAACAAGGTGGCGCTCGGCCACCACCTTGACGATGCGGCCGAGAGCTTCTTCATGAATATGCTCTACAACGGGACACTGCGCTCGATGGCGCCGATCTACAGAAGTGCCAGGGGATTTGACGTCATCCGGCCGCTTCTGTGGGTGAGGGAGCGGCAGACCAGGGCCTTCGCCGAGGAGAACGGTATCGCGACGATCGGTGACGAGGCGTGCCCTGCGATGAAGATGAAGGTGAAGATGCCCCATGCGAGGGAGAGTACGAAGATCATGCTCGAAGAGTGGGAGGAGCGATTTCCCGAACTCTTCAAGCGGTTCAAGGCGGCCTTCTGCCATATTCAGCCCGACACCTTCATGGACGAGCGCTACTTGCAAAGATGATCGCGCTGCCGAAGCGAAGCCAGTGGTAACGTAGCCATTCGGACTTTGTTCGGATGGCGTAAGGAGAAGAAGCGCGGTTTAGCTGCGCGTGGGCCCGCTGCCGAAGCGAACCCAGTGGTAACGTAGCCATTCGGACTTTGTTCGGATGGCGTAAGGAGAAATAGTATGGAAAAGACGAACAAACTCGCGGTACTCATCGATGCCGACAACGCCCAGCCGGCCATTGTCGACGCGCTGCTCGCCGAGATCGCCAAGTACGGCACCGCCAGCGTCAAACGGATCTACGGCGACTGGACACTGCCGCAACTGAAGGGGTGGAAGGAGGTGCTGCTGACCCACTCGATCCAGCCGATCCAGCAGTTTGGCTACACCAGCGGCAAGAACGCCACCGACAGCGCCATGATCATCGACGCGATGGACCTGCTCTACACGGGCAACTTCGACGGTTTCTGCATCGTCAGCAGCGACAGCGACTTCACCAAGCTCGCCGCCCGGATCCGCGAATCGGGACTCACCGTCTACGGCTTCGGCGAGAAGAAGACGCCGACCCCCTTCGTCTCGGCCTGCGACAAGTTCATCTTCACCGAGGTGCTCCGCGCCGAGGAGGAGAGCGGTGAAGAGGAGACCACCATCAAGCGCCTCTCGACCGCCGAGCTCAAGCGTGACCGCAAGCTCATCAAACTGCTGCGCGACGCCATCGACGCGGCGAGCGACGAAACGGGCTGGGCCCACCTGGGGGCGGTGGGCAACTACATCGCCAAGCAGTCACCCGAATTCGACCCACGCAACTACGGATACAAGAAACTGGGCGAACTGGTCAAGGCGACGGGGCTCTTCGAGATCGAGGAGCAGGTGACCCACCGGGGCGCCAAGGCGGTCTACGTCCGCAATCGCCGACGAAGGTAGGGCCGTGGCGACGCTGCAGGAGCGGTACGACGAAGAGCGGCCCGCATGATCGCCTGAAGCTGCCGTGCGGCCGCCTTCATAGGTGCCGGGATCTCGGTGGAGAGTGGAATACCGACCTTCCGGGGACCCGACGGTTTCTGGAGCCGCTACGACCCCAAGGTGCTCGACATCAACTACTTTTTTACCGCGCCCGAAGCCTCCTGGCGGGTGATCCGCGAGATCTTCTGCGACTACATGGACAAAGAGCTTCGCCCCAACGCTGCCCACAGGCTTTTGGCTACGCGGGAAGCGGTGGGCCACCATCCAGGAGTTTGCCCACGATATCCCGAAGCGATCGACATGCTGGAGGCGCGGCTGGAGGACTCTTTGCAGTTTCATCACTTCCCCCAGATCGACAAACCAAGGATCAGCTCCACCAATGTGTTGGACGTATCAACAAGGAGATACGAAGACGCTCATGGATCGTATCGGTCTTTCCTTCCCAGGCCTTCTGTCTCAGACTCTTCGGTACCTAATCTGATGGAGTATGCCGACGATTGGGAGATGGAAAGAAGTTACATCAGGGCCGACAAGCTTCAGCAGGTGATGGAGGTCTACGAGGCGCGGCTGAACGCCGCTTGATCATGGTCGCCGGAAAGAAAATTGCGAACGTTTCTTGACATTATCTTTGGTGGTGATAATATATTCTTCGAAGTTGGTATTTACATCTTCGATGAGGGATTTGAGATGGTTTCTGGCATGAGAATCGTTGACGGCCTGCACAGCACACCTTCTTCTTGAATTGACAGGATTTTGTCGATCACATCCCTTCCAGCATCGTCAGCCAGAGCCTCTCGACCGTCTCGTCTTCGAGTTCGATGGTCGAGAGGCTCTCCATGAAGG
>Ga0256914_1000746_pt1 | contig 31318 bp, 21 predicted proteins | sample HulkmetaG_FD_191571 | JGI IMG/M metagenome (GOLD analysis project Ga0256914, IMG submission 191571) | Hydrothermal chimney microbial communities from Main Endeavour vent field at the Juan de Fuca Ridge, Pacific Ocean - Hulk | ecosystem: Environmental > Aquatic > Marine > Hydrothermal vents ... | reverse complement strand
ACCCCCGTGCTCCCTGGGGCCGGGGGGCCGGGACCCGGCCGGCCCGGCTCCCGGCCCCCCGGAAGGATCAATACCCCAGGGTGAGGAGCAAACCGTTCGTGAAGTCCATCCCCCAAGGCCCCGAAGAGGAAGGACCGGCCACGGCCTGGGCGGCGATCCGCACCCCCGCGAGGACCGGGTCGTTGGGAAGGGCCAGGTCCAGCAGGCCTCCCCGGCCTGGAAGGACACTGAAGAAGGATCCTCCCGAAAGATCCAGGAAGAGCCCCGCCCCCTTGCCGAGAGGAACGGGAGCCGCAGAAGGCTTCCCGAAGAGGACGAGACCGGTCCCGCCCGCGGGTATTCCCCGGAGAGCCAGCCGGGCCTTTCCTCCGAGAACCGGGTCCTCCCCCTCCAGGGAGGCCTTCCCCGAACACCATCCGATCCGCTCCACCGTGGCGCCTACGTCCCAGACCCAGGGCTCCATCCCGTGGGTCTCGTCGTCGGCGGAGAAGTAGAGGCATCCCCCGGCGAAGGCCAGGAAGTCCCCGGTGTTTCCGATCGGACAGAATGTATCTCCTCTCAGGATCCGCGTCCCGGCCCGGGTTCCGTCGGTAAGGAGGATTCCCGCATCGTCCATGCTCCCCCAGAGGGCGGCCGCCCTGCGGGATCCCACCTTCACCATCTTCCCCTTGGGCCAGGAACCCCTCTTCCCTTCCGCCAGGTCCGCGAGGAGGAAGGTTCCCCAGACCGTTCCGTCGGTGACCCAAGGTTCTAAACCGTGGATCCCGTCGTCGCCCCAGAAGAGGCCGACCTTCCCGTTCACCCGGAAGGCCGATGGGAACGGTCTATTGGAGAAGGTCGGCAGGATCACTCTCCTCGTTCCCGCCGCAGTTCCGTCGGTGGAGAAAAGGCCAAGGCGGCCCAGGGGTATGGAACGGCCGTCGTCCCCGAAGAAGAGGACCCGGTCCCCGACGTGGAAGGGCGAATAGAATCCGCCCGACTTGGTTCCAGGGGCCAGGTCTACCAGCTCCTTCGTGCCCGCCGGCGTGCCGTCGCTGATCCAGGGCTCCTTTCCGTGGAGGGATCCTTTTACGGCGGCCCGGAATAGGAGGCTCTTCCCAAGGAGGATTGGATCGGCGAGTTCGTCGAAATTCTTCCCCAGGAGGACCGTTCCCTTGCTCGTTCCGTCGGTCACCCAGAGACTCTTCACCACGGGGAATCCCGTCAGGGCGGCGAAGAAGACCTTGTCCCCAGCCGACAGGCCCCAGAGGATCGTGGAACTCCTGAATCCCGGCGTCAGGTCCTTCAGGACCCTCGTCCCCGCCGGCGTGCCGTCGGTGACCCAGGGCTCAGAGCCCTCCGTGGTCCTTCTTCCCAGGAAAAGGGCCCAGTCCTTCGTGGCTCCGAAGAACCCCCCGTAGAATAGGGTCTTCACGGATAAGAGGCTCGTACCCGCGGCCGTTCCGTTGGTAAGGAGGAACCTGCCCGCTGTGCCCGAAGAAGGGACGGCGAAGAGCGCTCCCCTTCCCAGGACGGTTCCCGCCCGGGGGGCGGACCAGGTGAGGCCCGGCTTGAGCCGCCTGAGAGAGAGGGCATTCTTCCCGAAGGCCTGGGAGATCCAGAGGTTCACTCCGAAGGAAGGGTCATGGGCCAGGAAGAAGAGGCGGCCGTAGAATGCCAGGGGCTTGGAGGGGTCGGAACCGGGGGAGTTGAAACCCTTCCCGATGTCCGCCAGGAGCGTCGTGCCCGCCTTGGTTCCGTCGCTGATCCAGAGCTCCCGGCCCTGGGCCGGGCTCCGGGCCGCGAAGAGGATCTTCCCCGAGGCGACGGGAGTCAAGAAGTCGGGGGCCGCCCCCTGCTTGCCGGGGTAGATGTCCCGGACGAGCCCCGTTCCCCCCTTGGTCCCGTCGGTGACCCAGAGTTCCCCGCCCGTGGCGTTCGTGACCGCCCGGAAGAATATCCTATTCCCCGCAACCACTGGGATTTCCCAGCCCGTGTTGGCGTTCCCCAGGGAAGCCACCTTCCTGGTCCCTGCCGGGGTTCCATCGGTCGTCCAGAGGGCCCATTGGAGGAAGGACCCGTCGTTGGAGGCGAAATAGACCCTGCCCCAGGCGGGGACGGGTGACTGATAGGCATGGCTGTTTTTCGGATTAGCGGTTTTCAGTTGCTGGAATCTCCCCTGGAGGGTGTCCAGGGCCCAGGCGCCCTCCATCCCGAAGACGATCCTGTTTCCCAGGGCCACAGGGGAGGTCCAGGAGGTGTTCTTCGGCATGGAGGCGACCTTCACGACCTTCAGGCCGTCGGTCTTCCAGACCGCCCACCCACGGGAGTCCCGGCCGGCGAAGTAGATCCACCCTCCGGCCTCCGCCAGCCCTTTCGCGATCGCATCCAGAGAAAGGGTGCCGGTGATCACCTTGGTTCCACCGGCGGTGCCGTCCGTCACCCAGAGCCCCTTGAAGGTGCTCCCACTTCCCAGCAGGAAGAAGACCTTTCCCCCCGCGACAGCCGCCTCCGCCCAGGTCGAGGTGAGCCCCTTGGCCAGGAGCTGGGGCTTCGAGGAAAGGCCGTCGTAACAATAGAAGTCGAAAGGAACGGAATTCAAGTTGCGCCGGGTGAAGAAGAAGAGCTTCCCCGCCGCCACCAGGGCGTCCAGAAAATCGAACCCCACGTCTGCGGGCTTCCAGAGAAGGTAGGTCCCGGCCGGGGACCCGTCGGACCGGTAGATCCCGCAATCCTCGCCGGCCCTGTCCACGAAGAAATAGAGGTGTCCCCGGAAGGCCGTGATTCCCGGTTCATGACCGATCCCGAAGCCTCTTCCGGGCACCAGGTCCGCCACGAGCCGGACCATTCCCGGGTAGGGGAGGGCGGACCAGATCTCCCTCCCGTGGCGGCAGTCCCAGGCGGCGAAGTAGACCACTCCCCCGATCCGGGGAAAGGGAACGTTCTTTCCCGAAAACAGGTTGGAGGAAACCAAGGTCCGGGGAAAAGGGTTGGAGGAAAGGGGCTCCCCCCTCCCGGGCATGATGTCGGAAAGCAGGCGGGGAGGAAGAGACTGGGCCCCGAGGAAGGCCGACCCCAGGAAGATCGCCGGAACCACGATTCTCAAGAAACGCTTCATCGTTTTCTCCTTCCCTTATTTCCCGAGAGTCCAAAGAACGGCGTTCGTCATATCCAACCCGAAGGGGGGCGACGAGACGGGGAAGACCGCCCCCTGTAGAAGGAGCCTGGCCCCCTGAAGGGCCGGCGAAGCGGGCACGGTGAGGGAACCCGCGCCGGCAGGAGAAGCCCCGGCCCAGAGAATTCCCGCCGCCGGATCGAGGAGGAAGATTTGTCCGCCCCCAAGCGCAAGCGGAGTCCCGCCGGGCAGACCGAGAAGGAAGATCCCGATCGAGCCGGATCGGGCGACGCCCAGGATGCGGAAGGAGACCGGTTTTCCGAGCCTCGGAAGACCCGAGGAGAGCTCCGCCGGGCCGCAACTCTCCCCGACCTTCTCGGCCGAGACCCCGAGAGGGAGCACCCAGGGCTCCAACCCCGAGGACTTGAGTTCCGCCGAGAAGAAGAGCGACCCTCCCCAGAATTCCGCCCTGGAGCTGAGGCGCTCCCATCCCATCCTCGAAAAGGAGGCGATGGGGCCCGTGCCGGCTGCCGTCCCGTCGGTCCGCCAGAAGACAGGAAGGGCCTTCGGGCCCATCGTCCCGGGAACGCAGAAGACCGCCTTTCCGCACCCGGCGCCCCAGGCGCCGACGGTGGAGTATACCGGCCATCCTCCCCCGCCGACGCTCTTCAAGAGCCTCGTTCCGCGGGCCGTCCCGTCGGTGATCCAGGGCCCCAGGCAGGCTCCACCCTGGAGGGGCCAGAAGAGGACCTTTCCGTTCCCCAGGGGGAGGCCGTAGACCACCCCCCTCCAGGGCCGGAAGATGGGGAGGAGTCCTTCGAAAAGGAAGGAACCCATTCGCTTCGTCCCAGCCGGCGTCCCGTCGGTGGAGTAGAGCCCGTACTTCCCGGGGGGCAGGCTCCCGTCGGTGGCCAGGAAGAAGACCCGGTCCCCGACACGGAAGGGGTTCAGGAACCGGCCGTCACCGGTCCCGGGGTAGATGTCCGCCAGGAGCTTCGTCCCAGCCGGCGTGCCGTCGGTGACCCAGGGCTCCATGCCCGAGAGAGAACCCCCGGCCTTCCCCTCGAAGAGAACCTTGCCCCCGAGGCGGACGATCCCCGAGGCATAGGTGAGCCTGGAGGAGAGGATCCTCGTTCCCGCCCGGGTGCCGTCGGTGATCCAAAGCCTGGAAATCGACGTTCCCAGCCTGGAGATGAAGACCGCCGACCGGCCCAGGGATACGGCTTCTCCGAAATACCCTCCCGTTCTTCCCGGGACGGTGTCCGCCAGGAGCTTCGTTCCAGAGGCCGTCCCGTCGGTCACCCAGGGCTCGTCTCCCTCCTTGCTGGTCCGGCAGGAAAGCAGGATCTTGTCCCCGAAGGAAGCTATAGGCCGGATATTGAGCATCCAGTTCATCGGTCCCTGGAAGAAGCGGACCGTTCCCTTCGCCGTCCCGTCGCTCTTCCAGAGGCTCTCGGAGTCTCCCCGGAAGAAGACCCCGAAGGGTCCGAGGAAGAATGGAGAGGGAGAACCGAACAGCCGGGGAAGGAACAACTTGGTCCCCCCAGGCGTCCCGTCGGTGGTCCAGACCTGGTAGCCCCCCGGTCCGCTCCCGGTATAAGCCCAGAACCAGGCCTTTCCCAGGGCCCCCGTGAAACCGAAGGGACTGGAGCCCAAGGTGCGGTTCAGCGGGTTGATCTCCTTCAGGAGGCCCGTCCCCTTGGCGGTGCCGTCACTCTTCCAGAGCTCCGTTCCCGAAACGGGATCCGAGCCGGCCAGGAGGATTCCTCCCCCCAGCGGGGTGAGATACTGGGGCACGATCGGGCTCTTCCTGGAAAGGGCCTTGTCCAGGCAAAGGGTCCCCGCCTTGGTGCCGTCGGTCCGCCAGAGAGAAAGCCAGTTGGGATTCCCGGAATCCGCCGGAGCCTGGAAAAAGATGTATTGCGACGCCGGAGCGGGATCGAACCAGGCGAAGGCCGGAAAGACCCCCTCGGGCACGGCCTTTCCCGTCCCGGCCGGGGTTCCGTCGGTATACCAAAGGCTCGACCTGTGGGAGGGGTCGCTCGTGTCCCAGCCGCTGAACCAGACCTTGCCCTTCCAGAGGACCGGCCGGACGAATCCCATCCTGTTGTCCCGCGTCACCTGCTTCAGGAGGACGACCTTCTTCGTCTTCGTATCGAAGACGAAGGGATTGTCGCCCCCGAAATTCCCGGCCTTGGAACCGAAGACGACCTTGGACCCCAACAGGACCGGGTAGGACCAGGGTCTTCCCGGGAAAGGGAGAAGGCGGATCATGACGGCCTTGCCGCCTCCCGTCTCCCATATGGCCCACCCCTTGGATCCTCTTGCGCAGAACCAGGCCTTCCCCCCGGCCGCCACGGGACGGGAGCATTCCCCCGAAGCGACGCCCGGCAGATCCCGGATCATGACAGTGCCCCGGCTCGTTCCGTCCGTCACCCAGGCCTCGGCGCCGGCGGCGCTCGTCACGCCCCTGAAGACGATATATTTTCCGGCCGGAACAGGCTCCTTCCATGCCAAGGCGAAACCGCCCTTCACGAGGACGGGCGCCTTTCCTCCTCCATCATACCTGTAAAGGGCAAATGGGCCGCTGGACGAATTGCGGGCGAAGAAATAGAGGCTCTTCCCCATGACCACGGGAGAGTAGAACCCTCCCCCCTCGGGGCCGGGGAAGGTGTCGGCGACCATCCCGGTGCCGGCGGAGGTCCCGTCGGAGGCCCAGAACTCCCATCCCGCCGCCTTGGTCCAGGCGGAGAAGCAGGCCTTCCCCCGGAAGGCGCAGAAGTTCCACGGGGACGAGCCGTAATTCCCCGGGGCTATATCGAGGACCAGCCTGGTGCCTCCCCGGGTGCCGTCCGAAACCCAGAGCTCCTTCCCGTGGACCCCGTCGTCGGCCTGGAAGAAGGCTTGATTTCCGGAGACCAGGAACCTATTCCCCAGGTGAAGGGCCCGGGGGTCGTACGTGTAGGCGGCGGGATTGGAGGAGCTCCCTCCCGCGAGGGTCTTGTTGAGATCCCCGAGCATCACAGGTGACTGCGCACCGCAAATACCCGCAGGGAAGAGAAAGAAGGTGAGGAGAAAAGAGAACTTCCCGGAAAAAACCCTCATCAGAACACTCTCCTTTCGCCGATCTCCGCCCCCCATTTCAGGCGGGCCGTCATCTCGAGGGGACGAAGGCCCCCGTCTTCCCGGCGGGCCCCCGGGCTTCCCCGTTCCAGGAAGCTTCCAAAATACCAGCCCGGGAGGCGAAGGGCCATCCCCCCCGGCCCGAACTAGGAAGAGGCCAGCATGAGCCGGGCCAGGCCGATGGCGTTCACAGCCGTTCCCCGGACGAGCTGGTCGGCGGCAACCCAGAAGAGGAGTCCCGGGTCCATGGCCCGGGAAAGGCGGATTCTCCCGATCCAGACCTCTTCCGTGCCGAGAATCTGGTCCGGAGTCGGGGATCCTTCGTCCTTCCAGACCTCCACGCCCGGCACGGATTCGAAGGCCTCCGCGGCCCCTTCCCGGGTCACCGGCTCTCTGAGCCGGCAGGCCACGCTCAGGCAGTGGCCCCGCTCCACCGGCACCCTGACGCAGGTGGCCTCCACCACCAGGTCCTCCTTGCCGAGGAGATCGGGAACCTGGAAGGCCAGGTCCGCCTCCTCCCGGCTCCTGCCTGGGAGACTCGAGGAGCCGCCCACCCAGGGAAGGACATTCCCGGCGATCCGCCCTCCCAGGACCGGAACGGCCTTCTTCCCCGCCCCTTCCCGCCGGAGTTGCTCCAAGGCGGCCTTTCCCGCCCCGGAAACGGCCTGGAAGGTGGTCACCACAACGCCCCGGAGCCCCAGGGAGCGGTGGAGTCCTGCAAGGGAGAGGGCCAGGATGACGCTCGTGCAGTTGGGGCTCCGCACCACTCCTTCCGCCTCGGCCAGGGCCGAGGGGTTCAGTTCGGGGACCACCAAGGGGCCTTCCTGGAAGGCTCCCGAGAGGTCCACCACCTTGGCCCCCGAATCCAGGGCGTGCCCCCCCACGTCCCGGGCGGCCCTTGGAGGGAGGCAGAGGAAGACCAGGTCCACCCCCTCCAGGGCGGACTCGAAGGGCTCCACGGGGATCCTCTCCCCCCTCCAGGGGAGGGAATCCACTTCCCGCATCTTCCCCCTTCCCAGGGCTCGAATACGCTCGACGGGAAAGGCCTCGTCCTTCTCCAGGCGGGAGAGGATCTCCCTGCCGGCGAGCCCCCTGGCACCCGCGACGGCGATGGTGTAGCTCATCTCAGTCGCCCTCCCACATCTTCTCGTAGATCGAGTAGTCCGCCGCCCTCCAGCCGGTCCGCTCGTAGACCTTCCTGGCGCGGTCGTTCACGCCGGCCACGTAGAGCCGGATTCCGCATACGTCGCCGGCCTTCTCCGCCAGGACCTCGACCTCTTCCTGGAGGGCGCGGAAGACTCCTCTTCCCCGAAAGGACGGCCTGGTATACACGCTTTGGATCCACCAGATCCAGGCGGCCCGCCAGTCGCTCCACTCGTAGGTGACGAAAAGCTGGCCGGCGAGCCCCTCCTCCGCCCGTGCCACCAGGTAGAAACCCTTGGCCGGATCCTCCAGCAGGGCCCCCACTCCCCGCTCCACCACTTCGCGGGAGAGGATCTTCCCCTCGCTCTCCCTGGCCATCTCGAGGGTCATCTCCACCAGGGCCGGGAAATCGCCCTTCTCCCCCCTGCGGACTCTGATACCTCCGTTGTTCATCTCGACACCGACCTCGCCTCCATCTGGAATCCCCCTCCTCCAGCGGTCCCGGAGGAGGAAGGGAGTGGATGCCCCTGGGAGCCCGCCGGCGGGAGGCGGATGCAACCCATTGTAAAACAGGAGGTTGCAAACACCGTCGAAAAAAACCGGAGGCCCGGTGGGAAGTGTAGCAGAACCGGCAGTTCCCGTCATTCACGGAAGGAACGGAAAGAGCGGGAAAGAACCCCGGGAAAGAGAGGGCCGGGAGAAACGACCTCCCACCAGGCCCCGGCCGGGTCTAGCGGTCCAGCCGCATCCTGAGGTCCTCGTTCCCCGGGAAGCGCTCCAGGCCCCTCCTCCAGATCCGCCGCGCTTCTTCCAGGTCCCCATCCTCCCTGTATATATCCCCCAAAAGGATATATGCCCGCGAGAAGGCCGGCCTGGGAGTCTTCTCCTCCTGCCAGTGCAGGAGGTCCTCCAGCCGGGCCCGGCCGTCCTCCCTCCTTCCCTCGGAGGCCCGGGGCCCGGCCAGCAGGGCGGCCCGGCCGAACCGGGCCTCCCAGTTCTCGGGGGTCCGGTCCAGGACCCTCTCGAAGGCCCTCTCGGCCTTGTCCGCCCACTCCTCCCGGCCCGGTCCGCCGGGGAGGGCGCCGCACAACCTCCCCGCTCCCTCGGCGAAAAGGAGGAGAAGCCGGAAGTCGTCGGGGTTCTCTTCGGCCATCCCTTCGAGGGCCCGGACCACCTCCCCGAGGAGCCCCCGCCTCTCCAGGTCTTCCCAGACCGCCCTTCGTTGCAGGAAGGACAACCCCTTGGCCGTAACCCTGGCAAGGGCCGCCTCGAGAAGGGGATCCGGTCTCCCGGCGGAGAATCGCACCTTCCCCTCCCCTTCCCCCGGGCCCGGCCCCCCCGGGTTCCTACCACCGGGGGAAGAGGAAGGACCGGGAGCCCCCTGCAAGGGCTCCGGCCGTGCTGCTGGAGGGGAAGAGCCCTTCGATTGGGTAGGAGCCCCGGGTTCCGGGGCCCTCCCCCCCTCCACCCCGGGGAGCCCTGCCAGGGGGGGCGGGGCGGAACGACGGAAGAGCAGGAACCACCCCAGACCGAGGGCGAGGCAAACCAACAGGCCGGCCGGGATCCATCTCATGGAGGACAAGGTTCCCAGGGCGCTCCCTCCTCGTCCAGGCCTGCCAGGGATTCCCCCGGCCTAGGCTTCCTTGCCCAGCTTCCGGAGGGCCTTCTCCAGGCGGGCCAGGTCGGAGGGCCTCTCCACGGCGGCGAAGACCGTATCGTCCCCCGCCACCGTGCCGGCCAGGCCGGGAGGAGCGAGCTTGTCCAGGGCCAGGCCCACGCCCGGCGCCTCGCCGGGGGGAGTGATGAGAATGAGAAGGTTCGGCTCCGAACGGCGGATCTCCAGGAGGTTCTTCCCGATCCGTTCCTCCAGGGGGTTCTCCCTGGGCGCCGCCCTCCTGGGAAGGACGTAGAAGCCGTCCACCTTCACCAGCCCAAGGGCCTTGATGTCCCGGGACACCGAGGCCTGGCTCACGGAGAAGCCCTCTCTCTCCAGGGCCCGGGTCAGTTCCTCCTGGGTCCGGATGTTACCCGAGGCTACCAGGGAGAGGATCACCTCCCGTCTCTTCCGCGTAGATCTCAACCCGTTTCCCCCCCCCAGGTGACCAGGGAATCCAGGGCCCCGTGGAAGGCCTCCCTCCTTTGGGCCGTCCTGGAGCGCCAGGCCTCGAGGCTCTCGGCCAGTCCCTCCAGGCCCGGGTCCCCGGCACCACCCGGATAGTTCCTCTGTTCCAGAATCTCCCTGGGTGAAATCGAAGGGATCTCTCCCCCCGACTTCACGATCTCCGCCACCTGGCGGTAGGCCTCCCGGAAGGGAGTCCCCTCCCTGACCCTCCGCAAGGCCTCGTCCGTGGCGAGGATCTCCCCCCGGACAGCTCCTTCGCAGGCAGCCCGGTCCACCTCGAGGGCGGGAACCGCCTTGGATACGGCCATGAGCATCTCCTGGAGGAGATCGGCGCCCTCCATCACGGGCCCCTTGGTGAGCTGGAGGTCCCGGTGATAACCGCTTGGCAGCTTTCCTGCCACGGCCATGGCCTGGTGGAGGAGCCCTTCCAGGACGCCCGCCCTGGCCCGGGTCAGTTCGAAGAGGTCCGGGTTGCGCTTCTGAGGCATGATGCTCGAACCCGTGGCGAACTCCACGGGAAGCCTGAAGAAGCCGAACTCCTCGGAGGTGAACAGGATCACGTCCCAGGAGAGCTTTCCCAGGTCGTATGCCGGTCCCCACAGGGCCTGTAGGACCTGGACCTCCAGCTTCCCCCGGGAGGACTGGACGGCCGTCACGTTGAGCTGGACCGTGGCGAACCCCAGGAGGGCCGCCGTCTTCTCCCTGGGAAGAGGCAGGGGGACGCCGTAGCCGGCGGCGCTCCCCAGGGGAGAGCGGTCCACCAGGTCCAGGGCGGCCTGGAGGGGGACCAGGTCGTCCCGCAGGGCCTCGGCGTAGCCCCCGGCCCAGAGTCCGACCGAAGAGGGCATGGCCCGCCTCTGATGGGTGTAGCCCGGCAGGACCACGCTCGTATGCTTTTTACCGAAATCCATCAGGGCCGAAGCCCCTTCCAGGAGGGCGTCCATGAGGTCCAGGATCCTCTCCTTGAGGAAGAGCCTGAGATCCACCAGGACCTGGTCGTTCCTGGAGCGGCCCGCATGGACCTTCCCGCCCAGGGGACCCAGCCTCTCCGTCAGGTATTTCTCCAGGGCCGTGTGGACGTCCTCGTCCTCGGGCCCGACGGCGAGGCGTCCCTCCCGGGCGTCCCTCAGGGCCTCGACGAGGGCCCGGTGGAGAGACTTGTGTTCCTCACCGGAGAGGATCCCGATCTCCGCAAGGCCCGCCGCGTGGGCCATGGTTCCCAGGATGTCCCACGGGAGAAGCCGGTTGTCGAGTTCCCGGTCCCTTCCCACCGTGTAGGCGTCCAGCCCCGGGTCCAGGGGATCTCCGCCCCCCCACAAGGTTCCTTTCATGACAGATACTCCCCTGCGATCCGGTAGAAGATTTCCTCCGCCTCCTCCACCTCCTCCAGGGCGACGCATTCGTCGACCCTGTGGGAGAGGCGGGAATCGCCGGGCCCGATCTTCAGGGCGTCGGACTCCCCGAGCCAGACCCAGTCCGAGGCCGTAGGCGAGCCGAAGGGCTCCGCCCCGGGCAGGACTTTCCTCACGGCGGCGAGCAACCTGGAGCCCCGGGGAGTCTCCACGGGCCGGAGCCGCTTGGAGACCACCTCAACCTCCCCCTCCAGGACGCCGGAGATCCTCCGGACGATCTCGTCGTGGCTCCAGTTCGGCGTGGTCCGAACGTCCAGGAGGCATGTGCACTCCGGAGGAGTGAGGTTCCTCCCCACGCCCGCCTGGATCATGGTAGGCGTAATCGAGATTCCTCCAAGGAGAGGGTGGGGCCTGTCGAAAGAGAGGTCCTTCAGGTGGACGAGGTCGGCCGCCGCCCGCTCGATGGCGTTGGGGGGCTTCTCCGGCAGGTCCGCCGCCCAGCCCGCATGGACCTGCTCCCCCCGCCAGCGGAGGGTCAGGATCAAGAGTCCCCTCTGGGCGGTGCAAGGCCTCAGGGAAGTGGGTTCGCCGATCAGGGCCGCCGGCGGCCTCCCGATCTTCTCCAGGAGGGCCGGCATGGTGGTATTCCTCGTCTCCTCTGAAAAGGTTGCGAGCACAAGGAGGCGGCCCTTGGGAGGCCCCCCTTCCCGGGCCAGGCGCGCCGCCGCCGCCGCCATGGAAGAGACCGAGGCCTTGGCGTCCGAGGCCCCCCTGCCGTAGAGCCTGCCCTCCCGGATCTCCGCTCCGAAGGGATCGGCCGTCCACCCCTCTCCTTCGGGCACCGTGTCCAGGTGGGATGCGAAGGCCAGGGTCGGCCCGGCCTTCCTCCCTTCCACCTGGATCCGGACTCCCAGCTCGTCCCGCTCCACCTCCAGGCCCGCCCCCCGGGACCAGTCCTCCAGGAAACGGGCCGCTTCCTCCTCCTTCCCCGAGGGACTCGGGATCCGCACCAGGGCGGCCAGGAGTTCCGGTGAGAGGGAACTCACGACTCCCCGTCCCGGCTCTTCTTCCCGTTTCGGGCGAGTTCCATGTCCTTGTAACGGTCCATCTCGGCCGTTCCGACGATCATCGTTCCGCAACCTGCACCTGTGAAGAGTTCGATCAGGAGGGAGTCCGGGGCGCATCCGTCGATGATGTGGGTCCTCTTGACCCCTCCCTCTACCGCCCGGAGACAAGCGTCCACCTTGGGGCGCATCCCCCCGCGGATCACCCCTTCCTCCATCAGGGCCTTCAGGTCCTCCGGCGTGGCGAAGGCCACCAGGGAGGAGGGATCCTCCGGGTCCCTCAAGAGCCCCGGGCTCCCCGTGAGGAAGATGAGCTTCTCCGCCTCCAGGCTCCGGGCCAGGGTCTCCGCCACGGTGTCGGCGTTGATGTTGAGGGGGCGGCCCTCCTGGTCCGCCGCCAGGGAGGCCACAACGGGGACGTATCCGCTCTCCAGGAGGATCTTGAGGACCGAGGGGTCCGAATCCACCACGTCCCCCACCTCGCCGTAGTCCACCGTCCTGGTCTCCCCGGAGTCGTCCGTCACCTCCACGGGGGGCCTGCGCCTGGCCGTAATCAGGTCACCATCCACCCCGGAAAGCCCCACGGCCCGGAGCTTCTGCCCCCTCAGGGCGGCCAGGAGGTCCACGTTGAGCTGGCCTGCATAGACCATCTTCGCGATTTCCAGGACCTCGGGGGTGGTGACCCGCCGGCCCGCCACGATCTGGGGCTCCAGGCCGAGTTTCCTGGTGAGGCTCGTGGATTGGGGCCCTCCGCCGTGGACCATGACGATCCTGACCGAGAGGGATTCCAGGAGGGCCACCTGGACGGCCAGGTTCTCCAGGACCTTGGGATCGGCGAGGACTTCGCCTCCCAGCTTGATCACGAAGGTCTTCCGCCTGTAGAGGCGGCTGTAGTCCAGGGCCCCTTTGAGGGCCCGCACCAGGTCTTCCTTCATTGCATCAGCTCCAGGAGCAGAGCACGCTGGGCGTGCATCCGGTTCTCCGCCTGGTCCACCACGACCGACCAGGGGCCCTCCAGGACCCCCTCGGTCACCACCACGCCGCGCCGGACGGGCAGGCAGTGCATGAAGATCCCCTTCCCTTCCCCCGTGAGGGCCATCCGCCTCTCGTCCACGATCCATGACCGGTAGGAGGCCCGCCTCTTCCTCTCCTCTTCCGGGTTTCCGAAATCCTCCAGGCTTCCCCAGCTCTTGGCGTAGACCGCGTGGGCGCCCCCGAGGCCTTCGTCCATGTCGCGGGTGATCCTGAGAGAGGCCCCGTTGCGGGCCGCCACGGCCTCCACGGCCTTCATGTCCTCCGGATACAGGTCGTAGCCCGGCGGACAGGCCAGGGTGAGGTCCATCCCCAGCCTGGCGGCGTTGATCAAGGCGCTCACCGGGACCGCCGTGGGAAGGGGATTGGGATGCCAGGTCCAGGTGAGGGTGAATTTCTTTCCCTTCAGGTCCCTTCCCAGCTTCTCCTGGAGGGTCATGGCGTCGGCCAGGCCCTGGCAAGGATGGCGCCGGGCGGACTCGAAGTTGATCACCGGGACACCGGCGTTCTCGGCGAAGCCCCGGACCACCCGGTCCCGGAAGGCCTCCTCCAGGTCTTCTCCCGCCGGGAAGGCCCGGACTCCCAGGGCGTCGACGTACCTCCCCAGGACCCGGGCCGCCTCCACCAGGTGTTCCGCCGCCTTGCCGTCCATCACGATCCCGGGCCTGGTCTCGAAGGCCCAAACGCCCTTGCCCGGTTCCAGGTAGATGGCGTCCCCCCCGCTGCGGAGCATGGCCGCCTCGAAGGAGGTCCGGGTCCGCAAAGAGGGGTTGAAGAAGACCATGCCCAGGATCTTCCCCTGCAGGTCGCCCCGGGCCTTCCCGGCCTTGAGGGCGTGGGCCTTCTCCAGGAGGGCCAGGATCTCCCGGTCGGACCATTCGTCGGTTCCAAGAAAGTGTCTGACCATGCTAGGGACGCTCCTCCCGGCCGGGCCGGGGCTGGATGAATTTTTTCTGCATAATGAAAGATTATTCTTTTCTTCGGCTCCGGTCAAGGGGGAAAAGAAACCCAGGAGGATTCCCCCCCCCTTCACCTGTGCCCAACGGCCTTGTTACAGGAGCTCACGGGACGAAAGGCCCTCCAGGTTGTAGGTTCCGGGCGCCCCCTCGAAAGGATGAAGACCCATGGAGATCCTCGAGCTTGCATCTCTCCCTCCGCTCCTGGCGGCCCTCCTCGTCTCTTCTTCCGGCGCCCTTGCCCGGGGGCCTGCGCCCCTGACCGACCCCCGCGCAAGGATGGAGGCCTTCGCCCGCTTCCAGGAGAAGAGGGCCCGCTCCCCCTACCGCCGGCTTCACTGGCAGTTCGTCGGCCCGACCAACATCGGCGGGAGGGCCGTGGACATCGCCGTGGTCACCCCCAAGGGAAAGAGTTACACGATCTACGCCGCCACCGCATCCGGCGGGGTCTGGAAAACCGTAAACGAGGGCGTCACATGGGAGCCCGTATTCGAGCGGGCCGCCTCCACATCCATCGGCGACATCGCCCTGGACCCCCGCAACCCCGACGTGGTCTGGGTGGGGACGGGAGAGGCCAACATCTTCCGCAGTTCCATGGCCGGCTGCGGGGTCTTCAAGTCCGCCGACGGGGGGAAGACCTGGAAACACATGGGGCTCACCGCCACCCACACCATCGCCCGGATCGTAATCGATCCCACCGATCCCCGGACGGTCTACGTGGCCGCCTCGGGGCACGAGTGGACCCCCAACCCCGAACGGGGCGTCTTCAAGACGACCGACGGGGGGAAGACCTGGAAGAAAATCCTCTACGTGGACGAATGGACCGGGGCGATCGACCTGGTGATGGACCCCAAGGATCCGCGGATCCTCTACGCCGCCACATGGCAGAGAATCCGCAGGAAATGGAACGACCCCAGGAACGACTCCGGATCCAGGGGAAGCGGGATCTACAAGACCACCGACGGAGGAAAAACCTGGAAACTCATCGTGGAGGGCCTCCCGCCGGCCCGTTACCGGGGGCGCATCGGGATCGACATCGCCCGGTCCAACCCCAGGGTGCTCTACGCCTTCGTGGACGACTACACGCCGGCGAAGGCCCGGGGGGTCGATTCCTACGGCAGGCCCAGGAAGGATGGAATCGTGGGCGCCTCGGTCTACCGTTCCGACGACGCCGGGGAGAGCTGGTGCCTGGTGAGCGGGAAGACCCGGAGGATGAAGGCCTACATGCGCCGCCATTCCGCCACCTACGGCTGGGTCTTCGGCCAGATCCGGGTGGATCCCAACGACGAGAACAAGGTCTACACCCTGGGCCTGGCGCTGAACGTCTCCACCGACGGGGGGAAGACCTTCCATCCTCTCCGGGGCATGCACGGAGACCACCACGGCCTCTGGATCGATCCCTCCAACTCGAACTACCTGGTGGACGCCAACGACGGCGGGGTGAGCGTCTCCTACGACGGGGGAAAGCACTGGATGTCCTGGACCCGGGGGATCCACGCCGCCCAGTTCTTCGACCTGGCCCTGGACACGGCGGAGCCCTTCCACGTCTACGGTTCCGTCCAGGACCAGGGAAGCATGAGGGGCGTCGTGGACCTGTCCCGGGGCAGGGACCGGATCCCGGCGGTGGAATTCGAGCGGGCCCCGGGAGGGGAGGGGAGCAGGCACGCCGTGGACCCGGAAAACCCCGACCTGGTCTACTCGGCGGGCTTCTACGGCAGGCTCACCCGCACCGACCTCTCCCGCCGTCCCGGCTCCAGGCGGAAATCGATCTTCCCCAGGGTCTACGAAGACGAGCCCCCCCTCAGGAGGCAGTGGCTCGCCCCCTTCATTCTCTCCCCCCACAACCCCTCAATCATCTATTATGGTGCCCAGTATCTCTTCCGGTCCCGCGACAGGGGCGACACGTGGGAGAGGATCAGCCCCGATCTCACATGGAACGACCCGAAGAAGTCGGGCGACATACCCTACCAGACCATCTTCACCGTATCCGAGTCCCCCCTGATGTTCGGCCTCGTCTACGCGGGGACGGACGACGGCCGGGTCCATCGGACCAGGGACGGCGGAAAGACCTGGGTGGAGATCACCAAGGGCCTCGCCCCCGGAAAGTGGATCGCCTGCCTGGAAGCCTCCCGCTACGCCATGGGGACGGTCTACCTGGTCCAGAACGGCAAGAGGGACGACGACTTCGCCCCCTACGTTTGGAAATCCGCCGACTACGGCCGGACCTGGCTGGACATCTCCAAGGGCGTTCCCCTGGGCCCGGTGAACGTGATCCGTGAGGACCCCAGGCGGCGGGGAACCCTCTACCTGGGGACGGATCTCGGCGTCTTCCTCTCCACCGACGGAGGAAAGACCTGGGATGTGCTTGGGGATCTCCCCTCCACCTACGTCCACGACATCCAGGTGCACCCGAGGGACCGGATCGTCGTCATCGCCACTCACGGCCGGGGGATCTGGGCCCTGGACGCCGACACGATCCGTTCCGGCGGCGGCAGAGCGGGCCGCCGCCGGAGCAGGTGAGGAGGGTCAGCTCCCCCGGATCTCCACCCTGACCTCCACGGGCATTGTGAAGGTCCCGTGAACGGAACAACCCGTGGCGAGTTTCCGCACGGCCGGGATCCACTCCTCCTTCATGCCTTGGGGCAGGCCGAGGGCCACCTGAAACACCCCGATCCTCCCGGGGTCCCGGGCCTTCACCATCTCCACCTCCACCCGGGTCTCTTCGGCCCTCAGCCCCCTTCTTCGCAGGAATGCCAGGAGGGAGGAGTAGATACATCCCGCCAGGGCGGCCCCCAGGAGGGCCACGGGTTCCGGGGCCCTGTCGCCTCCCCCGTAGTCCTCCGGCTGGTCCATCCGAACCTGGTGGCCCCCGCAATCGGCGGAGCAAAGATGTCCATCGATTCCGCTCAGAACGACTTTCATACTTTCCATCTTCTTTCAACCCCGTGGCCCCCGCCCATCGAAGGATCCCGCTTGGGCGAGGATATCCCCTTTCCGGTCATTTCGCAGTCTCTCCCCCCGGTCCGATACCCCACGGGGAGGAGTTACGGCATACCTTTTCCGCAAGATTTTTTCCTCCCCTATCTTCCCTGGATATGGAAAAAATAAGCCCATGATCCATATCTGGTGCCTCCCTGGATTCCTCGGCAAGGCCGGGGACTGGGCCCCCCTGGAAAGTCACCTCGGGGGAGCGGGGGAGATCCTCTTCCACCCCCTCGATCTTCCCGCCTCCCCCGGTAAGATCCGCCCCTTTCCCTACTGGGCGAGGAAGTTCAACGCCGGGGTTCCCGATTCCGGCGGAATAAATGTTCTCGCCGGCTACTCCCTCGGAGGACGCCTCGCCCTCCACGCCCTCCTCCAACCCGACGCCCCTTGGGACGGTGCGGTCCTCATCTCGGCCCACCCGGGCCTCTCCACCGAGGCGGAACGAAAGGCCCGCCTGGCCTCGGACGAGGAGTGGGCCCGCCGCTTCGAGGAGGAACCCTGGGAGCACCTTCTCGAGGAGTGGAACGCCCGGCCCGTCTTCGGAGGAAGGCCCCTTCCCCCGCGGAAGGAGGAGGAGTTCTCCCGGCCCGCCCTGGCCGCGATCCTCCGCACCTGGTCCCTGGGCCTCCAGGAGCCTCTCTGGGACAGGCTCCATCATATTCGTATCCCCGTGCTCTGGTGCGCCGGGGCCGAAGACGAGAAGTTCCTCATCCTGGGGAGGCGGGCGGTGGAGCTCCTCCCGAAAGGGACCTTCCGGGCCGTCCCCGGTGCGGCCCACCGGGTCCACCTGGAGGCACCGGAACCCCTGGCCGGATTCATGGAGGAATTCCTCGCCCTCTTCCAGGGAAGAAACGGCCTCACTCCACGGTGAATCTTCCCTTGAGGCGGATATCCCCCGAGGAGGAGCCCACCATGACGAGGAATTCCCCGGGTTCCAGGACAGGTTTCAGGGAGCGGTCCAGGAAGGACATGTCCTCAGGGGTCAGGGTAAAGGAGACCTTGCGCCTCTCCCCGGGATCCAGGGTGATCCGCCGGAAGCCATGGAGTTCCTTCAGGGGCCTCGCCATGGAAGCCACCAGGTCGCGGAGATAGAGCTGAACGACCTCGTCCCCCCTCCGCTTTCCCGTGTTCTCCACGTCCACTTCGACGCGGACGGGGCTCCCCGCCGGGACCCTCTCCGGGCGGAGGACCAGGTTGGAGTAGCGGAAGGTGGTGTAGCTCAGGCCGTGACCGAAGGGGAAGCGCGGGGAACCCGGCCCGTCACAATAACCGTATCCCCGGCCCGAGGGCTTGTAGTTGTAATAGAGGGGAACCTGCCCCACTCTCCTGGGAAAGGTGACAGGAATCCGTCCTCCAGGATTTATGATCCCGAAAAGGGCCTTCGCCACGGCTATCCCCCCCCTTTCGCCGGGGTACCAGGCGTCCAGCACGGCTCCGACCCGGTCGAGCCACCCCTCCATGGTCACGGCGCTTCCGGCGTAGAGAACGACCGCAACGGGTTTTCCCGTGGCGGCCACGGCCCGGATCAATTCCTCCTGCCTGCCCGGTAGATCGAGGTCGGACCGGTCCTTCCCCTCTCCCTCCACGATCCCCACGGCGACGACGACGGCATCGGCCGCCCGGGCCGCCTTCACGGCCCGGGCGATACCGCCCGCATCATCTTTCCGCCCCCGGATGGAACAACCCTTCTCGAAGAGGATCTTCACCCTCCCGCCGACCACGGCCTCGAGACCCTCCAGGAGGCTCACCGCCTTTTGGGGATAACGGCTGTATCCCCCCAAGGCCCCCTTGGCCGCCCGGGGTCCCACGACGGCCAGGGTCCTCACCTCCCCCCCGAAAGGGAGGGTGCCTTTGTCGTTCTTAAGGAGGACCAGGCACTTCCCGGCCGCCTCCAGGGCAAGGGAACGATGGGCCCGGCAATCGCCGATCCGGGCCGCCTCCCCCGGGTTCCCGAAAGGATCGTCGAAGATCCCGTAGCGGAACTTCACCGAAAGAACCCTCGAGACGGCCCGGTCCAGCACGTCCATGGGAACCAGGCCCTTCTCGACGGCCCGAAGGAGCGTGCCGTCCCTGAACCAGCCTTTCCATTGGAGTTCCACGTCCAGGCCCGCCTTCAAGGCCATGGCCACGGCCTCCTCTTTGCTCCCGGCGACGTGGTGAAGGTACTTGAGTCCCTCCACCGACCCGGAATCCGACATGACGTATCCCTTGAACCCCATCTCCCCGCGGAGGACCTTCGAAAGAAGCCAGGGGTCGGCCGTGCAAGGAACCCCGTTCACGGAATTGAAGGACGCCATGACGGCGTCGGCCCCGCCTTCCCGGATGCAGGCCCGGAAGGCGGGAAGGTAGACCTCGTGAAGGAGGAGGGAGGAGAAGTGGACGGCGTTGCTGTCCCTCCCGCCGTCGCCCAGGTTGGCCACGAAGTGCTTGGGCATTGCGATTACGCCGTGCCTTTTGAGCCCTTTGCAGAAAGCGACGCCCATCCGGGATGTGAGGAGGGGATCCTCTCCGTAGGTCTCCTCCACCCTTCCCCACCTCACGTCCCTGGCCAGGTTCACCACGGGAGACAGGACCTGCCGGATTCCCCTTGCCCTGCACTCCTTTCCGATGACCCCGGAGATGCGCTCCATGAGCCCGGGGTCGAAGGTGGCGGCCAGCCCTATGGCCTGGGGAAAACTCGTGGCTCCCGCGGCGACCAGCCCGTGCAAAGCCTCGTTGGAGAAGATCGCCGGAATCCCCAGCCGGGATTCCTCGATGAGGATCTTCTGGGCCCGGTTCACGACGGGAGCCCCCTTCCCCATGGGAAGGCGGCGGAAAAGGTCGTGCAGGCTCCCGATCCCCGATCGCCCGGCCAGGCTCCGGAGCTCTCCAAGACTCTTCTCCCCCTGGATGTAGAAGATGGAGAGCTGGGCCGTCTTCTCGGCGGGGGTCATCCTTCCGAGGAGATCCCTCACCCGGGTCTCCACGGGAAGGGACGGATCCTTGTAGGGGGGAACGAAGGGATCCCGGGCCCATGCGTCCCCGAAGGTTGCTGCCGGACCGCCCAGGAGGATCGCCAGAAAGAGAATTCGCAGTTTCATGATCACCTCCGCCCTGGAACTTAGCCGATCCCCTTCTCCAGGGAAAGGAAACCTCTTCCGCAGTGCTCCTCCATCCGGCAAGGGTCCCCGGCGGGAAGGGGGAAGGAAACCGCGGGAAACGCCTCGAAAGGGACCGCCGCACAGGGTTTCTCCGTCGCCTGCAGGACGATCTTTCTTTTCCATCCGGAATCGATGCGTTTCACCGATTCGGTCCTTTTCGGAAGCGGAAAGAGTAGAGGTCCGCATCGCGCAGGACGAAACGGAGCCTTACCGGCCTTCCCGCCAGGGAAGCCGGCGAGGCATCTTTCTTCCAGCGCACCGCCATCTCCAGGGAGTCTCCGTAGATCTCGGGGCAGTCCTCCAGGGCGAAACCGGGGATGGGCCTTCCCGCCCCGTCCCGGATCTCCACCCTGATCCCGCCGGCCGCCGAAGTGGAGGCGTTCAGGACGAGATCCTCCCCGGAAAACACGAAGGCCCTGGTCAGGGCCTCCCCCCCGACCATGGGCGCATGGATGGAGACGAAGCCGTCCACCCGAATCGTGTAGCGCCGGATCCCCTGGCTCCCGCCGCTGTAATACCCCTCGTTCACGTAGAGGGAGATTTCCCCGGGGACACCGGGAAGGTCCGAGGCCGTCTCCAGGATACCGAGCCAGATGTAGTTGCACCGGTTCCCCCACTTCTCGCGGTTGAGGCCGGGCCTCACGAGGGCTTCCTCCCAGCGGTGGAAGGTCCTCCCGTCCCTGCTGCTCATGAGAAGCCCCTCGGTGATGGACCCCCGCTTCGGGAGGTACCGGGTCGGAAACCCGAGATAGATGTGGGGGGCCCTGTAGTAGGGTCTCACCTGGTTGGTGTAGAGATGCTCATCGGGCGCGCCGGGATAGGAGAGCCAGGCCGGTTCCGTCCAGTGGATGAAATCCTCCGAAAGGGCCGTCTTGATGTCCCGGTACCCGGCGCGGAAATCCCTGAAGTAGACTCTGTACTTCTTGAGAAGAGGATCCCAGAAGGCCTGGTTCTGGGAGTCGAAGGCGCCTTCCGTGACGATCGGCTTTCCACCCATCCGCTCCCAGTGGATCCCGTCCCGCGACTTGAAGGCGAACAGGGCGGGCCTTCCCTTCCAGGCCCCACGGGCGCAGGCCTTGTACCGGGCGCCCGGCGGACAATCGGGGTTCGAGTCCTTGAAGGGCGTGAAGTCGTGGGCCCCGGGCCCGACCCAGACGATGTTGTTCTTCTTCGATCCCAGGTAGGAGAAGAGGCCCAGCTCGGGCCTCCTCCAGTGGATCCCGTCGTCGCTCTCGGCGTAGCAGGTCACCTCCCGCATCCCCCTGGGCCTGTTCCCGTGTTTCGAGTGTGAGCCCCTGTAATACATGCGGAAGATCGGGCCGTCCCTGAAGATCGTGAAATACCCGCAAGTGTTACCCTCCCAGGGTTTGTCGGTGACGAAGACGAGTTCCCTTGGGACGGGATGGTGGAGCCTGAACTCCGCCTTTCCCCCCAGGCGCTCCACCATGAAGTCGTCCACGAAGAGCTCCCTCCGGGAACCAAGGCGGTAAGGCGGCTCGGCCCGGAGAGGAGCGACGGCGAGGATGGCGGGAAGGCACGCCGCGATCCAAGGCTTGGAGGGATTTCGCTCTTTCATGGAAGCGATCCTAGGGAGGGCCGCCGACGAGGGTCAACCCCGGCGCAGGGACGACCGGGAGGCCTTCCGGGGGCTCCTTCCCGAAGGCGGCCCCCGGGTGTGGAGATTTTCCACACTTTTTCCGCCTTTTCCCCTTCCCAGGCCGAACTTGTCCCTCCAGGGCCAAAGTTCCCCGCCCCCGCCGTCCGAATAGGTATGAGGCACCTTGAGAGAACGGGAACATCGTCATGGCCAAGGTCTCCACCAAGACCAACCAAAAGCAGGAAATCGGTCTGGCCGAACTCCTGGTGAAGGAGAAAGTCCTTCCCGAGGACAAAGTCCAATACGCCAGGAAAGTCCAGGCCAGGCTCGAGCAGAACCAGCCCCTGGGAGAGGTCCTGGTGGGCCTGGGCCTCATCACCCGCTCGGAGCTGAAAAAGATCCTCGAGCTCCACAAGGCCACCATTCCCCTCGGGGAACTCATGGTGGAACAGGGAATCCTGAAGAGGGAGGACCTGGAAAAGGCCCTGGAGGTCCAGAAGAAGAACCCCGGCAAGAGGATCGGCCGGATCCTCGTGGACCTGGGATGCATCACCGAGAGGGAGCTTCTCAAGGCAATCGGGGAGAAGGAAGGGATCCCCTTCGTGGAACCCAACCTGGCCATGCTGGACGACGCCCTCATGTCCAGGTTCTCCCTGAACTTCCTCGTGAACAACAGCCTGATCCCCCTCACAGAGGAGGAGGGCGTCCTCCGGTTCCTCACCTACGCAATCCCTCCGCCTGAGAAGGTGAAGGAACTGGAAGGGGCCGCCGGAGGTCCCGTGGCCTTCGCCCTGGGAGCCAAGGACGCCATCGACCGCACCCTGAAGGAATACCAGGACCTGAAGGTGGGCGGCACCTACTCGGGGAACAGCGTGGACGCCGAGGGGAGGATCATCGAGCTTGCGGAGTACATCATCGCCGAGGCGGTCCGCATGGGGGCGAGCGACATCCACCTGGAGCCCCTCTCCGACCGGTTGCGGCTCCGCTACCGCATCGACGGAGTCCTGGTTCACAGGACGGACCTCCCCAAGGAGATGGAGCAGAGGCTCGTCACCAGGCTCAAGATCCTCTCCGACCTGGACATCGCCGAGCACAGGAGGCACCAGGACGGGAGATTTCGATGCACCGTGGACGGCCAGGAATTGGACATGCGGGTCTCCACCTACGTGACCATCAACGGCCAGAACGTGGTGATGCGGATCCTCAACAAGCAGTCGGGCCTGCTCCTCCTGGACGAGCTCGGCATGCCTCCCAAGATCCGGGAGATGTACGAGGACTTCGTCCTCCGGGTCCCTGCGGGGGTCGTGGTCATCACGGGTCCCACGGGAAGCGGGAAGACCACCACCCTCTACAGCTCCATCGACGCGGTCAACGAGATGGGGGTGAAGATCATCACCGCCGAGGACCCGGTGGAATACCAGATCGAGGGGATCATGCAGTGCTCGATCAATCCGAAGATCGGGCTCACCTTCGAAGACACCTTGAAGGCCATCGTCCGCCAGGACCCGGACATCATAGTCCTCGGAGAGATCCGGGACCGATCCTCGGCGGAGACGGCCATCCAGGCCGCCCTCACGGGCCACAAGGTCTTCACCACCTTCCACACCGAGGACTCGGTGGGAGGAATCCTCCGCCTCCTCAACATGGAGATCGAGGCGTTCCTCATCTCTTCCACCGTCATCTGCGTCGTGGCTCAAAGGCTCGTGCGGCGGATCTGCGAATCCTGCAAGGTGCCTGACAACCCCGACCCAAGGGACCTGGCCTTGCTCCAGCTCGACCCGGGAGCATTGGCCGGGTTTCAGCTCTACCGGGGGAGGGGTTGCAAGCACTGTCATTACACAGGATACCGCGGCCGGACGGCCATATATGAACTCCTGGTCCTGGACGAAACGGTGAAGGAAGCCATTCTCAAGAGAATGTCCTCCTTCCAGATACGAAGATTGAGTATCGAGAAATCCGGGCTCATCACCCTCCAGGAAGCGGGTATCGCCAAGACCGTCCAGGGCTTCACCACTTTGAAGGAAGTCATTCACAACGCCCCGCCGTCCCTGAAGCCCCGGACGCCGGCCGAGATCCTGCGTCTCATCGGGGAGACGGCCTGAAGGAGGGACGCCGGAAAAGAGGGAAGAACGCCAGAGGGAAAATGGAAGAAGACAGAAAGGTCAAGACCGGGAAGGCGTCGCTCCTGGACATCGTGCGCCACCTCATCCGGAAAGGGGTGGGAATCCCGACCATCCCGTCCATCGCCCAGAAGGTCCTCCAGGCCACGCAGAACCCCGATTGCACCCTGGCCGAACTCGAGGCCATCGTCCGGCAGGACCCTGCCCTGGCGGCCAGGATCATCAAAGTCGTGAACTCCAGTTTCTTCGCCGGCATGAAGGAGATCCGCACCCTTCCGGCGGCCTTCATGCGCCTGGGCTTCAAGAGGGTGCGGGACCTGGCCGTGGCCGTTGGAATGAAGAACGTCTACAAGGGCGTGGACGGCCACTTGAAGAAGGAACTGGAGTTCCTCTGGCGGAACGCCGTCGCCGCGGGGACGGCCTGCAGGGAGACATCCCTCGCCTGCGGGGACCAGAACAGCGAGGAGGCCTTCCTGGCCGGCCTGGTCCACGACATCGGCTCGGCCTTCATCATCCAGGTCCTCCACGGCCTGGGAAAGAAGGACCCCTCCATCGCCGCTCTTCCCCAGGCCACGTTGAAGGAACTCCTCCTGGCCCTCCATCCCACCGTCGGGGCGGAGATGCTGGAGTCCTGGAACTTCCCCAAGGTCATCTCCCACGCCGTCCGCCACCACCACGACCCCGAGAAAGCCGCCCCCGACGACAGGCTCTCATGGATCCTGGCGGCTGGGGACCTCCTGGTCCGCAAACTCGGCCTGGACGGCCGGCGCCCCGAGGAAGACCTTCCCCTGGCCCCCCAGCGGGCCTTCCAGAGCCTGAAGCTCGGGGACCTCCAGATCGGCAAGCTCCTGGTGGACCTGGAGGAAAAGACCAAAGAGATCGCCGAAGCCCTGGCCTGAAGAAAAGACCTTCCCTTGAACTCCCCCCGGGGCCGCGGCACGGGAGCACCGGGTCTTCCGGTAGCACCGCCCCCAGGGACCCGGCTCGGCGCGGAGGCTCCCGGCGTGAGCCTCCCTTGTCGCCCCGGCCCCCACCCATGTAGGATCCTCTGCCCCTCGGATGCTGCCGAACGAGGAAACGCTCCATGAAGATCCGCCGATTTGCCGTCCTTCTCTATCTCCTGTCCCTCGCCGCTCCCGCCCAGGTCAGGGTCCGGCTCCCCGCCGGGTCTCCACCCATGCTTGAATTCGCCGCCCGGGAAGCGGCCGCGGCGGGACGGAGGATTTCCCCGCCCATCGAAATCCGCCTGGAGACCGGGGAGGGTCCGGCCGAGAGTTTTCGGATCTCTATTGACGGTCCCAGGGTCACCGTCACCGCCCCCGACGACAGGGGGAAGATGTACGGTCTCCTGGAGGCGGCGGAACAACTCCGAATCCACGGTACCATCCGCGCCAAGACACAGAAACCCTTCCTCAAGTACCGGATCCTCAAGTTCAACCCGCCGCTGAAGGGCAACGTCTACCTCGCCGCCGAGGACGCCCGCAAGTCGGCCTGGTTCTTCGACCTGGATTACTGGAGAGCCTTCTTCTCCATGATGGCCCGGGCCAGGTACAACGTGGTCAGCTTCTGGCACTCCCACCCCTTCGGGAACATGGTGCGCCTGAAGAAGTACCCCGAGGCGGCGGTGTTGAGGGGAAAGGAGATGGACCGGGCGATCCGCTTCTGGCACGCCCTGTTCCGCCTGGCCCACGAACACGGCATCCAGGTCTTCTGGGTGACCTGGAACATCCACTACACCCGGGGCTTCGCCAAGGCCCACGGCCTGAAAAAGAGCGGGGTCGATTCCCCCCTGGTCCGGGACTACATGAAGGAATGCGTAAGGGAAGTCCTCAGGGAGTATCCCGAGATCGACGGGTTCGGAACCTGCGCGGGCGAGGCCATGCACGGCCTCTCCCAGGCCAAGCGGGAGGACTTCATCCGGGAGTGCTACCTGGAGCCGATGCTGGAGACGGGAAGGAAGATGACCTTCCTCCACCGCTACTGGAACGCCAGCCCCGAGACGGTGACGGCCCTCCTGGAGAAGGTGAAATGGCCCGGCGACGTGCTCCTGTCCCTCAAGTTCAACGGCGAGCACGTCTACAGCTCCACCCGCCCCCACGTACAGGACGAGCGCTGGCTCGACACCGGGGGTAGGCCCTACAAGCTGCTCTGGCACCTGAGGAACGACGACCTCTACCAGTTCGACTGGGGAAACCCGGAATTCGCATCGGCGGTGATTCGCAACTGCGCCGGTTCGGGAGGCTTCCTCATGGGATCCGAGGTGGAGGTCCCCGGGGAGGACCGCTTCCACACCCCCGGGACCAGGTGGCACATGAAGTGGAAGTACACCTTCCAGAAGCATTGGTTCCGGTGGACCGTCTGGGGTCGGGCGGGATACGACCCGGCCGTCGGTGACGGCCCATTCCTGGGCGAATACATCGCCCGTTACGGGGAGGAACTCGGCCCCCTGGTCTACAGGGCCGTGAAGACGGGAAGCCGGATCGCCCCGGAGATCACATCCTTCCACTGGAACTACATGAACGGCGACTGGTATCCCGAGGGCAACATCGGCGGGTGGAACACCTCCTACGAGGTCCCGAGGAGGAACTTCCGCTCCCGGGGGATGTGGCACTCCCTCGAGGATTACATCTTCAACAACACCATCGACGACACCCTCGTCGGCATCCCGGAAGAGACGGCCTGCAGAGCGGCCGGTCTTCCCCTTCCCGCGGGAAGGAAGTCCCCCCGGGAAGTCGTTTCCGCCCTGGAGACCTTCTCCCGGGAGAGCTCCGCCCTGGCCGACAGGATCGAGGCGATCCTCCTCTCCCGGGCGAAGGAGAAGGCCGGGGGGACAGGGGAAGGAAACAGGGAGGAACTCCGGCGGAAGGTCCTGGAATCCCTCCACATGGAAGACCTGGACTGCGTGCTCAGGGATATCCGCTGCGTCTCCCTCCTGGGGGCCTTCTACGCAGCCCAGATCCGTGCCGCCCGCACCCTGGCCGAACGGATCTTCGGCCTCCGGTCGTTGAAGCCGGAAGAATGCGCGGCTCCGGCGGAAATCGCCGCACGAAAGTGGGCCGAGCTCTCCCGCCTGGCCGATGCTCACTACATACCCCACGAGATCTACCTCATGGGCCGGTTCTGGTGGGGAAAATACCTGCCCGACGCGGAGAAGGAGCCCCGCATCGCCGCGACCCTTCCCCCCGTCCCCAGGGAGGAGCGGACCTGGATCGTGGAAGGACGGCGCGTGGAGACGATCCGGTGGGGCCATACGGGCGACCGGGCCAAGGACGGCTGGATCGATTTCATGAACCGCATCTCGGGGCTCGTCCGTCCGGGGAAGTCAGGAATCCTGGAGACCCGGGTGGAGGTTCCGCCGGGACGCGCGGTCCGCCTGGTTTTCCACGGGGAGGGCCTGGATCCCTCCTCGCCGCCGGGCTGGAAGAAGGCCGGCAAGGGCTCCTTCACGGCGGACATGGAGAAAAGCGGCCTCCTCCGCCTCCGGGTGGATCCAGCCCGGGCGGCCCGGGGAGTCTACCTGGAAGTGATTCCGGCGGGCCGGAGCTCGGACATGCGGGTCTTCCCCGCCTTCGAGGGGAAGGCCGTTCCACCCTTCGAGGTCGCCGCCGACACGGGATCCCTCCATGGAAAGTGCCTCGTTCTCCCCAAGGGAGTGGGCCACGGCAAGGAGGGGAATTCCGGTCCCATCGTGGACAACGGGTGGGTGGACTTCCCCTTCACCACGGCGGCCCCCCTGGAATACCGGCTCTGGGCCAGGGTGTTCTTCAGGGATCCCGACAGCAACAGCTTCTTCGTGGTTGTGGACGGAAGGCTCCGGGGCATGCTGGCCGACGAAAAGTGGAACCGCTGGCACTGGACTGTCCTTCCCGGTTCGATCCGCCTTCAGGCGGGCAGACATATCCTCCGCATCCGAAACAGGGAGGACGGAGTGAAGCTGGACGAGATCCGCCTCATCCCGGCCGACCTGGACGCCCGGGACCTCCTCCCGCTGACCTTCCCGGAGAGGGCCCGGGTCTTCGGGCCGGGAGGAGCGAAGAAGAGCCTGGAAACCTACTTCCGTGCCATGACCCCCATTCGCCCGCCGGCCTGCACGGAAAGCCTGGAAACCTGGCGTAAGCGAAGGCGTCTCGTCCGGAAGCTCGTGCTCCGCGACATCGGCCTTCGGCCCATGCCGCCCCGCCTTTCCCCGGAGGCCCGGATCGTTTCCGTCCTCAGCGGGAATGGTTATACCGTCAGTCGGATCTATTTCCGGATCCTCCCGGGATGCCGGGGATCGGGCTGGCTCTACCTACCCGGGAAGATCACCGGAAAGGCCCCGGCGGTCCTGAACCCACACGGCCATTGGCCCGGCGGCGCCACCCACCCGGTGTGCCAGGCGAGGATGATCGCCCTGGCCAAGAAGGGTTACGTGGCCCTCATGACCGACAGCATCCACGCCGCCGATTTCGAGACCGGCATGGTTCCCATCGGACTCATGACCCTTCAGAACATCCGGGCCCTGGACTACCTCTGCTCCAGGAAAGACGTGGACACATCCAGGCTGGCCGTGACCGGTGCCAGCGGCGGAGGCCAACAGACGATGTACATGATGTGCCTGGAGGACCGCCTCCGGGCGGCCGTACCGGTCGTCATGGCCTGCTACTTCGCCAGGATCCTCCACCCCGACTGGGCCCATTGCTGGTGCAACCACGCCCCGGGCATCGCCGCCGACACGGACATGACGGAGATCTCCGCCGTCTTCGCCCCCAGGCCGGCCCTCTTCCTCTGTTCCTCCAAGGACTGGACATCCCGTTTTCCCTACGAAGAATTCAAGGGGGTCCGGAGAGTCTGGGCCCTCTACGGAAAAGAATCGAACACGGCCTGCATGATTTCCGACGCGCCTCACGGCTACGACAAGCCCAGGCGCGAAGCCATGTACGAGTTCCTGGCGGCCCGGCTCGGCGTGGAGGACCCCGACGGGGGGAAGGAGCCGCCCCTCTCCACGGTGAAGCCGGCCGTTCTCCGGGCCATGGAAAGGCCCATTCCGGGGTTGAGGGACTGGGCCGCCGCGGCGTCCTGGTATCGATCCGTCCACAAGCCCGCCATTCCCACCGGCCGGATTCCCGCCGCCCTGGCCGAACTCCTCCGGTCCGTTCCTCCTCCTTCCAGGGTGGAAGCCCGCAAAAGGGGAAGCCTGGCCTACCGGGGGGGCGTGGCCGAGAAGTGGCTCATCCGGGGCGAGAAGGGGCTGGAGATCCCGGCACTCTTCCTGCCCCTCCCTTCCAGGGAGGGCCCCGCCCCTGCGGCGATCCTCCTCTCCCCCCAGGGGAAAGGGGAGCTCTTCCGGAAGGACGGAACCCCAAAACAAAAGGTGAAAGAACTCCTCCGGCGGGGAATCCAGGTCCTCGGCCTGGACGCCAGGTTCACCGGGGAACTCGCCGTGGACTGGGAGAGGAACTGCCTGGCCTGGGGCAGGCCCTCGGCGGGCATGGCCGCAGACGACGCCCGGTGGGCCGCCGCCTGGCTGGCCCGGCGGAAGAACGTGGACCCGGGGAAGATCTACCTCGTCGGCCTGGGCAAGATGGGCACGGCGGCCCTCCTGGGAGCGGCCCTGGAGGCCGGCAAAGGGAGAAAGGGCCTCTTCGCCGGGCTGGTTTTCGACGCCCGGGGAGGCTGGACCTACACCAACCATCCCCTCCACGACCGGCCCGGCTACTACAGCGGAAGAAAGAGACTGAAGGACCTGGATCTCCCCGTGATCCCCAGGATCCTGGAAGTAGCCGACCTTCCCCGAATCCTCCAGACCCTTCGGATCCCCTACAACGTCCTACACCCAGGAAAAACCTTCCCCCCCGGCCATGCCTTTTTCTGCCGGGAGTAGTTTTATAACGAACAACCTGCCATTTTTTGCCGGGAGGAGTTTTATAACCACCGCTCCCACTTGACGATCTCTTCCAGGGGGAGGCGGCGCTTGGGCACGGGGGAGGGATCCTGGGGGTAACCCAAGGTGAGGAGTTCCACCACCCGGACCTCCTCAGGGATCTCCAGGATCTCCTTCACCTGGTCCTCGTAGAAGGCGCCGATCCAGCAGGTTCCCAGGCCTTCCTCCACGGCACAGAGGGTCATGTGATCGATGGCGATGGCCACGTCGATGGGATAACAGGCCTGGCCGCAGGTCATGACGTGACCGTCCGTCTCGGCACAACAGGCCAGCACCACCGGGGCCTGGGCCACGAAGGCCTGGTTCCGGGCCGCCACGGCCAGTTTGCGGCGCGTCTCCTCGTTGCGGACCACGACGAACCGCCACTCCTGTCGGTTCCTCGCCGAGGGAGCCAGCCGGGCAGCTTCCAGGATCCGAAGCAGGACGTCTTCGGGGACCTCCCGGTCCAGGTAGGCCCGCACGCTCTTTCTGGTCCGGATCGCCTCATATACATCCATTTCTACCTGCCTCCGGGGTAGAACCGTCCCAGGAAGACCCCGTGGCGAGGGATCCTCCTCGAAAAAACCCTGTCCGCCTCCCCGCAATCCTTCCACCTCCAAAGATCCCGTACCCTTCTCGGGCCCTCGATCCCCAGCTCCTTCCAGGTGACAGTCACGACCTTCTCTTCTTCCCAGAGGTTGAAGAGTCCCACCGCCAGGCTCCCGTCCTCCATGGGTTTCGCCAGGACGAAGTCCCAGGGAGTCTTCCTCACGATCCGCCCTTGTTTTCCAAGAGGGTCCTGGTCCACTTCGATCACCTCGTCGTTGCAGAGGATGTTCAAGGTGAAGGGGTCGAGGCGGGTCATGTCACCCGAAAAGATCAGGGGGGCCGCCATGAGGCACCAGAGTGACATGTAGGAATACTGCTCGTTCGGAGTCAGAGTCGTCGGCCTTCCCTCCCCCTTTCTCCAGGCGTCCCCCACATACCCGATCAGGATGTAGTCCGGATCGTTCCAATGCCCGGGTCCGGCGTATTCGAAGTGCCGGGCGTTTCGAAAGGCGATCCGGTAGAACCCGGGAAGGAGCCCTCCCTTCGCCACGCCCAGGTCCCCCGTGGTCCGCCAGCAGTTCCCCCCCACTTCCGCTCCCCACTTCCAGACTTCGCCCATCCCGTACTGGCACAGGTTGAACACCACGTCCCTTTCCAAGCCGGCCAGGATCCTCCCCATTAGGCGGTAGGGACGCTGGAGCCGCTCCAGTCCCTCCCCCTCCGCGACCCTCCCGTAGGAACACCAATCGTACTTGAGAAAGTCGAAACCCCACTCGGCGAATTTCCGCGCGTCGATCTCCTCGTGTTTCCAGCTTCCCTCGTATCCGGCACAGGTCCTCGGCCCGGGTGAAGTGTAGATCCCCACTTTGAGCCCCAGGGAATGGATGTATCGACAAAGGCCGGCCATGTCCGGGAACTTCCCGTTGGGCCTCACTGCGCCCTTCCCGTCCCTGGGAGAACCGCCCAGCGCCGGATCCTTGGAGCCGGGCTTCACCATCCAACAGTCGTCGATGTTCACATAGCAGTAGCCGTGATCCGCCATGCCGGAGGCGATCATGGCGTCCGCCGCATCCCTCATATGCTTTGCGGTGACTCGGTCGTAGTGGATGTACCAACTGTTCCAGCCCATAGGGGGAGTCAAG